>Ga0181347_1000202_pt1 | contig 19664 bp, 30 predicted proteins | sample Su13VDMM110SN_FD_130102 | JGI IMG/M metagenome (GOLD analysis project Ga0181347, IMG submission 130102) | Freshwater viral communities from Lake Michigan, USA - Su13.VD.MM110.S.N | ecosystem: Environmental > Aquatic > Freshwater > Lake | place: USA: Michigan | collected 2013-07-16
AAGTATCTCCATTTAAGTAGTAGATATTTAAACTCATCTGGTTTGAATTCGTTCTCAAAATCACTAGTCATTAAAAAGTCTAAAATCTCCTCTTCTGTTAGTTCTGAAATCATTTCATATATATTATTTTTTTAGAATCCGAGTTTTCTCTTACTGTTAGATTTATTATTATTTATTAAATCTAACAATCGGATATCACTTTTTTGTTTCTGTTTATATCCCAATAGTTCTGAAAGTTGATTTGCCTCGGTGTTTGATAAATCAGTAAATTCAATTATATCAATTAAATTATTACAGTCAATTAAATTGTGGTCAATTTCGTTTTTATCTTCAACATTGAATATAGCAATTATACTTATATTCAATTTATTGGAGAGTAAACCATCTACTAGTTGCATTAAATTGTTAACAATTATATTTGACTTAGTGAAGAACTCGTTAAAAATCATCTCACAGTCATCTAAAACAAGAATTGGATTTTCATGTTTTCTTAGAAATTTAGTAAAATCTGAACTATTTATTGTTAAATCAACTAAGTTATTTGGGATGAATATTAGATTTTTGTTGAGTTTCGTTGATAAGAATTTTATCATTGAACTTTTACCAGTTCCTCTTTGACCATAAAAAATTGATAACCCCGATTCTTTTTTGGATTTTTTTATCCACTTAGAGATACTTTTAAAAGTTTCTTTTGAATAATACTCCTCAATGTTATCATTGTCAATATCATCATATTTTATCTGGTCTAATTCAATAGAATTTCCAGATAAACTAACAACGTTAAGATTGTGACCATCTTCTAATTCATCTATAACTTGATATTCGGATAAACTTTTAATGATTTCATTTACTTCATCAGCATCTTCTGATGAGTTATAGTAAATTGTAATATCTGATATAACAGCATCTTCGGTCAGTTTATCAACCGCGATATATGAAATATAAATATACTCAGTTGATTTTAACAATACTTTGTCATTAATGATATCATCTGTCTCTAAACAGATAATCTCTGTGAATTTATTTACTTTTTCATATTGTTCAAAAAAGTTCTCAGTTTCTTTAAAATCAAAGGTTCCGTGTATTAAAACTTTATTTGGTCTGTTTTTGAATAGGTCCCAAAGATATAAGAAGTCATTTAGACCAGAGTCATCTTTGTTAATATTTATCTTTAAGTTGTTTTTTTTTGTTTGCATTTGAAAAAATGGGTTTTTTTATTTTATATATAACTCTAATAAAAAGTTTTTAATATGTCAAAAGAACAAATTGAATCAATTCTCGACGCTAACACTTATTTAATTGAGTGTAAATGTAGTAGCAAATGTAAAAAGAAATACGAGTATGCGAGAAGATATTTAAATTTGACAGTTCAAAGAGTCTTATTCAAGCCTAAAAAACAAAAGTCTTCTAATATTTTTCTATCTTTGATTTACTTTATTGTAGCTTTATTGAATTAATTCTCAGATTCTTTTTCTTCAACCACAGTTTCCGTTTCTACACTTAATACAGTATTATTGATAATTGGACCGTCAATAATTGGTCCATCGATAATTGGTCCGTTAATGATTGGTCCATCGATAATTGGTCCATCAATCATTGGTCCGTCAATCATTGGTCCATCAATCATTGGTCCATCTATATTTAAACTTGGTGTGTCATTGAAAAGTCCTTTTTCTTGTTCCTGTTTAATAAGATTCATAATGAATTCCCTTTGTAAATTTTCATTTTTAGTTTTCTCCTGAGCTATTCTTCTTTTTCTAGCTTCTAATTTTTCTTTGTGATTTTTTCTATGTTTCGATCTTGTTGCCATAAAATTGTTTTTTTGATTTATAGTTTAATGATTAGGAATTGTTTAATTCTGAATATATAAAAGAAAAAATTATTATGACAAGTCCTGAAGATGCAAAGAAAATGATTGATGATATGGTTAAGAAAGCGACCGATTTAGCTGAAAATCAATTAACTGGTCTTCCTAAATTAGTAGAAAAATTCATGTTAAGTGATAGACAAATCGCTAAGAAGATAATTTCTATCAAATCTCCTAAATTGTCAGATGTTGATTTAAACTTAATAGTTTATGGTAAAGATTTAAAAAAAGAATTAGGTTCTTCATATCGAGCTTTCGTAAGTGAAAATGAAAAATTAAATCCAAGAGTCATTTCTAAAGACCTCAAATCATCTTTCAAAGCTCTTGAAGATGATAATCCAATTTTTGAGGAAGTTGAAAAAATTAAAATAGAAGTCAAAGATGGTTTGTATATTTTAGAACAAAAGTCAAAAGATATGGGAAAAGAAGTTGTAAAATTAGGAGTTACAATAGGAACAACAATACCAGCCGCCGCTATTATGGTCGCTCCACTTAGTTTTAATGTCCCAGGTTCAATAACATTGATTATGAATTTAATAAATGCAATTGGTGGTATTAATTTTAAATTAAAGGAATTTACTCCGGCTTTAAGATTTTTAGATAAATTGAAGTATGTATTACCTGATGATAAGGTAAAAGAGGTTATGACACCACTTAACACTTTACTATCAACAGTTAATACTTTATCAAACACAATTGGTAAATTAAAATTACCAGACTTTGATGAGGCTAAAGAAAAAGCAGCAACTGAAGCTTCGGCACAAATGGAAACTATTGTAAATAAATTAAAATCGCTTAAGATTTCTGATTTTGCATCTTCTGATAATCCCGCAGTATCTTTAGCAGCGGAGACAGCGAGACTTGAAAAACTAAAAGAAGATTTATCTGCTAAAGTTGAGAAGCTTTTGAAATAATATAGTTAAAATCTGAAGATAATTCAAATTTATACTTTGAGTTTAGTTTACCTGACATTTCACCACCTGAGAATCCTATGTTGATTAACAACTCTAATAGAGTTCTGTCTTCAAATTCCAACTTAATTGCCATTTTAAAGTCATCATCTTGTGTTTCAACATCTTCAAAATTTACGTGGTAGTCAAATTTAAGAACTAATTCATCATAATTCTTTCTAAAGAAATCTCTTGATGGAACGAATGTAAATTGATTTCCGTTATTTCCTAAGTAGTAAACAGGTCTTTCTAAACATCCCATTTTTTCAACTAATACTTTAAATAGTTTCATTTTTACAGTTCCACCTGCTTGTTTGAAATTATCATCTAACTTAGTAATATCCTCTGGGAAGTTTGTTTTAAGTGAATTAGTGAATAAATTTTCTAAAATTTTTGAATTTAATACAACTGTTTTAATTTCAGACCACTCATTGCAGACCTTTTCATAATCTGTGAAAAGATTTTCTTTATTTTTCCAAACTTCGTTTAATAAGTCATTTAACTTTAAAATGTTTTTATTCACTTCTGGAATAAATTCACCTAAATGTTTGAACTTAGGATCAGAATGTCTGATATCAAAATACTCAAAATAATTAATAGTATCAATTCTTTTAGTATCAATAAACTTTTCGATATGTTTTTGAACTTCTTTAATGGAATTTTCGTAGATTAAATCTATCCAAGTTTGTGTCAATTTGTTCCATTTTGTGATATACTCTTCAGAGAATAATTTTTCTAAATTTTGACCAATTAATTCTTCAGCAAATGAATTGAACGATGAGGTTTTTTGAGAAGATAAACTCTTATTTAAATAAAAAGAATATTGATTGCCGTCTTTTAATTCTAAAACAATATCTTCTTGATGGTCATTGTCTTTATTTGGTCCAATCCAATAAATTGATGTGATATCTTCTTGTTCAATTTTTTGATTTGGTAAAAGTTTATCTATAATATTTCTAGCCGTTATGCGAGAATTTATAAGAACATTCCAGTCTTTTTCGATATCAAATTTAATCTCATCAAACATTCCATTGATTTTAGATACTTCATCATCTACTTGACACTTACCATCTTCAAACTTACCTAAGTAAAGTCTGTTTTTTGCTAAAAGAAGATTTTTTAAGTCAGTTAGAAATATCTGAGAGTTTTCAGAGTATCTTGCTTTTAAACCTCTGTCTAATATATTATCGAGAAACTCATTATTCAATAAAACCATTGATATGCATATCTCACTTATTAGATTTTTATTAGAGTAAGTCTTTGATTCTTTAAACAGTTGATAGTCTTTTATCCATTTCATACTCCTTATATATTAAAATCGAATTCCTTTTTTTAATATATAAACCACAGAACTTATAAAAGATGGGAAAGATAAAAACATATAACCAATTTAAAGAATCATTAGTTATTGATTTAAGTTTTCAAGGTATTGAAGATTTACTTGAATCATTGACTGTTTGGTATGATGCTCTTCTATCTGCTATTGGTGCTGAAGAAGTAAACATTTTTGATACTTTAAAACTTCGACAGGATGACTTTTCAAATAAGTTAGATTTAGATTCACTCGGTGATAACGTAGAATTCATCAACTCTCTTTCCAGTATTGCTCTTAAAAAATCACCTATTCAAAACTCAGATGATTTTCAAACATTTCTAAACAAACCTTGTAGATTTATGTTTCTTTATGATATTAATAGCAATGAATTAGAAAATCCAATTTACATAATGATGCAAGTTTATAATGATACATTGAGTTCTTGGGATAATTCAAAAATTTACAAAATTCAAGATGATGTTAAAAAGTTCTATGATAAGTTAACATCAAGAACAATTGAAATTGTGGATGGTGACCAAAACTATATTTATACCACTTCTAATGGTAATAATGAGTGGGTATTACAAAATAAAGACGTTGAGAATGATGTCTATAAACAAACATTTAGAAAAGAAGAGTTAGAAGATTTAGTAAAAGATAGAAAAATTAAAATTAACGTTATTTAATCTTTAACTTAATAAAATTAAGTAGAATTTGATTTCTAAACATTTCGTCTTCACAATTATACCATTGCCAAGCAAAAGTGCTTTCAATAAAATTAATTTTATTCTTAAGATTTGATATCTGTTCATTTATCAAAACAACATCATCTTCTTCAATCTCATATTCAATCTCTAGTTCATTACATATAGAATATATTCCTATTTTATTACCAGATTCATAGTATTTTGAAGACTTTATATAAAGTTCGTTGTATTTATTACTCTTAACTTTATCTGGGTGTGTTAGTTTTACTATCTCTCTATAAAGTTTTTTTATTTGAGAAATATTCGTTTTATCTTCATCATCCTTTTGTATTTCTTCGATGTGTGAGATATCATCTTGAACATTTTGGTTTTCCGAGTTTTCGATTCCATCATTTGATTTTTTTTGTATTCTTTCGATTGTTTTATTAATTTTTTCCGTAATTTTATCATCGTAAATCTTTTTAAGTTCTGGGTGTTGGTTAAGAAACTCACTAATTGAGTTAATGAATAGACTATCCGCCTCACTTACAGCTAGATTTCTATACTCAAAGTCAGACTCGATAAATTCAAGTTCTTTGAGAAGCTTCTTAATTTCTAAAGATTTTAACTTATTCACAGTTTATTTTTACATTTATTAATTTATATATAAGTTTATCAGAATTTTGTTCATAAAAAATCACCACAGTAATGGATTACAAAAGACTAAAAAGATTATTGAATCAAGTGGTGGTGTCTGGAAAGACAAAAAAAACACTATTTAGAAGCTCAAAAGAATTTGAGCTTCGAGTTTATTGCACTCCGGTCAAAAATAAAATAATGATAATTAATATAGAAGGAGTTTCAATTGATCATCCTAAATTATTTATTGATTTTTCAATTGGTGATGATTTTCAAAAAGTTTTAGATTGGATTGAAAGAAATGGTCACGATATTATTTATCAAAGAACTAGATTGCAAAATTAATATATAATCTATGGAAAATTTAAGCTTGATGGAACTATATCAAATGAAATGGAGAATGATAAAAGAGAATCTAAAAGACGATGAGCTTATGGTTGAAATTTTATCAACAATTCAAAATAAAGAAAATAAACTTTTAGAAGATACTTCTGCTACTGGAGGCCCCTCAATTGGTGGTATGGGTGCTGTGGTTTCATCACAACCATCTGGTTTAGCTGGCACAACTATTGGAACAAATTGGGCATCCGGTGGTGGAACTGAAGGATCAGGAGATGTTTCAATTCCTTATAATCCATCAGGTTCAAATAGAGTTTTTCAAAAATTACCTATGGGTAAAGACCACGGACCAAGAACTGGTAAAAAGTCAAGAACTAAAAAGTTAGATATTAAAGCACTTAAAGATATTTTTGCAAAAAGACAAGACTTTACTTCAGGTGAAGCTGAAAGAGAACAAAGTGTCAAAGGAAAAGGGAAAGTATTGAACTTTAATAATTTTCTCAAAAACGACTTCAATACAATCAAGAAATAATATGAAACACTTAAAAGCATATGAATCTTTAGATATGTATAGAGAGAAATGTGATAGATGTGGTGGTTCTACTAATAATTCCACAACTATGTCTATATTTAACACAGATGTTATTTGCGTGAGTTGTAAAGATGAAGAAAGAAAAGACCCTGAATATAAAGCGGCCAGTCTTGCAGAAGAAGAAGCTTATAGGAATGGTGTTAAGAACTATCCTGGTGTTATGCCAGATTATACTCCAATTAAAAGAAACTAAACTTTTTATCGAAATTCTTTTATAAATAAAAAAGGTTTTTATTTTATAATGGATAAATCTGAGAAAGTAATTTTGTTGGGAAAATCAGGAAGTGGCAAAGACTACTTAATGAGAAAGTTAGTTGAGAAAGGACTCAAAGGTTGTCTTAAAATGACCACAAGACCTCAAAGAAAATTTGAGAAACAAGGAGTCACATATAATTTTGTAAGTGATAATCAATTTACAGAACTAATCAAAGAAAATAAGTTTTTAGTTTATCAAACATTTAATGTTACACCGGAAGGTAGAGATCCAGAGACTTGGCACTACGGAGTAACCTTTGAAGAGTTTAACGAGTCACAAGTATTCATTATGACACCTGGTGAGTTCTCTAACATAGATGAAGATACTCGTAAAAAATGTTTTGTAGTTTATTTAGATATTGATAGAAGTATCAGAGAATCAAGACTATTCAGAAGAGAAGACAACAATGATTCAATTAAAAGACGATTAGATGCGGATGATATCGATTTTCAATCTTATATAGACTATGATTTAAGAATAACAGATCCTGATTTCACAGCAGAAGATGTTTATGACTTGATGGATTGATTATCTTTTCAACCATCCTCTTTTCCAAAAGAATAATAATAAAGATAATCCTATCATAAACATAATTCCAACTATCGTATAATATCCATAAGGATATTTTAACTCCGGCATAAATACAAAATTCATTCCATAAACACCGGCTATAAATGTTAACGGTATAAATATTGCACTAACAACAGTTAATATCTTCATAATCTCATTCATTCTTTGACCCTGAGCGGCATAATACAAATTAGACATACCATCTAATATTTGTTTAGATGCGTCAATTTCTTCCAAAACACTCTCACAAAGAAATTTTAGATTTGCGAAATAATGATAATTATGGTCGTGTATAAATGGAGTTTCAGCATTTTCTAATTGAACCGTGATGTCTCTCATTGGAATGACTATTTTTCTTAATTCAATTAGTTTTCTTTTTTGAAATTCTATTTCTGAGAGTATTGATTTATCTTCAGTTTTTTGAAGTCTACTATCAATATCAGTAATTTGTTCATTTATTTCCTCAATAACATTGAAAAAGTTATCCACTATTGATTCTAACATTCTAAAAAGTAAAAAATCAGTCGATTTCTTTCTGATAACACCTTTATTTTTCTCAATTCTTTTTCTAATTTCAGAAAAATAATCAGATGGTTTTTCTTGAAATGATATAAGATAGTCATGGCTTAAGACAAATGTGATTTGCTCACTTGTTATAAATTTATGTGGATTATCTAAAAGAATAGCCGATTTGATACTAAAAAACATATAGTTTTCATACTCTTCTACTTTTGCTCTTCTTGGTTCAATAAATATAGACTCAACACAAAGTTTTTCAATTTCAAGATTATCACATAACATTTCAATGTATTTCCTATCAGAAATTGAATGAAAGTTCAACCAAGCGGTATGGTCAGTATCAATATCATTTTGTGTAAAATTATTGGCAAAAAACTCAGCAGAGTCTTTTTTAATAGAATAAAAAATTTTATTGTATTTATAGAGTTGACACTCGCTACTCATATTTTAAGGTTCAGTTTTACCATCAAAGTTTAAACCTTTGAGTTGACCGTTTATAGAGTTACAAATACTCTCTGAACTATTAACAGTGCTTTCTAATACAGAAAGAAGTATATTCAAAATAGAATAAACTTTTAAATAATTATGTTCTGAATCATAAAAATGAGAACTACAAACTGAGTTAATCAAATCTAAAATCAAATCTAAATTGTCATTGTTTTTAGCTTTCATTTTTTCTATAACAATCTTAGGAATACCATCATCTAATAATTCTCTTTCATAGTCGTAAATTGTTGTATTAACTAAATTTAAAAGAGCTTTTAATAACTCAGCATCATCCATATCTCTGTATTCTCTTTCGAGAACAAACTTCTGTAAATTCTTCTTATAACTTTTAAGAAAAACAGATAAATACTTTCTAAAAACTACAGTTCTATACTCAGTTGAGAATGTAAAAGTAGGTACTTTAGAATATGACCAGAAGTCGATGTAGTTGAATATATCATGGTTTGTAATGTCAGATTCACCTAATGTATGTGAAATGTGTGAAGATTTATTCTTAACATATCTTTGAATCATCTTTTCAACCATAGATGAGATAAATTCTTTGAACCACTGAGTTTTAAATATTTTGAATAAAATAAATATAAAAGCAATTCCACCGCCACCATACCAACCGTAATCTCTAAGAGAGTCTAAAATAAATTTAAGTTCCATATTGTATATATTTAAAAATGAAATCTAAAAATCTTTGTAACCTCTATATTGAGAGAATTGCAATTTTAATATATAAAAAAAATTAAAAATTTCTTATGAGCTTAAAAACTAACGCAAATAAAATACATTCAGATTTAACTTCTCTTTATGAGAGTGTTAAAATCGGAGAAAACTCTAACAGAGAATTGGGAAATTTTGTAGAATTCAGAGTTGTTGAAAATAACAAAGAACTTATTTTAACTATCAAAAAATATGAGTTAGAAAAAGATACATTCAACTGGTCTTATCTTTCAAACCCAGAAGACACTAATAGTATTGTAGAAAGAGTTTCCAATATTAATAACTTTTTATCAGACATTAAAGATATTTTTGAGAAGAATAGATTTAATCAAGACTATTTACAAAAATTAGACTAATAGTATATGCCTCAATTTTCCTCGATAACCTTTACTAACCTCAAAACAGAGATTGAAAGATATCTCAAAGTTGAACACAATAAAGCTGGAATACTTTTCAGTTCTGCTTCTCCTTATGGTCAAATTCTAACTGTTGTGGAAAATCTACATCAACTTTCTATCTTATATCTAAAAAATGCAATTAGCCAATTTGACTTAGGTGATGCAAACTCGAATAATGAGAGAGTTATAAAAAACGCAGCTATCTTAGCAGGTCATATTCCATTCAGGTCTATCAGTGCATCTGGAACTTTGAAACTGACTGTCAGAAGAGATGGTAAAGATATAGATACGATTTTAAGGTTTTTGAATAAAACAACTTTACAAAATAAAACAAATGGTTTAAAATATTCACTTGATTTAGGAAAGATATTAGAGAATATTCCAGTAAGCACGAGATTACCAAGCACATACTATATGAGATTAATTCAAGGTAAATGGGTAACAAGAACCTTTACTGGAAGTGGTGAACCAATGCAAACTTTTTCTATTCAAGATACTGATGGTAAAGATGTTGAGAACTTTAATTACGAGGTAAGTGTAAATGGTATTATATGGGCTGTTAAAAAACATATTTATGATTTATTACCAAATGAGTTTTCTTGTGTTATTAGAACTGGTTTCAATGGTGGTATTGATATTATTTTTGGAAATAGTGGATTTGGATATGTTCCTGAACTAGCATCAAGAATAACTGTTAGATATTTACAATCAGATGGAAGTGCAGGTAATATTTACAGAAGAGATGTTAATGATTGGAAGTTTGAAGATGATATATTTGATTCAAACAATGAGACAGTAAATGTTGAAGAGTTATTTAATATTGAAATCTTTAATGATATAAATTTTGGATCAGATGCTGAAGATTATAGATTTACAAAAAGTCTTTTACCAATTGCAACAAATAACTTTGTTTTAGCTCTTCCACAACATTATGCTTATGAGTTGAAAAAATTAGGTATATTCACTCTCGTAAATGCTGAAGAGAAAAATGGAACAATTTATATTTATGCAGTTCCTGATATCAGATTATTCAAAAGAAAAACTGAAAATTACTTCACTATTCCACTTGTCAATGATGTTCAAAATTCCGCACTGGATAGAAGAAAAAATGTTTCTCAAAAAGAACTAGAAAAGTTAGGCAAAAAGGCTGAAACTCAAATTGCAAATACAGCTTTATCATCAGCTTTTGAACTTGATAGTTATGAAAGGCAAAAAATAACTAATTATCTTAGATCATCTGGTGTGATTCAATTAACAAGAAAGTTTGTTATAAGAACACCAAAAGTTTCAAAATATATAATGGAAGTGCATGTTATACGATTTAAAGACGCTAAAGAACTGGCTGTTAAAAAGCAGATAGTAGCTGTTATGTCTGACTATTTTTTAAATTTAACTCGTTTGAATAGAATTCCTAAATCAGAAATTGTAAGATTAATTCAAAACTTACCTGATATTCATTCTGTTAATATTAATTTTATAAGTCAGAAAAATGAAGACTATCACATGAACTATAATCAATCTGGATATGATGTTAGGTTAACACCTGGTTTAGATCCTATTTTAGGTGATATACTTTTCATAGCGGATGAATTACCGGTTTTAAGAGGTGGTTTCAGAGATAGATTTAGTAATCTATATGTTGATGAAGATCCATCATTAGAATCTTCTACAAGAGGACCAGTTAGATATTTTGAAGTCGGATCAGTTGATAGAAAGGACACTAAAAGTCCGGACCCTAAAAAAATACAAGGATAATGTTATACGACCAAAAACAATTACCAGAATTAAGATATATGAGACAATTTCACGATGACATCTCACCAAATTTCAATTATGAACAAGATATTTTAAATAAAAGTCTTTCACCATATATGTTTCAAAACGTTAGAATGTTTAATTTTTTAGATAAACTCAGACCAATAATTGCTTTATCCTTCGATCAAATGAATATAATAAAGAATTTTAAAAATTATATGGTAAATAAATATCATTATAAACAAATAGGTTAAAAAACAATTTTCAGTTTTTTATATATAAACAATAAAATAAATTGTAAGAATGGCTGATGGCAAAAAAGTAGTTGGTTTTAAGAAGTTCTCTGAGATTAAAGGAAAATCTAAAATTGAAGAGATTGATCCTTCTTTACCAGTGTCTCCAGAGACAGATGGTGATAGACCAATGAATCCTAATTTATCTAAAGATTCAAACAAAGTTGAGAGATTGGCTTCAAGAAAAAATATTATACCACAGGATCAAAACTTGGAAGTTGATGTTGATAAAGATTCCTTTATTAATGATATCGATGATGATGAGAGAACTCATGAAAGTAATGTTGATTTCACTGGTAAAGTTGCTAAATTTCCCAAAAATGTTAAAGCATCTAAAGCTTACAACTTTTTAGAAAATGTTAAAGTTTCTAAGAAATCAATCTGGTATATTATGGTTGAAAAAGATAACGAACTTCAAATGGTCAAGTATAACTATAAAGAAGGTGTTGATTTAAATAAATTCGTTAATGATTTGAAAAGTTATTATATTACCAAATTCAAAGCAAATAAAAGAATATGTGAATCTGTCTCTAAGATTAATGTTGATGGTAATGATAAATATTCTATGGTTAGAAACATTCCTAATGTTAAGTTAGATGATAAGTTATTAATTACTAAAATCACTGAAGATTTAATTAGACTACTAAGTAAATAATATTAAAATCTACACTTATAAATAAATTTATAAGTCCCCTCTATTCTCCGGTTTAGAGGGTTTTTTGTTCTTATAATTTATATTAATTTCTAAAGGATTCCAACGAAACGAATTACCCACTGACATCTAGTACCAGAAGTTCTAAAAGACTTGTATTCTGGAACAGGTGACTGGTAACTAATAATATACCCCCAATGATGCATATAATCTTTAATAGAATCAACAACATCAGAAATATCAGTAAGTCCAAAATTAATTTTACCTCTCTTTGATTTCTTCCAAATTTCAATAACTAAAGTCTTTTCACTATTAATATTAAAAGCATCCCTAATCTTAAAATTACATTCCCATTCAAAGTCGGAAGAAATCAAATCTAACTCTTTTAGAAAATCCTCACAATTTGATAATATCTCATTTTTATCTTCTTCTAAACTCTCAAATAACTTAAATGATTTTAACCACCTCATATAAGAGTATATATTAATCTCTAAACAATTATTTCTTTACTCAAAATAGATTTTTAATTTTTATATATAGTCTATAAAAATAAATTTATTTTATGAAAAATATTAAAACATTTGAAGGGTTCTTCTCTAAATTAATGGGTAAAGATGATGTGATTTCTGACTGCCAGAAAATGATTGTTGGTCCAGACGAGTCTGGTATAGCATCAGTAGATGTTGCTAAGGGCGAAGTTGTATTTAGAGATAAAGGAAACACTATGTTTCCGAGAACAACATACTTGAAAAAGGACATTGTTTATTTGAATCCTAAAGATTACAAAGAAGGAGATGAAGTGAGAAGATATGCACCTCGAAAAGACTATAATGAAACGGTTGGATTACCAGTTTTACCAAGAGAAACCGAGACACAAGGAGATGGAACTGGTCGAACCAGTAAAGGTGCCGGAAAGCGGATTTTATTGATACCAGGTGGAGAAATATTAAAAAAATGGTTAGAAGCTAATGCCAAAATATTAAAAAAATAGGCATTTTTTACTTTTTTTTACTTAAATAATCTCTTTTAATATAAAATCAACTCTTTTTTTCATATCTATATTAGATAAGTCAGTGTGATTTATATTTTCCAATTCTAAATAAGATTTAATCCATCTATCTAATCTAGTAATGTCATCATCATTGTGATATCTTATGCCATCATTAGTATCAATATCTCTCATAGGTGGAACATAAAATACGTGGTCAATCGTATTAATGTGTTTAAGAATTTCTTTTTGTAAATGATTGATAGATGCAATATCTTTATTAGAAAGTTTTTCAGGGAATAATTGTCTAAAATAAAAATAGTTTAATATAGAACTTGAATCACAAATAATAAATTCTTTTGTATCTAAGAACATTGTTTCTTTATTCAACTGTTTATAAAAGATAACCACTTGGTCAATTGGCGAATTAGGTATTCCATATTCTGCAATAAAGTCCGTAGCCACCTCTGATATGAAAATAGAATTTTTATTTCTCTTTTTTAATTCAGTATGAACCTCAGCAGCAAGAGTTGATTTACCACTTGCCGGAGCTCCAATTATCATTATAAGTTTTCCTTTAGAATTCAAATTTTTCATAGAATATAAATGAGTATTTGTAAGGATTTTTTTCGTCTGATTCAAAATCTTCTTTCTTAGAAACATACCAAGAAGCAGGTAACTCTGGAAATGTTGTATCACCATCAAACTCTTCATCAACTTGAGTCAAATAAATTTGGTCAGCGATATGTAAAGTTTGTTTGTATATTTCACCACCTCCAATAATAAAACAATCTGAGTTTGTTAAAAGAAGCGCTTCTTCGATAGAATTGACAACTTCACATCCATCAACCTCATAATTTTCATCTTTTGTAATAATGATGTTTCTTCGATTAGGAAGAGGTCTTCCAATTGATTGATAGGTTTTGCGACCCATCACAATTGGATGACCTGTTGTAATTTCCTTAAATTTTTTTAAGTCAGATGGTAGATGCCAAATTAGTTTATTTGAATCACCAATAACTCTATTATTTGATATGGCTACAATAATTTTTATCATTTGTTAAAAAACTGACCATTCATCTGAACCTTTTTGATATCTTCTTCAGAGAAACACTGAGGATGTGTTTTCATAGATTCTAAAATTTCTTTATAGTTTGCTTTAGCTTCGTCCATTCTACCTGTGTAGAAAGAAGCAGCTGCATGAGCTTCTGCGAACTTCCAAACATATAAAGCTTCGTCAACAAAAAGAAGTCTTGAAGGATATGGATTTTTACCGTGATAATTTTCTTTAGCAAATTTTGTATAAAGATAAGCTAAATGCCATTCGTTATTTTGTAAATAGTAATCAATGATAGTTTTAATTGATTCACCTCTCGCTGGATCCATAGCATATGCCTTTAAACACTCTTGCATTGTCAAACTCCACGGCTCTTCCATAGCTCTCATAATAGTTCCAATTCTGTATTGAGAGTAATAGATTTCTTCAGGGTAACCGTCCAATCTTTGAGTTCTTTCTCTGTAGTATTTCAAAGATCTTCTGAGTCTTTCTTCATTTTCTTCTCTGTTATCAGGTATTGAAGCTGAATCATGATAAGACTGAGCTGTGTAGAAAACCCAACGTGGGTCTTGTCTATTCTCATCAATATACTTTTCCAATACAAAAGCATGTGCTTTGTATTTTGCTGGAATTGAACCTTTCCAAGAATTACCAGTCATTTTAACATCGACGTGAATTCCCTCAGCTAAACCAGAAGTGATTTCTTTTTTCTCACAAATAATGAATTCGTGAACGGGTCCATACCACTTAAAGGGTAAAGATACTCTAAAGAAAGTGTTACGAGTATATTTCATTTGACCGATATAAGTGTTAATCATATAAAGGTCGTTTTTGAATTGGTTTTTGTTGAATTTTGGATCGATTACAAGTGTTTCGTCACAGTCACACCAGTATCCGTGAACATCATTTGGATTCCAATTTAATTCAGCAACTACATCTCTAAGTTTTTGCATTGAGTGATTTCTTGATTTTTCAAAATCATCAAATGGTCTTTCAAAAACATATGTTGGAATTCCATTTTTTTCTCCCCAGTTTTTGATTATATCTTGAGTTCCATCGGTTGAACCTGTATCGTTACATACGATTAGGTCTACGATAGATTTGTTACTATCTAACATTTTTTCAATGACGTGTGATTCGTCTTTGCAAATAAAATTTAAGGCTAATTTTCCCATTTATTATTATTATTTTTATTTTATATTTTAAATTCACTAATTTGTTTCATTTAGTAGATTATTTAATTTTATATCTCTTAAGATATATTGTGGTATAATATAAGTTTTATGAACTCTTATTTGTTGCATCCATCCTACACGATCTTTAGAACGTTTGGCTACATAAACGTGACCATCGATATCTATATTTTTTACAGTGTAGATAATATCATCTTCAATAGCTCGCGGGTGGCCATTTGCTTTTCTATCAAAACAAACAACCTCATCACCAATTTCGATGTTTATTAATCCCCTTTTGATTTTATCTTTTAATACCCAAGTATTCACTATTTCCAAAATATTTGTATCGCTAAAATAATAATTGATAGAAGCAAACATATACCAGTTTTTGTGCTTATTCCCTCACCAAATAAAATCATTGACATCACGGTAAAAACAACTATACCAATTGAGAAACCTATGAGTCTACCCGGCCACAACTCACCGTTACTCCATTCATAAATATACTTGATTGATTCTATGAATAACCAAGTAATTGGTATTCCGGAAAGTAAAACCAACCATTTATAATCCTGTAATAATTGATACTTTAAACTTCCTTGAATTTGAAAAAAAACAAGTATCTGTCCAATTGTTCCAAATAGTATTCCTAAAAATAAATTCATAATTTTATTTCTTAAATTTTATTACAATATCTTCCTTAGATTCGTAGTAAGATAAAAATGTTGATAAAGATTTACCAATTAGATATTTATCTATATCACTAAATTCATCGTATTTATTTTGAACAGCATTTATCAATATATTCATAGATGTTTCAATATCTATTCTTTCAGAGTTTACTATTTCATTTATTCTATTATCCATAAAAGTTATATAAAAACTAATGTAAAATGTTTCTATATAATTCAAGATGAACATAGGTATTATATTAGCAGCTGGTAATAGCACTCGTTTTAATGATGAAACTCCTAAACAGTTATACTTGATTAATGATAAACCCGTTATCAATCATTCAATTGATATACTTTCCGAGTGCTTAGATGAAATAATAATTGTAACTAATACTTATTGCTCTGATAAAATAAAAACAAATCATACTATTTTAGTTAATGATATTGATAATCGAATTGAGTCTATTAAAGTAGCACTGGATTATATCGGTGATAAAAAATATAATAACATACTTATACATGATTCAGCCAGACCATTTATAACTACAGATATGATTAGTGAACTTTTAGAATCATCTAAAAAATATCAACACTCACAATATTATTTAGAACTAGTAAATGGTTTGGCTAGGAAAAATGGCTTTGGTTGGGAAGTTGCGCCAAGAGAAGACTTTATAGAATTGTGTTCTCCTCAAATAACAAACTTTGAGTTATTCAAAAACATATTTACTGAATATATTGAAACTAAAATAGATTGTGAGATACTGCCAATTATGTGTAAATTAAAATATGATTATAATTTAATAAAAGGTAGTAATAAATACCTTAGAAAAATAACAACTATAGATGATATTTATTAAGATTGTATTTTTCCAATTATATCTAAATATTCACTGTAGTTACTTATTAGTTGTTGTTCACCTAATTTTTTTTCATTTAACAACTCATCCATAAACTTATTACGAAATTCTTCTGACTTACTACATAGTTCAATTTTAATAGATTCTTTACTCACGAATTTAACTACGGTATTAACTGGATATGACCAGGATTTTATCATAATTTATTATTTTACTCTTTATATATCACAATTATAATATATATCTTATGAAGTACATATATTATAATCCTGGTTTAGGTGACCACATAGTATGCAATGGTTTAGTTAGACATATAAGGGAAAATTTTGGTGAAGTTTCTATTTTTTGTAAGAGTAATTATTTTGAAAACTTAAAATATATGTATAGGGATGATAAGGATATTAATGTTATTTCTGTTGGGGAAGATGAAAATGATTCAGAAAACGGGATATCTGATGATTTATTAATTCAGAAATATATCTTAGATAATAATTTACAAAATGATTTGGTTTTTGCGAACTTAAACTATCGTTTATCAAATCCAAAATCAATCTATACTAGTTTTGAAGGTGTTAAAATTATCAATATCATAGGTAAATTGGATTGTGAAACATTTGATAAGGCATATTATAAGGTATTAGGAATACCATTTAATATAAGATTTGATAAATTCTTCTTAGAAAGGGATTATTCAATTGAGAGTGATATTTGTAAAACTCTTAACCCAAGTGGTGAGAAGTATATTTTCACTCATAATGTAGATAGGACTAAAGTAAGAAGCGATTTAAAGATTATTGAAAATCCTACTGAGTATAATATATTCAATTTAATTAGTTTAATAGAAAATGCTGAAGAGGTTCATCTAATGGAATCAAGTATAAAAAACTTAGTTAATAGTTTTAAAATGGAAAAACCTAAATTCTTCTACCATAGATATGTTAGAAAGGAATATATTAATCGTGCTTTCGATGCTAAAGGATTAAATGAATATGAAGTTATAAAATGATAAGAATAAGTGTTGATGAAGCATATGCTTTTGATTATATGTCTATCTTAGAAATAAAGTTAGTGGGTAATGATAATATTATAAATGTTATTAATATTATTAAAGATGATTTAATTAATCAAATAGGTCTTGATAAGTTTAATGAGGTTATTAATTCTGTGGAATATGATAGATTAAGGAGAGCTAACAAATTAACTTTTGATGCTGTGGATAAGGCAAAGACTGATGATGTATTGGCTAGTTTTGTTGATAGGTGTAACTATGAAAGGATGATATGTAAGAAAGACTTACAAGATAGATTTTTTGATACTAAATTATCTGAAATGAAAATAGGTTATGAAAAATTAAAAAAGTCTAGTGAATGATAATCTGGTTATTGGTGATACCTCACAACTCTCTTTTTACTTTCCAAGTGACTATATAAGAACTTCATCTAGAAATATTGATTTTAATTTTTTAAGATCTAAAAAATGGAATAAGGTTTTTATTTGTATTGGAGAATCTAGGAAATTTATAAGTGATACAAATGAGTTTGAAAAAATAAATTACAAGTTAGTATTAAAACTAGTAGATGTATTAAAAGATTATTCTAATAAGGTAATAGTTTATTCTACTTGTGAATTATGGAATAAATATAATGGTCCAATAGATTTAAATATGTTACCTGACTTTTATAAAACACCCTATTTAGAATCTAAGTATAAGTTATATAAGTTCATAATAGATAATGAGTATAGTAATGTAATAATACTTTTTCCATTTAATTTTAATTCTGTTTTTAGGAGTGTTGATTTTTTATTTGGTAAAGTTTTCGATTCAATAATTAATAGGAGAAAAATAATAATTGGTGATACTTATTTCTATAGGGATTTAATACATCCTAAATTTGTTGTTAGTGAATCCATAATTGCTGAAACCCATAAGATAGTAGGATCTGGTAGATTAGTTTTCGTTAATGATTTTATAAGAGATTTATATAATCACTTTAATTTGAGATATGAGGATTATGTAACAGAGGAAAGGGATTTATATAAGGAGTATAGTGTTATTAATGAATATTATTTAAGAAGTGATTTGTCGAAATATAGTTATAAAATATTATTGGAAGAAACTATTAATGATATAATATATACTATAAATTAAGACTTTCAAATGGCTAAAATATATGTATTAGCAACTGGTGAAGTTTACCAAAAAGTAAAAGATAAAAATTTTATCTGTGGACAGTTAACAATTAAAGAAACAGACACTTGGGTAATCGGTGGACCACTTGATGAATGTGCTAGAGACCGTTTTGAAAATAATACTGAATGGCAGTGTTTTGATACATTTCAAGAAGCTATAGACGCTGCGGCTAATCTTTAATGACTACTCTTATAAAGAATAGTTAAATTATTTTACTAATTATATCTTTATATTCCGAATATTCACTTATTAATCTATCTTCTTTTATTTGTTTTCTATTAAGAAGTTCACACATAAATTTATTACGAAAATCTTCTGACCTACTACATAGGTGAACAAATATTGCACCTTGAACTTGGTGGAACTTTTCTATACAATTAAGTATATAAGGATCGTGTATTATTATTCTTTCTTTATATTGTGGTATAATCTTTTCAGATATAACTTTTTGTTCAAATGGAAATTTACTCCATCTTCTTTCATTTCTAAGATTCCATATGTCTGATTCAATTTTAATAGCTTCTTTACTCACAAATTTAACTCCGGTATTAACTGGATATGACCAGGGTTTTTCATGAAATAAATGATAAAGTATATTTTCATCTGATAAATCAATTACTGATTCTATTCTAATATCTGTTCTATTCACAAAGATATCGGTATCTAACCA
>Ga0181347_1000205_pt1 | contig 19493 bp, 25 predicted proteins | sample Su13VDMM110SN_FD_130102 | JGI IMG/M metagenome (GOLD analysis project Ga0181347, IMG submission 130102) | Freshwater viral communities from Lake Michigan, USA - Su13.VD.MM110.S.N | ecosystem: Environmental > Aquatic > Freshwater > Lake | place: USA: Michigan | collected 2013-07-16
TCAAATGGACTTATCATTGGAGATGAAAAAGGTCCTTGAACATAAAATTGATTAGTAAATGGGAAATCTTTATTAGAATAAATTATATGAACATATTCATCTTTAAGAGGTACTTGACTAACGTAAAAAGGTAATAATGATAAACAAATTAAAGGGTCTCTTGAAGTCCACGGGTCAGTTTCTTCATTCCAATTTGGAATTGCCGCAATAATATCTTGATAATTTTTTGTTTCAGGTACAACACGAAGTCTCCCCAACATCATGGGGTCTTGATTGTTAAGTACTATTCCGGGAAAAATTATTTGATTACTGACCATTTTTCTTTGTTCTTGATTGATATTCTTTTAATATAGTATTATAAGTTAATTCTAATTTATCTAAATGATGTGTCAACTTTATCAAAGATTCTTTTGTTAATGCAAAATCTTCTTGAATAAAATCCATAGCAAATGATAAATCTTTGTTTGATGAATTTTTATAATCTTTAATTATGTTTTTTGTTTTTTCGGATTTTTCAATATTATTCATAATTATAATTTTTTACCAAAAGCACTAGAAGGTACTGTTAAACCGGCGGGAGTTATAGTTAATGGGCCAATAGCAAGTTGAACTTTATTATTATCGGAATCTTCTTTTGCCATAGCTTTCATTTGTCCAAATTTACCTAAAACATCTAAATTAGGACTACCATCAGGTAATGCTCCCGTTGGGACTCCTATTTTTTGTAATTCTTCAATAGCACCAACAAAAGCTCTTGATTCGGAATACCCGTCTAACATTTGTGATGCGAATAATAATGGTAAAGGGATTTGACTACCAAAACCTAATTCACCTGTTATTAAATTTAATAGGGCTAGTAATTCATCAACGACACTTTTACACTTCCTCCAATCACTTATAAAAGAAGCAACAATTAACAATAACTGAATAAGTTTTATAATCATTGTAATTCTTTTATCAATTTTTTCTTTAACAATATCCTTTATAACCCTTTGAATTAATAATGAAATATCTTTTTTAATTAATTCAAATAATTCTTGAACAAATAATGCTCCTATTTTAGAAATAAAATTTATTGCAAATTTTTTAAATTGTTTTACAAAATCAACCAATCCTTTTATTGCGTCGGTTGTTTCTTGACCTATAGCTTTTAACATTACGTATATTGGTAGTAATATTTTAGGTGTTAAAAATGCTCCCGCAATACCTTGAGCAATTAATTTAATAAAATTAAAATTTAGGGCCGCTTGAGCATTGGTTTGAATACCCGCACCCCATTGAGGATTATCAGCTAATACTTGAGTTAAATTATCCGCAGCATTTATAAAATCACTATTATTGTCAATTAAATTTAAATTATTAATTTGAGCGATAACTGCTGGATAATCAACAGGTAATAATATATTATCACACTCTTCTAATTCTATTACTTTATTTTTAATATTAGTAACTCTTTGGTCTATTTTTCTTAAATCAATATCTGTAAATTCAAAAAATGTTTCGTCAACACCATCAAGTTCAGGTACTTTAGCTATACCACTAACATCAATTTCACTTCTATTATCAAAACATAATCCAAGAATCCGTTGAATTAATAAATCAAATTTACTTTGGTCTTCAACTTGACCTACACCGGCACCAACACTCATTGATACGGCACCACTTAACGATTCCATTATTGACGCAATCATATTGGTTGGTTCGGTAATTTTAATTGTTCTATAATAATCAACTAGAAATGTCCCAACTTTATTAACACCATTAACTCTATTTGATAATGTAACTTTAAACCAAGGACCAGTTTCTCCTGCTAAATTTTGGTCAACATATTGAATGTCAAATAAATCTTGACCTGATTGACCTATATAATTTTGACCATTATCCACAGAATATGGTTGACCCGTTTGAATCAATTGATATAATTCTTTATTCATTGAAAATGGATAATTCTGAACTAATATTGGGTCTTTTTCATATAAAGGTTTGCCTTCAGTTTTTGGGTCTAAAGTTAGAATGTTTAATAAATCAACGGATTTAACTTTAATATAATATGTTGAATTACCGTTATACGCTTGTTGTTGGTCACAACCTACAGCATTTATTGATTCTTCTAAAGCTATTTGAGAAAGTTTAGGCTCAATATTTTTAAGAGCGGTGATTAATAATTTTTTAATGTAACTTGGAGAACCGCTCCCTTTTCCTCCGGTAGTGTTTGATAAATCTAAAAGTTGTTCAAATTGATTTTTTATTTCTTTTTGATAACGTTTAGTTTGTTCTTTAATTTTACCAAGTTGTCCTGTAACAGCGGCTTTTTTCTTTTCAAAAGTTTCACCAGCTTGTTTTTTAGTATCATCATATTGAGTTTTTAACTCATTATAATTTCTAGTAGCGGTAACCTTGTCTTGTATTTTTTTATAATCAGCGCCTATATCTAATGATGCCATAACAAATTATTTTTTCATTTTATAAGAACCCTCTGATTTAGATGCGTCTTTCTCAATTAAAGTTTTAAGCATTGCGTCGTCAACCCCTAAATCAGTAATAGAAAATCCTCCACCATCATCGTTGTTATTTGTTTTTTCCCACATACTTGATTGTAGTTTAGATAGGGTTAATTTTTTTTCAACACAATCATTAATAATTTTTTGTTGTTTTTCAATAACCGGACCAATTAAAGTCATGTCTTCAGGTCCTTTCATCATTGTTAACATTTTGTTTTGAATTCTAATGGCAGTACTTCTTTGTTCCACAAGTTCATTGTAGATTTCCTGCATCAATGATAACATTGATTCTTTACTTAAATTAATTTCTTTTTTTGTTGGTCTTGCCATAATTATAAATATTTAATTTATTATTTTTTAGTTAACCATCTGTTGAATTAACGAGTAATACATATTTTTGTATTTTCTCATTGAACCCCTAATTTCTTTAGTTGAAAGATTGGTCATTTCTCTTAAAGACAATAAAATAATATTTTTATTAAACTTGTTATTATCGTTACCGATAAATATTGAGTCATAATTTTCAAAAATGTCGTAAAGTGCGTGCCCTAACTTTATTTCATTTTCTGATAGATTTTCTTCTTTGATAAATCTATCTAATTCAATTAAAAAGTGTTTAATTACTTTTTCAGAATCTAATCCGTCATTTTCTATGTAATAGGAAAAGTTTTCATTATTTTCTAAATTAGTTGAAATATCTTCATAAGATATTTTTCTATTTGTTTCTTTTTGGTCTTTAATGATTTGACCCATTAAATAGTTTTTACATATTGTACCAAAATAAGAATAAGCCTTCTTTTCACGAGAAGGTTTAAACTTATCTATCTTTGTCATTAAAAACGAGTGAGTATCTACATGTATATCAGTGAAATCCATGTCTTTTCTATATAATTTATATCTTCGTATGATTGAAGATATCATTTTATCTAAAGGTTTTTTTAAAAACTCATTGTATATTTTATTTTTTTCTTCATAAGACGTGGACTCTAAAAATCGTATTACCGCCATTTCTTCTCGAACATCAAAATAATTTAATTGGGTCGGTTTTCTACCTTTCTTTTTTAACTCAACATTTGTATCCCCTGTTAAATTAATATTTTCAGTCATTAAACTTCTTGAGATTCAAATTTTATTGCTCTGTCATTAATGAAAAAATATTCTTTTTTTGCGGACTCAATCCAAAATTTAACTTCTTCCGGAGTTAAGACATCTCTACCATTTTTGTAATTCCAAAAGATTGACCCGTCTCTTAAATTAGTATGTTTATAACCAATTCTTGGGATAGACATAATGTTAATTGAATTATGTGTTAATCGTAAAAATAATTCATACCCAAACGTTAATTTAAACGAAGGTTTAATTAATCCGTAATCAACAAATTTAGATTTTTTAATAACCATTCCTGATGATTGGAAGTTTTGGTAATCTAATAAAGTCTCGTGAGTTAATACACCCATTTCCGGAGTAAAGTTTGCTGCGAAAGTCGCTTCATTAGTAAACCCGGCAAATTTACCTTGTTGGTCTGTATCAACAACGATTGGTAAAAACGCATCCACATTAGGATATGCTTTTGAATAGATGTCAACATTCTTAAACCATATGTTAGAATATTCATCATCAAATTCAAATAATGAAACCCATTCAGATTTTGAATTTCTAACACCATGATTAACTTGTGATGCGTAATTAGGTTCTTTTTCCCATTCTAATTTAACAACATTTAAGTCGCCAAAATCATAATCTTTTAAAAGTTCAACTAAAGGTGTTTCATTGGTGTGAACAATAACTAGTTCGTTAATTTTTAATTTTTGATTATTTAATGATTCAATACATTTTTTAAAGTAATCCTCAAAAAATGGTGCGGTTGCCGATTTAATCGGTAATATAACTGATACGTCAAAGTAATTTTCCATATTATTCTTCTATTGTTTGTAGTTTATTTAATTGTTCTTCAAATGATTCCAATCTTTTAGTTAGATATCCTTCAAATAAGTTTACTGAAATTTTTTCAAAATCTTCTTTAGTACTTAAATTTTCCGCAGTTTTAATAATTTCTGTTTCTAAATTTTCATTAATACTGTCTTCTAACCAATTTTGTAAAAAGTCCGCGACAAAATCCACCATTTGTATTTTATTGTTAACCCAAACACCATTGTCTTCATTCATCCATTCAGGTACTAAATTTGGTACTAAACCAACCACAGGTATTTTACACTTCATAGATTCTAATGGAAAAGTTCCGTATGAACTTGTTTCATCAATCCAAACTGACAAGAAACAATCTTTCATTGCATTTGCAAATTCACTCACAGACAATCCTCTCATATCTCTAAATGTTATCCATCTATATTGAGGGAACTTAATGTAGAAACTTTTAATCATATTAAGAGCTTCTCTTTGTTCTCTTGCTTGAATAGCTATGATAGGTTTCGCAGGTAACGTATTTGGTTTAAATTTATCAGAAATAAATGGTTTTAAAACATCTATCGAAATACCTCTCATAAGATTCTCGATATATTCTTTTTGTGCTTCAGAGGTTGTTATACATTTATAAAACCCTAATTGTGACCATGTCTGACCTGGTTGTAATGTTTCCAAGATATGGTCATGGGCTTGAGACAATACAATTTTACCACAAGGTAATTTTGATATTTGACTCATCACAAATCCGTATAATTCAGGGATAACGATTAAATCTTCCGGTGAAATTTCTAAATTTTGACCTTCAATTGTTTTATGAGGTAATGTCATATACTCCTCACCTAACCATTCTTCTACACCGGTATAATCAGGTGTTTCATGTAAGATAATTGGGTTATATCCATTTTTTAATAATGCTATACCTAATTCGTATATGTAAGCGACTGAAGCTTTTGCATTACCTTTAGTGTCTTGAACTAAAAGATAAATTCTTGACTTTTTATCTTTCATGTTTTGAATAGACTGTTCTAATTTTGTAATTTGTTCTTGTGTCATGTTTATTATATTTTATTTATTAATTTTTTATACAATAGAGTATTAAACGCTAGTTTAAATGGGATTGATAAGTTGTTAGTACCTTTAGCCCCTAGCTGCTCATCAATTTCTTCAGGTTCATCCATGACTATTTCTAACATTAATTTAATTGTTTCGTATTTAATTATACTTATGGTAGCCCCTTCCGTGTCACCTGACGTGACGGTTTTTTTTGATTTTATTTGAACATAATCGTCAATCTTATCCAAATCAACATAATAGTTTTCTCCTAATACTTTTAACATTCTAAAATTTGTTTTAATTTATCGTCCAATTCTTTTATTGATTTTATAGAATGGATTGTGGTAATATTTTCATTATAATCCGTCTCATATTTTATTAATATTTTATCTGACGGATAATCCAATAATAAGGCGGGATTTGATGTAAGTAAAATATCTAATTCATTCCACATTGAATTAATTGTTGAATTACTGTAAAATTTTACTTTTTCTAATTGACACCCAAATTTAGATAAAAAGAATAAGGACGCAGGTTTTGATTTACCTATCTCATCAGAAACAATTAATAAATCGTGGTTATCTCTTAACGATATGTAAGTTTCGTTTAAATCAATAAATGTGTTATATTCTGAAGATTGAGCGTGACCAAAAATTTCCATAGCAAATTCTTCATATAAAAATGAATATAACTCATCATCATCCGGAAATGAAAAATGTTCGTCTAAAGTTAAACTATTTATCGGGTAAGTCATCTTATACTCAAATGACTCGTCGTCTTCAATACCATCAGTTTTATCAATTAAAAATTTCTGATAAGTTTGTTCAATTTTTCCTAAAGTATCTCGTAATACTCCATTAATTTCTATACCAATTCTCATATCAACAAAAGTTATATTAAATTTGATATAAGTAAATAACTTTAAAGTTTATTATAAATTGAAATTGGTTTATTGAGTATTGCACATTTTTTACCGTAAAAATGGTAAACTTTTTCCCAAAATAAAAAATCTTTTTGATTAACTCCTTTAATGTGTGTTTCGGGCCATCTGACTTCTTTTAAACATGAAAAGTGTGATAAAACATTTCCGGTATCAATTCGTTGAAATTGTGGATATGTGGCAATAAGTCTTAATTCCCCATCATTATCTAATTGTTCACCAATTAACATACCTTTAAAATTATTTTCACAACATTCAAGATATTTTATATACATATTTTCGTGAAATACAGTATCATCATCTAAAAAACAAAAATAACCATCTCTAATTGTTTCTAAAACCGCGTTTCTTTTTTTAGTTGTATTTGTATCCTCACAATCAACATTGTATACCCTAATTCGTTTATCATTTTTTAAAAAATCATAATTTAAATCTTCACGATATTTTGATTTTGAAATGTGCCATATGATATCATCATTTATTAATATAGAATTATATACTTTTTCTAATAACTCAAAACGATAAAGAGGTGTGATGATGTGTAATCTTTTATTCATTATTTCTGATAATTTTACAAGGATTTCCGTACGCTATTACGTTATCAGGGATATTTTTAGTAACAACAGAACCTGCACCAATAATGGTGTTAGTACCGATTGTTATTCCATCAATTATAGATACACCAATACCTATTTGCGTATGTTCTCCTATAAGAACATTTCCGGCAATATTAGCACCAGGATTGATTGTTACAAATTCACCGATTGAAGTGTGGTGACCAATAGTACAACCTCTATTTATAAAAACAAAATCTTTAATAGTTGTGTGACCAGCAATACACACTAAACCATTAATAATTACACCTGACCCTATTTTTGTTGTACTTGATATATCACAGTTTTTATTAATTAGTGTTATAAAACTTTTATTGTTAATATTATTGAAAGATTCTCTAATCTTATATCTAGTTTTATTAACCACTGCACCAATAACGACATTATCATTAATATTTTCTAATTGATTTGTTTCTGTCACATTAAATTTTGGTCTTAAATATTCTTTGATTGGGGTAATATTTAAATTGTTAATTAGGTTAATATCATAATAATGTTCATTTGATTCTAAAATATCAAATAACATAGTTATAAATGCCTCACTGGTTCCAAGTACCGTTAATTTTTCTATTGACATATCCTAAGTTTTTAAATTCTTTTGGGTTTAAATTATCAATACCCATTTCATTCATTATATTATGAATTCGTTGTAATATATTAATATTTGTAGTTTTAATTTTATCAGATATGTATAAATTATCTTCTAAACCAATTCTAATTCCATCGGCGTATAGTAACCCTAATAAGTTACATTTTAATTGGTCTTTACCAATACCACCTAAACATAAAACACTATTGTTTGGTTTATTCTGTATTATAGAACTAACTGATGAAATGTCTGATTGAGAATTATAGATATTACCTAAAATAACGTTAATATAATGTGGTCCTGTTAAGATATTTTTGTTAATTAAATAATTGGTATAATTTAACATACCGGAATCAAAACACTCAATTTCAGGAATCACACCATACTCATCCATTTTTTTAATTAATTTTAGAATCATTTCAGGTTCGTTAATAGACGCTCCACCTGGAAAATTTAATGATGACATTGTGAGAGAACCCATATCCGGATATAATTCTAGTACTTCTGAACGTTTTTCAAATTCAGGGAATAATCTACCGGTTAAAGAAACACATATAGATAAATCCGGACAATGTTTACGAATGCCTTCAATTATTGGTTGGTAATGTATTTTTTGATAAGAATTTTCAAGTGTTTCCGGATGACGAGCGTGTATATGAGTAACAGTAATACCAATTTCGTATGCTTGGTGAACTTCCTCTATTATTTCATTACTACTTAATGGGGCAAACGAATTATTCCGATTTGGTTGAGTACCTGTCGGAGTAAAATTAATTATTTTTTTGTTCATCCTCATATTTTTCCAAAATTTTACTAATCAAAGGATTTCTAACTATATCTTTTTTATCTTTAAATTCAAAAATTGATATATATTCACTATTTCTAAATTTTTCAATTGCGTCCCATAAACCACTATGAGTTTTATTTTTATACTTGTCAGATTGTTCTACATCACCTGATATAAAGAATTTACTATTAAACCCAATTCTAGTTAGAAGTAATTTCATTTGACTTGGAGTTGCGTTTTGACCCTCTTCAAAAATTAGAATAGAATTATCAATGTTCATACCTCTCATAAATGCCAAAGCAAACACTTCAATAACATCAATTTCTTTTAGTTTTTCTCTAGATTCTTTTCCAATAATTTTATTTAATAAATAATATGATGGGAAAATGTAAGGGTCTAATTTTTCTTCAACATTCCCCGGAAGTGAACCTAATTTTTCTTCGGCTTCAACAGCGGGTCTAACAATAATAATTTTCTCATATGGTGTGTCAGGGTCAGCAAGTAAGTCAATTGCCGCTTTCATTGTAATATAACTTTTACCAACACCTGCTGGTCCGGAACAAACAGTAATTTCACTGTCAATTAAAGTATCATAATATTTTTTTTGATTGTTAGTTAAAAACTTTTCTTTAGTTTTTCTTTTAATAATTTGGTTAATTAATTCTTTCTTATTAACCGGTTTACTTGTAGTTTCAGGTGTCGGTGTCGGTTTAGTATTTTTTGATTTGCTGTATGTTGCCATTTTAATTTTTTAAATGATTATTTATATTGAAAATATAGTTTATTAAACTATAAAGAAAACTATTTTCTTTCAAACCCTTCTTCATCGTGATGACAAGTTAATTTATTAATACAAACACTTTTTAAGTTATTTGAAATTATATATTCTCTTGTCCTTTCCCATAAATCACCATCAGCGGGTAAACCTAATTTTTGGGTTTCTTCAAAAATATCTCGATATTTTAATGGGATTTTTTTAAAATTCATACAAACAGATGAATGGATTAGACTAGCATACATTGGATAAAATGGTACGTATAGTTCCTGAGAATCTATTTTTGGTAAAAAATTTCTTGGATTACTATATGTGGATTTAGTACATATCCAATCAGAATTTGTTAACTCTATCCCCTGTTTAATTTCTTCTAAATGATTTGGTAACCACCAATCATCATGGTCTAAATGACATATAAAATCATAACCCTCTTCTAATGCTTTTTCTATCCCAAAATTCATTGAGGTTATCCCTCCATATGACCAAAGGACCCATTTATCTGTATATAAATCTCTTTCTTTTGCATATGGTAAATTTTCATAATAAATTTTATCTTGTGGGTATTTGGATATAATGTTAACAAATTCTTCATTATCCTCATATTTGTCCCCAATTAAAAATATTTTAAAATTTTGGTATGTTTGTGAAAAAATAGAATCTAACGCTTTTTGTAAAAAAAATGGGGTTGTTCCATCTTTCCGTTGATATGTTGCGATTACTATACCTAATTTCATGTTATTTAATTTTTATTGCTGGTGTACCAATATATACACCTGGTTTATCAATGTCTTTCACGACTCCGGAGTTTAGACCTATTGTGGTTAACTCACAGATTTTTATTTTTTCTTTAATTGAAGAATTTGTTCCAATGTAAACCAAATCTTGAATTGTTACATTTCCTGAAACAATAACACCCGGCATTGCACTAAAAAAATCACCTATTCTACAATCGTGTCCAATATGATTACTTCTATTTAATATTGAATGTTTACCAATTTTAATATTTGTTGTTAATATTGAATAAGCTCCAATAAAACTACCATCACCAATATCAACATTATCCATTATTAATGATGTTGGATGAATAAAAGTAAAAAATTTAATTCCTTTTGGTAATCTTTGAGATATATCAAATCGAGATTTTGAGTCGGCGACAGCAATCATTACTTCGTGTTTATTAGGGTCTAATTTAGATAATGGGAGCGTATCGTTACTAACATATCCGTCATCAACAAATCTATCTAATTTAACACCCATTTGAGCCATTACTTCTCTTGCGTGTCCACCATCACCAATTAATACTTTTTTCATTATATTATTTTTTTATTTATGTATTCTTTTATTTTTTCTTGTTGATTTTCATATGATGAATATTCCTCAACAAATTTTTGACCTTCTTTTGATTTTAATAGTAATAAATCCCTATCAATGTATAGAGATTTTATAATATCAACATATTCATTTAAATTATTTGTAATATAAAAAGGATTTGAATGTAAATCGTAAAAACCTGAAACATTTAAACTATCAGTAGTTATTAAAATTGACCCTGATTTTAATGCTTCCATTCCCAAAGGCCATCCGTTAAATGATTTGCCTGTTTCTAAATTTAAATATATGTCTACATAATCGTAATAAAATGTTTGTAATTCTACATAATTCATTGGGGGGTAATTATTGATACTATTATGGTTTTTACAATTACCTATTGATATAAATTTTACATTATCTGATGGATATTTTGAGTTGTATTCATTTATGATATTAATATATTTGTCGTCACCTTTTTCAATTCCATTACCCAAACTTGAAAAACAAATGATTAATTGACCATTATTGAAGTTTTTGGATTTAATCTTTTCATCTTTGTAAAACATTGGTACAGTTTTCAATTCTATAAAATCATGTTTGTTAGATTGTTTTAATAATTCTGTGGTTATTGGTGATGTTGAAATTAATTTTACATTTTTATTTACATTATTTAAATCAATAGCGTTTCCTGCAAACCCACCACCAGGATATAAGTGTATTAATTGTTTACCATAATTAAAAGTATAATTACGGTTAAAATTCGTATAACACATTAGAAAAATGTGATAAACAAATGAATAATTATTAAGATTAAAATCTGTGTGTTTTGTGATTAAGTATGAACCGTAAAATTTATTATTAAATAAAGTTCCGTCAATATTCTTATTATACTTATTTAAGTAATTATATTTGGGATTAAAAATTAATATATTATAATTTTGTAATTTTAAATTAGTATCTAAATTACAAAAGTCATAATCACATTCAAAGTCCACCCCCGCAAAATCATCTATTTTAAAAACTAAAATATCGGATTCAAATTCGTCTATAAAAAAGTTTATTTCTAAATTTCGCCAACGGCTATATTTGTTTGGATATAAAATATCAACAACTAATGAATTATTCATTTATTTTAAATTTTTTTGTGAACAGAAAAATCAATATACGATTTAATTAAAATAGTTTTATTATTTAAATGATTGTTGATTGAATTAATTACTCCGGGCCATGTTGTATCATCCATAATAATATATCCACCTTTTTTAACTAAAGGTAGGTAAAATTGAATGTCTTTAGTTACATATTCCTCATCATGATTCCCATCAATATGAAGAACATCAATAGATTCTTTTTCTATGTTGGTATGGTAATCTTCTGATTTACTTCTAACCAATGATATTATGTTTTCTAATTTATTTTCAGTAATAACTTTTAACACACTATTATACAGATTATCTAATACTATTTGGTCTTTAAATAAAACCTCGTAAATATATTTACTTAAATCTTTATTAGGTATTTCATTAATTAATGTTCCCATAGAATATGGGTCAAGACCAATTACTTTGCCTTTAGTAATTTCTAACGCTTCAGCAAAATACATTAATGACGCCCCTTTAAAAACACCAATTTCAACACATAATTGTGCGTTAGTTTCTATAATAAGGTCTTTAATTATATTTCCTTTAGTTTCGTCACAACGACCACCACTATCATATTGGTCTCGTATTATTAAATCATGTAAGTTTCTCATTTGTTATTTGTATAAATTTTAAATTTTGATAAATCAGGGTAAGGTAATTCTAAATCCTCGTTATGCTTTTTAGTTCCATCTAAATTATAAAACTGTAACATCATTAATAACCCTCTAGCTGCTAATTCTGGCATCATATAAAAATTCCAACCTAACATATCAAAATGGTCATCGTGATATGAACATTCTCGTCTACCACTAAATCTAGCTCGTTTAAACCATAACATCGCTTGATAATCGTCTGTTATTATTGCACCACCTTTACTTAATTTAAGTGTTTTATATGGCCCGGTAAATGATAAACACATGTGTGAACCCGGGATATACATATCAGCGGTAAAACTCAATGCTGAGTCCCATACATTACTTGGGGTTAATTGATATGCACCTTTTATTTTTGATGTTTCTACTGGTGTAAAATTAACTTTTAATCCTGAATGAATTATTTCACAAGGTACTGATGGATATGTTTTACATGGACAATCAATAGTATCTGTTTGTAAACTTTTTTTAATATTTTTTTCGTAGTATAACGCTAAAAATAATGCGTTACTCATATTATCTAACGCAATTGCATGAGGGGCACCTGTGTAATCACACAATGCTTTTTCAAAATCTTCAGTTATTTTATGTACTCCTTGTGCCATAATTTTTTATTTTATTATTTGTATATGTGTTTTTAATTTATCATAGTTTTTACTAACAAAAGGGAGTAAAAGATTAATGTAATCTTCGTTAACTTTTGTAAGTTTATCAACATCATTATTTCTAGTTTTACTCTCATAGTGATAGGAAACTAAATTACTATTACAATAATTATCTAACCCCAAAATTAAACATTTTAAATTTAATTCAACATCCTCAAAGCATGTAGAGTAATTTTCATTAAAATAATCACATTTAATAAATACCTCTTTTTTAATCATAAGTAATGCTGCCGTTGAACCAATAACTTTTCGTGTGACATTTGAAAAGTTATAATAAGATAACAAACTGTGGTGAGATATTTTTAAATGTTTATTTTTATCTACAATACAGATAATACCGTCATGTTGGATGGTGTTATCTTCAAAGTGTAATCTACATCCTACTGTACCAACTTTAGAAGTTGTTTTAAAAATATTTAACATTCCGTAAATAACATTATTTAATAATTTAATATCGTTATTACAGAATAATAAAAATTCGTATTTATCCGTTACGTGATTTTTAACAACATCATTATTAATTTTTGCAAAATTATAATAATCATATTCAATTAATTTTATGTTATTATAATCTTTTATATTACTTTTTAATGTTTCTTTTTCATCGTCTGTTGAACCAGTGTCGGCAATAAAAATATCAAATAATTCAGGATTACAATGGATGTAAAATGAATCGACACATTCTTTTAACATTTCAACATTACCTTTGGTTGGGATGATAACGGCAACTTTACCAATATTTTTAATCGGTTTTTCTTTTATTTCCGGAACATAAATTTTTTCAGGTTTTAAATCTAACGGCAAAATATGTTTCCACTTCTCAACAAATTTATCTCTACTTTCCCAAAATTCTTGATTTGGTTGTCCAACTGACTGATGTGTGATTTCAAAAGATGATGTTACACCAATCTTAACTCCGTCTAAATAATTTGGTAAACAAAATAAATGGTCGTAAAAGTGGAATCTTCCAATACTTTCATCAAATCTATGTTTTATTTTTGTTTTATTGAATGACAGAAATAACCCATCAATAGAAACAACAGGAATGATTACCGGTAATTTTGGTGAATATTTACTTAACCATTTATCTTTATCGGGTTGGTGGTAAACTTGTCCCACCATTGTTTGTTGCATTTTTTCCCAAAATACTCCTGACTGAGAAAAATAAGATGTACCGGCTTTTCCAATAATACTATATTCGGGATTATTAGAGTAATCTTTTAAAAGTTTTGTACCCCACCCATTTTCTAATTTTATATCATTATGACAACAAACCACAATATCAAAATTTGAATAAGAAATACCTTTGTTGTAAATCTCACTCAAACTAAATTCATTATTGTTTTTATATTCTAAAATTTGAACATCTTTCAGACCAACAGTTTGTAACAAATGTTGTTTAAATTTGTTATTATATTGTTCATCTTTATGTGTTGAATATATTATTGTTATCATACTAATCCCGTCGACCCAAATCCATTTGACCCTCTTTCTTTATTTTCGATTGTTTCTTTTTGTTCTAAATGAACCCAACCCCCATTTACCACCGGACATAATACCGCTTGGCCAAATTTCATACCTTTAGTGATGGTTACGGGGTGATTGTTTGTGTTAAAGATAATTCCTTTAACTTCTCCTGTGTATCCGTTATCAACTGTTCCTGGTGAGTTTAAAACCATAAGACCTTGATTAATTGCTAAACCACTTTTAGTTCTAACTTGTATTTCATAACCATCTTTAATATCGAATGATAATCCACTTGGAACTAAAGCTCTACCAAAAGGTTCAATAGTGATATCTTCAACTGAATGTAAATCAAACCCTGAATCGCTCTCATAGTTATATTGGGGTGTAATAGCATCCGGATGAATTTTCACAAACCCCAATGGAAGTTTGGTTCTTGAATTCATCATATCATCCTCAAGTTGTTTTAAATCAAGACCAAACTCACTCATTATTTCATCATATGAAAGTTCATCCAAATCAATGTTAGCCATTCGTTTTAATTCTTCGGCTTTATTTTTTAAGAAATCTAAATCTTCGTTAAACATTATTCTAAATTTTTTAATTTTTTTATTAAATCAATCAATACTAACACATCTCGTTCACAGTATGCTGATATTTCTGGTAACATATTTTTATTCCAATATGCGTCGTGAACTTTATCTCCGGTTACATCACCTTCTTTTGGTGATGGAACTTCCATTGAAGTACACATTAAATCTAACGACCCAATTGCCGTGTAAGCTCCGTATTGCCAAATTTCTCTAGTATCAATTGCTTTTATCTCCCACGGCTTTGTATCGTAAGATGGAAGTATTGATGGTGGTAATAAACCATTTATAATCATTCTTTTGGCGGTCATTGGAATATCAAAGTTTTTTAAATTATGTCCACATAAGAAAAAATCTAATTTACCGCAACGGTCTAACAATTTTTGACATTCTTTTAATACTTCTTTTTCATCATCTCCGGAGAATGTTTGTTTTTTAATATCACCATTGTCCATTACAAAGGCAACACTCATACAAACTATTTTAGCAAATTCAGGAACTAATGCAGTTCTTGTGGCAAATACTATATTCTTTTGGTCAACTTCAATTTCCTTATCTTCAGGAAATCGTTTTAAAAACCAATCGTAATATTTGTCAAATTGTTTTGCAAGTTCAGGTCTCTTTTCTAAACAAGTGTCATAATCTTTTTCAATTCCAACAGTTTCAATATCTAAAAATAATATTTTAGTTAAAGGTATTTTAATCATTTGATTCTAAATTTTTAATTATTTCCGGGTTTTGTTTGATTGTTTGTCTGGTAATTAAGTCTTTAATTTTGGTTGTTGACCAATTATGTGACCTTGTTGTGTAAATTACTTTAATAGGTAAATGGTCTCCTGTAAACCTCTTCCCAATATAGTCATCACCTAAAATTCTAATGTCAGGTTTATAAAATTCCATTAATTGAATTAAATCTTCTTCAGTTTGGTAAGTAACAACTTCATCAACATATTTAATTGACATTAATGTTTTATATCGTTCATATAGTGGTATTACTGGTTTGTATTTAGTAAACCTTGTTTCTGATGGGTCTCTTTGTAAAAAAACCATAAAGTAATCACAATGACGTTTAGCCTCTTCAAAGGTATAGATATAACCAGGGTGAAGTAAGTCAAAGTTACCTGCGGTAAAACCGATTGTTTTTTTAGTATTCATTTTTATTTAATTAAACTTTTATAAAATTCAGCTCTTGTAATTGTAACCTTATTAAGGTCATATTTGTCTTTTACGGTGTTATATAGTCGTTCACCTAGTTCAGTTATCATTTCAGGATTTTGAACTAATTTTTTAATTGATTTAGACCAATCACTATGATTTCTTGATTCAGGTATTAAAATTGCATTACCGTTATCGTTAAACTCACCATTTTTTAAACAATGAACCAAATCGATGGTGTATGGTCCAATCTCTGATGCAATTAACGCTTTCTTATAGAATCCGGCCTCAATTACTTTTAATTGAGATTTCATTCTATTAAAGATATGATTTTTAATCGGTGCCAAAGATATATCAAATTTTGAATAATTCATGGCGTAAGAACTAACAGGTTTTGTCCAAACTCTAACGTATGGTAATTCTTTATCTGAAATATATTCAGTTTCTTTAAATTCCTTTAAAAATTTAATATAATTTTCGTCTAAAGTTTTATAGTTATTTGTAAAAATTCCTTCATAATTAACCCATACAGTTTCGTGAGGAAGAATATCTCTTTTCTTTTGTTCTCCGGTAGTTGTATTAATTTCAGTTACAGAACCTCTTGTGTCAAACCCACAAATTACGTATTGTAATTTATCGTTGATGTCGTAGTTTTTTTGAACAAACGCATCTAACAAACCTAAATCGTGTAAGTGAGATGAACCTCCTAACCAACCAATTCTAATTTTATCAGATGGTGGTGTTACTTGATTAAATTGTGGTTCTTTAGGGTCAATTGCGTTTGGTAGTACCAATACATTTTTATTAATTTTACGAATTTCATTCGCAAATATATCAGTTGTTGTGGTAACCCAATCGGCTTCTTTTAAGTTTGCAACAATTTTTTCGTGAATTTTGTTTTGTACAATAATACTGTGAATTGGGTGGTCAACAGTTGGTAACCAATAATCATCAATATCAATAATAACAATTTTACCAATTGATTTTAAATATTTAATAATTGATGGTGTTTGGTCATAGTGACTACCAATATTTCGATGTACGTGAATTATTTGGTATTTATCCCAATACTTGATATCGTTTATTTTTGGTTCATAATCAATATCAACGTGAAAATCGTCAGGATAAAGATTTTGTAAGAATACGTGAGGGTCAATAGACCTGAATTTCCCAACACCGGTTTTGTCTGATGGGAGAACTAAAACATTAATTTTTTCTTTCATAGTTTAATATTATCACAGAAAATATAATTAAAAAGTATTAGAATATCAACTATTAAGAAATAAAAAACCCCCAAGTTTCCTTGAGGGTTTAGTTTTTAGAGTAAATAAAGTTTAAGATATTTTTTTAATCTTAGTAACCTTACCCTCAAATATATGCTTTCCTACTTTAAAAGAAAATAGTTCGTTGTTTGATTTTTGTGTTGATTCAGCTAAAATCCCATTTTCTAGTAATACTTCTTCTACAACTTCTTTTAACATATCTCTTAATTGTTTGTTATTAAAGTTAGATTGAGGTTGAGATTGTTCTTGAACTCTTTGTTTTGGTTGACTAATTTGATTACCTCTTGCGTCTGTGTTCATTAATCTTGCCGCCTTATCAATTAAATCATTAGATAGAGTTGGTCCACCCATACCTGCCGGTTGAGCTATTGGGTGTTCAATCATCAATCGTTTAATCTCGTCCGGTAATTTTGAAGCCATAACTCTATCTTGAGTCATTGGTTGACTAACTGTTTGTACCGGTACAGAGGCTTCTTGTAACATATCTTGAGGTAAGTTATAAGTTGCCGGAGGTGCATTATATGTTGCAACTTCAGGTGTACTATATGTATCCATAGATGGTAGACCACCTCTTGGAGTTTGATTATGTTTTTCCATTATTTGTTTGGAAATCATAAGTTTTTGAATTAAATCATTTTCGCTTGTCATATTATTTTTTAATTAAACTTTGAGATTGTTGGATTAGTTCTGAAACTTTTGGTCTTAAATCATTTTTTTCTTGATTGGATAAATTTCTACGAATTTTATCTTCAATACCGGAATATATTCTTTTATATGATTCTGCGGCTTTAGATAAATCAACACCTTCTAATGAATCGGTCCCATCTTTTTCAATGATATTGTTAATCATATCATTAACTGTAGTGATAATTACATCATCAATTACATCATTAACTTCAACTTCAGTTTCTGGTGTAGTTGGTTCAGGTGCTTGTTGTGGTGTGACTTCAGAAAAATCTGCGTTAATAATAACACGATTCATACTTTTATCACCATTTGGATTGTAGTTTGGTTTTGGTTCGTTAAATGTTTCACCCGTTGGTTTAAAAGAGAATATTTTGTCTGCTCTAAAAAGTCTCCATCCCGGTAAAGGTTGTTCACCTAAATACGCAGTGTGTGAAGCTCCTTGTGCATCCCACGCTCTTACAACAGGATTATCCGCTTTTGAATAACCAAAACAAACCGGTTCTATTAAACGTAATCCACGTCCACCTGGTTCATCCCCATCATAGTAAATTATAATCTTATCTCGTTTTTTTATAGCGTCGACTATAGAGTCAACAGACGCTATTTCTAAAATAAGTGATTTAAATGTGTTGTAAAGTTTCATTACGCACTAGGTGTTGTGTATGGTGTTACTTCTTTGTATTTGTTAACAACTATTTCAGATTTTCTTTCCATAATGTCTTGAATTGCTCCCGCACTTTGATTATAAACATCTAAAAACCCGCCAGTACCTTTACCCATTTCATCACCATCGGCTAAAGCGTCAGGGTTAACTGCTGAGTATTGATTTGTGGTTTTAAAGTCATTCTTTGGGAATAAAATTTTTCTTTGCATATCCGCAATTGCTGATAATTCATTTTCAGGTTGTGCGAAATCTAAAGGTTCTAAATTTGCCATATTAAATTATTTTTTTTATTAGTTCGTTTATTCGTTTTAAGTTTTCTGTGATATCTTTGTTAATCTCACCGGTAGTTGAACTATGACTTTTACTTTGTCTGTTCATAGTATTCAAATTATCTTTAGTGTGAGTTTGTATAAATTGATTTGGTAAAACTTCAGATTTTGCTTTCTTACCCATATACACATTGTTTCTCATTCCACCTAATGTGTCGTTAACCCAATTTTTCACATAATGACCACCATTTAATATAAAAGGTAAATCGTTTTCTAACCCATTAAAGTTATCAAACCAATTTTTCATTCTTTTTAATTGTTGATAAGTGGTTTCACGACTATCTCTTAATTCTTGATTTCTTTTAAATCCTTCAATTGTTGAGTCATCTGTATTTGCAGAATCAAAGCATTGTTGTAAATATTCTACA
>Ga0181347_1000208_pt1 | contig 19300 bp, 33 predicted proteins | sample Su13VDMM110SN_FD_130102 | JGI IMG/M metagenome (GOLD analysis project Ga0181347, IMG submission 130102) | Freshwater viral communities from Lake Michigan, USA - Su13.VD.MM110.S.N | ecosystem: Environmental > Aquatic > Freshwater > Lake | place: USA: Michigan | collected 2013-07-16
AGGTGAGAGGCCAGCAGGGTGCCGTCCCAGTCACGCTCGACGGTCAGCACGTTGCCGACTACATCGCGGACGAACATCCGCTCGGAGTCCACGAGGATGATTTCGCCAGCGTTGACCTTCGTTCCGTCACTTACAGTCACCGATACAAGGCTCTTGGTCGCCGCAAGCGCACCGTTGAGCGTGGCCGTCGTAGTAACCGGCGCGCGCTCGGACACGAACAACTGCTCCGAATCAATCAAGAGCGTGTCGCCCACATCAATCTTGCTGGCGTCGCTGCACACAAACGAGGTCGCGGTGCTCGATGACGCTAACCCTGATGCGACCGTGCCGGACGATTGCGTGTCAGCCGAGTAGCCCCACGTCCCGGTGACGCTAATCGACCGCTGGGGCGTGTTGCCTGCTGAGAACGTGTCGGAACTCGACAAATCCACTTCGATGAAACCGTATGGCGGCCCGCTGCTTTGAGGTTCGAGGAAGTAATGCGTCAGCGGCGTCGGCGTGCTGTTCTGCGCGGCTGACTGTAGGGAAGACACCGAAAGCAGGTCTTGGTCAAGCAGCAACTGCCATGTATAACCGCGTGTCCACTGAGGCCATCGGTACAGTCTGGTAGCGACGCGAGGGATATAGAACCTGTGCGAAGCCCGCTCAACGGAACGCGACGAGGACTCGCACATCTGGTCGATGACGCGGTTTCGCTCGTCGGGAATCGCGGTAGCACCATATTGGCGAGCGGCCCGTTTGACCTGCTCGCGAGTGACCAGCCAGTTCGACATCGTCTCCCTTGCTTTCTGGGGAAGACGGGCGCGTCCTGACCTAAGCGTTGATATGACTTAGGTCAGTCGCGGCCCGCCTCTCCACTGGTAATCACCCATTGGGCAGTCGCGTACACCGCCCTTGTTACCCGTGACGAGCGGCGATCCGTCGTATGGGCACGCGTCAGGGGGCTGCGCCTCATACGCAGCCTGCTCAATGCGGTTGGCATCGAGGATTGACTTGAGTGCCCAGTAGCCGCTCATCGGTAGTACACGATGGTCTTGCCGCCCTTAGCGTTCCCGGCGTTGGTGACCGCAAGCGTGAGGATGCTGGACGACACCGGCAGCAGACCGGTCGCGGTGAGGGTGTTCGCGGAGTTGGACAGGTTGGCCCCGTTACCGTTCAGCACGTCAATGCTGTCCGAGTCGGTCAGGACGATGTCATAGGCGTTGGTCGGCTGCGTTCCACCCCCGTCGGGCACCTGATAAACGGCTGCGATGGCTCCGTCGACCGGCAGCGTGGTAGCACCATCCGCTGCACCGCCGGAACTCGACGTCCAGACAAACGTCACCTTCCGCATCGAGGGGAAGGTCTTGTGCGTGACAACTACAGTTCCAGCCATGACCTTCTCCTATGTGCATGGTGCCGAGCCGCTGAGGGGGCGACGGCTCGGCACCACGACTACCCGCGCGACACACTGGCCGCCCGTGACGCTGCGGGTCTTAGGCGATGACACCCTTGATGATTGCGAAGTTGATCACGTCCGCGCTGGTGTCTGCGGTCGATGCGTGCAGGTTCGTAACCGTGATCTTGAACGAGCCAGCCGCAACGGTGGACACAAACGCGAACGGCGTGCCAGTGCCGCCCGGGGTGATGTTGAGGATGATGACGTCAGTCGCGCCAACCAGCGTGTTGGTGACGGTGAACTCCGCCTCGGCACCAGCCGCCAGCGAAGTGGTGTTCGTCGTAATCTGTCCGGTCGCCTTCGAGAGCGTGACGCCCGTCGTCCGGTTCGTCGCCTGCGTGACAACGCCGCCAGCGCCAGCCGAGTAACCGATTCCGCTGCCAGCGTGGGTAAGAAGAAGGTTCGTCGCGTCGACAACCGCGAGGTTCGTCGCCGTGGACGCGCTGTCAGTGAAGAGGAGGTTGCCGCTAGACCAAGTGCTTCGGACGTTCGTAACGGGCATTTCAGACCATACCTTTCGGGTTGAGCCGTGGCTCGGCTATGACTTCTAGGGCTTCGGCGTCGGCTTCGGCGTCGGCTTCGGCGCGGGCTTCGGCTTGCCGTACTTCGATGCGGGCGGGAATGGCATTACTGCAAACCCTTCGACATTGGCGCGGTGTGGACTTGCTTATCCATCGTCACCGCAGCCTGCTTCACGATGGAGTGAGCCTGCCGCTCGCGCCCTGTGTGGATGCAGACCCATTCGCTCTTTGCAGAACAGAACCGGGAACCACAATCCTTGCAGGGTGCGAGCGGCATTTTCAGACTCCTAAGAGATTGCGCTGGACAACTTCGCCGGGGCACTCGGGTAACCGAGGCCGACGAGGATGTAGAGACCGCAACCCAACTGAGCGTTGCTGCCGGTGTCGGCGATAACCATCCGCACCCAGTCGAACCCGTTTTCGACGTCAAGGTCTGACGCCTGAACGTAGAAGCAGACCAGCGCCTGACTCTGCGCCGATGTGCCATCCATCGTGTAAGTAGACCCGGGGTTGCTGGCGGCCTCGGTTTCCGTCCAAGTGGTAACAGCGGTCAGCGTGCCTTCCTTGAGGAAGATTCGCCGGATAGCAGTCAGCGCCTTCGAGCCGGTGCCAGACGCGTCCTGTGCCTGCGCGATGCTGATGACCGGGTCATCACCGTCAGTACCAGCAGCCTTGAACACAACGAACATGACGCCAGCGGCATTCGTCAGTTTGACGTAGTCGCCGTTGTTGGCTGCGGTCTGAAGGTCGACCGGGATAATCGCGGGGATGATGTCGAGAACATTGCCGAGGGGCAGCGGGTAAGCCATGACTGACTCCTTTCGGGAGTTACTAGGAGCGAACGGCCAGCGTCACAATGGGGCTCAGGGTGTTCGAGCCGTGAGCAGGCGTGAGTGCCGACTCCAGCCACGGACGACCGTCGAGCCGCTCAACAAAGCGCCAAACGGTCTCGTCCGTCGTGAACTTGACGTGCGGGCTGGACGCCACGGACAGTTCCTGCCGGTCACCGATGACGTAGTACGACGGGTCAACGAAGTAGATGTCTCCCTCGGTGCCGAGCGTCTGGCAGTGCTCCGTGAAGACGATCGGGCGGCCCCAGAGCGTCATCGGGAACGCGCCCTGAGCACCACCTGAACCGATCCACACAGCCGAGCCACCGGTGCCGACCGCGAGGCTCATCGCCGCCAGTTGCGGCATGGTGTCGATGTTCGCGATCCATACGGCGCGCGCTCGCGACGTCGGGAGCATCCGCGAGTACATCTTGTTGAGGTTCTCGTAAAGGATGGTCGCGGCAGCCTGCCCCGACTCCTTCGCCACGGTCACCTTGCACGCCGCGTTGAGGATGCCCAGCGGCTGTCCGACTCCGGTGCCGTTCATGAACGACTCGTCCTCGAAGAACGTAATCGCCTGCGGGAACAACTGGAGCAGCACGGCCTCCAGCCCAATGGCCGAGTCCGAGAGCAGTTCGTTGCTGCTGACCGTGTAGCCGGTCAGTTTCTTCGCGACCAACTGCATCTGCGAGAAGGTCGGCTCGCTCTCGGAGAGGGTCGCAGCCTCCGACTCCCAGTAGGCGACCACGCCACCGAACACGCTCGAAGCGTGGCTGGTGTCCTTGATGGTCGGCATCCGCATCGTCGAGGACGACATCGGGATGGTGAACGCGAGCGGGCGCATGATGGAGGTCTCAAGCGCCAGCGAGAGCAGTTCCGAGCGGAACTCCTCGGGAACGAGGAAGCCACCGGTGTCGCCAGCACCCTCGGCGAGGGCAGCCTTGACGATGCCGCTGTCACCGACGGTCAGCAGACCCTCGTTGACGCCACGTCCGTTGTTGGCCTTGTACACGGACTGGAGGAAGTCACCCAGTCGCTCGAACTTGCCGTCCAGCGTAGCGCCGGGAGCACGGTTGCTCCGGGTTGCGGTCGAATACGGGAGGCGCTTGGTGCTACTGGACGAAAGCAGCGACTTCGCGTGCGACTTCGCGTGCTCGTCAAACGACGCCTTCGCGGCTTCGCCGGTCGTGTTCCACCAGTCGCTCATCTTGCCGGTGATGGCCTTCGCCAGCGCGCCGTCCTCGTTGAGCAGTTCGTTGAGTCCAGTCTCGGTCGTGATCTCGGGCATTATCGAACCTCCGCGAAACTACGGGTGAGCAGCGCCTCAAGGTCTAGGCTCATTCCCATTGGGTTGATGGTCGCCGGAACTTCCTCTGGGGGAACCTCCTCCATAGTTACTTCCCCGGGGGGAACCTCCGCGTAAGTGCCTGACGGCAGCATTTCAGCGGCGTCGGATTCGCCCTGATCCGTGCCGTATTCGCCCTGATCCGTGCCGTATTCAGCCAACTCATAGAACGCGGCAAGGTGATGGCGACAAAGCGCCACCACTAGCGTGTCGAGCATGTCGCAATCGGGCATCTGACACAGGCCGGAATTGAGCATCAGAAGCAGGTCACTGCTCACGCCCTTGACGTCGGCGCGCCCGCGCATCACGTCCTTGACCTGATTCATTTGGTCATGCGCCATCTCCTCGATAATCTCCATGACCGGAAGCATCCCCGGCATCCCCTTGATGGCGTGAGCCATCTGCTGAAGCGCGGCGGGGTTGCTGGGCACAGTGACGTGTGACGTTTCAAGCAGTTTGTGACCGTTCAGAAACTCGATGCCGCCGCCACGCATCTCCTTCATATCGCCGGGGATAAACCCGACCGAATACGCCGCCTGATTGCGACGCACCAACTCGAATCCCCAGTCGGCCTCGGGGTTGCCCTTGCCAATGAAGTATTCGGCCTCGCCGACCAACTTCCCGTCGATGGAACTGGTGTTGTTCCACTTGCCGATCTGCTGCATCAGGCTGCCGTAGTTATGCGAAGACAGCAGCACTGGGTGCGCGAGGAAGTCGTCGAGGTTCCATCCGGATGCCCGGATGATGTCCCCATCGCGGTCTCTCGACTCGTCAGACATGGTCGCAAGCACCGTGCCGCGAGCCTCATCGAGCATCTTGGTTTCGGGCCGGAATACCTTATGGCGCACTCGTCACCTCATAAACAAAAAAAGCCCGCCCTACCCGCTGCACTCGCAGCGAAATAGGACGGGCACGAAGGCCACTATGTAAAGAGACTGGCGACCAGCGCACGGCTCAGTTACAAGATCAGTATCACATATTTGTCAATAAGTCGCTAGGGCTCGCCTGCAAACCTCCAGCCTCAAGCCATGCCGGGCCAGCGGCGGCGCTGATGAGGTATCCGCGATCCTTCGCCCAGCGCATGACTTCGGCATCTTGCGAAACCAGCCGGTTATGCTCGATACAAAGCGCAAGCCAATTCCGTTCGTCGTCGGTTGGGCCGCCTCGCGCCTTCGTCCACGGCTCGTGGACTGTCATCTGCCCCCAGCACCCGCCCAACTCCACGGCAGCGCAGATCCTCGACTTCACCCATGCCGCTCGGGCAGGCCAATGCTCGGATCCCCTGAATCTCTTTGCCTTGATAGGCGATCGCCTCACTGCTCGGCGCGGTCGAGGGACGCTACCTTAGCGTCTGCCCAATTCATCGCCTGCCGTGGATTTGTAGGGCTCCCGCCCCAAAGCGCCCACGCGACCGCACCCGGCCCCGGATAGTCTTCGTTGTCGGGATTGCTGTTCTGTGGTCGGTCGAGGTCGACGAGGTGCCGAGCAAACCATGCGGACATCCGGCGCACCTTGTCCTCGGTCACTGACCCAGCCGCAAGTTCGCGCGCCTCACGCACCGTCCTGTCTACCAACCCGTCCCCTGCCAATCCCTCGGCGTTCCAAGCAAGCCCGCGCTCCGCGTTCGCGCTGATATATGACGGCACATCAACTCGGGCCTTGACTTGCATTTCTACGCCGACCGGCAGGACGCTCCGCCTGCACCGGCGGCACCACAGTTCGACGCTTGCCGGATGCGGAGCAGCCTTTAGGAGTTTGCCGTCATTCGGGCAGCGTGAAGTAACAAGCATCTCTCCACCATTAGCCGTCGCTTTAGACGGCTCCTCGAACAGGAAATCGCCGTCTTCGCCGATAAACCGACTGGTCATTTGACGATCCTCACATATATGGAGGTGCCCTCTGGCGTCGTCTTGACGGACTCGATCAGCAACTTGGTACCACGCCCAAAGAGGATCTCAGACTCCCCGCGATTTCCACTGGGCAGCACCCTATCCATTGGCAAAGCAGAAGTTCCGGGAGGAACCGTAATCGACATCGTAACCGCCACACCACTTATCGGGGCTTCGGGGTTACCAGACTGGGCGCGACCGCCAGTAAACCGCTCAACGACATCGTAATCACTCGTCGTACTGAGATACGCTGGGTCGTACATGACACGGCCCACCTTGAACTTCTCCAACTCCTTTGCAGACAGATTCATCCCACGATGCACGACCATCTCCTCGGCAGAGGTCGCCCCAGCGATAGCCTGATCGAGCCCGTAGGTGACAGAGCCCGGCACCGACCCGCCCTTGCCGCGAAGGGCACCGTTGATCTTCTCGTAATCTAGGTAGTACCTGTCTGCGGCAGACTTCTGCAAATCCGTATACGTCTCCGACGTGAAGCCGTCCGCCTCCACCTCCGCCTCCGCCTCCGCCTCCGCCTCCGGATCTCGAACCGGCGTTCCAGAAGGTGCACGGGGAGATGGCCCCGACGGGCCTTCGTCCTCTGAGCCGCCTAAACCTTCCGAGGCGTCAATACCGCTTATCTGCTCGCCCCGGTAGATGACGTCGCACTCGCAATTAGGGTGTGCTGGGATGGTGCTGCTGCCACTGATGAAATAATCGCTGATGCCGATCCAGCGTTGCGATGCGTTCGCGGCGCAATCCTCGCAAACCTTCTGAGTCTTGCTGGACAGCCAAGACTTCTGCTTGCTGCCAACTTCTCGTGCTGCGGACATCGCCCCATGCCCGATAGCCGTGGAGGTCTCCGTGCGAGCGATGGTCGAGGCGCGCGACTTTGAGTAAGCACCGGATTCTCGGATGGCGCGGGAAATCGAATCGAGGCTGTCCCCTCGTTCAAGGCCGCCGCCGATGATTCGCGTAAGATCTGCCCGTGCCAGCCTTGTAAGGCTCATCGGGCCATCCGCGCTAATCAGTTCAGCGGTGCGAGCATTCGCGTAACTGGTCGCCCTTGCGAATGCCGTGGTAGCAGGCAAGCCCGGCTGCTCCTGCTCGAACGCGATCTTGAACGCGCCCGTCAGTTCAGCCGCTACTGCTTTGGAGTATTGGTCAAGCGAATTGAATCCCAACTGGCTAAGGTATCCGTCAGCGCCGCCCTCGATGCTCACAGCGACGCCAACCCCGCTAGCATGGCCTCTACTAAACGGGCGGACGACGGCGTGTCGTCGACCCACCGCTCCCGCAACGTCTCCACCGCAATATCGGCTTGATCCGATAGCCGCTTTTCCCACGCCTCCGCCATCTCTCGCTCCGCTTTTCGGAGCGGCGACGGCCAAGATTCAGGCGCAGCCTTGCTGAGTTGCAGCGTGCCGTCGGATACAGTCGCCTCCGGCGTTGATGGCGGCTGCGTAAAGAAGTCTGCCCCGCTTCCATCTTCTGCCGGGGGCAGCCCAATCTCGGCTCGTCCCTCATCCTTCGTCGAGAGACCCGCCTTGTACGCGCCAATACCGATGGCTAGGTGCATGGCAAGGTCTTCGGGTGCAGGGTTCACATAGTCCAGCACGCGGTCTTCATAGCCCGGGAATTGACTGACAAGGCGGCTGTTCAGCGCCATCTTGATGCGGTCAAGACGCGGAACGATAAGCCACCGGGCAAATACGACCTCGCCAGCCTCTGCGTTAGCGCGGTTCACGTTCTCGGAAACTCCGACGAGTGAGCCGGGCATGCCCCACGCCCCGAGGAATAGGTCTCTATTCAACTTCCTGCCGTCAATGAATGACATATCGGTATGCGAGTATTTACGGTCTACCCATCTGGCCTTCTCGAGGACGGCGACCCTGTGCGACTGGGCAACGCCCTGATGCTCCTCGCGCCACTGCGAAGTGAGCCTGTCCCATTCACTGGGGTCTAAGCCTTCAGGGGCTTCGATGATGCCGCCGGGCTCAGCGCCGTTCGTGAAGAAGTTTCGGTTCCACTGCGACGCGTAACGGTCAGAGTCGATGTCAAAGAGGACGGCCTGCACCGGCCCCATGCCACGGTACATGCTGACCGGGGACGGCATCCGCAAGAAGATCACGTCTTCAGCAGCCAGCGGGATACGCTCGTCGCCGTTTTTGTAAACGTATAGGTTGACGAACTTGTCGTTGTCGGGGACGACCTCCATGCGGTCGGGGCGCACAGGCCAGAGTTCAGCAGGCAGCCCGGATTCATCCCGGAGAATGACGATGTAAGCCTCGCCCGTCAGTTCGAGGTGCTGCTGGACTACCTCGACGAGTTCATGCTGCGAAAAAAACGGGTTCGGGTTGTTCCAGAGAGCAAGCGCCGGGCCTTCGTCATCAGCAACAACGAGGTCGCCTATTTTGATAAGGTTGGTGATCCGGTCGTGGGAGAAATGAGCCGACCGGTTGACCCGGTTGTTCTTCTGCATCATCCGCTTGGTCTTCAGACTTGCCGTGGGAGCAGCGACGTATTCGTTCCAGTCGACCCGGGCGGCTCCGTTGGCGATACGGCTGACGATGGAGAAGATCCATCCGCTGGATGCAAAGGACTCGAACGCCTGCTGCGCGACCTGCTCCGGGGTGGAAGTTCGCATCATGGAGCCGAGGCGGCGACCCGCTCCGCTGACTGGTAAACGGGTGATTGAAGGGGCACGTCTGATTACGTCGGCGAATACACCCATATATGGGCCAGCCTTACTTCAGTGTCACGAATATCCTCCATGATACACCAGCAATTGCCGCCGTGAATATCGCCATCCCCCCGGCTAGCCCGGCGGCAACAAGGATGGCGGCAATCATGCGCCGGTCATCGGCATCGAACAAAGCCGCGAAGGCTCCCAAGCGGCGGGCTATCCACCAGCCGAGCAGCGCGCCGGTGGATGCCGCCATGCTGATCAGCCCAATGCCAGCAATTGTCATCCAGTCCATTACGTCAGCCACCGCATCCTGACTTCCCTCGGTCGGTAGAACGCAAGCAGCAGCGCGTCAGCCCGGTCAGGCGAGTTGCCGAGCCTCTTGATGGTGTCCTGCTTCGGCTCGACCCTGATGCGCCCAGCCGAATCAAGCATGTACTTCGGTGCGATCAATTGGTTGATCGTTGTGTCGTCCGCCGCTGTCAGATCCCATCCATGCGTCCGGCTGAGTTCCCGGCCTACCTGCCACCACAACTCCGAACGCAAACTCGGGAACTTATCCGGAGTAGCCGAGGGGTTAGACACATTGATCGAAGCGATGGTCGCCTTATGCAGCCCCTCCCGCTGCAATTCGCGCAACCTCCCGACAACGCCCCAGCCAACACCGATCGCATCAATCTTGACCTGCGTCGCCCCGGTCTCGCGGATCGCCTCCATGACGTGCCCGACCGCCTGAGTAACGTCCGGGGTCTTGTAGGCCCAGACCTTGCCTACATACTTACCTCGACGCTCGACAATCACAGTCTCATCGCCGCCCGCGCCCACGTCGACACCCAACTCCACCGGAGTGTCGCGCTCGGCCAGCGTGACGCCGATTGTCTCCTTCATCGCTTCCGTCGCATCAGGTAATTCCGCTAACGCGCGCAGTGTCGTCGAATCCTGCGTCTTGACGATCTCCAGCCTCGCCGCAACGTCGAACTGGTCGGTGAAGAACCGCTCAAGTAGATCCGAATCCACCAATTCCGGTCGCTGGCACTCCCGCACCCATGAAAGTGGCACCACGCCAGAATCGGCGTCCATCGCATACTCGCCGCGAACCTTCGCGACGTAAAGCGGCGAATCCTCGCCCCATTCAGCCTTGCGCTCATCGACCCAAATGGGCGACAGCAGCAGCGGGCGGAGCGTCTCCGGTATCGCCTCGTCCGTGAAGTTGGGCGTCTCGAACCCATCGATGTGGATCGTGTGCCAGCCAGTGCCGGGTCGCTGCCGACCAGAAAAGTAGGACTGCGGGTTGTCCGGGTTGCCGATCGCAAGGATGCGGCACTTCTCGTTCGTGGTAATCGTCTCAACCGCATTGAAGATCGACTCGGGCACCCCATCCGCCTCATCGATGATTACGAGGACATGCTCGGAGTGGATGCCTTGAAAGGCGCTCGTATCCCAGTCCGGCGGGCGACGACCCATGCCAACAAGTTCGTTATTGATAAACCACTCTGACTGGTTCATGCGACCGGGAAGCGACCCCTCCCGATGGCGGCGATTGATCTCGCGCCACAGAATCGCCCTGATCTGCGTCCACGACGGAGCGGTAGAAACTACGAATGCGCTGCCCGGAGGGTGGACGGTTAGCCACCATGCTGCGGCCACCGAAGCCACCATCGACTTCCCCGAGTCGTGGCAGGCCCGAACCGCCGTGTGGCGGTTGACGGTGACGGAATCCAGAATCTCGCGCTGCTTTGACCAAAGAAACAGCCCGAGCCGATCGCTGGCGAAGCCATTCGGATCGGAAATGTAGTCGACCGGAACCCTGCCGCGCGAGCGGAGTTGCACCGTAACAGCGGCGGCTGCGATGTCTAGCGCGCGAGACATAGGCTATCCGCCAGTCGCGAGTCTGACGGCCTCCTCGACAGCGGAGGCCGTCTCGGCTTCTGTGAGCCCCTTCGCCCGAGCGAGCCTCTCCGTCTCCTCGCGCACCTCGAAGGTAACGTCGACGCGGCTGTGCCCGTCCTGCCTCCAGAATGCCCCGCCGTGAATCTTCAGCAGGTAGATAAGCAGGGTGTCGGATACGGAGGCACGCCTCCAAGCCTCTCCGGCAAGGTAATCCACGGCATCCGACAGCGCCTCGTCCCATTGGGCGGCGAATCTCCGGTACTCAGAGCGTGCCTTATAGGCCATCGCCCGACTGACTCCTGCCTGCTGGCAGGCCGCGCGCACGTTCGCGCTATTGCGAAGTGCAGCAATAAAAACGCCTCGCCATTCCCCGGTGTTGGGGCGCTGCTTCTTATCCGTTGTCATTCTGCTCTCCTGCCGCGTAATCGCGCTTGATGCGGATCATGCGTCGTGTCTGCCAAGACCGCCCATATTCGACATCCTCGAACAACTTGGAGAAGCCCGTAACGTACTTCAGGCGAATCAACTCATCCGCCTCCATGCCCATCTCGGCGCAGACTTCCTCGTCCGTCCAGCCGTTATGGAGCATCTCGAACACGATGTTCGCCATACCTGCGACGTTGTGCTTCCCGCGCGCCCGGTTGTGCCGGATCGTCGATGCCATCCGGTCGTTGATGCTCTTGTCGATGACCACCACCGGGAGCAGCCCGCCGGTCGAGGCGCGGATGTCCTCGTGGTAGCGCATCACCAGCGTGCGGTGGAACCCGTCAACCACAACGTACTTGTCTCGCTCTTTGTCGTACACCGTGACCACAGGCTGCGTGTAGCCGTCCTGCTTGATGCTCAGGTAAAGCAGGCGAAGTTCGTTCCGGGCGACGACATTCGGGTTGTAATCGTTGGCCTCAACCTTATCAATTGGAACCCAGCGAACGTCGGCGATCGGGTGGTCGGCCAGCGATCCCGGGGCAGACTCCACATTCTCGGCAACATCTGCCGCAATGGATTCCTCGGCAACATGCGGAACGGCGGATACTCGCTTCAGCACTAGATCAACTCCTGCTCGGCGTCCCGCTCTTTTTTCCGCCGACGCTGGATGCCGAGGTTCGTGTTCAGCATATTCCCGAGAGTCACGCCCTCCCAGTCGTTTACAAGGATCGCATGGACGTGGCCTTTATATTTTGATTCGCCCAGTTCCTCGCCGAACGCCCGGTCATGCCGGGCGAACATCGTGGTGAAGCGCACCTTCCAGTCTGGGTTCTCAATCAGGTGGTCAAGCAGGTAGTCGCGGTACTCTCGCCAGTCACTGAACATGAACGGGAGTTGCGTCGGCTGGTAATCCGCCTTGCCCATCTTCGACGCCATGTCGATGCCAGACAGCCTCGCAACCACCCGATTGTGCGTCTCCGGCTCGATCTCCTGCATCATGAATAGTGAAGCCACCGCCGTCTCATGGTGGACGTTAGACACACGCATCTTCAATACCGGCACGCCGTACTGGTACATCGCGTCATAAAGTTTGCTGTACTCCCAGCCGTGCTCATGGATCGCCTTCCAGACATCCAGATACGACCAGTCGTAAATCGGGTAGAAAGTGAACATCGGGCCGACCTTATTGTTCAGCCTGCCCCATGTCACCCACTTGTAGGTGGCGTCGTATGTCAATCCAGCAAAGCGCGCTGGCGACTCCTCGGTGCGGACGCCGCCAATATAAGCCGTCTTCTTCCCGGCATGGTCGACTGCGGCCACAGCGCCGAACATCTTGGTGAACCGGGTTTGCCCGTAGATGTTCTCCTTGATGGAGATCGGGTCTTTCGGGTGAATCCAATCCGCCTCGCGGTCTGGATCCCAGCAATTCAGCCAGTGATCGGTCGTGGAGGTGGCATTGAACAGGACGAATGGCACCTGATACCAGAACGGCTTTACATCTGGGTGGTACATGACCCTGCGAACCTGATCGACCGTTGACTGCCACTCCGCCTCTTGGTCGAGGAACATCACCTGCAACGGCAGGCGATTCTTCTCACGCGCTACCTGCAGCGACAGGTTGAAGCAAACCGTCGAATCCTTGCCGCCGCTGTAGGTGCAGACGACATTGGGGAACTCGTCAAAAAGCCAGCGGATTCGGTCGAGCGCCGCCTCATAGACGTTGCCCTTCTCATAAACCTTCAAGCAACGCGCTCAGGGGGCTGGCCGGTCAACTTGGACAACTTGTCAAGAGCCACTGCCATCCGACGCGGGTTCAGTTCGACTCCCCAACTCCTGATGTTCCGCTCTGCGGCAGCGACCGCCGTTCCCCCTCGGCCAGCGCATAGGTCTACCACGGTCGACGGGCGCAGGGCGTCCATGACGAGTCCCGGTGTGTTCTCGTCATCCTTGCCAGACAGCGAGGGGAGAGGCTCTCCGTAAACCTGCACCAGCACGCACGGGTGCTTGCGGTAATAAACGATCGGATACCTATGCTGCACAGCGCCCGGGAACTGCTGGGCAAACAAATCCGCCAACATATCGGCGTTGAGCAAGCCCATCTCGTAAAACACCGCCGACGGACGAAGGGTTGCGGTCTGTAATACGAGTTTCTCTAGGAGGCCGCTCAAGACGACCTGCCTACCCTTGCTCCCATCAATTCCGGACTTCGTCCTAAATGACCTCGCATTCCCGTTGTCCCACGGAGGGTCAACATATACGAGGCCGCCGGACGCAGGGGCAACAAACTGCCGAATTGCCTCTGCGCTTGACTCCTGATCGGCACAAAGCAGTCGATGGTCGCCTACGCGCCACTGCTCCCCAAACCCGACTGGGATTCGGTCACCAGCATCTCCATAACTCCAATCAGCCATGCTGCCGCCACCCCTCAAGGTTCTGCGCTATATACCCAATGCAGTCCGCGTTTATATCGGACATCACTACCTCGCCGCCTCCAGCGCCGAGAAAGTCGAGCGCGGTGCGCCCATATCCGCAGCACGGATCACCTATCCGGTGATAGGTGCCAGCAAATGAGCGCACAAGATCCCGTGAATCAACGGCCTGCGGCAATTCGATACGCCAGCCATAAAAACGGATCGGGCGCATCGAATGTGGAGGCAGCGATGATTCAATCATTGAATCTGGACTGAATGACTCAAGGCGACGGCGAGAAGGAATCCCCATCTCGGAAACGACGACAGGAAACGGCAATGTGGAAGCAAGAGAGCCGATCAATGAAACGAGAGCCCCGTGAGACCGGGCCTCGTCCGTAATGCCCGCTCTACGATTGAACTCGCGAAACCCGGCGGGCCACGGTGGCTCTAGATAGAGCAAATCGCAGGTAAGAAACTCTGGGGCGAGGCCATCTAGCAAATTAGACACGAGGGCAACAGAGCCGCCCACGGTCGCGCGGGTAACGGGCGGGGAGTCCTGCAATCTCGAAACATGCTTCACAGCAGAATGGTAGGCGGCCCCATCCGGCATTCGTGGCCTCCGTTGCTCGCCCCGCGCCCCCGCAGGTTCTGAGATGGTATTTAGGAGTCTACCACGGAGGTTGGTAAAACGTCCGATTCAAGACATAGGTGCAATTCGCCGAATGGCAATCAGCACCACGCCCAGTAGCGGGGCAGGCCGCCGAATGCAGCGGCCACCCCATCGTCCAATACTTGTACTCATCAACCACCAAGATCGTGTAATCGACGCCGCCATAGCGCGAAGAAAAGCCATGCTTCCTGATCGCCATGACGGCCCGGTCAAAGTCACTCTGGGTGTTATCTCGGCGAAGTGTGTACCAATGCGGCGACTGCGGCATGGTCTTCGCGAACTTCCAACCGGCCCCGGAGATAAACTCATGAAGCCACTCCTCATCCTCGACGTAATCAGGCTCACGCCACAAGTGCATCGCCAATCTTGAGCCCTTCGTCTTCGTCTCGTTCTAAGTACATTATCGCAGGTTACTACCGACTTGTCATGACAACTCTCGATCAGGGTTATCGAGCAGCACCTGCGCCCGCTCGATGCCGAACTCTAGCGAGCAGTGGGGGCACGTCACGTCCAGCAGGCGCTCGCGTCGCCCCTCTGCGCGCTCCCGCATCTTGCTATCCCTCGCTACCTCGGCCTCAGCAATAACCTCGTTCGAGGGAGGCTCCGGCGGGGCGAAGTCCGTGAACTGCGGGCGAGCCATCCGCGCCATGCCCTCCAGCATCGCTCCGAGGGCGTCATCCTGCCGAATGTCCCGGAGCAGGTCAGATAACATCTCGTTGTCGGTGCCCGCCATCGCACTAAGCGGGTCGAGCACCGCGAGGATAAGCGCCTCGTCCTCCTCGGACAGATCAACGTACTTCACGGGAATCAGCGCCTCGCCGCGCTCCACTGCGAGGTCGACCCGGAGATGTCCGTCCACAACCAGACCCGTCAGCCTGTTGATTACCACGTCCTTTACCCAGCCGACCTTGTCCAGCATGTCGGTGACGACCTGCCGCTGATAGGCCGAATGTCGGCGAGCGTTACGAGGGTTGGCCTTCAGAAGGGCAGGGTCTTCCTCGCCGTGCCCAACAATGCGGTTCTCCCAATCAGCCATTAGTGCCCTCCTCTGCCAGTGACCGCTCGATGGCGAACTCAGCCCCGCATCCGGGGCACACCAGATTCACCAGAGGCGACAGCAACTCCATTTCATCGGGTGGGGGTAACGGGGCAAACGCTGGGGGTTCACGCGTAATTGAGGCTAGGAGCGCGTTTAGGCCAACCTCAGAAACCGACCGCGTGATAGAGGACAACAGTTCGAGAATCATGGCGTCATCCTGCGCCGCCAGCATCCTGCTCGGATCCAGCACCGCCAGCGCCAACTTCTCCTCGTCCTCCGTCAGGTCAACGTAGGACACCGGCACCGTTAGTTCTCCGCTGGAGATTGCCGCCGATACCCGCAGGTGCCCGTCAATGACCCGGCCAGTAGTCCGGTTCACAACGATGTCATCGACCCAGCCGACACGGTTCAGGACGTCCCGCAGCGCAGCCTCCTGCTCCCGGGTATGGATGCGCCAGTTCATCGGATTCGCGAGAAGTTGGGTAGGGTCTTCCTCGCCGAAACCGACGATGCGTGAGCGCCACGGGCTTTTAGGAGTCAACTTTGGCCTTTCTAGATTCAGTGACACTCAACAAGGCGGCTCCAGACTAGCGTGAAACCGCCTCCAAATCATCTAAAATCCCGGCACCATGTGCCGGTTAGGGCTATCTATTAGCGGGCCGCGATTGCATCGTCGACCATCTGCTCCATCTGGGCCAGAATCTGGTGCTTGTTCCCCTTCAGGCCGTAGACCTTCTTGCAAGTCGAGAGGATTGCGCCTCCGCGAGACATCTGCATACCGGTATTGATCCACAACTTCAGCGCACCCTTGCGCGCGGCCAACTGGAAGAACGCGATCTGCTCGGGGGTGTCGAAAATGATGTCGGGCATCTACGCCTCCTTCGCCAAACAGGTATCGCCCATATCCACGGCAAGCCACTGCTCGACGGCCTCCGGGGTGCCCCATGCGCTGGACGGGATAGACCAATACAGGAACTGGACTATGCGCGACAGGTAAGCCCTGCTCTCGGTATCACCGTTCTGCACCGCCCCAAGCAAATCATTTCGCAACACTGCTGACATAAACCCACCCGGTTCGATGTGGAGCATTACATATCCCCTCAAACCGCCGTGCAAGCCTTCCGGCACCAGCGTCCAGTCCGCCTCCTCGTCGAAAGTCATCGGCTTGTCTATCGTCCAATCCGCGTACCCATCGAACGTCATCGGTCGGTGCCGATAAGGTGCCTGTACGCAACAGGCAGTTCTGTCATCAGCACCCGACGATCTTCAAGAGAAAGCCGATACATAAACCATTGCAGAAGCAAGGTCTTTTCTAGTCCCGTCAAACTTCCAGTCGGCTCATTGGTGTTCATCTGGCTCCTCATCGTCTCGTTTGATTCGGTGCTTACCGCACCCGGTGCTTCCAGCGTTCGGCGATTTCCCGCTTGCAGGCATCCAGCGTGGACTCTTGATCCACACTCCCACGCGGGCCGCTGTGGTCGAACTCGATAACCCACGACCACGGGAAGTTGTCGAGGTGGTCTCCAGTCTTGACCGCATCGGCCTGTACAGTTCCGGCGCTGTCTACAAACTGGTATTGCTGCGGCTCAGTCGGGTCTACCTTGACACGCTTCATGCGGAGCAGGTTGCCAAACTTGAGAGCGCGCTCCAGCCTCGCGGTCTGCTCAAGGGTTGTCACCCGTACAACCTTGCCGTCGATGTACTGGTGCTGGTTCATTGGTCTATCCTTCCTCGTCTCGTTCATTGAAGTAATTATACCATGCTCCACACACGTTGTCAAGCCGGTCAGACGCGATTCTAGGGTTTATGAGGAACGGCAGGCTACGCGCGGTAGAGTGAGAGCGCGTAAGCGGCCTGCCGCACGGCCTCACGCGCGGCTTCGCGCGATGGGTAGTGCGGACACAGTTCGTCCGCGTATGGCATCCCAGTCGGGTGATAGGTCTGGATAATCCAGCGTCCACGGTGCTGACCTTCTGCGCGCTCGCATTGGTAGATGTCTGTCAATTTCATGGTGGCTCCCTCTTCGCCGCTGCGTTAGCGCGGCCAGTTTACGTATTGCCCTATCAGCGTCATGCCGCCAACACCCAGCAGAATGCCGAGTACGAGGAAGAATATCGGGGGTGCGTCAATCACTTCGTCTCCTCCACTGGGCAGTCGCGCCCGTCGCGGTCGCCGTCCATGCAGATGTCCACCTCGTCCCGCGCGATGGCGTGTAACGCGACGGCGTTGATGCCCGTGCTCCCCGGCCAGACGTGTCCGAGGACGCGGTAGAACGTGCCGCGCGTGTCGCGCGCCTCAATGATTTCATGTCGGCGGTACGCCGTCTTCATCGTGGTTGGGGTCATTGTCGTCTCCTTCGTCGTCTCGCTTGATAAGATGATTATCTCATGTCCAGCACAAGTTGTCAAGCCGGTTAGACGTGATTGCGTGGTCGGTTACTTGGCAGCGGCGGTCATGTGGTCGAGCACATCGCGCACATCTTCGTGCATGGAGGCGTACGCGGCGGCGGTGATGACGGCGTCGAGTCCGTCACTGGCACGGGCGAGGTCGTCAAACCCGTACTCCTCGCAGGCGTCGCCGTGGTCGGACAGGCTCCGCACAAGGCGCGCCCGCCATGTGTAGATAATCCACTGCGAGCCGTCCACACTCTCCGCGATGCGGTCGGATACGTCATCGGCGCTTAGTTCGTGGTCGCTCGCGATGTCCTGCGCGATGTCAAGCACTGACTCCCAGTAAGAGTGGCGGAGAACGCGCATCGCGTCCTCCTCCTGCTCGTCCGTAATGCGGTTGGTTGTCATGGTTACTCGCCGTCCCATTCCCAGCCGTTTGTGTTTTCGAGCGCCATCACGCAATCGCGATGAGCGATTTCGATGTACTGGAGTTCGCCGTACTTCATCACCTTGTAGTCGGCCAGCGTTCCCGTACCAAACTCACCAAATGTGATCCACCGCTCGCAAAGCGCGCACCGTACTCGCTCAGTGGTTTCAGTGGTAGTCATTGCAGTCTCCCTTGCATCGTCGTCTCGTTTACAAACTAATTATACCATGCTCAACATGCTTGTCAAGCCGGTCAGACGCGATTCTAGGGTTTATTTTGGGTTATTTCAGCGGCTTTGGTTTGGGATTCCGACCCGGCTCCATGTGTGAAGGCTGCGTGCGCTTACCCCTGCTCGGCCACCTCCTCGTGGTCGATGTAAACGCGAATGTCCTCGTCCACACACCAGTCTTTCAGGTTCAGATACATCCAACGCGCAGCATCCACTGCGGTGTCTACATCTACCTCCCTTACCCCCCTCGTGCCGTCCGCCCAATACTCAATCCGTAGGTTAGTCATGCTAATACCCTTCCTCGCGGCGAATGGCTCGCACCTTGCGCTGGAGTTTCAGAATGGCAGGTGAATCCATCTGCGGCCCGAAGTCGTGGTCGTCATCCTCGGCCCGGTTGATGGCTCCATCCCAGTCAATCGGGTCGTCCTCGTACCATCCCTCTATCGCGGTGTCGTAGAACCACTCCACGAACGCGTCGGTGATCTGGTCGGCGGTTAGTACCTTCATCGGGTGCGTGTGGTCATGCTCGGTCATCGATGGCTCCTGCGTGGTGAGCCGTTCGGCGGCTCTCATCGCGGCGAGCGCGGCGAAGGCCACGGCGTTGGCGTCGCTGGCCGGAACTGTGATGGTCACTGCGCGCTCATGTTGCGGCGGTTGGCTTCGCGCTCGGCGCATCCGTATGCAGCCGAGGCCGAGCGGTGCGTGCCCGGATACCAAGCGCCGGAGCGGAGCGATGTGTGGCAAGAGAACGTCAGCGTCTGCGATGTGAGCGTGGCACTCCACTTGATCGGTACAAGGCCGTCAGACTCAGGCTGGTCTGCTGTCCATGTCGTCATCGTCGTGTCCTCCTGTGCGTGCTGCCGGGGAACCACCCCGGCTCGGTGGTGGTCGCGTGCTACTTGCGGTTGGCGGCGGCGTAGGCGTCGTCGCGGGCGGCGTTGGCGGCGACGATGGCAGCGTTGTAGGCGGCGCGGGCGTCGGCGTAGGCGGCGCGGGAGGCGGCGTTGGCGACGGCGTAGGCGTCGTCGATGGCAGCGTCGTAGGCGATGCGGACGACGGCGTTGGCGGCGACGATGGCGGCGTTGGCGACGGCGTAGGCGTCGGCGTAGGCG
>Ga0181347_1000214_pt1 | contig 18994 bp, 25 predicted proteins | sample Su13VDMM110SN_FD_130102 | JGI IMG/M metagenome (GOLD analysis project Ga0181347, IMG submission 130102) | Freshwater viral communities from Lake Michigan, USA - Su13.VD.MM110.S.N | ecosystem: Environmental > Aquatic > Freshwater > Lake | place: USA: Michigan | collected 2013-07-16
CCGGTGCAATCACCTGCGTTATCGGGCTTGTGTAGTACACATAAATGTTGTTAGTCCCGCTCAACGGAGCAGACGTAAATGTGATGGTGTTGCTACTGATTGTGTATGCTGAACTGGGGTTCTGGGCTACGTTGTCAATCGTTACCTGCACCTGCGCCACAGACGCAACTGGGCGAGACAGCGTGAATGCCGTGGCAGAGCCTGTACCGCTGAAGAAGTCAACAGCAGGAGTGAAAGCCTGAGTAGTTGATGTATTGCCTATGTAACTCATGTTATATTCAGTGCAGAAGTGACTACGTCAATTGATGCTGCTGTAGAAGAAACTACTTTAAGAGCATCGCTAGCAATCAAGACAACCTTTTGATCGCCACCAACAATAACAAGTGAACCACCAACAGGCACTGTTGCAGCTTCAACTAGGTAGTAGTTCACAGCAGAACGAGTGATGTAAACATCCACCGTCACTGGACTAGTTGTAGTGTTTGCACAAGACATACCAATCACAGTGGTCTGTGTAGCCCCACCAACCGTAACCACTGTGGCAGCAGAAGTGCCAACGTCTTTGTTGACATACGAAGTAAAAGTATTTGCCATTTGTTTTCCTTATCCAAGCGCAATCGCTAAAGCCACTGCTGTACCTGCTGGGTCTGCATCTACAGTGACAGTAGAAAAAGACAGGGTCCCAGATCCATTTGTTTGTAACACTTGCCCGTTTGTACCATCAGTAGTAGGTAAAGTAAATGTACCTACAAAAGAAGTTAAGTTACTGTCGTATGCTTGTACATCAGTTCCAATAGTCAAACCTAAAGATGTCTTTAATGTGGCTCCAGATTCAACTACAAAGTTAGTACCGTTACCAATAATAACTGCATTGTCAGTTGGAGTTAATCCAGCAATATCAGCAAGCTGTGCATCATAAGCCTGTACATCTGTACCAATAGTTAAACCTAAAGAAGTCTTAAGCGTTGCTCCAGATTCTACTACAAAGTTAGTACCATTCCCAATTATAACACCGTTGTCTGTGGCTGTCAAACCTGCAACATCAGCCAATTGTGCGTCATACGCTTGTACATCTGTACCAATTGCTAAGCCTAAGAAGCTACGAGCAGAAGAGCCACCAGCACCTAATGTAGTTAAGTCAGCATCGTAAGCCTGTACATCCGTACCAATTGCAAGTCCCAATGTTGTACGTGCTGTAGCAGCATCTGCGTCATCAATCAATGTACGAGCAAAGGCTGTGAAGTCTGTTGTGCTAGCTGTACCAGCACCAGTGAAAAATGGAAGCTTATCGGCAGCAGAAACAAGTCCTGCTAGTGCTGAAGTTTCTGCATCATATGCCTGAACATCAGTGCCAATGACTAGTCCCAATGTTGCACGTACTGTAGCAGCATCGGCATCGTCTAAAATTGTACGAGCAAAAACGCTAAGGTCTGCAAGTGCTGCAGTGCCTGAACCAGTGAAATAGGGGAGTTTGTTTGCAGCAGAGGTAAGCCCTGCTATTGATGCAAGCTCTGCGTCATATGCTTGTACATCAGTGCCAATGACCAACCCAAGCGTTGTACGTGCTGTAGCAGCGTCTGCATCATCTACCAGTGTACGACCAAAGGCAGTGAAGTCAGCCAAGGCAGCAGTGCCTGAGCCTGTGTAATAGGGGAGTTTGTTTGCTGCTGATGTAAGACCAGCCAATGCATTAAGCTCAACATCATAGGCTTGTACATCAGTACCAATGACTAAGCCAAGAGTAGTTCTTGCTGTAGCTGCATCTGCATCATCGACAAGAGTTCTACCAAATGCAGTGAAATCTGCTACTGCTGCTGTGCCTGAACCAGTGAAATAGGGAAGCTTATTAGCTGCTGATGTAAGCCCTGCAATTGCAGTTAAGTCAGCATCAAGAGGTTGCTTAGCATCTAACTGAGTTTGAATAGCAGAGGTTACACCATCAACATAGTTTAATTCAATACCTGTTGGGGTAATGACAGTACCATTTATTTCTAAGGTGTCTATGTATGCAGTGCCATCAATGTATGCATCTTTGAACTGGAATGTAACAGAACCTAAATCTACTGCATCATCTGTCTTAGGAGTTATTGCACCTGTTGAGACAACAATATCTTGAGCAGGACCTACCCTAGTAACTGGAGCACCATTGGCTGCTGTGCCATCATGCGTGTGACCAGTAGCCGCTACAAATGCAGCAGCAATGGAATCAAATTCATTGTCTAAGTCAGCAGCATCGATGATGTTTCCATCAGCAATGTTGTTTGGTGTATCAGCACGAATGTAGCCCGTCATATTATTCCTTATCTTCTGTCGTGTGTAGAGTATTCAAGGGTTGCTGCATCCAGTGAAAATGGAGGATCTGTTCCTTCAGAAAAGAATTGTAATGAAACAAAGAATCCAGAACCAACAACCTGCGTCTGGAATAATTTCTTAAGCTTATTTCCGTACACAGTTATACCATATCTTGCTGTTGTATTACCATAGAAACCAACAGTGCTTGCACCAGTATTTGATAAAGTAATTGTTGTTGGTTGAATACTACCCTTGTCATCAAAGTCAAACTTTAAGTTTACATCTGTGGAAACACTTCCTTCTGGGTCAGTGTATAGGAACAGCTTATAAAAGGTTTTCCTAATTCTTGGATCGTTGATGAATACAAATGGTGTGGCAAAGGATGCTGGAATATGTCCACCATCAAAGGTCTTACCACTTTCCATTTTATAAACAAACCCATCAGTGTTTGCAAAAGTAATTATTTCACTCTGATTATTATAGAATGAATCAGCAACATATGCCTTAATACCAGTGAGTTCTGCCCAGTGAATTTCACCAGTAGTTTCTCCTGACACCTGAGTTCCTAAAATACCCTTAGCACTATTAACAGTAACGTTTGGACTATATCCAAATATTCTATATTGTGACTTTTGTTTAATAACAATACTTGAGAAGCTTTCACTTGAACTTAACAAGTCAGTCATTTCAGTTTGAATTGTCTTAGAAACTAGTCCTAAGTTGAAGTCACCGTTTCTGTCTGTTGCACCAAGAAGTCTTAGACCATCAGGTCCTAAGAACATAACATCACCGCTAACCTCTTGTATGGTGTCCTTAGCTACACAGCCTACGTTACGAGTGATAGGTTGAAGCTGGAAGTCTGACAGAGTATTACCAACAAGTTGGCTAATTGATCTCTCAGTAAATATAATTAATATCTCACGAAAGACAATGGTTCCAGTGATTAAAGCACCAGTAGATATAACACCAGCACCATTGGCAGCATTAAAATCTGAATCAGTAAATGGTGCAGTGAATATAAGCTTATCATCTTTTACTAGGAACAAATGATTCTTATGGAATACAGCACCTTGAGCACCCAGCAAATCAGTTGTACTATCAAGCCTTATTGCTGTTGAACCATTCCATATTATCGGATAGTTGGTAGAGTCTACAATTGCAACTTTGTTTGTATTGTTAATTCTATATTTTGCAAACCTTGCTTTCTCTGTAGATGTTACGTTCAAAGACAGCCATGTAACAGCAGCATTATCTGCAGGGCTTGACGCTAATGCAGGTGTGATTGCTAATGTTGCACCTGTAGATACCACCGTAGCATCAGCCGTAACTGTATACACTTTCTCTACACCATTAATTTTAAAAGTGTCACCAACTCTAGGAATAGATGTCAATCCATCTACAGCTAATGAACTTCCTGTTTGCCCTGCACCATTAACTAATACAGTACCAAAGGAAGGTGTATTAATTAATGACCATGTTGTGCCAGTAGAAGAATAGATATTATTGTTTCTAAACGCAAGTACTGAACTTTCTAAAACAGCTAGTCCATTAATCAAACCAGTATGTGTGGTAAATGTAACTGCTGCTTTATCTGCAGGGCTGCTAGCAAGAGATGATGTTAATGTAAGTGTTGCATTTTTACTTGAGCTATTATATGAAACGCTTTGAACTGTGTATGTACCAGCAACACCAGCAATAGTAAAAGTATCATTAGCAACAGGTGATATAAACAAATTTGAAATTGTTAATGCTGTTCCTGTTTGACCACTGCCTTGAACTAAAGGAGCACCGTAAGCAGGAACAAACGATGTCGAATACTTTGCATATCCTTCAATGCGTCTATAACCACCGCTAATAGCAGGTTCAAAGTTTCTTAATATACGAGCACTACCCGGTGCTTGCACACCCTGCTGCAATGGAGAAAGATTGGTAATAAGACCACCCTTGAATTGAAAAGGAAAGGTCAGCCATGCGTCAGCCATTATCTAATCCTATCACCAAAGCCAGTTGACTTAGACGGAGTAATTACACCTGATCGCATATAAATGTATCTATTGACAAGCATTGTACGCATACGCTTTACACCCTCTTCAAACTTTGATTTAGATAAAGTAGCTGATTGTTCATTACCTCTAAACATATATGCATAGAACATTGCACCATCAACAATTACATGTTTAAATCGTTCAGGTATTGTAGGGTATGTATCATACGTACTTAGATCATCAGGAATTTTATAATACTCATATACCAATGTATATGCTTTGTCTGGTGAATTTACAATACCATATTGCAAGCTTGGTGCATGAAATACATATTGTGGAAGTTTGCTTTGGCTACCAGTTGAGTCATACTCTTGATCGATAAAACGATCTAGATAATCTTCGTATGAAATAACTGTAAGCTTTTGAGTTTGATTACCCAACCCTGTGTCTTGTTTAATTCTAAAAGAATCAAAGTCAATGGTGTTGGCATCTGCAGGGAATGAATAACGAATAGTGTTAGCAGTCAACACTTGTTCTTTAAACACATGGTTGAATGACCATTCGTAATGGTTGTGATAGATATCACGGATGGCTGAGTTTACAGCATCCTTGTTGTGAGCATAGAAGCCAGAGGCTGCGGCAAATGTGGTAGATGTAAGCTCAACTTCGTTAAGCCTTCTATTAACCTCATTAACTAATTCAAGATAGTTGTACGCCATTGTATACTCTTATTGTGAAAACGCTCTATGACGGAGCACATAAAAGAAAAGGGAAGACCCTTGTGGAGCCTTCCCTTTCTGTGTAGGTTAGCTTTTAAGCCAACTGTTCACGGTCAACGGAAGCTGGACCAACCTTGTCTTGTGCGTCAACGAGGACAGCAAAGACACGGATAGAACCAACACTCAGTGTTGTGGTTTCAGTAACCAACAGCAAGTCCAATGTATCAGCAGATTGTGACACGATTGGATAACCAGCAGTAGCAGGAGTTGCGTAAGTGCCAACAGCAGTAGAGCCAGTTACAGCGAAAGCTGAAACATAAGCTGCAGCAGTGACACCAGTAACGCCTAAGCTAACGGTACAGCTACCAGTGACAGCAGAAGTAACTTCATAGCCAGCAGCCAACACAATAGATTGTGCAGGAATTTGCAGAGCTTCAATTACGTCAGCAGCAGCAAGTGCGCTACCTTTTGCAGTTACAGCAGCAGCCAAGCTGATGGTGTTTTCCACCACATAAGGCATGTTGCGAACACTACGGCTAGGGTGTGTAGCTGCACCAACAGCATTAGAGAGAGTTGTAATAGTTGCCATTAATGTTCCCCTTAAGCAGCGTTATACTTAGCAGTGGCGATGCTTTCAGGACGTAAAATCTTACGACCATAAAGGTGCATACCACGCACGATGTCAGCAAAACTATCTGGATCACGATAGGTTTCTGTCTTAGTGATTTGCTGAGCAGCAGCAACAGCAGAGTCATGACCAGCAACGAGTATACCGTAGTTGCTGTTCTGGTTAGCAGTACCAGTAGTGCCAGCACCAGTACCAATCTTTGGCAAGTTGTTAGACACATAGATGCGGAAACCGTGGAGGTTGTTAATAACCAAACCGTTTTGCAAGCCAGAGCCACCGAAGTCACTGTTCAACAAACGGCTGTCTTCGTCTTTCAACAACTCAACAAACACGGGATCAACAACCAACCAACGACCATTGCTGTCAACAAACTGTTGATCTAACAAACGACCCATACGAGCAATCACCATCAATGGAGAAGCTGTAGCGGTAGGCAATGCAGTAGCACCGGGCAAACGGGCAGCTACAGGGATCGAATGATCGCCAGCAGAAGCAGTAGTGATGTTACCGAAGCTACTCTTAATTAGCTTCATAGAACTTAACAACTCATCAGAACCAGCTTCTGACAATGCTTTAGTTCCGGGGAAAGTTGTACGGGCTGTACCAGCATTTGCATGCTTAGTAGCTTGTGAGAATCCAGACAAATAACCTAACACGTCTTGGTCATACTGGTCACGCAAGCGATATGCTGCACGATCAGAAGCCATTTGCATGAAGTTCACATGTGAATGTGCAGCTTCGATATCGTCAATCTTGAATGCGAAGTAGTTCGCTTGGTCAACGACCAAGGTGAAATCTTCATCGTTCAGGTCTTGAGCGGTGATTTGAGTACCACGTGCATAGTTCTGCACTGACACTTCTGGTTCTTTGATAATCTTAACGCTGTCACCCATGTTGGCGATTTCACCAAAATAGTCATTGTTGGTGATAGCTTCAGCGGTTGAAGACTTACGGAAAGCAAGTTGTACTTGTTTGGAATAGATTACTGGGCTAAAATTACCATTAGGTAAATTGCCGTAACCCGTAGCTTTTGGAAATGCCATGAGATTCTCCTATAGATATATAAGGCATATAATTAAATACGCTTCACACTTCTACAGAGGCTGACATTATTAGGTGTGTTATGCATATGATCGCCATCAAGAGCATAACAGGCTGACAATGGAACAGGTTGTTCTGTTAGATTACTGTTTGCGTTACAAATTTTAGAGTTTAAAACCTTGCGAAGGGTTTTAGTTTTACTAAAAAGCAAGACTGAATACTCAATCTTGCCTCTAGTTATAACACTTTTTTAAGGTGTGTCAACACTTATCGTGCGCTACCACTGACATCGTATACAAATTTACCAGAACGCATAGACTTTTCAATGGCTTCTTGGTTAGCTTCATACTGCTGGATAGACATTTTATTCACCTGAGATTCATAAAAAGTACCATCAGCATCGTCATTTGATGGGGCAGAACTAGAGTTTCTCACTCCAACACTGGTAGCTGCATCCTTGTCTGAACGTGTTTTTCTTTTATTTAAACCTTTATCAGCTTTATATAAATCGATAGCACGTGATGCAGAAACAAAGTCTGTATCGTTTTCATACAAAGCCTGTTGAATCCACTTAGGCTGGGCTTCAACTCACTCATGGAATTCATCACTGTCCCTAATCTTCTCAAAGTCTGGGTGGAGCTTTGTAAGTTCCAGTTCAGCTTTCTCACGGGCAGTGTTTTGTTCACGCTCATCTAAAGACTTAAAGCGCTTTTCAAACTCTGAGGTTTGTTCTTTAGCTTTTTTAATTGCAATGGTTTCAACAATCTTAGCCACATCAGGATACTGTGCAGCCCATGCTGACAATTCATCTTCACTCTTTGGAAGTTGAATTTGATTTGAGGTGCTCTTCTCAAGCTGTTCTCTCAAGTCATCAATTTGTTTTTGTAGACCAGACTCTTTTTGCTGGCTATGTCTGCGAAGATCGCCATAGCGTTTTTTAAATGTACGCTCTTCAGCATTAAGGTTTGAGTCATCTTCACTATCTGCTGACTCAGCTTTCTTTTCCTCAGAAGGCTCAGCATTTAAAAGCTGCTTAAGTTCTTCTTCATCCTTCTGGATACGCTCTTCATTTGCGTTACGCTTACCAAACGCAGAAAAAGCTTTCACTTCTGCCTTCTGTTCTAAAACAACTTCTGTCATATTTACCTTTTAAGTTGGGGCTATCTGTTGCCGTCAATACGGGGAGAGAGGTAGCCAAGCGGGACAAGTCCCTATGATGGGTATATTATTAAGTACCAACCAGCCCATCACTGGTTACGGTATTCTATTTCTTTTTACGTTTCTTTGCAAGCCCACCAGCAAACATTTTAGTTTCTTCTAAACCACTAGCAATCATAGCTGGCTGAGCCATTGTCTCTTCTTGTTTATTGAAACCCATAGGTATATCTATGATGGGGTTTCCGTTACTCATAGGTACATAAATCTTTTGACCAGCTTGATTTACATATGTATCTGTCTTAGCTTGCGTAGCATCAGGTGTTCCACCATAAGCAAAGGCTTGTTCTGTACTACCAGTTTCTGCCAACGCCATATCCACTTCGCTACCAAAGTCTGGTGCAGGTGCAGCAGCAGGGGCAGCAGGTGCGCTGTATAGAGCTTCAGGATTGCTCACTTGATCAGCATTACCCATCTGACCAATATCATTCATCTTTTGCAAACCCATCTTAGCTTCATCACGCATAGCCATGAGCTTTTGCAAACCAAAATAACGCACTACGTCAGCAGGAAAAATGAACTCACCTTCACTAAGCTTAGCGTCAATGTCATCTCTCACTTCTTCTTTCATAGCACCGGGAGGCACAGCATTACCACTCACTGGATCGACAGTGCCGCCTTCTTGCATTACACCGCCTTCGGCTAATATTCTTTGTGTTTGTTTCATTACCTGTCCTCCTGTTGCCATCTTTGGTTTTTTTGATTCTTCATACTGTTCTTTTGTAACACCTTTTTCATCTGGATTTTCACCAGTTTCTCGCATGTAATATTCTTTCCACGCAGTAGGATGATCTTTTGATTTTAACATTTCTCCAGTTTCAGGAACAGAAGATAACCAATGATATTTATCATTATCATATTTATCTTTTTCTGGACGAATACCTGCTTTCCATGCAGCACGATAATTATAATCTGATGTATTTAAATCAGGCTCTTCTTTATATTCTTTAACATATTCCTTAAACCACTCAGTTGATCTAATACCTTTTTGAAATTCAATTTCTTCTTTTTCAGAATCATTTTGTTTGGGCATTTATTTCATCCTTAAGTTTCTTAAGCTGTCGCAATTTAACTATTGCACCCTGTGCTTGAAAGATTTCTTTTAAATCACTAGCTTGTTCAAGCTTACGTTGTTCTTGTTCAATATAAAAATCAATCATTTCACAAAACCCATCCCACTGTAGCGTATTATGAACAATTGGCTTTAGTTTTGCTAAGAATGGCTTACTATCTGTCATTGTGGTGGCATTCCTTGTGGAGGTTGAGCAGCACCGCTAAAGCCCTGTTCACCCGGAACAGGAGCAGCACCAACACCAATGTTACCACCACCACCGCCTGACATATCTGCTACACCGGGAGGACCACCTACGCCCTGTGGCGGCAATCCACCAGCAGGAGCAGCAGGTTGTGGAGCCAATGCTGCTTGACGCATAGCTTCATCCATATTGTTTGTCACCTTGTCAGGATCAAGATCCATACTCTTAGCAATTTCACGCACAATGTATGGCATCTTAGCAAATGGCATCAACACTGGGTTACTAACAATCTGCAAGAACTGCATCAATCGTTGGCTTCTCACTTCATTAGCCATCAAGCTTTCTGTACCACGTGCATTAACTTCTAAGTCACCACGAATGCTTGGATCAAAATCAAACTGCATATTGAAGTTGAAGAATGCTGTACCTAAAGGTCCAAGCAAGTAATCATCCAAGTTCTTTACAACAGTTTTAATGCTACCGCTAGCAGCATTCATCAGCATACTAATGCCTGAGGCTGTACGACCAACACCAGATACACCTGTCTGTCCATGTGAGAACGATGGCAACCCTGTAGACTCATCCGCAAGTTGACGTGCTTTATCAAACAGTTGCAAATTCTCATTTGCTACGTTAGGAAACTTAGTTCCAAACAATGCTTGACCGGGAGCACCACCTTGCCTACGGAATATCTTTCCGGGATAGACAGACAAGTCTTGACCCGGAACAAGGTTGGTTTCGTCAACTTCAAATACAAGGTTGCCAGAAAGAACCGCATTGTCTACCGCCATACGCATAAAACCATTCATAAGGGTTTGAGTATCGTCCATGTTTTCAGCGATACCTACACCTGCTAGAGAGTAAGGGTTAAGTTCATATGGGACAGCATAATACGGAATCTTTGCTGGCTTAAACGGGTTGAGCACAAGTCTAATAATTTTGTTGTTACAAAACCAAATGTTTGCTTGCAACTCACCCATCTCTTCGAGTTCTTTAGGGATGACGATATCTTCATCTTTTAACATCTCAACGTCAATGTTTCCCCAATACTCTAATACTTCAAATCTTTCAATACCTGCATTTGGTGCATAGTCTTTTAAAGTGTCTTCCCAATACTTCTTAGTATAAGTTTCACCTTCTTTTAACACACCATCAATTACATTCTTACGGAAGAGTGGACGATTCTTCAAAGCACGTAGCTGTGTACGGCTCATCTTATGGCGTTCAATTACATATTGAACATTCTCTGTATTGTTACCGTCTGGGTCCCAATAGAAGTTCCATAGAGAAACATGAGAAGCTTCAGGAACTGTTTTAATTGTTGGCTTATATGTTCCATCTTCTGCCCAATCTGGGTACTCTTTGTCCACAGCAAAGGGACCTTTCATCACACCAGTACCAAACAACGCCATTTCAAACGCAGTGGAACGCAAATGCTTCGTAGCACCTGACTCATCCAACTGGTCATGTATCTTCTTCTCCATCTTCTTTGCAGCCACCATAGCAGGGCTAAATGTTGCAGACGATGGTGTGACTCCCGGACCTTCTTTAACGTCAGGTAGGTCTTTTAAAAGCTCTTTCATTGCACCAAAGCGCTCTTCCAACTTTTCTAAGTCAAAGTCTTCTGGTTTGCTTAAATCATTCTCTGGAGATGGTGGCTCTTTAGGATCAATGTGTACAGATTCAACAACGCCTTCAGGCAACACTGTTGGATCAATGCTTAATGGAAACTTATTGTTAGAGAATAACACTTCAATGAGTTGACCATAGGCAGCTAGAGTTTTAGTCTTAGTAACTTTGATGAATACACGTGACTTTTCATTTTCAGTGAACTGAACATCAGGACCATACAAACCACGATAGTTTCTATAAGCACGAAGCCAACGTACCTCATCAATCTTTCTAGATTCTTCAGAACGTGTGAAGCGTTCATAAACAAAGTTGGAAATAAGATCTCCACCAAAAGTATCTTCTGCATTTTTGGGACCATCTTCAAGAGACAAGCTCTTCTCGCCTAACATTTGTGATTTATTTGTAGCCATTAATTACCTTAATACCCAAAAACTGGGTCAGAAACTTTCGTACCTGTTGACTTACTGTTGTTTGGATCATAGTCAAACAAACTACTTCTAGGTCTTGTCATAATACCATACCGAATTGCATCATATAGATGATCTTCTGCCTTAGTATCGATGTCTTCAGGATTTCTTTTATCCAATGGAATGATTGGAAGCTGTGCAATTGTATTTACGCAGTTACTTGTTATAACCAATCTAGGCATTTCTGTAAATGGATCTACTTGCAATCGCCTGTGCATCTCATTCTTACCAGACACCCTACTTCCAGCACTCCTATCTGCAGGTCGCCAACGGCAACCCTCCATAATCATCTGTTCTGCCAGCGAAGGACCAGTGTCACCCCGCTTATGCCAACAACTACTGTCCAATACACCGTAGCGTATCAGCCCATCATCAGCTTCTGCTCTCAATATCATGTGTGCTAGGTCTTTAGCCAGCACTTTGCTAACATAAAGCTCACGATAGATGATGAGTTGTTCACTAGGAGTGACAGCAAACCACACAACTGCAGAGAAACTACCATATCCGTAGTCACACGCTCTAAACTTTGTCCAACTCTTCGGTATATCAAAGGAATCAATGACATGTTTTGTCCTATCAAACTCAGAAAACGCTGCACCCTCTGCAATATCCCAGTTTCCTTCAAGCAATTGTTTACGTTGGTGCTCAGGTAGAGACAACAACATGGTTTCATAGTCACCACCATCAGCTAAGTAGGGGTTATCCGACAACATAGCAGGTATAAACCTGCGTTTAAACAGAGGAACACCCTCTTTACTGTGTCCTTTAGGATACACCAACGTCTGACCAGAGTCTAAGTCTGTAGCCCAGAACGCTTTTCCTGCGGGTGATGGGTCAATAAACATCTTCTTAACCCAAGAATGCCCCGGACCACCCGGATTTGTCGTGGCTCTCATAAAAATTGGTAGGTCTGGCGCTGATGTACGCAAACGTGAACGCATATAGTTCCACGCAAACGGTGTGTGCCATTGCGTCAACTCATCAAAACCAATCCAACTAAACGCCAAACCTTGATACCGAAGCACATCTTCGTCCCTGTCTAGGTATGACATCCAAAGTCTTGCACCAGAAGGTGCTTGCCATTGCATTTTTCTCTCTGACCACTTAATGCCGGGATATATCTTCGGATACATCTCTTGGCTTTTCCAGATGAGTTCACGCAATTCCTCTGTGGTGTGTCGTAACAACAACCCAGAATATTGTGGATGACCCATATAACGTAATGGATCAGCCAACATAGCATAACTTTTACCACCACCAGCAGCACCACCATACAACACCTCACGCTCTGCAGCAGCAAGGAAGAACGTCTGTGGTCCTACGTTAGGTTTAAAGATGATGTTCTGTTGTTCAACAACAGGTTCTTCTTTAACTAATGTTGGGGACGGATTGTTCTGTGAGTCTTCTGTATTGTTCGCTGTCGAAATAACTATCGCTGGCTTCGGAGCCAATTCTTTTTTCGTAGGCTTGCGCTTTGTCGAGCGCTTCTTTGTACCTGTAGGCAAGGTTGCGGTAAGTTGTAGACCGTCTTTTGTATGATCGCTCATCTTTTATTCGTTTACTTAAACCTACATGTGAAATATATCTACCAGATATCTTGGTAAGCCATATAGACACTTCACGCAATGAATACTGTTTTAGATATAGCTTGGCTTTGGCAAGAGCTTCTAGCTCTTTTGGTATAGGTTTTAACCATCCTTCATTCTCTGGGTCTGCTTCATAACCAAAAGGAATGGTACGACCTATTCTTGGTATTGATACGTAGTCAGAGGTCTTAGGAGCTTGTGGCAATATCCATGCACCAATGTCTCTAGTCATCACTCTTCCTCTACTCTATCCTTCGCTGGCAATATCATAACACCATTGCTACTCTCAACTTGAATCTTGTCAGTCTTAACCAATCCAGCCCTGTCCAACAAATCTTTAGCAGCATTCATCTTCTCTTTGATGCCAAGCTCTGTAGGATCAAGTATACCACCAACCATTGCCATAGCAGCACGTGGTGCATTCATAGCAATGTATAGCTGTGTAGCCTCAATGATTTCTTCTTTTAAATAGTTTGTTAGCTGGGCTGTCTTGTAGTTTTCTGAAAAACCAGCAAGACGCTTTGCTGCAACAATGTTTCCATTGGCTTCGCTAAATAATACGTCTAGAAATTTCTTGTGTTGTTCTGTAAGTTCTTTTGCCATAATGGATCCTATGTTGTCAAATATGAACGATAAACCCGCTTAATGGTTCATATATGGGCTGTTATAATGTTGAGGTGGTGTATGTTTCAGTTGCTGTGATGGTGACAGTGATGACACCTGCTGTGCTAGCCAAGGCTCTGATGCTGTCTTGTTGGTCAAGACCTAAAGGTCTTTCAATCTGTAAAACACTATTACCTCTTATTGAAATGGTTCCTAACACTTTGTAATAGGTATTCAATACTATGCTATACCATTCCATTGTTACAGAGACAGCACTAGAGCTATCGTTTGTTATTAAAATAGAATCAATGTCAGCTTTGAATAATGTTGGGGCAACATAAACATTTTGATTGCTGGTTGTTAACACTGTAGACAGTGTTCTGTTTTTTGTTGTTGCCATATTAATTTTTTATTAGAAAACCAGAGAATACACCAGACACTTCATTATTGTTAGATGATCCATAAGCTCTTATTTCCAAATCTGTTTTTTCTAAAAACTTTAAAGGAGCAGCAAAACCATCAAAGCTCACTTGACCAGATGGTGCTGTCAGTCTAGAAATATCTCTAAACACACCACCAAAAGGTCTTTGAATAAGCCTAGCTACAATGTATTGATTAGCAGAAGCAGAACCAGTGGTAATAAACCCTGAAGTAAGATAGAGAGTGTAGCCAGCAGGTACAGTGTAAACAGTCATTAACGTTTGATTTGCACCTAACGTTATTTGAGCATAAGTGGTTCCACCATTAGCAATTGTTAAAGTACCTGCTGCTGTACCACCTGAACCAGCCGTAGTTACAAAAGCACGATAGACACGAATTAATGATGTTGGTATAGACACAGGTGTTGTTCCGTTAAGTGTAACAACTTGTGTAACCTCAAGATAGTTTGTATCAAGACCAATAACAGTCACTGTTCTAGCGCCTGTACCAGCAGCAGCATCATTAACATCTGAACTCACTATTGTCATAGCAAGAGCAGAAGAAGGATATATGTATATACCTCCACCATCCCAAACAGTTTCTTCTGCTGTATCTATATCAGAATTAAAACCAAACTTAAATAAACTAGAAACGTCCGTCACCAACCCCTGAGCAACTAAGAGTTCATAAGGAGTTTGTATAGGATCGGGATAGCTGGTTATCATTTTCTAAACTTTGCTGTTTTGTTTGCAACATTCTTTGGTTGCGCTACAAATTGCTTACCCGCAGCAGTGCCTTTTCTTTTAGCTTTAGTGGTTGCTGCATACTCTGCTGCTGACAAAGACTTTATCGCAGCCTCTGGTAAATATCTTTCACCCGTCTGTGACGAAGGCTTACCACTCTTAGTACGCCATTTCTGCTTACCCCAATCTTTTAAAGACTGTTGTGGGTCTTTCACTTCTTCACCTTCTTAGGAGGAGTGTGGCTTAAGACTTTGCTTGATGCTGAATGTTTAGCACCTGTCATCAAAGTGGAACCCACCTTGTGAGTTTCACCTTTGTACACTTTACCATCAGGTAAATAATGTGTTTGATTTTTACTCATGATTTATATCCTCCACCTTTTGCTTTATATTGCTTTGCTAACAATTGCGCTTTCCTAGCTGACCACTCACCAGCATCACCACCTGAAGACCCAGCCTTGATGCGTTCAAACAATGCTTTTCGCATAGTGGGTTTTGTATAAACCCCTGCTTGATTAACTTTAGACTTGGGTTTCATTATTTTTTCTTTGTTACTTTTTTAACCATACCACCCATGTTCATTTTGCCTATACCATCAGCAGCAAAAGCTGGAACTTTCTTTCCTGCTTGTTCAACCATAGCCATACCACCAGCAGCATATCCTTTTTTAGTCATGCCACCATATGACATCTTCTTCATAGGAGCAATGAGAATGGCAACACCTTTACCCTTGCCCATTTTTTCTTGAACCTTTTCTTTCTTCATCATTGCACCCTTAGATGTCTCTTTACCTTCAACCATTTTCTTAGTAGCCATTTTGTTTCCTTTAGTAACAACTCCACCCTTAGCAAATGAACGCTCTGATAATTGAGCATACTGATCTTCCAACTCACGTTTCTCACTGAATGTAAGATTCTTATCCCTCATCTTCTGTGCAATGAGAGCTTGTGCTTCAGCAGCAGAGTATTTAATAGGAATCTTCATTTCTTCTTCTTCATCACCTTAGCAGGTGCTTTCTTAATTATTGATTTTATAGGAGTCTTCATAGGAGCTTTGACAACAGCCTTCATAGGCTTCTTAAGAACCATACCACCCTTAGCAAAGCCAGCAGCCTTAGAAGCTAAGTCTGTAGCCTTCTGCCACATCTGCTCACGTATGTCGGAAGGAATGCTCTTGTCTTCTGCAGCCCTGCGATATTTTTCTATTTGCTTAGCCTCTGCAGCTTTAGTCTCTGCAGCCTTAGCTTCTGCTGCTTTGCTGTCAGTTGCCTTCTTTGTATCTTCCGTTGCCATGTTTTTCCTTATTTAAATTTTGCAAACTCAAGCTTAGTATAAATTGCTTTTGTTGTTTTCACATTTACCTACCACTATAAAACTATTCATTGTTAACACCTGCATTGACCTCTTCATGTTTTCAAAACAAACAGCTTCATTGTCAAACTCTTTTTCTAAAGAAAACACTTGTCTGCTTGGATCAGCAACATGCATCATTAACAAAACCATTACCCACATTACCATTTCACTTTATCTGCCCAATATGCAGCAGACATCTTACCCTTGTTTATATTCTTTGCATGCCTTGCTTCAAAACTCTTCTTACGTGCTTTATCTGCATCTGTAGTTGGATTGGCTCCAGCACCTTTAACACCTTGCTGTCCAAACCTAATTAGTTTTACCACATCTCCCTCTTTAGCTAAAACAACATGACTCTTTGTTGGATGCTTAGGCGTTGCCTTTGGTTTATTGTAACCACTAAACTCTTCTTGTCCACGTTTAATTGCCATATCTGTTTCCTTTCCTATCTCTCCACCCTTCAGCCTTCATCGCATTCTCGACACGATCTAAAGGTAACCAAAAACCTGTGTGCTTTTCTAATGCTGTTCTAACGTAATAAACATCTGAATGTGGAATATGAATGTTATCTAAAGCTTCGTTATGCATAGCTATATAGATTTTAGATGTCACTGAATACGGTGCTGAAGATAACAAACCATTAGCTTCTAGTTCTTTTCTTGTTGATAGTTTCATGTCTTTGTTTTTGTTATATAGATCTTTATAGAAAAATTAAAGTATATAGTTTTATAATTATTAATATAGAATAAAAGAATATAAAAAAATATATAAGTAAAGTTCTAATTATCTTTATAGAATAAAAGAATAAGAAAAGAATATATAAATAGAGTTCTATTTATTTATGATTTTATAGTAAAGATTCTAATTATCTCTATTTATCTATGATTTTATAATATAGACTTTGTAGTTTCTATATAGCCCCCTACCCCCATAGAACGGAGTGTTACACATGTGCGTTGATGTTGTCAAGCTTTTTCTTTTGTTTTTTTCTATTGTAACGCTTTAGATTGCATTGTAGTTTTGATGGTAACACACTTTTGTAGTCGATGTCTATGTTTTTTTATAGACGTTCTAGGAAGGCTTTAAAGGGGTGTAGAAGGCTTTGTTTGGGGATGGTGCATACATGGATAGCCTGTATATACGATGGCTTGTTGTAGACGCTTTAAAAAGACCATTGTTTTGTTAACTACTTTTTAGCAATGTGGTTAACAGATGAAAATACCTCTTCCGTGGGAATAGCCATATACACATAGCGCCCTACCCCCGGGTGGCTCACGCCCACCCTCGCATGCGATGTGCGCTAGCGGATATGCATGTGCATAATGCGGGACATGATGCGAGTGATACATTCATGCATAGCATATGATACCTAGATAACACAATTCCTTTAGGAATCAATGACTTACAAGCCTTTGAAAACTGATTGAAAATCAGCTACGTAGTAAAATATTGTTGAAATAACATCGATTTTAATGACCAACGGGTCAGTAACAAAGGTTGGTATATAATACCACCCTGATCATTTGGTCACTATATTCACCAGTATACTTTTAAGTATACAATTAAACATACAACAAGCCTTTTAAGTATACAATGTAAACATTGTTTTTGTCCCGATCAGGACATTTATCATCGTTTTTGAGCATAAAAACAAGTTTTTATCCCGATCAGGACATTTCACAGCGAAATATCATCCTAAGCAACTATGTTGCTTTTATCACTCAAAGCAGCTATCTTGCCGAAAACGTCAGCAAAAAGCCTTACATACCTTTGAAGATTTATATAAACAATTTATATGACAACTTCGTTGGCATCTTAAATTGTATAAATCTACAAAGATCTGCGTATACGTGCTCAACCCCATGTCTTTCATTTAACAGAAAAAGATTTCCTTCTTTGTTTACGAAGAAGGAAAGATCTTTTTCTTCTTAGTTAAATGAAAGACATGAAGGGAACCAAAATGGCAAAATCGCTGAATCGAATTTTCTACATTTACACTGAAGCTCCGGTAGCGGTGCTTTATAGTTGCTTTGCAATTGTCGAATTTGCTTGTGCTTTAGCAATTGACGTTCCGGTAATACAAAGCTTCGCTTTGATAGCTGGGTTGTTGATGTCAGCAGTTGCCGTTATAAATGTTTTATACATTTATAGGAAAGAAACTAAGGGTTTGTCCTAATCGACAACGTGAAAATCAGCAGTAAAATTGAAATTTTAAACGGCAAACGCCACAACCTTCCTGAAAGGAAACACTATGTTCAAACGCTCTAAAGCTTTGCTTTCTGTCTCTGCCGATGCAAAAACAACCAAGGGTCAAGCCTTCGGCTTTCTAACAGGCATCCTCTACTTAGCTCCGGCAAACACTACCAAGTGGAACACTTGTTCAATGGCAAAAACAGCCCAATGCGATGTGGCTTGCCTCTACACTGCAGGACGTGGTGCTATGAACTCCGTTCAATCGGCAAGGATTGATAAAACCGTATGGTTTTTTACTGAACGTAATAGCTTCATGCAACAACTTGTTGTTGATATCAAAAAACTCATCAAGAAAGCTCACAAGCAAGGCTTACAGCCTTTAGTTAGGTTGAATGGAACCAGTGATATACGTTGGGAAACCGTAGGTTTTGTTGACGTTGACGGTGCTGAATATGTAAACATATTTGCTGCTTTCCCAAATACAACCTTTTATGACTATACCAAGGATGCAAATCGTAAAGATTTGCCTAAGAATTATGACCTTACATTCAGCTACAGCGGTGTTGAAGGCTTTCAGCCTTTCGTTGAAATTGCTATAGCAAAGGGTATGAGAATGGCTGTTGTGTTCCGTAAGGAACAAGACATTCCTTCGATGTTCCGTGGCATTCCGGTTGTCTCTGGAGACAAATCAGATGTTCGCCACCTTGATGATGACGGAGTCATTGTCGGTTTGTATGCTAAGGGTAAAGCGAAGCTTGATGCCACTGGTTTCGTTGTCTAAAGCGTAGCTTTGATAGCCTTGCCTGAAGGGGGAAACGTAGTTTCCTTCTTTGGAGAATGTTATCTAACATTGTGGTTGCATC
>Ga0181347_1000217_pt1 | contig 18944 bp, 24 predicted proteins | sample Su13VDMM110SN_FD_130102 | JGI IMG/M metagenome (GOLD analysis project Ga0181347, IMG submission 130102) | Freshwater viral communities from Lake Michigan, USA - Su13.VD.MM110.S.N | ecosystem: Environmental > Aquatic > Freshwater > Lake | place: USA: Michigan | collected 2013-07-16
AATTTTGAAGCAATCTTCAAGAAAAAGAAGAAGTCAAAAAAGGTTAAGAAGTAAATTTTTGCGAATGTAACTCAGTGGTAGAGTCTCGGTTTTCCAAACCGATGGTCGTGGGTTCGAATCCCATCGTTCGCTTTTGACAATTAAAGACTATAAAACTGTATAGGGATAACTGATACCCTAGCAGTAATCAGAGGTGGGGCGCGGAATACCTTAGAAGAACGCGCAGGGCTAGTACTATACTTCCCAGACCTTGATCAGGGCTGGAAAAAGGATTCAATGCCCGACTTTAGCGAGTTTACTCAAGCGGTCAACGAGGGCAGACTGTAAATCTGCTGGCATTTGTCTACGAAGGTTCGAATCCTTCAGCTCGCATTATGCACAACGTTAATATACCACATTTTTATTGTTATCTTCGCAAAGAACACATGTACCAATATGAGCAACATAAAGGAGAATTTGACAAGGTTTTAGTATTTGGCGCACAGTCATGCGCTGGATATGCCATGACCTTTCATGTCATGACTGACTACGGAATCGTTCGTAGCAGAGTCCCTATTCATATGTTATGCTGGAAGCCAGAGGCCCCTTTGATGCCTCTAGACCATCTTCAACTTTGGGATTGTTTTCATGAAAATGTATCCACTGTTGAATATGATGCTCTTTTTGATTGCAGGGCAAAAGTTGTTTTGAAAGACAAAACCGAGCATTGGGGCGACTATAAAATGACCTTTGATTGGTATAGAAATGCCTATTCACAGGAACCTAGTCAATATAAGTGCCTTCATATGATTGCGTTGGACAACGGAAACTATACACTCCAACCAAATAACAGAATATTTTGGAAAAACATGTCGTTTGTTACAAAACCATTCCCGGAAAAACCTGACTTCAAGGTTGACAATAAGACATGGAAGTGCGAAGGTGAGAGTGATCGTTGGATCATTGATGGCGACGATGACAATTATTACTACGATATAAAGCCTACTACATAATAATGGTATTGTTGATATCGGATTGAAATGCGTACAAGACGGGGGTTCGAATCCCCCCGACTCCATTAGCCTAAGTCAGAGAATCTGCAATTCTCTGAAAACGGCGAACCAAGTCCTCGTAGCAGCGGGGCATTTCCCGAAGTCCTAGGCTTCGGGTCACGGGGTCGAAAGGAATCGATTGGCGCAAAGTAATGAAGAAGGAGATACCCGACACGGGTAACAAGTGTCGTAAATAAACAGTTGCAAAAAATAATTGCCAACTATATGGCAATGGCTGCTTGAAGCAGTGGGGTTTGGTCTCCCGCATCTGAATCGACCCAAAACCCCCCCTCAAAGGGGGTTTTGTTATTTGACAGACCATAAATAAGGAGTATACTATTCATATGCCTAATTCTAAACAACGTATAACTGCTCGGGCGCATAGAAAGCGTAAAACCCGTCTTCGTAATAACCGTCACAAGAGCCTAATGGAGGCTAAAGTTGGTACTCTTCGTGCGCTTGACGCGAATGGCCAATTACCTATTTCAATCAAGCAAGTGAGATTGCCTAATGGCTAAAACCGCTACAGAAATGACTCTTGCGGATGTTCGCAAGAAGTATGATTCTATTGATTGCTTTTTCACCTATTATGATGGTGAGAAGGCTGCATTTGATTTTTATGGTACTGATGCAACAGGTGCTGAAGTTCGTATTTCCCTTGGTGGATGTCCTGCTTGGATCAAGCACATGGCATTTGGTCCCAAGGATCCACTAAATATCAGTGATGCAATGAGCCGTCACGTTCGATATGTCTCTGTTACAGACAATCGGGGCAAATTGGTTTACGAACAAATTTTTGACACTAACTAAGGAAAAATATGAATAATTCTGATTATAATGATTTCAAGAACTGGCAGAATGGCGACGATGATGATGCCAACAACCCAAACAATAATTCCAATGGGTTTTTCTTCTATGGCAACATGGGGCCAGAGTTTCGTAAGATGTGGAATGATATCAACAGTGGCCAAGACTTCACTGAAAGTATGAAAGAGTATCTTAACATTGATGACATCATGAAGGAATGGAGCAAGAATAATTCTAAGCCCAAGAATCCCATGAACAATCGTCGTCCAATGAAGAAGTCACAGCCCGCAAAGACCACGACCACCTTCTCTCGTGAAGATTATGAAAAACTTATTGAGATTCGTGGATATCTAAACATTACTGAGCAACGTGCTCACGTTAAGGCTCTTGATAAACTTCTTAGTCAAATCGTAATGGTTCCAATTGATCCAAAGGATAAGCCATGACAGATTACGTTCCAGGTTCAGCATATAAAAAGGGGTATGATACTAGAATGAATGGCGGCGATAAGGCCTCTAATATTTTTGAATCTAATTCTGTATATTGGCAAGAATGGCTTGCGGGTTGGGAGGATGCCCACAATAAGATCATCAATGAAGCCAGAGCAAACTCTGGCTGCACTAAACCGAAGTGTTGTAAAAGTTTTATTCAGGATTGATCAATCATACGCCGAAAATTCTTTCGGCGTTATGTTTTATAGATTTATAATTTGGGTGTGTTTCTTCTGGAAACACAGCTTCTAGTGAAGCAATAATTCTTTTACTAGATTTTTTACCAGATTCTTTTTCTTTTTTAGTGACGGGTTTGTATCTTGGAGGTCTTGCATAATCAACATGTTCTCCAAATAAACCAGTTGTATGTAATCCAATTTCTTTTAAAATCTTATCATGAGCTCCATAAAGAGGATGTGGAATTTCTTCTCCTTGTTCAGAACTAGTAGTTCTTGATTTAGAAGAAGACAAAGCCATCAAACCCCGTTTTTTATTTCCTATTAAAAATATTTTTTCTCCCTGTTGGAGCATTTTATCAACATGTCCACCAATTGATTGAGATATGTTGCGCATCTCTTGTGATGGGATTCCCAATCCTTGTTTAAATACAGAAAGAACGGAACTGCTTGAACCAGGAGAACGGCTTCTATATCTTTCTAAATTGCTATTGATTTTGGATACATCTAATTTTAATTTTTTAGCAACTAAATTAATTCCTCTTTCCAATGCACTTTTTCCATTTTTAAATAGTCCTTCACCAACGCTGATGGGAGTGATTTCTGGTTTTTTAGAACTAACATTTTCACCTAATCCCTTTAATTCAAAGGGAGCAGATAATTCATGGTGTACTTTTACAAAAGCATCATGTCCACCAGATACACTGGCATCTTCACTGACATAAAATGATTTTTCTGGCATTTCTTTATGAAATGTATCAAAAGCTTGTCTATCTCTTTTATGATGTTCTTGTGGAGCTGATATTTGTGCATACCCTTGGGTTTTTAAATGAGTTGCAAATGCATCGTGAAAAGATTGTCCAGTAGCAATCTTTTGTTTTCCTTCTTCGTTGTTTCTTAGAGTTGACACATTTGTTCCTGTATCGTTTACTGTATCGGTATATTGTTCAACTTCACTTTGTTCAAATAAAAAATTTAAATTATATTCTTCTTTTAGTTTCTTTTTTTTGGGAACAGTATAAAGATTTCCATTTTTGCTGTTTCTTACAATCAATGTAGACTCAGGATTACGAATTCCAAATCTGCGAAGATACTCAATATCATTCATTTGATTGTTTGATATTTTTGAAAAATCATTTTCAGATACATCAAACATATGGAACATATTATCTGCAACTGGTTTACGTCTTTGCATTGGAGCCATTACTGGATCAAAGCCTGAAACACCACCAGTATTGTAACCAGCCGAATCACCAGCAACAGCCATACCACCTGCACTCATGTCTTCTAATAGTTGGATGTAACTTGCTTCAGGGCCACACTGGGCTGCAAGAATACCTTCGACCAATGCAATATAGTGTTCCTTTTCAATATTAAACTTTTCTGCTTCTTCTGCAAAATAATTTAATGCGGATGTATAGTTTGCCAACTGATACTTTGTAAGCCCCGGAGGAAGCTGCTCAAAAATCTTCTTTAATTTGATTATGAAGTACTCATATGGATCTATGCTGCTCTCTGGCTTGACTAGATTACCATTGTCATCAATGGCTCCGGCTCTATAGGCTGCAAAAGATGTATATGGTTGGCTGATTGACTCAGCAAACTTGTAAAAATAGAATGAGGGTACTAGAGAACCATAGTTCATATAAAATATTTAGATTTACTTCTCGGAATCCATCAGAAACAATTTTCTATCTACTCTGACATCAGTATTCAAAAGTTTATAATCTGTTTCCGGGATACCTTGAATATTAAATTCCAAATAAACCAAAAAAGACTTCAAATAAGAATGAAGTCTTGGCTCAAGTCTAAAAAACAAAATTCTAGCTGATTTTTCTTCCCCGAACACATTTCTTAAAATTATAAGATGGTTCAGAATCAGTCTTTCCCGAATAGATTTCAGGGTTTTCTGTTTGTGAATCTTCTGTATAAGTCTTTTTATGTACTTAATGCGCTTCAAATCATCAATAAATTCATTCTTGCCTGAACACTCAGGATTGAAATAACAATCCTTGCAGAAGTCCAAAAAATTATCTTCTGTCAAGGATTGTTTTGAATTCATTACATTATTAGTGTTGGCAACCGCAACCTGGGTCTGTACCATTATCAACATCTCTTATACTGCCGTCCATAGCGGGGACGATCATCACGTTTATCTTACGAAGCATATTAGAACCCTTTTGTACATTTACAACCATGTCAAGAGAGTAACCTAATTTTTCTTTAATGCCATCACCTTGCTTGAATCCCTTTTCATTAACATCATCATACGGATTTTGACCATAGACTCCGAGTTGGGGGCTTCCATATTGAACAAGTTGGAAGACATTTTCACCGTCTTGAAGGCTGTTTCTCATCTCAAAATCAAAGCCAAAGTGATTCAACTTCTGCTTGATGATTGCTACTACTTCATCAGGATCGATATAATCCTTGGAAGAGAAGCCTTGGAGCATTGCATTGATTGCATCCAAAGAACGAGGAAGTTTGAGATTGAATGTTCCCTTGTTGGTTAGTGCACTTGGGCCCTTCTTTCCTTGGGGGTCACCAATGAAAAGACCACCACCTTCTGTTTCTTCAGGGGCGTTTTCTTGTAGGGATTGAATTTTTGTGAGTAATTGTTTAAATTTCATGGCTTCCTCTTATTTATCTATTTTTATCCTTGTTTATATCCATCAACCCATATAGATTGGGATTATAAGTGTGTTCATTCAAAGATTTTATTATTTTGTTTACAAAGCATTTAGATACTTCATCCCATTTTCCAAGTTTTTTGCTGCTAGAATGAAAATTTTCTGTTATGGTATTTGCAACAGTGGACTCTTTTTTATATAAATGAGAATACTGCGACTTCTCAAAAATTTTTTCTACCAGTTTCTTAGCCTTACTCATTTCCAATCCTTGCTTTGTTTCTCACCTTTATGATGACCATTGTCTGATCTATTGTCAGACTTTTCACGCTTGCGCAAGTTATTTATGCCATTCGAACCACCGGATCTCAGGGGCTTTTTATGGTCAATGTCTTTTCCATCGCCTCTTTTGGCTCTACCTTTTTTGATCATAAGTTCTCTAGCACGGGTTCTAGCTGCACGTTCTTTCTTTTGTTTTGGTTTTCCGTGGTAGTTACGGTATTCCATTTTGTAATCCCTCTTGTATTCTTCAAGAATTTGTTCAAGAAGAGATATTTTGAAAGGAACGGCAGTAGCTCTTTCGATAACCTTATCCAACATCTCTTTGAGTGGATTGGTATCGCTTTCTGTAAGCATAGTAGATTGCTCAAGAATATCAGCTTCATAAGAAGTCAATAAGTTTACTTTTACCAAAGATGAAAGAACAAAATTATTGGACAAAGATTCTACCAACGTACTATTCAAGAACAAATATGTTTCACCCAATAATTGATTTGAAAGTTTATCTGCACGGGTTACTGGTATTTTGGTAACCTTGTTGCCAATACGAACATAGTTGTATTCTACAGCATTTAGATCATCGGGTTTAAATCCTGGAATCAAACTGGCATCAAAAGAAAAATCCATTTTTGCTTGCAGATAATTTGAAGCAATCTCCATTGGATTGAGTGTGTTAATGTCTATCATCAATTCTTTTAATGAAGGAGTCTTTTCTTTACCTTTTTCTTCTTTTGCCTCAATGATAGAACGCCATTTTTTCAATTCTTCAACAGACTTTCCTTTGAAGTTTGAAATATTATCACCGTCCAATGGTGTCTCAGAAGGTTTTGCATTAAGAACTGCATTGTTGGAAATCTCTTGAATATAGTCATCAGAAAGTGCAAAAACTCCGTTGGCTGTTACCAAATGATTGGGTTGTTCTTTTGGATCTTTGAGTCCATCGCCTCTTAAATATGATCGAAGTATGGAAGAGGCAATATAGTTTCCAACTGCCGACTTTCCAGTATCCATATCCTTCTTGAAGATTCCCTTACTGGCTTTTTGAACAATATTGTTCAAGTTTTCCAATGATGCTGCAGGATTTAGATTTCCTTCTGCATCAAGAATGGTTCCAGATTCAGATCCATCACCAAGTATAACTGGAGTATTTTGCAACTGTTGGACGTACTTTTCATTTTGCAAAATTATTGGCAATGCTTCATTTGAAATCAAAATGTTTGAAACTTTTGATTTGCTTTGATTTATATTAGCAAGCATCTTCTTAATACCGGGATCAGATTCCATTATTCTTGGGTCTGATAGCGCTGCATTGATTGAATTCGCTAGAATACCTTTGAATAGCTTATTGCTTTGATTTAGTTTATCTGTTGATACGCTGAACTCGCCACCAGCTTCAATCTTAAATCTATATTCACCACACTTCATGTCAACTGAGCCTTCGGAATACATTTGTTTGTTTCCGCTTTCAGTTGCAGAAATAAGGTTAGTAAGACATTCGTCGCCAATCTGTGAAAGAATTTTATTGGCCTGAAGATATGCTCTTTTTGTAAAGTCTGTTGAACCAGGATTTAGTGTAGCAAAAGTTTGCATCTCTTGTTGACCTGCTCCGACCTTCAATTTACTCAAGAACAAGATAGCATTTAGTACTTGTTGATTGAAAGGCAAAGAAGAGATTGGACTAATACCAAATTGAATACTCAATCCTTCGAAGCTATTGTTATCATATTCTTTATTTGTTGGTGGATTTCTTTGAGACTTGAAGTATTCTTCTCTTGCCTCTGGAGGCAATGCAGCCAATTGCTCTGCGGACATTTGAGTCATCGCAGTAAACATTTCTTTCTTTGAAAGTCTGCGGGGCTTCTCTTCTTGTTCAGCTTCAGGTGCCTTTTCTTTCTTTTCTCCTTTTGGTTTTTCCTTCATATTGCCCAAAAGAAGTTTAGATGCACGGGTTTGTTCAAAGTTAGGATCACCAGCAATCTTTTTAGCTTCTTCAAAAGTGATAGCACCGGATTTTGTCAAATTTTCATGTTGTTCTTTGTTAAATGAATCTTTGAAAATAATCTGAACTCTACCGGACTTTGTTTTTACAATGACAACATCCTTAAGAAGTTCTGTTTTGGATTTTCTATCTCTAGGAATTTGTCTGGAGCGTTCTTCACGCTTACGAGCAGCATCCTTGGCTTTATAGTCCCCGGCTTTATCTGTGGCCTTTTCTTTAGAAACAGCCTCGCCCGTAGTTCTAAATGAATCGGCACGCTCTCGGGACTCTTCGTTAATAATTTGCAATAAGGTCTTGAAGTTCATTTAAAATATTTATGAACCAAAAGAAGCACGCAAATCAGGACAGAGGAGTGTATAATTTAAAGTTTTTAACACTTTTGGCTTTTCCGTTCACTAATTTATACAAATTTGCAGGAAAAATACCATGTTGTTTGGCAAATTGCTTTATATTGGTTACAACAATAACTTCACCAGTATCAGTATTCTGAAAGGTGACTATCTTGGGAACCATTATCTTCTTCTTTTTGGGTTCCTTTGCCTTTATATGCTGTCCGGTAGTTTCTTTGACTGCACGGACCTCGGAAGCCGTCCACCCCTTATATGTCTTTCTTTTACCATTTAATAATTCACAAATTTTGACTGAAGTGAGTCCATGTTGTCTTCCAAACTCACCCATACTGGTGAAAAATACCTTTTCATTTGTATGAATATTTTTTAACCAATAACCGTTTTGTTCAATAACTGGAGAAACCCAAATCCAAATTTTTGCTTCTTGCTTAAAGAACCCACCATATGTTTTGACAAAATCTTCTCTGCAGGTTTTTGCTTTGGAGTTGTCATTCATCTTGATCCACCATCTGGATCCCTTGCGGTTCACTTCTTCTTGTGGTGTTCTTATATTAATGTATTCCATTTTCTTCCCTATAATGATTGATTGCTTTTTTTAACTTCTTTACATACTTAATGGGATTGTCTTCAAATACCTGAAATAATCCATCTTCACATGCAATCAGTATTACAAAATTTTCTATTATGACGCCAGTTCTTTCTTGATACATTAAAGCATAGGCTGTTGCCTGTAGAAAATAATTTTCAATATCTTGTTTGCGTTTTTCTTTAGTGCTCGCCTTAAAGTCAATAATGGAAAGTTTGCCGTTGTATTCAGCAATGCAATCTGTTCTTCCTGCTAGACCAAGAATCTTTGACCATAATGGAGTTTCTATTGCTGCTATGTTGTCTATATTATCAAGAGCAGGTTTTATTAAATTAAAAAGAGCCTTGAAGTTTGGAAACATATTTTCCATATCCAATGGCTCGTTTCGAATGTAAGTTTCTATAATACTATGAAACTTTGTTCCACGTGATGTTACTCTACGGCTTTCATCAGGATTCTTTCGTCTCCATTCAGCAAAAAACTGTTGTTTGCCGTAGCCAACAACAGTAGTTACACTGGGAAATTCACCATCTGGAGTGCTATAGAATCTCTTACCTTCTTTCTGAACTTCAGATAAGGTAACATTAGATTCGATTAAATTATGTTTAAATTGTTTAAATAAATTCACAGTCATATTATATTATATCACAAATATCAAGAAGGGGAAATAACTTGTCCAGATGCTTGACCAAATTCCTTGACTCTTGATTTTCTTGGAGTTTTTAAACCTGGTTCTGGTTGAATTAACTGCGCAATTGGACTATCACTTGGAGAATATCTATCATCAGATTCTGGTGGATTGTATGGGCTTAAAAATTTATTTAAATCCGATGCTAATTGTTTTGCGGCCAGAATTCCCAATCCAGCTTGAAGGCCCCAATTCAGAAGATCTGTAAAATTAGGAATAACACTAGATTTTTCATCTTCTTCAGTTAGTTTAATACAACCACAATCTTTTTCTGTTTTAGTTTGATAACGTTCGCAGAGAATTTTTTCTACTAGTATATTTCTTAGCATAATGATTTCCTCAGGCTAAACGTGATCCTCTGGCATATTTAAATTCATTTTCTTTTTGGGTTCCCATGCTAGTAAGTTGACCAGCAGGAGGCAATACAGAACCTTGGAATCCAGATGAAGAGTTGGATGTACCTTGAACAGCACCCATTTGTCCCAATGTATTTCTGGTGGCTTGTTGATTTTGTTGGGCCATGGCAGATTGAAGAGTCATTGCTTCTGGGCGATTTGGTCTGGTAGCCATTCCCATATTAGAACTTCCTCTATTTCTATTTCTATATTGACCCCCCGACGGAGTAAATTGATTATTTTGAGGAGCTGATTGTCTAATTGCATTTTGTAGAGATTGAACATATGGAGAGACTGTAGAGTTTTGTTTTTGAATTCCATTTGGCCCAACTACTTCACCTCCCATAGGAACTTGACCTAAGGCTCTCCTATCATCCATACCTTCATATGCTTTGGGATTTTCACTTGCTTTATCCAATGCAACTGGAGGTGCAATTATTCCACCACCGGGACCACGCTTTGGTTGCCCTTCAGGTTCACTTGATACATATTGGCGTGTATATGGGGTTGTGCTGGTTGTAGTAGGTTGGTTCTTTGCAGGAACAGATTGTGGTTGACCTTGAACTGGTGCTTTAGTTTGTGCATTCGGTGCCTGAGACTGACCTTGAACTGGTGCTGGCGCAGAAGCAGGCTTTGGTGTTTGTGTTTGAACTGGTGTTGGATTGAATACAGTATTACCCGATTTATCTGTGCTAGCAGTTCCTGTAGCTTCTCTTGGTTTATTAGTTGGACCAAAACCACCAAAAAAGTTTGCTACATTTGCTGACAATTTACCAACAACACCTAAATCATACTTTTCTGGATTGTTAGCCTGATCTGCTGCTTTTTGAAAGAATGATCTATTATCAGTATTTACTGGCGGTTGTGCTGTATTTTGTTCTTTGTATTTGTCAATTGAATCTTGTACAAGAGGAGCACTGGAATAATATGCTTGCCTTTGTGTTCCTGGTTTACCAGATGCTGCGTCTCTTTCTAATTGTTGTTGTGCGGCGGTTTTAGGAGCAGTGGGAGAACCAAAATTTTGTTGTGTGCTGTTTGCTCTTGCTTGTCTTCTTCTATCTTCAACTTCTAATGCTCCGGGAGCAGCCATAGATGGAGCATCCCAAAATCCTTCATTCAAATTAAATGGATTCTTAATTGCATTCTTTGTATATGCAACACATGATGGCTTGTTTGCCGCATCCATAGCACCAAGACCCTGAATGGCATTTTGAGCAGCATTGACAGAAGTCTGATTGTTGCTAAAGTTTGTTTGTTTGTATGGATTGTTTTCTTTTAACACTCCAGATACTGCATCCTTCAAAGAAGGCTTTGGTTGTGGAGGAACATTGTTTTCAGGCTTTCCGTTGAAGAATTGCTTGACTTCCCAATAAAATTGTCTATCTTTAATATTATCCATGGCTATGAAATATTTAGATTTACATAAATACTTAAAAGGTATGAAGAAACAGGTACTCCTGTTAAACCAAGATAATAGCCCACTCAATATTATCACTATTGGTAAAGCTTTTAAACTATTAAGTCGTGACAAAGTGTACGGAGATGAAACTTCAGCCGAATGCTATGAAGTTGTATCTGTTTCAAAGATTGTTAAGATTCCTAAAGTTTTAATTTTAAAATATTATGTAAAGTTGCCATATAAGAAGGCAGCAGCATCTCGTAAAAATATTTTGAGAAGAGACAGCTATTGCTGTCAATATTGTGGTATTGAACTTTGTGATAAGACTGCAACAATTGACCATGTAACTCCCCGCTCAAAGGGTGGTGGGTCTACATGGACTAACATGGTGGCAGCATGCAAAGATTGTAATCTGAAAAAAGGCAATCGAAATCCAAAGGATGCCAAGATGCCTTTAAGAAATAAACCAAAGGAACCAAGTTATGGATTCCTTTTTGAACACATGCTAATTACTTTTAAGAGAGACAAATATGCCTAATTATTCTTACATTTGTGAAAACTGTGAACATATTTTTGAAGAAACTCATTTGATGAAAGACCATGATCTTCCTATGAAGAAACCATGTCCCAAATGTAAGAAGAAGAAAATTCAAAAGAATTGGTCCGTACAGGCAAATGCTGTTCATTTTAATTCTACAATGTCACCGGCCAAAGTAAATGGCAGTGCATGGAAAGAAGTTATTGATAGAATTAAAACAAGTGGCCAAGTTCCAAAGAGATTCCATGAAAGATTGGATAGATCTTCAGATTTTAGAAATGGCCGAGCATATTAATTTTTGCTATTGACCAAAGATTTCAAAATATAAAAACTGTCAATAACATCCGTAACAGGATTACTCAAAGTTTTTTGACCAAAGACCGTCAATAGATCGGTCTTTGTTTCATTTTTGAAGGCTTCGTACATTGCAAGTTTGTCCGAATTTCCCTTCCCAGTGGCACATTTTTTAACTTTGGAAGGTTCGACTATAGTGACCGGTATAGCCTGTTTGTACAGCTTGTGCTTCAGAATCCCCATGTTCTCTGCCAAATTGAATACACGGCCTTTAGACCCAAAAGAATAGCCTTCTACGGCAACCTCTGAGGCCCCAATACAAAGATTGATGGCCCAATCAGATATGCTGTCAAATCTGTCTACATCAATATGATATTCCTGAAAAGATTCCCCGGTAATATTTGGAGCAATTTTATCAGCATATTTCTTTGTATTGGTCAAATAATAAAAGAAACAATTTTCAAATTTAAATTCTCTACGTTCATCATATAGACAAAGGCAGGGGCAGGTTATAGAGTAATCAATGCCGATTAACATATGGAACATATATATTTATACCTTGGTCAGAAGTGGTGGTTCCTTAGCAGTCTGATGAAATATACTTCGAACATCCCAAAAGGACTGCGTGGAATACCCACCACCTCTGCCTAAAATATTTATGTAAAAATTCCACCCTTGTAGGGTGGAATTTTTTATTTTATGCTCCTCGGGCTGGGATCGAACCAGCGACATTTCGCTTAACAGGCGAATGCTTCTACCACTGAGCTACCGAGGAAAGTAAATTACACTATCTGACATCCGCCTGCACTACAAGCATATTCCTTTGCGGATTCAGTATTGTCTTCTGCCTCGTATTTAGACAAGTCCTTAAAGTTAACTTTAACCTTAGGATGTGCTGAATAGGTTGCAGAATCAATCTGCTCAAAGGGTGCCTGAGCATAGGTGTGGCTATCACCACCGGGAAGGAACGAGATGCCTGTTGCGACATCAAAGTTTTCCCAGAGCCAGTTACCGACTTCAAGAAATTCAGAATCCTTGTAGTTGACGGTGATTGATGGCTTGTGATGGCAGAAGTGCTCTTGATAAGTTTTCCACAGATCAAGATGGTCCAGTGCGCGAAGTTCCTCAGTGGTCATGGTTCCCTTTGGAGCCTTCATCGCAAACGTAAAGACGGCAGTAGAAGTTGGGTTGATAACATCATCCTCACACGGGACGCCTTGATCCTTCATCAAATTGTACAGAGGATCTTTCTTGTCCAGACGAATTCTGCGGTAATAATAATCCGCATAGCGAGGATGCAGACCCGAGGCAGAGTCCACCAAACACGATGTAGTGCCTTCAGGCTTCACGCAAGTAACTGACTTGCTAGGATTGATTCCCAACTTCTCTGCCCACTTGAGATTCGTCGCAGTCGCATGATCACGAAGAGTCTCAAGAAGACGAACAAGCTTTGGCTTGCCTTCCAAACCACTGGTAAGCTTGTTGTCAAAAATACCTGTCATAGATACGCCAAGCAGTCTTTCCTCTTCACAGTTCTTCTTCCACTCGGGACGAAGGTATGGGAAGTTGGTAAAGGTAGATTGAACAGTACCAATGATTGTAGCGATCTCAATCTTCTTCTTCAGTGTTGCGGCAGTATCGTCTTGACGAACTACAACTGTAGAAAGATTGCAAAATTCAAATGGCTTGAGAATGATCTCTGAGCATGGGTTGGTGCCATACTCGCAGTCTGGATCGCGCCCAGACTTTGCAGCCTGTTCCTGTAGTGCCTTGCGATTGATCATTCCACGTTCACCGCTGTGGCTATTGTAGAGTGAGGTCCATTCTTCAAGGAATTGGCCCATTGGAGGACGGCCACGATACACAGCAGAGTTGTTGGCGTATGAACGGAAGCCAGCCTGTTCCCACCATGCACCACTCTTGCATAGTGCCATTTCACGATCAGCAAGATCGCTCAATGAGATCATCGCAGAACGACGAACACCACCAACAATAACTGCATTTGCAATAGCACAGCAAACATCGTGACACTCAAGAGCAGTCAGTCTGCGTCCTTGTGCGTTGTAGAAAATCTTCACGACAAACTTGAATAGATTGTCTAGAGGAGCAGGCCCACTAGCACGACCACCAAAAGTCTTAAGTCTTGCTCCAGCAGGACGAATCTTGCTTAGATCCCATTTAACGTGACGACCCGCATAGAGGTGATCTATGATGAATTTGATTGCGTTGCCCCAACCTTCCTTGGAGTCCTCAACAACATAAGTTATATTGAAAGACTTTTCAATCTTGTTAGCAACTTGTGGAAGCTTGTCGGTGTATTGATGTTCAACTGAATATCCAACACCAGTGCCATTCATGAGAACGACAAAAAGTTCTGCAAACGAATCAAGACTGTCGATTGGCAAGTATGAGCAATTGTATAAACAAGTGTTGTCGTGATCCAACGCAGGACCAGCAGTCATGAGGCTGCGCATGGAAGGAAGAACTTCTAGATTGAGAATTGCTTCCTTGACATCTGGGCGTTCAGCAAGTTGTGGAACCTTACCAGTAAAATACTTCCACCAACGGTCTACACATTCATCCCAAGTCTCACGACGATTTTGGTCGTTGAGCCAGCGAGAGTAGCGAGAGATGAAAATAAACGATTGAAATGGTGATAAAATTTCGGCCATAATTAAATTCCTAAGTGGGTTTCTTATTTATATTAATTCACCATCCTATAAATGGTGTTGTATTTAAAATTTTGTATACTTCTCCGTCTTTTAAAATACTTTTAACATATTTTAATTCTTTTTTATTGTAAACTGTTATAAAATATGGTTTTTTATAAAAATCATATATTACCAAATATTTTAATTTTTTACTTTTATTCATTATTAAGAATATGTAACAATTTATCAATCATAGTATACTCTACAAATTGATTATTGCCAACATATAATCCATTATTATGCAGATAGTCTGCATTTGGAAAACTATTGTACATATTTACTTTTTTCATATATGGTTGTTTAAATAGATTTCCGGCAATAAATGGTCTGTTTTCTATACCTGCATCAGTTAATTTAGATGACAAGTCTTTAGTATTATTCTTTTTTGATATAATTGGCATTGCAAATGAACTTATTCCATTTGAATTAAAATTAGTCTCATATTTTAATGAGTCCAACTTTGAAATATAATAGTTATAATTGTTATTTCTAACTTTTATATTGTTATCTAATTTTTTTAATTGCATTATACCAAGATATGCATTTATTTCTGTATTTCTAAAATTAAATCCATCTGTCAAAAATGTAAATCTACGGTCACATGAAGTTTCTATTGTTTCTTTATTTGGATGTTCTCTTAAAAATCCATGAGATCGATTCAAAAGTAGTTGGTGATACAGTTCTTCATTATTTGTTGAAATCATACCACCTTCAATAGTCGTTATATGATGGCCATAATAGAACGAAAAAGTTCCGGCTAAACCAATATTGCCTACTTTATTGCCATTGAACATTGCACCATGAGATTCACAACAATCTTCTATAATTTTGATATTGTTTTCTTGGCATAGAGCAATAAGTTCATCAGTAGCACCATTAAAGCCAAGAATATGAGTTAAAAACAAATAGTCAGGCTTTAAAGAAACAATATAATTTTTTAACTGTTCAATATCAAAACCAAAGTTGTTTAAATTATTGTCACAAAGTTGTAAAAAAGTACTTTCCTTTAATTGCATTGCTGGATTGATATTCGTTGGCCATGTGCAGGCTTGACAAATCATACCACCGGGTCCATATAAATCGTATAACGATTTTACTAACATCAAATTAGCAGAAGAACCCGAATTTACAAATACAGAATACTTGCAACCTTGCCACGCAGACCAATCCTGTTCAAATTGTTTTACATAATGGCCTTGGGTATATTTGTCTGTATTCAAAATAAAATTAGACAACTCTTTACGTTCATGGTCACTTATATTTTCTTTGGGCATTAAATTCCAAAACATGTAATATCCTTTGCTAATTTTTCTATACCGTCACTGAATTTTGTAAACTGAAAATCTGGCATTGTAGCCAATAATTTTTCAGATGAAACGTCTTTTCTAAAAACTCCATCAAGTGTACCATTAAATAACAATTCTTTTTTAATATTAAATTTATTCAAAATAATTTCTGCCATATTGCGAATAGACAAATTTTCTGGAGTTGAAATATTAAATGATCCCAATATATTATTTTCAATAAAATATTTTGTTATTTTTACAATATCATCCGAATATGTAAATTGTCTTAATGGAGCACCAGTTCCATACATTTCAATTGTATTATTTTCTGAAGAAAGTATTTTACTTATGAATGATGAAACAAAATGAGAATCTTTAGAAAAATAATGATCATGCTTTCCATAAAGATTGCTCAGATAAAATATAGTATAGTTGCTATATCCATATTGTTTACTGGCAGACCATAATTGAATATCTGCGGCTCTTTTAGAAAAAGCATATCCTAAATTTGTTTCTTCTGCCAATCCATCATGAAGCATATTTTCTGTCATTGGATAGCTGTTTGCATTTTTAGGATAAACACAAGTACTACTCATTAAAACTAATTTTGTATTCGTTTTTACACAATAATCGATTACATTTGTATTCATTAATAGATTATCATGATAAAATTCATACATACATTGACTATTTTTTAAAATACCACCAACTTTATTTGCTGCATGGATTATACAATTTGGTTTTTGTGCAAATAAATATTCAAATGTAGATTTTTGATCTTTAAGATCAACATCTTTAGAACTCAAATAATTTGCATTAAAACTATAGTCTTTAAATGTTTTACCTAAAAAGCCACTACCGCCTGTAAAAATAATAGACATATAGATTATCTAGACGTTAATGTCTGCCAAGAAACCGGGAAAAGGGGAGCAATTAATTTATCAATTGCTTTTGCATATTCCTGAATTTCCCATTGGGCATGTGCATCGATTCTCAAGTTATAAACTCGGGCAAATGCATAGAGAGAACCAGTCCACACAAATTCCGTATAAGTTCCTTGTGGCAATATTGAACGCGCCTGTTCAGGAGCAACACCATCGGCCAAAAGTTTATTGTAAAGATCCAAACATTCCTTAGCAACGCCATCATATTCCTGACGAAGTTTGATGCACGTATCCATATCTTCGATTGGACCACTGCTGCCTTGCTTTGCTCCATCAGTAGGAGAACTTCTCCACAGTGGAGTATAGATCTCAGGCTCATAGGTGACATACCTACGGCTGACCTCATTCATCACAAGACCAATCTGATGCTTGCCAAGTTGTGCACGAACAAAGATTGGGCACTTGATGCGCAAACTAATCTGTGCATGACAGAATGGAGTGAAGTGATTGTGCTTTGCAAGATAGCGAATAAGCTTGGTGTCTCTATCAGACAGTTCTTTTTTATTGAAGCCTGTCCAATTAGGATCGCTCTGCCAAGAACTTTCTTTATTGAAAGAAACTCTTGCAGCATTAACAACACTCAGATCAGAGCCCATATAGTCCACTAGATCAACGTGTCCGTGATCTAGGACAAAGTACTTAGTCTGCTCCATTTTTATGTTCTGTATCTCGGTCATCTTCATCCTCATCTACAAGTTCAACTCTCACACCATCAATCTTTGTAAAGTCCGCAGCGTATTCTCGTGCTCGGGACCACAGACCTGGGTCCATCTCTTTTACGTATTCACCAAATCGCTGCACAAAAGTAAGATAGGCTTCACTGGCCTTTAAGATATCTTCTTCTGTCATGTCTTCATTATCATCCATTTTAAACCTTCTTCCAGTAAGTATACTTCATTTTGGCTTTTAGTCCAGAATAAACATTGTTGATAATCAATTTTATGGTTAAATTGGTTCCATAGACCTTTACCATATCATTGACATCTTTCTTTTCTATTTCTTCGGGCCAGATTACTACATTTCGTCCGGCGTCAATATATCTACCAATCAGGTTGACAATTTCTAGATTTCTAGGCTCGTTGTCAAAAACAAACACAATCTTTGACTTTGCAATCTTTGCAGGCATCGTGTCAAGCCAGCCAGCACCTTGCATTGCCACTCCATTGGGAATGAACATGGAGTCAATCGGGCCCTCAGTAACATATACAGTTTCCCGAGGGTCTACTTTATCTAGGTTGTACCAAAGCCGTTCTTCGCCATCTTTCTTGAGGGTGATGTAGCGTATCGAATCCCTCTTTTCTTCAAAGGATCTCCCCTGTACGCCAAGTAGTGACCCATCCTCGTCATAGAACGGTATGACGAGTCTGTCTTCCTTGGTCCCTTCACGATCAAAATCCGCCATGATCCGACTGAAATCAGAGCAGTAATAAAAATTGCAATACTTTTCTTCAGGAATTTCTCTAGATTTAACATACTTTACTGCCTTATGAGTTGGGTCGAGCAAGTCGAGCCGGGTTCCGAGATTCGTGAACATAGGTTGACGCACAACTGTTTCCTCTCGTTCAATCGGCTCTGGATTTTTGTCCTTGAAGTTTTCAAACGCATACTCTTTGCAGAGAGATGGGCTGACACTTTCAAGAACAGAATATAAATTACAAGCAATACCGCAATTGTGACATTTGTAAACATATTTTCCCTTGTTCTCAAAGAAATATCCCCTTGTCTTGGATCTATTTTTCTTTGAGTCGCCACAAGCGAAACATCTGCAGGTGGCTAGGTTGTCTTTCTTCCACTTAAACTTCTGAAGGGCTCCAGAAACCATGTTCACATATTTCTTATCAATATATATGCTCATTTTGCAGCGTCTTCAAAAGTCCAGTTGACTGCCTTGTTCTTCTTCTTACCAAATTTTGGATCAAACGTAATCGGATCTGAACCCGAACCAAATCCTTCTTCACCTGTGTTGTTGGCCTCAACAAGATTGTTGCTGGAGTTGTCAACATCATAAAATTTCATCTTAGACTTGTTTACGCCAACTAGGAACTTACGATTTTTTGTGGTATCATTACCACGGTTCTTTAGTTGCTTGACAACCAGTTGGCCGGCTTCAGCAAGTTCTTCATTCTCAATCAGAGCAAAGAAGAAGTCTGCAGTCTGGGGCAGACCAAAGCTTTCAGAGGTATCGGTCATCTCCATGTCACTGCTTTTTGCACCTTCACGGTTGACCTGAGTAGCCGTCCAGAGAGGAACATTGAACTGCTTAGCGATACCGCGAAGTTCTTCTGCAATACCCTTGACGTAGGTGTAACTATTCATTCCGTTGCCCATCTTGAAACGAGCACA
>Ga0181347_1000220_pt1 | contig 18650 bp, 7 predicted proteins | sample Su13VDMM110SN_FD_130102 | JGI IMG/M metagenome (GOLD analysis project Ga0181347, IMG submission 130102) | Freshwater viral communities from Lake Michigan, USA - Su13.VD.MM110.S.N | ecosystem: Environmental > Aquatic > Freshwater > Lake | place: USA: Michigan | collected 2013-07-16
TAAATTAAGGACATTTGTTATCGATGTTAATCCATCAGACATAAATTTTACTATTGGCGTTTCTACGATAAAAAGGAGTGTAAATGGTAAATTATCTAATTATTATGTAAGACAATTTAAATCATTAACTAGTTCAGATTATAAAGATTACGATTTATATCCTGCGGCATATGGTGTTACATATTTTAATGATGAAGTGGTGGCATTTAATTTTAAAAATGATATAGATGTTAGTTCATTAGTAGATAATTTGGGTAGACCAATAACAGAACTATACCTAACAATTTTAAAAAATGATAATGACTCAAACCCATCATCGATAAACACACAGTATTGGTTACAACAACAACAAACGTTACCACCACCATATAATACTAGATTTTGGACTAAAATTTCTGCGGGTTATAAGTTAGAGGATGATAGCAGTGTGAACTATAACATTAAATCTTACGGAGATCCAACTTATCAAGGATCAACATATTATGAAAATATAGATGAAAGTGATGATATTTTTGATGGAGATATAGTAGAATATAATGAGAGTGAGTTATTGGAAAGAAGAGTAGAAAATGTATACCATAGAGTTAATACTGTTTATAGAGAATTTTTAAATTCTATAGATAGAAATAAAGGTAATAAAAAAGAAGGTTACTTATATTCACCATTTAATTTAATTAAAATTAGAGAATTTTCTAATTATATAAATCCAGTTGTAAACTTACAATTAGTAATTGATAGATATAATATAACAAATCCTATTGAAATAGATGAATTAAGAAAGTCTTTTCAGATACCAAATTATGCGACAGAAATTGTACCCAACGTATTTAAATGGAGAGATATATTAGATATAGGGGAATTTGACAACTCTGGGGCGGGTGTGGACTATCCTTTTGAGAGTGGGGCACATTATATTTATTTAGATAAAAGATTTTATTTCCAAAGACAAGATCCACCTTGTGAATTTACATTAATTTCCGAAGACATATTATTAGGTGCATCTGACGTTAATAATGTTAATCAGGATAGATTTGTTAATTTATTAAATGATCCAACATTCTTAAACTATAATATAGATATACCTGCAACATCATTGGTTAATGTTAATGATATAGTTACAGTACCTAACCCACAATCGGGATTAATTGTATTTAATGTAAATCCTGATATAGTGAACGGTGTCGGTGTAGGATATTACCAATTCAACGGTAATAATTGGGCAAAAGTTATATTTACAATAGATGTCGGTTCGGCAAATACTTTAGATATAATAAATTACAATGGTTTGGCAAATTTAAATATCGAAGTCACATTGGCTGATTATATTGGTGAATATGAATTAGGTAAAAGAGATGTGGCTGGTGGATGTTTAGACTTATCATTCTTAAAACAAAAAGAATTTGACGATGTTTGTTGATAGAAGAAAAATATTATTAGGTAGTTTAGGTAGTGGTAGTACTATTGATATCGCATTAGGAACTAATTTTTTTCCTGTTGATAATGCAGAATTAATAGAGGATAAATTTGTTAAAGATGAAATAGAAAAATCTATTAATCCTATAGTTGATTATAAAAAAATTATTTTTAAACCTTGTGACAATGATTGGAATATTATAGATAAAATAAAAATAAATTTAAATTTTTATACTCCCTCAAGTATACTGATTGGTAGTCCTACGCATAGAGGTACTGGGGCAGAACCTGGATTATATAAGGATATTGGATTTATTTTCGATGATATATTTTGTAGAACTAATAGATTTGTTAATAGTTTTATTAGACTTTCTCTTTTTGATAACCCATATAGTGGTAGAAACCAATTATTGTCCTTTTCAGATATTTACACTCAGGTTGGTGAAGATCAAGAGAATCAATACGGATTTACATTACCAATAGATAACTGTCCCATCACATTTACAATAGGTGATCCAGTATTGCAACCTGAAGAAGTACATGAAGGATTTCATATATATTGGTTTAAAGATTTGGTAGATAACGCACCAAATCAAGAATATGAAATGTATGTGGTGGCACAATTCAACAATGCATCAAACGGTAAAATTTATCAAATGGCTGCGTCAAAAGACTTTGATCCAAACAATATTACATTAACTAATTTAGAAGGTGAAAATGGGATAACTTATCTTAAAGTTATATTAAGAAACCATAATGGGGTTTATAAATATAAATTCACACCCAATGTCAGACAAGAATTAGTACCACCTGGGGTTAATTTAAACCCATCGGGTAGCGGTTCACCTACATTAACATTTTGGCAAACTATACTTTAATATATTTATAAAATAGTTATGGAATACATCAGAAAAAAAATAAATTTAGAAAATTATACAGTAAGGAATATACCTAAAAGTGTTTTAGTAAAAAATTCGGAAGGAAAAACGGTTATTGATGAAAGTAATCCTAAATATTATTATGGTAAAATACCAAACTATAAGATAGATTCTGAAGGAAATTTTATATTAACTCCGTTAGGTCAAAAAATAGTAAATACAATAGATGTTTCACTATTTTTTACACAAGATATTGATGATATGGGTATTTTCACAGATGAACCATTTGTACCTAAAAGTACTACATTGTCAATAAAACCTGATAATTTCAATTCATTTACTTATGGTAGATTGGCAGGTGCACCTGATAGTTTTTATTATACAAATAGTGTTACAGTTAGTGGTTACACAGACAATTCTTTATTAAAACAAGTAAAATCGTATAGAAAAGATTCACAAGGTAATGATATATATGTACCTAATTTAAATGTATCTAATAACCCTAAAAGTGATTTTAGTGGTGTAATATCTGAAAATAATTTACAAACTGTCTATAAAATTGGATCAAATATTAGTGGTATATTAAATACTGGTGTTGAATTTACGACATTTAAGAATCAATTTACAAAAACTGTTGACGAATATGGTAAAGATTTAAGTTTTAATACTACTAAATTCCTTTCAAAAAATGGTGGGTGGAATCAATATAATACGTCATTAAGTGCTACATTAAAAAAAGAAGAATATTTAGGTATAGTTTTTAAACCAGAAGTTGATAGTGCAGTATTTATAAATAGAGGTATAGAAGATATATTTGAAAGACACGGAATATTATCAGAAATAAAAACAAGTAATGATATCGACACAAATAGAGGTGGATTCATAAGAATATAAAAATAAAGTTATGGCAACAGGAAATTACGGAACTATAAGACCAGCAGATGTATCAATAGATGACGTTGAGATATTTTACAGTTATACACCCAACAGGGAATCACTAACTACGGTAGAATTACAATCATTAGACCCTGCACAGGTATTAATTCCTGCAAATAACCCAAACAACGTCAGTGAAATTTTTGGTGGATTATATACATTAAAATTACCTACATCAGTTTTTGGTTCTAAGGGGTTTTATAGTATAGTAATTAGACCTAAACAAATAAGAACGACAATACAAGATTGTGGAGTTTTGATTGATAATCAAGATGTAAAAGGTATTGTATTTGACATTAATCAGATACCGTTGGAATTACAAAATAGGTTTGAAAACGGTAATTTAGTTGGTTATAGAGTAGAATATTTAAAAGAACAAACAGGTACGGGACAAGATAAAATTCAAAATTTATTTAGAATTATAACATCTAATAATAGGGCGTTACCAATATCACAAAATCAGGGTAATTCAAATGCGTCACAAGCGTATACATTTAATGATAACTCAACTAGTTTATTTTGTACGGTATCACCATCTTCCGCACCTTCAGTTAAACCAAACGCAATACCTTTTATAGGTAATCCTCTTCAGGATGTAATAATAACAAATACGTTTTTTAATCCAGTTATGTTGGAAATAGAAATGGTGGAGTTCGATGAAGAAACATTGGCTTACGCACTATTCTCTAACCAAACAAAATCTTTGGATGATGGTATTTATACTATATACAATTTTGGAAATCAGATTTACAGACAATATAACTTATATGAAGTTAAAGATCAGTTTACTGGTAAACCATTGTATGAAGTTAGGGAACAGAAATTTACCATAGACCCAACAAAAGATTTTACAGATATAACTAATTTTTAAAACGTAAATGGTGAACAATAAAAGGATAAAAATTGCAGGATACGCTAAAAGAATATTCTTCAATGACAACATTGAATATAGAAATTTTAGTCCAGACTTAGTAGGTTTCCAACTCACTAGTGAAGGTGGAACTACGCTTTTCACTAATGGTAATTTCTCAATATCAGTAAATTTAGATCCGAAACCAAATGTATTATTTACACAAGGTACTAAGTCTAAATTTTTTACATTAGATGATATTGTAAATGAAAACACACCACAATTAGATATACAAAAAAATTTAAAAACTAAACTTAATTTAGATTTAACAAATCCAATAAGTTATGTGTGGTATGGTTCATCAAAAGAATTAATTAGGGCATCCTTAATTGAAATACAAAATAATTATCCTGCAGCAATATATGTGGATAATAAGGTTGGTAGTGTTACTGGTAATAATATAACTGATTATGTATATGACTTATCTGCAGATGAATCTACATTTAAGGTAAACAGTAATTTCTTTGTTAATCCTTACAATATAAAATATACTGTAGACGCACAATTTACACCTACAGAACAAACGGAAAATCCGTTAAGAAATTTCACATTAAAACATACCTCATATATAATTGAACACAATGGGATATCGAGAAATATAAAAAGTATAACACCTGCAACACAAAAAACTAACTCTGAAATTGAATTAGTTGTTAATGGTAATCCTTTCCCTGAATTAACTGGTTTAATTTTACCTCAGATATCTTTTTTGAGTACACCTATAGATAGTTCAATACCTTATTTTATTAAACCGAATGAATCTGAGATAGAAAAATTCTTTTCAGGATTAAATGATTTACAATTAAATTTATTAGATAGAAATATATACCCAAAGTATACATCTCAGTTTTATAGTACAAAATTCACAGATAATGGTGTAATACTAACATCTAAGAAAATATTTAATTTTCCAATCTTAGAAGATGGATATAATCTAAACTTTTTTGATAGTTACTATATTGCTTTCTTAGATAAAATGAATCAGTTAGGTGAAGATTTAGATAATTCTAGAACTGATATTATTATAAGAAAGTATACAACTGAAGCAATAAATAGTTTTGACACAGTACCTAGGGCAGATGGAGATGACTACGTTTTAAATGGTGAGAAGGCGACTAAATTATTAAGAATATATGGGGTTGAATTTGATTATATTAAAAAATATATTAATGGAATTAAATTGGCTCACGTTGTTACATACGACAAGAAAAATAATGTACCTGATTCATTAGTCAAAGATTTGGCGTATATGTTAGGTTTAGATCCTGTAACATTTATAACAGATAACACATTTAGTAAATTATTTTTACCTAGTAATGGCGGTGGTGAATTTAGTGGTACATCTACTAATATGACACAAAGTGAAATTGATATTGAACTTTATAGAAGATTGATATTGAATATTGCTTGGTTATGGAAGAGTAAGGGGACTAGAAAGGCGGTAGAATTTTTATTTAGATTTATTGGTGCACCTGAATCGTTAGTTAATTTTAATGAGTATATAGTGATAGTAGATAAACCTTTGGACGTTGAAGAGATTAAAAAATTATTATATATCTACACAGGAGAAGTAAATTTCGCTAATATACCATACGATGATAACGGTTTCCCATTACCACCAATAAACGGTGATTTGGTTATTACAAATTATATTGATCAAAATACTGGACAATTAGTAGAGAATGATTATACTGAAATGTATTTTCAGAAAGCGGGTGGTTGGTATAGAGAAACTTATGGATCAGATGTAGTAACTAATTTGAATGGTAATAACCCACACGTTGGGGCATATGATGGTGGTAGTGAGTACTTACAATATTTTAGTAGATGTTTTATACCAAACTTTAATTCGGAACCTACAGTAACAGTTACTGCAACAACTTTAGGGGAAAATTATTTTTTAAATTATAATCATGGGTTATTTAATAGTGTACCGTCAGCAACAACTGAATTTTTTACTACACAATTAACTTTTAATCCTGCAATTAACACATATCAGTTTATTGAAGACTGCGTAGATGTTAATTATAGTATTATCGAAACTCCATTACAGAATGATGGTAAAACCACATTCCAACAACAATTTGAGGCAGCGGAAGAGGCGTACTTAGATTACCAACAACAAATACTACAAAATAGTTATTTGGCTTATTCACCAGAATGGTATGTAATACAAAACAACTATATGGTGGCACAAAATAATGCGTTATTAGAAGTGTCATCAGAGAATTGTGATATTAACCAAACATTAGAAATATGTGTTAATGAAATACCCCAAAACAATTTACAAATAGATTGTTCGTCATTAAGTGCGGTAACTTGTGATCCGTACATATATTTTGTTAATTCTGGTGGTACTAAAGTATCATTTAATGAATTTGCATCTTGTTGTACTTCTGAAGGTGGACAATATGTGACATATACTAATGAAGAATGTAGAGTAGTTGAGTATTGTTCTAAGACTGCACCTTGTGTAGGGGAACCAATAGATACTTTACCTAATGGTATAATAGTATTTGATTTAACTAATAATACTATGCCTACTAACGTTTATTCATTTAATAATAAATGTTATCAACTATTACCTACAGGACAAACATACTTTTTTGGTCCAACATCATCATCATCTGTAACGCCACAAAATTATTTAAATGCGTTAAACCCAAATGCACCTGGAAGCCAATTTTCGAAATTATTTAAAGAAGTTGCGTGTCAGTTAACCACTATAATTAGTAGTCCTGAATGTTGTGCGTGGTATGGTTATAATTTCCAAATAATTGAAGAGGATGATATAAGTTATATTGTATGTACTTCTGGTAGTTCTTTAACTACACCGACATCAAACATAAACGATATTATTACCTATGTTGAGGAATTAGGGGGACAATTAGGTGGTACATCAGGAACTAACGGAACTGCGGTAACCCCTAATAGACCAACTAACCCTACAGTACCTTCTTTACCTTCTTCACCAGTAAATGGTGTTTTAGGTACTACAGTACGACCTACAAACCCAATAGGTATGATTGGTGAGGGTAAGGAAACAGTAGAGACACCTTTGGCTGGTGCAACATTTAAGAAAATTAATTTTCAGATTGATCAAAATACAATACAAGATCAAATTGAAACTTATAATAAAATAGTAACATCAAATTTAAATCTAAATTTTGTTATTCCACCTTCATTATATAACACAACAATTGGTTATGTGGAACTACAAAACCCAATTGGTGACGTACCTCAATATTATTCCACTACAATTTATGATGATTGTTTGGAAGAGGCAATTATAGTAAAAGGTGTCGGTGAAGACTGTATAGATTGTTTTGAGTCTATATTAAATTCGTTATTTGAAGACCCTGATTTTATGAATCCCGCAAATTGGGTAGTTCATGTTATTGATGAATACGGTAGAGTTAGTTTTACACCGATAGAATATTATAATGATTTTATATTAGATTGGAACGCAACTGGACAATTGGCAGAACTATATCAATCAGTAGGTGCATTGTTTACACAATATACTTACGGTTCATTTTATATTGATACTACGACAAATAATTTAATACCTTATGTGGATAATGGTAACTTATATGTTGAAAACCCTAATTCTATAACGAATGCGGTGGTAGATTCAAACCATATTGGTTGTGGTAGTTTAGATAACGTATCAATAGTATTTGCGAGTGAGGCCTGGTCAGGATTTAAATTACCTGAAGTTACAGATTGTTCTTGTAAAGTTGATTTCTCTTTTGATTATATGGTAAAATACCAAACAGAAAATCTAAAAGAATGTGTAACTAGAATTAATTGTTATCCTGCTATAATACACGATAATACACTTAATAGTTTAAATTGTATGAACTTCGTTTCATTTACAAATAACGAAGAAAATAGTTCATTGTTAGAAAATAATTTTAACGATAACGAAAACGTTAAGGAGGAATATGTGATATGGCAAAACACACAACAAAACGAACCTATCGTTGAGTGTTGTAATGCAGTAGGTGGAAACATCACCCAAATGAGAGATTGGTACTCAGTAAATAGTAATTGGGTAAAAAATATTACTGATACATATGTAGAAATTACTACCACACCAAACAGTCAATTATTAAATACATTTGATTTTGATTATAGTGAATTAATAACTTATGGTAATCATTTAAATTCTATAAAGAAAGAATTAGGTATTACTATTGGTGATTGTTATTTCCTTAATATAGTGGAACCTGGTTGTTTCATAGATTTTAATCAGTATATCACAACAACAAATGTGTGTATGTTAGAAATACCATTAGAGTATGGACTTTGGACTAATTTATATATGGATTACAAAAATACTATTGAAGGTATTAATGAAGTAATTTCACAATATGAGTCAAACTGTATAGTAGAAGAAACTCCTGAAAATTTATCAACTAAGGCTGTTTTAACAAATGAAATCATTGATTCGGAAAAACAAAAAAATAAAGTAATTTCGGAAAAAGACACACAAGTTGATTTATTAGTTACTGAAAATGAGAAGTTAAAAACTAATTTATCAATTGTTGAAGCACAGATAAACCAAAAGAATAGTCAAATAGATGTAATTAATAAAGCGTTGTCAGATGTTACTTTACCTTTAGACTGTAAAGTTTATGAAAATGAAATTAGTACTATAGATTCATTTGATGTTGAGGGTTATTGTAAAGTACAGGTTTACGGTGGTAAAAAAGAAATTACTTTAAGAGATAGAGATTTATTCAACAACTGTGTTAAAACAGAAAATGAAAGATTAGCCTCACAAAAGAAAGTATATTCAGAATTATTAACTAATTGTAATAATAATAACTCATTAGAACAACAATTAGTTAACGCTAAGTTCCAAAACAATCAAGAGTTAATTAATCAGTTAATTAAAGAAATTGGTATAGTACAAGATAATATAAATACATTATCTAAAAATTATTCGATTATTGGAGATGAGGTTACTCAAACTTCCCAATTGGATCAAAATGACTATATAAATACTATAAACGAAACTGCAAAAATATTGGGGGTAACACCTAAAGAAATCACAAATGTTGAGGGGTATATTGATTTAACAGATAGTGAAAAAATAACATTAACTATTGAATTACAGAAAAACCAAACACAGGTTAGTAGTTTAGAAAATCAAAAAAGTGAGTTAATATATGATATTACAGTAAATGATAATAATGTATTAAAAACTACTATTATTACGACACAGGTGGTGGATGTCATCGTAGAAGATGTAGCCACAGTACCTAGCCCTTGTGACCCAGAAATACCAAACCCATGTTGTGATCAAGAATTATATAATTATTTAAATAATACTTTAGAATTATTACAAACAAAACTTTTAGAGATTGAGAATGTAACTGAATCCCTTTATGATCAATGGTATTCTGAAATATTGGTACAATATAATAATTACATTAATAACACCGAAAGTTATTTAACATTAATTGATAATTTAAAACTTAATTTTAAATTATTTGTAGATAATAATAATTTAGTCTATACAAATCAGGTAGACTCAAATCTTACATATCTACCATACACCCAATCGGTAAATCCTTTTTGGGAATTTGATCCTTCAGTTGGTTATAGTGGTATTATTTTAGAAGGTAGTGAACAAGATATTGCATTGATTCAAGATTCAGTATTTACGGAACTATCTAATTCTAATACCCCATATAATTCTAATTTATTTGAACCTAATTGGGGGACATTTAATTTCACAATACCAGAATGTGTATGTGATGACTTAAGAAGATTATACCCTAACAAAGAATTTTTCTTCTCAGTAGAAATAGAAAATTATAACTGTTCGGTATGTTTACTTGTGGATAACATTATTATTAATGTATCTGATTGTAAAACAGAAAGATTAGTTTCATTAAATAATTGTTTAATACCACAACTAAGTTGTGTTATAGATAATAAAAAATCTTGGGTTTACACTGATCAGGGAATTATTACTGAAACAGTATATCCTGACGGACCTTGTAACACCGCATCCACCAATAACTATCAAATAGTTAAGATGGGAACACCTGAAGAAAGGTTGTGGACAGATTTAGAATATAGATATACTAACTACGATGTTAACCACTCAGATTTAATAATTAATGTTAAAAACACTACATTTAGTATTGATCCATCTAAGGCAATTGAGTGTGATGTATTTAATTATTGGAAAAATATAGATTGTGACGGAGGTTGTCCAACAAGTTGTACTTCTGCCAGTACGGTAGTGTATAGCGGACAAGTTTATAGTTCTACCACACTGGTAGATTATACGTTAGACTTATCTGCATCTACAACAGGATTAACATTTAGTTGTTCAACATTTACTGATACTTTAGAAAATCAAGTTACCGAATTAAAAAATCAATATTATACCTTAACTTCTGATTATAATAATTCATTAAATGCGACATATTACGATTTATTAAATTTAGGGTATGGACTTTCTAATTTTGAAATTCAGAACAATAATTGTGGTACAGATACATTGGTTATTAACAATAATCAACAAACAGATAATTTATTTGGTTTAATAACTGAAAATTACGATGGTACAATATCAGTTTATGAATCATATATCTATAGTGGTAGTACACCATATAGTGGTGGTACATTAGTAGAAGTTTTAAGTGGGGTAACTGCACAAACATTTAATCAAACAACCTTTGTAAATGAAGAATGTTGTAAAACAATAAATAATTTACTTAATGGTGAGGGTACTGAAGGTTTAGGTTTAGGTAAAAACTATCAATGGAATAGTAGTTTATCAAAATGTCTATGGAAACCAATTGATGGATGTAGTGTTTGTGAAGGAGACTGTGAATATTGTGGGACTTTGAATGAATGTTCTAACGGACATTATACTGGTAGTTCTTATAATATCTGTATTAATCCATTAAATTATTTAGATATACAACCATCAGAAATTAATGTAAAAGACGTATTTGATCAATTAGTACAATCAAATTTAATTGATGTGAAGAGTAGACAAACTATAAGTGACTACCCACTACTAAGATTATTCTACGAACTATATTTAAACGCTAATAATTGTGGTAAAGAATTATCTGGTAAATTTACATACAACACTATGTTTGAATTTATGGATAAAATTGGTGACTATTGGTTAGATTTATTAGAACAAGTAGTTCCCGCAACTACGATTTGGGAAGGGTGTGACAATTCGGGTAAAATATATAGAAATACTATTTTTGATCAAAATAAATTCCAATACAAAAGATATAGTTTAAATCTTATTGAGACAACAACTAGTTGTCCATTAAGTGGATACACTGATTTTAGTATTGGTTCTGAAGATGTTTATTCATTAGTAGAACAAATACCATTATTCCCTACTAATGATATAATAAATAATATTAAAAATCAAATAAGAATTAAAAATATACAAATAGAGTTAGTTAAAGATAATATTGTTGCACAAAATAAAATATTGTGTTCACTTAATTTACAAGATTTAGATACACCTAATTTGCAGACACAAATTGATACTGTTACTGCACAAATTACATTATTAACTAATAATTTAAATAATTTACAAACACAATTAAATACTTTATTTACTAACTTAAGTACTGAAGAAACTAAATATTTGTTACAACAACAAAATTATTATAGTAACTTTATGAGTTGTAGTGGACTTACTGAAAGTTTAGTTACGGCAGAAAATAATTTAAATAATTTCATACCTGGTACAACACTTTATGAAAGACAAAGAAATTATATTGCAATTTTAAGAGATAAGGTAAATAAATGTGTAAGGACATCTAATACATTAATTAGTGACTATAATAAAGTATTTATCACCCAAATTTATGACACAAATGAATATGAGGGTAACGTAACAATACTTGGGGATCCTGATTGGGAAGACGGTGGTTATTTTTATAATCAAGAATTGATACATAATTGTACAACAGAATAAAATTAAAAAGTATTTATATATAAATGGCTAGTATAAGAGGTAAAATAGAGAATCCAGTATATGTTTCGGCAAATGTGATAAGTGAAATAGAATCACCTGTGGATGTAAGAATATCTACTGACGTGCATTATAACGCCTCATCTTTATCTACTTTTATTGAGACAGAAACTGCTTTATTTCTACCATTAGATTTATCTAATGCAAAAAATTTATATGTGTTAAGTAACCCACAAAGTTACGGTAATACAATTTTCTCAAACCTTTTAACTGAAAAATACTTAATATTTTCTTTATCGGGTAACAGTAGTGATAGTAATATGGTTATATCGGTAGAACCAAATAATGACTTGTTATATATAGATAAAGGGAAAAAATATAGTTTATTATCTAGTAGAAGTGAAACTGAAAATTTTGGTTGGGAACCTTTAAGTAATAGTTATAAGTACTCACATATAGAGAGAACTGATTTCGATAGTTTTGATTTCCCACAAGTTACGATAAGTGGGACTAGAAAAATACCAACATCTACAGGTGACACACTTTGTGGTCCTGTAACATATACGGGTTACACATACGACAGATTAAATTATAATTGGTACTTTGGTACAAATGCGGGTATCACATTTAATCCTATACAATCTGGAGGGACACCAACATCTATTAGTGGATCGGTAGTATCCCAAGAAGGGGTATCCTCAATATCCAATAAAGAAGGTAGATTACTATTCTATACTAATGGTCAAACAGTATATACTAGCGGTAATACTGTAATGGTTAATGGGACAGGACTTTCTAGTTCTGGTACATCAACACAGTCATCAATAATAGTACCTAGACCGAACACAAATAAGTATTTTATATTTACAACAGATTATAGTGGATCAACAAATGGGTTACAATATTCTATTGTAAATATGGATTTACAAAGTGGTAACGGAGAAGTAGAAAGTAAAAATAATAAATTAGTAACTACACCTATCACAGAAAAAGTAACATCTTGTCTTCATAGTAATGGTGTGGATTATTGGGTTATTACACACACTAGTGGAAACACCAATTTCTATTCCTATTTAATTACACAAAGTGGTTTAAGTGGTCCAATAGTGACTAGTATTGGTAGTACACATAATACTGTGAGAGGGTATATGAAAACTTCACCTGATAGTAGTAAGTTAGTGTCGTTACTATATGATGAAGATATTGTGGACATTTTTGATTTTAATTCTTCTGCCGGTACATTAAGTAATTTAATAACACTTACGGGATTCTCATATAATGTTGGACCTTATGGTTTAGAATTTTCTTCAGATTCTACTAAATTTTACGTTTCAGAAGGTGCGGGTGAAGAAATTTATCAGTTTGATTTATCTTATAGTTCATCTACAAAAATTGAGGAAAATGTCATAAGGGTTGCATCGATTAGCGGTGCTAGTTTAGGTGCGTTACAAATGGGACCTAATGAAAAAATATATGTGGCAGATTACGGTAAAGACTATTTACATATGATACATAGACCAGATGGTTTAGGAGTGTTATGTAATTTTGAAGAAAATGGATTTAGTTTAACAACTTCAGGTGTAACTGGTACGACATCCACATGGGGATTACCTAATGTTATTACAAATAAAACATTATCACCCGATAGATTTGTTTATCTTATTAATAATGGTAGATTAGGGTATTTATTTAACCTTTTAGTAAACAATGTTAATAATGTTGTTGAACCTAAAAAATTATCTTATTACGGTGAGGTTTATAAATATGATCAAATCAATAGTGGGTTCACTAATTCTGCGTTATACAACTTTAGTGTTGGTTATGAAAATCTAACAGGTAATACTGGTAATACGATATATTTACCTTCAGTTAATTTAGGTGAAGGGGAATTTTTAATTAAATCTTATTGGCAATATGATGTCAATACTTTTTTAGCAAAACAACAACAAGTTAGGAAGAATAGTGTAGATACTTATAAAAGAGGTATCCTATATGGGTTATATTACCCTGAAACTGATTGGTATTTTATTAGTCTATTTGAGGCAGAAAAACCATTATTCAACAACTCAGTTGCACCCGCACCACCTAGTATCGATACATTAGTAGTACAAACAGTATTTACTAATAGTGGTACTACACAATATGTAGTTAACGGTTTATCTGATCCAATAGTTAGTTATAACGGTTCAGTTTTAGCGAAAGGTATAGAATATAGTGCAAATACAACGGCTTCAACACCATATGTTCAACTATTATTTACACCTTTAGATAAACAAATATTGACATACGCATATGTAGATAATGGTACATCTAGTAATCTATATGGTGATGTTTATACAATCACATCCCCCATAGTTAGTGGATCGACAGGAACAGAAACGACAAATGATAGAGTATTTTATAATACTACTGAAAATAAATATGAGATTTATTTAATATCTTCTCCTGCGAGTGATATAGTTTTATCTATAAACGGATCAATACTTTCTAATAATATTGAATACTATTCATCTACATCTAATGATAGAAGAATTATCTTACAAGAATCATTAAATGTAGGGGATATAATAGAAGCCTTTTATGTACCTAACTCAAGTATTAATGGGCTAGTACCAACAAACACCCCTAATATAAGTTGGTCAATAAATTCATCACCCTTAAGTGTTAATGGTAAATTTACTATAGAATTTACTGATCCATCAGATATTAATTTTCAAAACATACAATATAGTGGTGTAACTGATTATGTAGTAGGTGAAAAAACTTATAAGGCATTAGTAACATTGACAAATGCGGTGGCTGGTGATAAATTTATATATAGGGTAAAAAATGAGAAATTTTATACACCCATTATAGGTGAAGTTATATATAGTTATTCTTATAGTGATGTAAGTTCTATAGAAATACAGTATAATAGTGGAAAAGCATATTAAAATAATAACATTCAATATATTTATTAAATAAATAAAAGAGAAAAATGAGTTATATAAATAAACAAAGTACTACCTTAGTAAGAGTAAAATTAACTGATATAGGTAGAGAACAATTAGCAAAAGGACAATTAACCTTCGCCAACTATATGATTGGTGATTCAGAAGTCGATTACAACTATGTAAAAGGTTGGAGTGAGTTCGTACCAAACATCGGTGCGTCAACTGGTGAATTTTGGTTCCCAGAGGCAGATGGTAATATAGTTAAAAATATATATTCTAAAGTTTTACGTCCTAAAGATGATAATCCTTTCTTTTCTTCTTTTTTACTTAATCAATCAAATCAATTCATTTTTCCACTTAATCAACAAAGTAATATACAATTAGTTAAGGGTATTGTTACAAATCAGGCAGATGATAGAGGATTTTTCTCTGGTTCTACGGTAGATAGTGGTTTAGTTGCACAAACTAATTCTAATTTTATTTTAGAACAAGGTACTATTAATTTAAATAAATTTAGTGGTACTACTGATTATACTACATTTACGCAAGGTGTTTTAACATTAAACACTCCATTAACTGCAACAAGTGTAAACGATTATATTATTTTTAGATTTAGTAACCCTACATTGGGTAATGTTACTGGTTCAACAATGACATCTGCGACAATAAATACGGTTTATAATATAACCAACATTTCAGGATCAACCATTCAAGTAGATAGAGTATTACCTACACTTAGTGCATATTCAGGAACTATCATAACTTACTATACGTTACCTGGTGGAGATGATCCAATGGACACATATTACGGTGCTAGTAGTTTATCTGCGTATTGGAATTCAGGTACACTATCATTCCAAAATAGTTGTGATATATGTGTAGATAACATTCCAGTTTGGAATATGAATAATGTTTGGACTGAAAATCCTGCGGGATTATATAAAGACTCACCTGTAAATTATCATGAAAACAATTTATTTGGTTCAGAACAATTTGTGGGTACAAAACAATATTTAGGGTATAATAGGGAATTAACTGTTACTAATACTAACTCAATGATGGATAGTAAAAGTTATATGGATACATATAATAAATCTATTTCTATATTACACTATACTAATAGTTGTATTTCCAATTTCTACGGAGAACAATTCTATATAGATCAGGAAACGGGTAAACTACTTAATTTAGATATACCAGTAATGTGGCATAGAAGAAACAATATCGGAACTGGTAGTGGTACTACGTTAGGTATGAGATTTACTTCAGACACTATTAGAAAAACATTATCTAGTAATAATGATATTGAATATTATGATTTGATAGAATTCAGTGGTATGTCAGTTAGTCCGACATTACCATTGGTAGTTGGTAAGGTATTCCCACAATTAAAAATAGTTGTTATTGATAATGAGGAGTTAATTGCGGCGATGTCATACAAATCTAATAGAAACTATACTTTACCTGATTTAGCGGCAGAATTAGTAACACCTGTTGGTGGTAATTGTACTGGGGTATTAAAGGCGGGTGAATCACTTTATTTAACATATTGGTTAGAAAATGTTGGTACAGGTACAACTGGTACTACTACGGTTACCACACCAATACTACCTTGTCAAAGATATACTGTTATTGATAATAAAACTAATACGGACAAAGACGTTCAATTTAGAATTGGTAATTTAAATGAATTACCGTATATGAGAAAAAGAGAAAGTGTAAATTATGATGGTTTTGGATTTTTTGCAGATAAATTTAAAGTGTTAGCACAAGTTGTTGATAAGACAACACAAAATAGACCATTACCTTCTAATTGGAAAGTAATTGATTTTACATCTACTAATATTACAGTAACTTCTGGACAAACCATAAGTCCATCATTATTTGAAAATCAAAACCCAAATACTACAGGATTTATCTTAACTGGATCGTTATATACAGGAGGTACTACATTTAATTTAGGGGATGAATTAGATATGTCTACTGCAAGTTATTATCGTAAGATGACACTAGGTGATGAAAGGTTATTCTATGGTAACTTAAGAACTCACATAGGGGCAACAATATATAAAACGTTATTTAACATAACTGTTGATGGTGCAAGTATTGCCACTACTAGTAATTCTACTTTTGAATTTGGTAATGATAGATATGTAAGTGAGATAGGTATATTAGATAATAATCAGAATTTGGTATTAGTAGGAAAATTGTCAAGACCGATAAGAATTTCTGACTCTACAACTGCATCCATAGAATTAACAATAGACTTTTAAATATAAAATAAAATGGGATTTATAAATAGTGCATCAACAATAACTGTAAAGGCGAGATTAACAAAGGTTGGAAGGGAAAAAATATTATTGAACAATAATAAAATTTTTTCACATTTCACGTTAGGTGATTCTGACGCAAATTACAATACTAATGAAAAATTAACATCAGGATTGATACCCACAAATAGTGGTGATATCGGATATAATTTGAATACTAATGATAACATTTCAGAAAATGTATTTATCAATAGTAAGTTATATGTTACAGTTTCTCCTAATACTAAAAAACAAGTTGAGCCAAACTCATCTACTATTAGTATGAACTCATTTCATGTTGGTGAGACTACGGTTAGTGGTACTAATTTAACTTATGTTGCGTTAGATAAAAGTAACACATCAGATAAATTCATCAACTTATTTAAAAGTTTATCTTTACCTATAAGAGATGTTGACAATAACATTTATACGGGAACCACTTCTAAGAATGGTGGTTGGTCAGATACACCATTTAGTGGTTTGGGTTCAAACAACATATTATTAGGTGTAATAGATAATAGTCAGTATGGTGAAATAATTGATGGTAGAAGTATTAAGATAAAATTACCTGTCTATACTGGTTTTACAACTGGTGGAACACCTACTGGAATTACTACCTATGAAATTTATAGTACATTCCCCAAAACAACAATACCAAAGGCGACATTGGATAGTCAGTTTAGAGATATAAGTTCTTACCCTAAATCATTATTTGCCAACGACATTAATGTTTCTTATTTGGTATCGGACAGTATACAAAAACCAAACAACGACACAACAAAAAGTTGGTCAACTGGATATGACTCATTTAAACCATTTAGTTTAAATGGTAAAGAATTGATAAACGTACAAACAGTTGCGGATACGCTAATCTATTCAGATAAAATTGCTGGAGTGATGTATTTGGATAAAGGTATATTTGCAATTACTGATCCATACATTGTTGAAAATATTGCTTTAAATTTTAGTGGGGCTACGTCTACAAATACATTGAATAATGGTTTAGGACTTTACTATTATAGTGCTAATACCTATAATACAACAATTGATAGTATACAAAATGATTTTGTACAAAACATAGTGTGTATTGCGGCTAGAGGAGAATTCTATAATTCACAAAATGCGACATTAACAGTTAATGATGATGTTAGGATAAGTGAAATCGCAATAACGGATGTGGCAGGAAATATTTTGGCTATTGGTAAAACAGATCGACAAATTGTTAAAAAGAAAAATGATTTTGTTGTATTTGATGTACAGATAATTATATAAGTTAAAAAAAGTTTTTTATGAGTA
>Ga0181347_1000221_pt1 | contig 18609 bp, 32 predicted proteins | sample Su13VDMM110SN_FD_130102 | JGI IMG/M metagenome (GOLD analysis project Ga0181347, IMG submission 130102) | Freshwater viral communities from Lake Michigan, USA - Su13.VD.MM110.S.N | ecosystem: Environmental > Aquatic > Freshwater > Lake | place: USA: Michigan | collected 2013-07-16
AGGAGTGCCGAAAAGCGCAACGGCAATCTCCCAACCAAGCAGTCCGTCAGAATGCTCTAGGAGCAGCGATTCCATGCGGGCAGAGGTGACGGGGTCAACTTTGGGTGCGCTCATGGTTATCGGTAGCGGGCGGTTTTCTTAGCAATGGCTTTGGGCTGGGAAACAAACTGCTTCCCCGCTTTCATGCCCTTTCTTTTAGCGGCGTTGGTAGCGGCAATCTCGGCCTTACTAAGACCATTGAATGCGCTGTCCGGCAGATACCGCTCTCCGGTTTTAAGGCTGGGTTTGCCAGAGGAAGTGCGCCACTTCTGACGACCCCAATCTGAAAGGCTGCGTTGTGGTGCTTTCATTAGTTTGTGTAGCCGCCGCCAGCCTTCTTGTAGTTGTTGGCGAGTAGCTGGGCTTTGCGAGCACTCCATTGACCTGGGTTGCCGCCTTTGCTTCCGGCCTTAATGGACGAAAACATTCGCTTTCGCATGGCTGGCTTGGTGTAGTTGCCAGAGGCATTTACGGTGGATTTAGCTTTCATGTTATTGTTCAGCTTTGCGCTGCGCTCTCTCTTCGTTGGTCTTGGTTTGATGACACTTCTTGCAGATGATTTGTAGCCCGCTTGCCTCGCATAACAGGCGTTCCGTGAATCCCGGCAGATCGTCAAAGTTGCGGAGGCTTCCACAGCTTACGATGTGATCCACTTGCGTCTCTTTTTGCATGAACCAGAGGCTGCAAGCACAGCACTGGAACTGCCATTTCTGACGGACGTTGGGTCCGCTGTATGGCTTCCTTGCTGCTTTCCTTGCGGCATAGACGGGAGGCCAACGTGTATAAGCGCGCCGCAAGGCGGAACGGATAAAGGCGAAGAATCTTGGGGTAGTCCAAGTGCATCCGGCGTGGGTCTTTTGGGGCTTGGGGCGTTTCAAGACTTAGGGCGGGACTTTTTTGCCTTCTTGGGCTTCTTGGCGAAAACAGTGTCGTAGTTGGCGTCCCACTTGGTGCGATTGTAGCCGTTTTGCGGCCTCATTCCTTTGCTCATTGGTGTTCGTTGTTATTCTTTAGACATCTTGTTCAGGTCTGCGTTGCGGCCTAGTTCAGCGTGCCAGGTCTTCTCTGGCATCACCCGGTATTTCTCGATGGTGCCGGGGTTGGCTCGCACAAAGCTGTCGTCCCTCCACAGGATGCGGTTGTTAGGCTGGGCAGCGATCTGACCTGACCCATCCTCCAGCAGCAATAAATGGTAGCACTTGTGCTCTGGCGGGTATTGGCTGTAGCCGTTGTCCGTGTGGTCCAAGGTGAACCAGTAGCTAGCCGGAACCATCACCCCATCACGGGTGCGATAATGGCATCCCATCTCCCGCAAATACTCGTATTGCGTAACGCAGAAGTCCCATCCGTGGCAGTCCCAAGACTGGAGTTGCGGGAGGTCGTGGACAACCTCAGAGGTAGGCTGCTCGTGCCGTAGCTTGTTGAGCGGAATCCTTGCCCACTGTGCCCCGCTCTCGCAGAGGATCGAGAAGTGCAAGGCTCGCGACGGGATAGAGGTGACGCCGAATATGACACAGCGTTCATACCCACGCGTATCCTCAGTCTGGCCGCGCAAGATTGACTGGTCAACAAACCCGTAAGCGTGTTGGGGAATGTTTTTATTCATGCGGGCTCATTTGGTTTCTCACTTGTTGCACCACCTGTGCTCCCAAGTGTAGCAGGACAGCGTGGAGGTGTTTGCATTGCGTGGCCTTGGGCTTGCCGTATGGCACCACAACCTTCTGTTCGTCGTAGTTGGCTTGACGGCGGGAGATGAAGTCCCAGCAATGGCACAAGCCATTTTCTCCGTTCTCCTCAAGGTCCACAATGTAGTTTTCCCCACCCTTGCTGCTGGGGACGCGGAATTGGAGCCTGCCAAGGGGTTGGATCATGACAGCCATCCCATCTCGCGGGACTTTTTAGGGTTATTGTGAATCCAGGTGTGCGCTTTTCGGCTCACAGCCATCCATGTATGGATGTCTAGGTAGTTGGTGCCGCTGCGTCCTTTAACGTGGTGAACGTCGCAGGAGTAGGCCGGCGTGGCCCAATTAGCCCCAAACACTTCTTTGCAGAGGGTAATGGCGTCGTCAGAGAGACTTTGGGACAGTTGACGCCATACTTCGCAAATGGGGCGTAGCTCCAGGTATTCCTTGCGACTGGTGGCGTAGATGGCCCCCTCGATGCGTCGCTTCTTGGACACGCGGGCCAGCCGGGTCTTGCGCTTAATTGGAGACCACTTCATAGAAGAAATTCTTGTTCTTTGGCTTTGTGTAAATCACCACCCCGCCATCCTCGTCTGACAGTTCGTACGGGATGCCGCCCTTTTCAAGCTGGAGGCGGGCACGCCAGAACATCTCTCCTTCGTCCTCGGTGTAGGGGTGGGTGAGAGGCTCAAACCCGGCCTGAATAAGCTGTTTTGTGGTCATGTTAATTTATTGTGTAGAGTTGTTTATGTCGCAGCTTGCGTTAGTCGCAAGAACAAAATGGGTGTTTGTGAAGATTATCCCGCTTCCCGCCAAGTGGTGGTGGGGGCGTTAAACTCGATGCCGTCAACGGATGTCGTTCTGCCGTCGCGGAGCTTGGGCTGGAGCACCTTGTAAGCGCGGATTTCACGGTCTAGGATGTTGCTGTCCTTCCAATGGAGCATGACGCAGCGGTGGGCGTCTTCCTCTAGCTGTCCGCTGTCTCGCAAGTCGCCAAGGGTGGGCTCCCGTTCTTGTGCCTCTGACGCCCGGTTAAGCTGCTGGCCTACCACCAGAGCGCAGCCAAGAGCCTTGCGAAGCGGGATCATAGCCTTGGAGACGAGGCTAACACGCTCGTATGGCGTGCGCCCGTTCGTTGCCACTAGGCCGAGGTAGTCAATGATAACGAGGTCTGGCTTGAATGAGCCCGCCAAGAGCCTGCAACGGGCTGTAATGGCGTCTAGGGACATATCCCGGTCGAACACCATCAGGCGTTTGCTGTCCTTGAGCTTGGCGCGGGCGGTGTTGAAGGCGCGGAATTGGTCCGGCATCCATTGGGCCATGCTGTCCAGCCGCACCCCAGCAATCTGCGCGGCCATCTGCTGAACAACGGCCTTGTCGGACGTTTCCAGCGTGAAGAAGGCGATGCGCTTCCCCTGCACGAGATTGGCCCCGGCAATGAAAGCCAGCATGGACGACTTGCCCCGCGATGGCCTGGCGCATATAAGGACATACTCGTGGCGACGAATCGGACGCAGGAAGTTGTCCAGCTTGGGCAAGCCCCATGTAAGCGATCCTTCGTCCCCAGTCTTGCCTTCCATTGCGGCCTGAACGTCGGCGTCAATCTCCGCGTCAATGTCTGCCATGCTCCGGTGGTGGTTCTGCTTCCCAGCGCAGATGGTGGTGACATTATCTGCAAGCTCCCTAATGTCGGCCATCTCCAGCGTTTGCTTGGCAAGCCCCTCCATGCCCCGTTTAAGGAGCTTGTAAGCCTCGCGCTTGCCGTAGGCGTCAATGAGGGAGGCCAGCATCTGCTCGTAGCCAAGGGCGCTACCCGTTCCCGTGCTTAGGAGCCTATCCATGCCCCCAAGGTTGGCGAGTGTGCCTAGGCTGTGAGCCTTCGCGTAGAGCCCGGCATCTGACACCTCTGCCCCTTCCGTTCGCATCTCCACGGCAAGCCTCCATTGCTCCCTGTTGGGGATGTCGGCAAAGTGGCCTGCCGTCAGGCCAGCTTGAAGGGCTTTGTCGATGATGGCATTGTCGATGCGGATCGCGCCAAGGAAGCCAGCTTCCAGCTTGTCAGAGGATCGCTCCACGTTAGTGTGAGACGCTGAATTGGCTCACCTCTGGATTGCCCCACTCGGCTGGATCGTCGTCATAGCTCCCGCGATTAAACCACGTTGCGGGGTGGGGGATGAATTTGCGTTCCTCCAAGGGGCATTTAGCCATAGCCGCCGCATACTGTTTTGTTGCGGACAGGAGCTTCTCCCGGCCCGCTGTCTTCATGGCGTTGCAAATAGCCCTTAGCGCATCCTTCTTCGCCACCTTGCGGGGATAGGCGGCATAGATGTCCTCTGCCGCGAGGGTGCTGCCAGCGGGTGTGGCACGCGCTTCCGGTTGTGCGCTGGCAGCCTGTCCTGCGTTATACCCAGCCTCAAATGTATCAAGGGCATACTGTCGCCCTATCCCGTTTGCTAGATACCGTGTCTTAAAAAACGCATCAAACGCCTGTTGGATTGCTGGGCTCATACAGCCCCCTTCCGTGGATCGTGTTTGTTCACCACCCGCCAGAGAACCAGGCAGGCTTTGAATGCCTCCCAAGCCTCGGCAAGCTCCGCCCCGTTGTATTCGATGACATCCACCCGTCCCGGCTCCGTTGTGGAGATGAAGATGTTCTGGGCGCGAGTGGCTGTGCCAAACACCACCCCGGCCCTGTATGCGCGAAGCCCGGCTGCAAGCTGCATGGCGTGCGTCAGGCGGGGAATCACAGGCTCGTCTGGCTTCGTCTTGGTGGTCTTATAGTCCATGAGGCCAAGGCACTCCGTGGTAGTCCACGGCATATCCAGCGTCCCGGCGTAGCCATCCTCCGTGTTCACTGCCACCACCTCATGGCCGAGAGCCGTGATGCCAAACTCCACCACCCGCGCCACCACGGGTTCAATAACATCACTCACTGACACCTTTCTGCTTGTCGAGGGGAACGTGAGCGTTGCCGTTAGATCAACGGGATCGCCCTTTCCGTAAGCCTCTAAGAGTTCGTGAATCTTGCTTCCAAGGTTGGCGGCGTCTTCAGCAGGCTTCCCGGCCTTGTCGATGAGGAAGTTGGTGTATTCCTGGAGGTCTTCCCCGCCAATGGGTGGACGTTTGAAAGCCTCTTCCGCAATCATCATCTGCTTGTAGCGGGTGAGACCGTCATTCGCCAGCATCGCGGTGATGCCGGTGATGGAGGGATAGAGGTTGAGGCGGCGGGCGTCTCTAACGTCTGTTGGCCTATCTGGGTTCTTCGCCCCCTTCTTGGTGGGCTGGGTGTGGCAGGGGTTCCCGCCTTGGGTGTAGTAGTGGGACATAAGTTGTTGTTTAATTGTTGGCAGTGCATTAGCCAGACAATTCTCAGTGGTGAAATGCTGGGCATCCCGCAAGCCGCCCATGAATAATTTTGCGGAACAAAATCCTCAGGTCATCTCTAAGCCGCGCATCGTGCCGGTCGAGGACGAGAACTTGGCCTCGTCGATGCCCATGCGGTGCAGCATCGAGACAAACAAATTGCAGAGATTGTAGTTCCGGTTGTGCTCCCGCTCAAAGCCCAGGTGCTGGCCGTGCTTGAAGCCGCCGCCGGCGAACACGATCGGCTGGTTGAAGCAGGTGTGCTGGTTGGCGTCACCGAAGTTCGAACCGTAGAGAATCATCGTGCGATCGAGCAGCGTATCCTCGCCTTCGGTCGCGGCCTTGAACTCCCCAAACATCTTTGCAAGGAGCTTCATGTGACCCACGTCGAGCGCCTTGAGTTGCGTCAGCTTGTCATCCGCTTTGCCGTGGTGTGACAAGTTGTGATAGGTTTCAGTGATTGCGACATCTGGGATGCCCTCGATCACGGGGGTCGAGACACTATCCAGCATAAGGGTGATTGCGCGGGTCGAGTCAGTTTGGAAGGCCAACCGCGCAAGATCGTACATAACCTTCACCTTTTCCATGTAGGCCGCGGGGCTCGCCGGATCGACCGGGGGCTGCGCGTCAACCTTGGGCTTCGGCTTACGCTCCCAGCCTTGGGATGCTTGGAGACGGCTTTCGAGGTCGCGGACGCTGGTGAAGTACTGGTCGAGGCGCTCCCGATCCAGACCACCAAGCCCGCGCTGGAGATTCTTTGCCTGAGCCGCAACAGCATCTAGGATGGAGCGACTTGTGTCGAGCTTGAGAATCTGGGCATCAACCTCGGCTTGGGTGCCTTGGAGGAAGAGCTGCTTGAAGACCTCGGCGGCCTTGTCTTCCGGCGGAATGGCCACGCCGCTACCAGTGCAAGACAAGCTGCGGCTACGGGTGTTGACCGATAGGGTAAGGGATGGGAAGCGGGTCAGGATGCCAATGCGCTCTGCAACGAACTGGTCGAGCGAGATGGTGTTACGGAAAGAGCCAGAACCGGGATGCGGCGCGGCGGTGACGAAACACACGTCCGCCGGATGGCCGCCATCGACATTTGGGTGAGACACACCGGAGAACACCGTGAAGTCCTTGCGATGCTCCTGGAGCAACTCGAGGTACGGGGACGGCTTGTAGTCCTTGCCATTGCCCTCGGGGAAGAAATTGCGGGGCAGCAGGCCAAGATTGTTGCACACGGCGAACATCCGAAGTGGCTTGGCTGCCGGGTCCAACGGCGACGAGGATGCTTGGGCACGGGCCATGCGAGGGAGCATGGCATCGAGGAACGGAAGCGAGAGCGCGACGCCGGTGCCCCGCAGGAAGTGACGGCGGGACAATGTTTGCCGGGTCGAGATGAATGGTCCGTATTCCTGGGGCTGCGTTTTCATTGGTATAACTTTTGGGATGGGGTCGGGCTAATGGGCGGATGCCGGTCGGAAATCCCGAAAGCTACCGCGTCATGGTTGGTTCAGCCTATCACACAGGTCTTGCGATGCCCGGCGGGTGCGGCGTGCGCTGGAATAGATACGACGCCCGTCGCTGGCCCGGTAGCACACCCAGAGCCTCGCGCAGCCACCCAAGAGGGGAACGTAACGATAGCGTGGATTGAGGCGGCAAAGCCATTGAATCAGTCGCTTAATCATGGGTTTTCTTTTGTTCAGTTGTTTTAGGTTTCGCAGCTACCCACAGAGCGGATCGCACTTCGCGCTCGTCATCCCTCACCAACCAAACTTCCCATCGCGCTTCATCCTCCAGCACACGCATTACATCGTTGGCGTCGGTGATGTAGTCGAATGGCTTTTTCACGGTCTGTCCTCCGGTGAATAACCCCAGCGGTTGTCCTCTTTCCTGCGAAAGTAGTTGGCGTTGTCTGCCGTGTCCGCGCTCGTTTTGAGCCGTTCCATTAACGGTTTCTTGTCGTCAAGGAGCGGGGCTGTCGTGTCCTGTGGTTGAATGTCGTTCATGTTAATAGGGAATCTCTTGAATCTCCGCCGAGTTTAAGAACGCGGGGGGATTGGCACCCATGCCGCTCTTGTTAGCCTCAATAAACAGGGACGTTGCCACGTTCCGCAGGCTCTCGGGGTCTGTGAGCTTGCTCCCGTTTAGAGCCGTGCCCGCATAGAACAGACAGTGTTTATAAAGCGTAGCCATCTTAGCCATGCGCTCGTCGAACGAGCCTCCAGACACAGCCGGGGGCGCGGAATGGCTAGGAATGGCAGGAATGGCCGTTTGCGAGGCTGCTGCGGGCGTGCCCCCGGCCATATGCGCCGGGTTGGGAGTGTCTCCTCCAACGAACCCACCAGACTTTTTACTCACACCAATAGAAAGCTTGCCGTTGTACTCCTTGAGCTTCGTTCCAGCAGGAAGCCCAGTGCGCTTATCTTTCCCGGTGGCCGCAACGCTCACCACTTGCCCCTTGAGGTATTTCAAATCGTCAAAATCCATGCAGGAAACAACAATTTCCTCGTCGCCGTCCGCTAAAACGAATCCTTGGGAGAAAAATTCTCCGTATTGGCCCTTTTTCAGTTCACGTTCCCACACGATTTTGACCGTGCCGGATACTGCTGGAATGGTGCTCCCGATAGGGAACTTCTTGATGTCTTTGATGGTGTTCATAATTATTCTCCGCTGTTTAGGTTGATGTATCCAATGTCGTCTAATTCGCGGGGAAGCAGCCCCGCCTTGATCCGCGTAACGATGGTGACGAAAGCCCCGGCATTAAACAAGACTGCGCCGATATGATCCTCGGAGAAGTCAAAATTAACTTGCGAAGCGTGGCGACGCATAGACGACAAGATGCGGCTCAGGGGCATTCCCTTTTCCCAATTGTTGGGCGCATATCCGTTCGCGACACCGTATTCCAGCCGTTGAGCGTAGGCCAGCATTGCCTCGTAGGGGATGAGGTCAAAACGACCCCGCCCGGCCTGCTGATTACGAACGGCCCCCGTGTTGAATTGTTCGCGGTCCTGCGCCAAAGGAAAACGGTATTCAAACTCGTCATCCTGATTTACCACGATACCATATTCCACCATGTCCGTGTCAACGAGAGTCCAATCGTCTCGAAAGTCTATGTTGCGCCAATAAACGCCGGGGAAAATGGGCTCCCCGTTGCCGAGTAAACGACTATTGTCGTCCGTTAAGTCAATTCTGATGGTTGGGTTGTTTTGCATATATTTCGTACAGTGTTAATATGAATGCCAAATTCGCTGGCGATTGCTTTTTGTGTCCGTTTCTCCTGTTGGGACAAGAATAAAATGCGTTCCTTTTGTTCTTTGTTGAGCGGCGTGCGATGACCGCGCCGAGGCGTGTCGTCAGGAGCCGGTGCTTGAATGCTGAAGTCTGGATGACTGGCGCAGAAGCGGATTGCGGCGTCGATGGATTTGCCAATAGAGAGCCGATAGGTGGCTCGCCAATGGCACAGGATGGCGTCCACTTCTTGGCTGACAAGGGGACCATTCCCGTGGAGTCTGATTAGGTTGCTCATGTTAGGTTGCCCCATTGCGTTGCCATTGCTGTAGCGATCCCGCTAAACGTGCGGCTTCTCTCGCGTTCTCGATCTGGACCGGGGGGCATCAGCCAAATGCGTTGCTCCCGTCCCTCGACAATGTTTGACGGCAAAAGCATAGGCAGATTCTTCAGCCAAAGCCAAGTGGCTTTTTGTTCCCCGTGGCCGTGCTGCCAAGGGTGGATCACTTGGGTCTTTCGCGTTACAAGCGTGCTTGCCATGCTCATTGGGTTTTCCAAGCAAATGCGCGGGATGGGTGCTTCCCATAGCGTGCGGAAGAACGCTGCTGCTTCATCGCGCAGCCTGCGCTTTTTGCTTCCGTCATGCCAGCGTCCAGCCGTGCCCTTCACCTTTACCAAATGATCCGTTGCCCACCGCGCCCCGGAAAGGGATAGATGCGTGCAAGGCGGGTGGCCAACCATCATGTCCCAACCGGCAGACAGGTGCGGCAATACATCCCCTTGAATGTGCCATGTGGGATCGCCTTCCGTTGGGCGCAGATCACACGACCACGCATCGTGTCCGGTGGCCCTGAAGGCATCGCGCACGGTCGCGCTGTACTCGCACGCGATTAGGACGCGCACTTTGTCCCCCCGTTGAATGCGTCCTCGAACGCCCAGGCAGTCGCAAGCCGCGCTTCCACGAGCTTGGCCTCGCGCTTCGCGGCCTTGGCCCCTTGGCCCCGGCGTGGCCCGGCCATGTTATCGGCCATTATGTAGGCGAAGGCCCGCGCCTTGGTAATGTTGAAAAGACGGTAGCTTTCGACTAGCTCCGGCAGGGATAGTTTGGTGCTCATTTGGGCGGGAGGTTTAAGGTTTGCTTACGGGCGTTACGGGCGGCCCGATTGATCCGTAAAGCGCGCTGTTTCACTTTCTTTGAGACCAGCTTAAATTTACTAAATCTCCAAGAGGTGCCTTTTTTGCACCCGCGACTCTCTTTGCTCTTTATTCCGCTGCGGGAAAACAATTTATTAACCGCGCTCGGCGTGTGGCCGATAATCTTTGCGATTGAGGCGTTGTTCTCCTTGCCGTCCATGCCCAAAAGCAAAGCTTCGTCGCGCTGGCAGGCCGTCATCCTGCCAAACTTGTTCGATTTGAACGCGCCCGGCTTGTCTGCGCTGCCGAGGCTGTAAAGCCTCTCGCAGCCCCTGCGGACCATCTCTAGCACCCCGGCGAGGTGCGTATTATCATTATATTGGAAACTCATTAGAACTTCCCCCATTTGATGATGTAGCCATGCCACCAACGAACTTGGCGGGCGGACGTCACCAGAAACTCGCGGAAGGTGGTGTTCCTGTGTTTTCTGTGGGCACCGACGCAAAAAGCGTGGTGGGAGAGCCCGAGAATAAGCTCCGAGAGCATCCTCTAGGGGATTGTGTTTGGTTGTTTGTTGCACGTTTCCACCTTGATTCGCGTGTACATCCCCTACAAGCAAATTCTCATTGTTCCTTGGTCTTTCTTCCGCGATTTAGGGTTGACTTCCGTTATAACACTTCAACTCACCCATGAGAATCAAAGTAAACCGCGCCTTCGTAACCTTCCCTTCCTGCCACCCCTCTGAGCATAGCAAGCCCCCGCAAGAGGGGCCTGCTACTTCGTAAGGTTCCCTTTCCCGGTGCCGGATGACGCTCGGCACTACGCCTTGCCAATCTCTCCCCACCTCGGCGTGTATTAACCCTAATTCGCCTTGGCTGTTTCTCGTAGCCTGTGGGGTGCAGTAGCATCGACCGGGGAAAAGAGACTGGCTGAACCCCCGGCTTCGTTTGCTGTTTCAAGGGCCTTGCGACCCCTGCTAGGCTTTGGATCGGCCTAGAAACACCTTCCCGCATCTATCAGCCGCCCGACTGTTTGGGGCTGTGCGGTACACGTTTCCTTCTTATGCGTCAGACTCGGGAAAAGAAAAAGCCCGTAGCGAGGTACAAGACTCGGCTACGGGCTAACAAAACCGGGATTTTTACATCCCCCGCTTTGCTAAATAGTGCTTAGGCTTGTACTCCGCTCAACCTGACAAGCCAAACTCTATCATGGGTGCTTTTCGTCTTGTCAAGTTTCGCGCAAGAAACCCGGCCCACTTAGGGACCGGGCTCTTGATGCAATCCACACAAAACAACCAAGAAGGAGGATCGTGCCCATTGAGCGTTTGTCAAGTTCCTGGCGCCAGGAATCGCCCCATTGGCCCGTTTGCCCCATTAGGCCCGTACGCCCCCATTAAGCCGATCCCGTGGGTTGCCTTCCGTTCCCTTCCGTTCCCTTCCGTTCCGTTCCGTTCCGTTCGCTTCCATTCGCATTGGTTCGCTTCCGTTCGCCTAGGGATAGCGGCCCGACGTTATCAGCAGGCGAACGTCAAGCAGGCTATCGATCTGCGCCAAACGATCCTCCCTTTCGTCGGGATAATTGAGCGCAAACCAGTGCGCAACGTCAATGGCGGAGTCAATTCCCGCCAGATCCAGCGCCCTTTGCGTCGAAACTGTGGGATAGTAGGCCATTGAAAGGATCGGCCCGCATTTTATCACGGAATGGCGGGCAAGCCGGGCATGAAAAAGCCCTTAGCATCGCGCCAAGGGCTGATTCCTTACGTTTCAAGGCGATTTAAAGGGCAAGGGCGAAGGCAAGGGCGAACGTTGCGCCCACGAGGAAGCAAAGCAGGAAGGTTTTCATAGTGGGAAGATTAACAAAACGTTTTGAAGCCGTCGCGTGCGCCTTGCGCGTTTGCTCCGGCTTCTATTAGGGCAAGCAAAAGGATCGCCGCATTTGTTGCGTTTCCTTTGCTAAGTTGGGACAATAGCGATCCATAGCGGCCATAATGGCCCCTTGTGATAGGGATCGAGCTCTCGATCTTGGCAACCGTGGGCCGCAGATCGTTTGCTAGATCGGAGATAAGCGCAGATTGCGCTGCTGTCATTTGTGTGGGCATTTGTTTTCCTGGTTGGTTGGTTTAGACGTAAATTGAAATTGGCCCGTTTGCGTCGCACACCAACGCATGGCGCGTTCCGTTTGAATAAACAGCAACGTCGGAATCGGAATAGGCGCGATGTACTAGAGTCATGCCCGTCTCCCGTTCCATATCATTTATATCAGCGTCCGCGGCCCCAATGGGATCGAAACTATATCGTGCGTCACCTGACAGTGCCAAATTTGCAATTGTGTCGCGTGAATTAATGGCTTCGTAAGCTTTCATATGAACTGTGTTTGTTTGAGGGTTTAGACTGAAAGAGCAACGGCAATGGCCTTGGCTGTCTTTGTTCCATGCGGATTAATCCAGATCGAGGGTTGCGCTGATTTGGCTAGTCCGGCGCAAAGCTTGCAATTCGCGCAAGCTAGGCCATGCGTTTCGCTAAGGCATTCCCTAGCGTTTGCAGGCTTTACCGGCGAAGCGTGAAAGTAGCGGAAACCAAGGTTTTCCGCCTGTTCGCGACTGTTTTCCGTTTCGGTGCTAGCCATGAAGAATTCCGCATATTGGGAAGCCAAGGGGTTTTCCCGCCAGTCGTGAAAATAGCCTGTCCATCCTGCGCTTACTTTGGCAATGGCGCGAACCATTGCGATGGGCATTAGCGAAGGATTGCCATAGGCGCCGAAACGAATTTTGCGTCCACCAAAGGCATTTCGGTAACCGCTAGGGTTGAGGGTTGGATAGCTTCCGCGTTTGTAAGCTTTATAAACAGAAAGTGGCGCGTGGTGAACTGCAACGTAACATCCGTTTCCAGACGCAAATGGGCAACCGGAGCAAATTGTCTCCGCGTCGATCCCTTCCTTCACAGCGTGAACCGGATTGACGTCCCGCAATAAGAACCAAATTTGAACCATATCTCCCGTCTTAGGGTTGCGCGAATGCATGGTGGCGATAACGACGAAAGGCGCTCCGGAAGGCGTGATACCTTCGTGCAGCAAATAGCCGGCTGGATTGGTGGATTGCATGGGTTGGGTTGGGTTGGGGTTAGCGAAATGACAGGCCTGTGACGCGGAAAAAGTGACCCTCGCGCGATTCGACGTACAGCGTGCCAAAAGGGAGAATTCGAACGATTACGCAAGTGATGCCGTGAACGATAATCGTTTGGCCTAGCGTGGGAGGGTTGGTGTTCATGTTGGGTTGGGTTGGGTTTGGGTTGGGTTGGGATTAACGGGAAGCCTTAGCGATGGCAGAGCGTGCAGCCGCAATGCTCTGCCAGTTAATAGTGCGAATGCTTCCGCCCGGCGCATCAACTCGCGCAAGGATTGCCTCCAATGCGGCCAACAATTCAGGAGCGGCAGCGTTCAGCTGTGCGTTATTTTCTTTCTTTGGGGTTTCCATGCCCCCACAATGCACGCGTCATGCTCATGCTCAAGATTATTCGCACGCGATTTCAAACATTTCCGCAAGTGCAAGCAAGCCCAAGGCTTTGCACGCGATCAAAGTTGAGGCATTACTACGCAAGCGATCGGAAACGCCGCCCCTTCATCATCTCTAGACTATAGAGAACAAAGGAGGAAAGAACGGAAGAGGGAGCGCATCGCCTCACGGCCCAAGGCGGGAATATGCCGGATCGTTGGGATCAATCGGATCAATCGGATCGGCGAACCCATCCTCCCTCCCTCTCCCGTCACGCGATCGCACGCGATGGCTACCCTCGATCCGCACGCTACCCTAGGCCCAGGCAGTGCGCCATTTTGTCACAGTGTTCGTTTGGACACTAATGATCGCCCGTACACTATGCCAGATTGTCACAGTAGTCTGTGCCAAATTGTCTCGCGCCATTCTGTCGCACTGTGCCATGTCACACTGTGCCAAAATGTCACACCTGGGGGGAGGGGGTCGCAGCTCGGCAGCGGGATAAGAATTAGGATTGGTCAGGACGACCGTTAAAAAAATAGCTAAGGGGGGCTGCCTTTTTAAAAAATATGGCCTTACGCGGGCATAGGCTTGACAATGTGAGGGATGGGGGTGTAGATGGCTGTATGGCAAATAAAGCTCTTAAAACGCAAGGAACCCCCGTAGGAACGCAAAAGCAGATGGCGGGGGACATTGAATACCTGTTCAAGCTCTATTTGGAGGTGAGCGAACGTGTGGATGTGTTGGAGGATGAAGCGAAGGCTTTGGATGAATGTTACGTTAACGAGGATTTGGATGATTTAGTAACCGAGGCTATGGCTGCTAGGCCGTGGTATGCGAAGGTAAGGGCGTGGCTGCGGGATGGGGACAATGGGCTGGCTGTAGCTTCCATTGGCGTTGCAACAGCTTTTGTAGTGGCTATTATTGCTTTGGTGGCATGAGTGGGAAGGTGAAGGTGCTTCCGGCGTTGGCTACGGCTGTGGCTACGTCTACGGTGGGGGTGAATGCCATAGAGAAGCGGGAGCCTGTAAAGGCTACGTTGGCTTTGGAGATGCTGGCAGGCGGGGAGACGTATGAGGCGGTGGCTAGGGCTACGGGGCTTAGTTTTACGTCTATTGCCGCGCTAAGGGCTAGGAATGACAAACCGCTGGAGGAACGTCGAAAGCAGCTTGCCGTGGATGGGTTTGAGATGGCGGAGGGGCTTAGGTTGTTGGCAAAGCAGAAGATGCAGAGTTTGGCTGACAACCCAGACGAGCTTGCCAAGGTGAATCTACGGGACTTGGTGCTGCCTTATGCCATAGCCCAGGACAAGGCGTTTGCGGCCCTAGGGGAGAACAAGGTGATTGTGGAGCACAGGAGAGGGGCGTCGTTGGAGGATGCTATGCGGGAGATTGAGGCTGTGCGGGCTAAAATACGGCAAAGTGCTATTGAGGTGGATGTTACGCCAAAGGAATGAATGAACGCGCACAGGGACACGCCGGATTGGTATAAGAAGAATGAAAGAAAAATGAGGGCGTATTTCTTACAGGATGGTCCGCTAGACGACGAGGATGAGGAGGAAGGGGAAGAGCTTCCCCAGAACGCATGAACACTGCCGTACACTTTAGCAGCGCAACCGACCTATGGGCCACCCCGCAGGATTTCTTTGATAAGCTAAACGAGGAGTTTGGTTTTGAGACAGACGTTTGCGCTTCGGTTGAGAACGCTAAGTGCAAGAGGTTTTTTACCAAGGAAGACGACGGGTTGGCCCAAGTATGGACGGGTGTCTGTTGGATGAACCCACCTTATGGCCGCGAGATTAACCAATGGATGGAAAAGGCTTACAAATCTTCATTGGATGGCGCAACAGTTGTTTGCCTAGTGCCAGCAAGGACTGACACCGCGTGGTGGCACGATTACGCCGCCAAGGGCAAGGTGCGGTTTATTCGAGGCCGTCTCAAGTTTGGTGGACACGCCAACTCAGCACCGTTTCCGTCTGCGGTAGTAGTGTTTAAAACAATAACATAATCCAACCGGAAATGGCATTTGTTTGGCGTAAACACCCTATTTTGTTACCCCCTACGGAAGCTGAGACAGCCATGATGGAGCCGGAACAGCTTGTCTCCCTGCACACCCTTTACCATTCGGCAATCGCGAATAGCGAACAAGACCCCTACCGCTACGGGTTCATCCTAGACAACTGGCGTAAGTGCGAGGCGTTGCTTCTGCAACATGATGCTGTAATGGCACTTGGCGGAAACAGGGCAAGCAAAACGCAGCTAGGTGCTTGGCTGACAATCAAATGCGCGATGCAGAACGAGGGCAGCTTGATTGTGTGCTTTGCTCAAAACGCTGAGTTGTCTGTGCTTGTGCAGCAGAGTGCCATATTCCACCAGCTTCCAACGGAGTATAAGCACAAAACACTAGGGCAGGACGAATACATCTCCTACACCAAGCAGAACGGCTTTGCCGGAAATAGCCTCATCTTTCCCAACGGTAGCCGCATCCTGTTTAAGACCTACTCCCAATATACGCAGAATCAGACCGTCCTAGAGGGGCTAGAGCTTGGTGCTTTCTCCCCTACCGCGGTTAATCTAGGGGCTTGGTGCGACGAATACCTTGGTGGCCCTGAGTTGGTGGACACCCTGGCTTTCCGCCTGGCTACCCGTAACAGCAAGATGCTGCTGACGTTCACTCCGATTGACGGCTACTCTGAGACGGTAAGGCAGTTCCTTGATGGCGCAAAAACCATTGAAACCAAGAACGCGGAGCTTCTGCACAATAGGGCACTTCCTTACGTCCAGGAGTGCTCTAACAGGGATGCAGCCATCATCTACCTCCACACAAAGGATAACCCTTTCAGCGGCTACGAACGGGTGGCTAAGGAGGCTGTGGCTAAGAGAGAGGAGTCGTGGATTCTGTGGCGGGTGTATGGCGTTCCCACTAAGAGCATATCCAGCAAGTTCCCCTGCTTTAGCCGCGAAACCAACGTAGTGAAGCACGAGGACATCCCTTGGGTAAAAGACCCAGAAAACAACCCTTGCACGCTCTATCAGGTTCTAGACCCTGCTGGACGTAAGAAATGGTTTATGGCGTGGATTGCCGTAGATGCCACAGATACCTGGTGGGTCTATCGGGAATGGCCGGATGCCGGTCATGGGGATTGGGCTGAGTGGCGCAATGGCAAGTGGGGTGCCGGTGAGGGGGCAAAGCGGGACGGGCAGATTGAGGGCGTCCAGCAATACGTCTCCCTCATTACCACCCTAGAAGGTGAGTATCGGGAGGACATCATGGAGCGGCTTATTGACCCGCGTTTGGGTGCCGCAAAGTATCAGGGAGCTACGGGAGCTTCCAGCATCATTGACGACCTTGCAGATGCCGGGCTTTCCTTTGTCCCGGCCCCCGGTTTGGACATTGAGGACGGCTTGCAGGCGTTACAGAACAAGATGGCTTACAATCGCAAGCTGCCGCTAGACGGAAGCAATAGGCCGCGGTTCTACATCTCCGACCGCTGCGAGAACATCATTCGATCCATCCAGGAATACACGGGAGACGGCGGCAAGGACGAGGCATGGAAAGACCCGCTGGATTGCGTGCGCTATGCTGCTATTGCCGACATTCGTTACGTTGACCCAAATTGGCTTGGTGCAATGAAACAATCGGGAGGAAGCTATTAATGAACACATTAACCCCGTAAAACAATGAATAAGAGCGAAATGAAATGTAATGTTCCGCGCCGTGATTTGAAGGGCGGAAAGAAGTCAGTTGTTAAAGCCTGCGCCAATGGCGTAGAAAAAATTGTTCGTTTTGGCGATGCCAACATGAGCATCAAGAAAAGCAGCCCCGCCCGCAAGAAGAGCTACTGCGCCCGGTCTGCTGGCATCAAGGGTGGCGAGGGAAAGCTGTCTGCAAACTACTGGTCTAGACGCGCTTGGGATTGTTAAGAGAAACAAAATGAAGATTAAATGCACGGCTTTGGCCGAGGAAATGAGTATGGAGATTGACCAGCTAATGGCACGGGCGGCGCGTGTTTTGCAGCCAATCCACAGCAAAGGGAAGGGCAAGAACACATGGTTTACGGAAGATGGGGCAGACTTAATTCGTCAAAGCGAGGAAGCCCCGCTCACCGTAGCCCATCGTTACGAAGCCCTTGGGATTAAGACGGCACCTAATCCCCGCTGGCTGTATTGCACAATCGACACGTTCAAGGGTAAAATTACCGTTGCTATCCCGCGCAAGATGCAGGGTAGGCTTGTAGGCAAATACTTTACAGCAGAAGCTATTCAGGACATCAAAGGAACGACGTTTAGACATGAAGCCCTTTCGCGCTGACATTACCACCAATCCCAAATGGATTGCTGAACAAACTGACCGGCTTGCTGGTTGGGAGCTTCTTCAACGCCATTGCGGGCGCGGAGGCCATGAGTTGTCTGAACGTGTTCTGACAGACAAGCTAGCCATGCCAGTATCGTTTTGGCATGGTATGATTCGCCAAATAAAGCGACGCTATCCTAATGCAAAAAACTGACGATCAAAAAGCCCTGACGTTTTATAGCGAAAAGGGACCGGATCATGTTGCTTTGAAGAAGGCTTATGACAACACCCTTACAGAGCTTTCCGAGTATTTTAACCAGTGCAGGCGGTCCTACGATGAACGGCGCAATTATTGGCCGGGCAAAACAGTAGACCTTCGTAAGCATGGATCAGACTCTTTTCCTTGGGAAGGAGCGTCGGACACCGAGGTTCATGTTATCAATGAACGAATTAACAGCTACGTTGCTTTGTGTCTCACTTCCCTTGCTCGGGCTAACATTCGTGCTTATCCAGTAGCTGTGGGCGATATGGCACAGGCCAAGGTAACATCTAGCTTCTTAAAGTGGATGATTGCTTCCTACATCCCCCGCTTTAAGCAGGAGATGGAGCTTGCATCTAACTACCTATTTGAACGCGGGTTGATGATTACCTACGTTGGCTGGGACCGCGAGAAGAACAAGTATCTTCAAAAGTTTTCTCTTGAGGACATTGCCACTAGCAACCCTCGCCTTGCCTCCGTCATCCTAGACGGCAGCGACGATGTAGGGGTAATTGCCATGCTCAAGTCAGTGTTCCCAGACCTCAAAGACAAGCGGGCAAAGAAGGCAATTAATGAACTTCGCGCCAAAGGCACCTGTGAACTTACGGTGACACGCCGCGACATTGACCGTCCGTGCATTAAGACCTGTGCTCCAGATGGCGATGTAATCTTCCCGCCGTATTGCATGGATCCACAGAAGGCTCCTTACGTTTTCTACAAGATTAGGATGACGGTACAGGAGATTCTAAACAAGGTAGAGGTGTCTGGTTGGAACCGTGAATGGGCCGAATACTGCATTGAGCACTACAGGGGACAGAGCACAGACATATTTAACGGCAATGCAGCAGAGCAGGCTACCCGATCCAGTGTTGCCGAATGGCAAAACGACGATTTGGTTGATGTTCTGTATGTATATCAACGTCTTGTAGATGAAGAAGATGGAAGCCAGGGTATCTACCAAACAGTGATGTCCCCGTTGTTTACGGGCAGAGGAGATGTCCCCGGCCACGCAAAGTTTGAGCTTATGAACGGTTATGAGGACTACCCGTTTGTTGTTACGCGGCTTTCTGAGGATAATAAACGGCTTTACGACCTCCAAACCATTCCCGAACTACTCCGTGGTATTCAGTACG
>Ga0181347_1000225_pt1 | contig 18464 bp, 16 predicted proteins | sample Su13VDMM110SN_FD_130102 | JGI IMG/M metagenome (GOLD analysis project Ga0181347, IMG submission 130102) | Freshwater viral communities from Lake Michigan, USA - Su13.VD.MM110.S.N | ecosystem: Environmental > Aquatic > Freshwater > Lake | place: USA: Michigan | collected 2013-07-16
ATCATTTTATATTTATAACGTGAATATACTAATAATTTAGTGAGATACCAAATTATAGTTCTACAATCTTGTAAACTTTTGTATTCAATTGTTTTAAGTCTCCATTTTGGGTTAGGAGAATACAATTTTGATAATGTTTCCAATCTACTCTAAAGTTAGTATCAACTACTCCATCATTTAATTTTTTAATTAAATCGTTTAAAGCATTGATTGTATATAAAGTATTGGTTTCTTTTTTTCTATGCACTAAAATAGTGTTCATAGGAATGTTGCTAACATTTCCTTGATCTACATTATATGTAATAACATATTCATTTGTACTTTTAACAAAAAGAACAAACATTTTATTATACATTATCGTGTATGTGTTTGATATGCTAGAAACCATTTCTTCTAGTATATCTTCTGTAACGAACGTACAAAATAACTTGTTGTTCAAATCTGTATTATTTAATTGGGTTTCCTCCCAATAAATATTATGATGATTATTCAAAATCGTAGCTTGTTCCATGTTTAATTTTTATTTGTAATTTTTTGCTTTTAAAAATATCTTCTATGTCCTTTAATAAATTTTCACTTTCGTCATAATCTAGTAAAAAACTGTCATAAGTATATAATACTAATTTAGTGTTTTTACCTTTTAGTAATTTATTTAACGCCGTTAATATACAAACATTCATTGATGTTTCCAAATTTTGTAATATATAATTAAACAACTTTTGTGGATTCATGTTTTCTAGCTCGCTTTTTTTAAAGCCATAGCCTGAAATTGGGACTATAATTTCTCCTATATTATTAAATTCATTCCAGTTGTTATCAATAAATTTCTTTATTTTTTGGAAAAATTCTAGGTGTTTATATTCTTTAAATACGCCTCCATATAGTTGTTTGAATGTAAGTTCTTTAGCTTCTTTATAACTTGTACCATACATATCCGCAAATATTTGATGAACGTCTTGTCCCTCAAAATCAAAAGAAACTAAACGAGCAGCAAGGTTAGGATGATAAGCACTAATATCGTACTCAATAAATTTACCGGTTGGTATAAAACTTTTTCTAGCTCCACTTTCTTTATTTAATGCCGCAAAATTAAGACCATTAAAAGTGTTACTTGGTCTACGTGTAGTTGTAAATAAGTTATAGTTGGTATATATTTTGTTATCCCTAATGGAGTACAAAGGGTTAATTTGGGGAAAATGTTGATTAAAAACTGTTTCATTTATGTTTATTCCGTTTTTTTCGATTCCAAAAAATGCAATCGTTGATTTATTGTTATAAAAGTCAAAATGTTGGGGTAAATCTTGTGTGAAATGTTGTTTTGTTTTATTATAAATATTTTCACAATACTCATAGTGTTTAACTACCGGAATAATTTTATTTATTTTTAGATTTTCCGGATACTTGCTATAAAAATATGTGTGTGCTTGGGTTTGTTCTTGTATATACGGAGGAGTGAGTATGTTTATATCGCGCAAGCTCTTAATTGGAAAGTAATATAGCGCATTTTTCTTATCCCGCACCCATATACATTCAACTGACGCTAATAACTCATTTACTATTGAATTGTTGATGCTTAAGGTTTCACTATGATCAAGACATATCATAAATCCTTTAGAGGCAGTAATGGGTCTAAAATATACTAGTGATATATCATTTAAAGCAGGATGTACTTTATTGTGATAGGGGATTATCTCTATAAAAGCTTCCTGTGGGGGATGCATTACGAGAGATTGAATTTGTTCTTGGGTTTCTATTAGCCAAAACATTTGTACTACCGGATTGATTATAATATTTAAGATAATCAAATTTTAGGTAATCTCCAAATCTAGGTAGTTTTTGTTTGAAAGAAGCTAATTCTACTATATTTTTATTTATTTTAGCTACTTGTTCTTTATTACCTGTTAGAATCCAAGTTATAGTAAATGGTTGATATAACTGATAAAGTATTTGAGGGTCTTGAGCTTTTAATTTTGTAAATTGATCTAAATTTATTTCAATGTACTGGATTTCGTTTGTTTTTTTACAAAAATATCTTTGAAATTCTTCATTTTGATAATCTTGTTGTGTTGGAGTATTAGGTAAATATATAGGAACTAAACTTGCTGAATTATTTGTTCCTGGGAGGGTTAGATAATTAGTTACACTTAATGTTGTTTGAATTGATTCAGGGGAAATATTTAAAGAAGGGTTAGTATTTGTTACTAAATCAAAAGTACCACTATCTGGTTTTTTTTCAACAAAAATTAATTCTTCATTAGGTTTATTGGAAGTATTTCTTCCTGTATAATATTTTCCGGTTGATATTTTAAAGTAATATCCAGTGTATAATACTCCCGATGATTTATAAGCTAAATCATTATTACTATATAAGTTTGGAGTTATTTGAGATGATGGATAATACATTTATTAAGTTATAATAGGTCCGGAGGAGTTTAGTTTTATTAAATCAGCAATAGTTGTTTTTTCAGTTACATTAAATCCATTTTTTTTATAAAAGGACATAATTGTACTTAAATATGTATTCCCCCCTCTAGCTCCAGTTGCATAAATTTTAACAAATTGTTCTAAGGTTCCTGTATAAGGGGCAAATTTATATCCTGGGAGGTAAGGAGTCAATTGGTATGATTTTGCATTTTTTGCAATTTCTGGGGAATAATATGGTGGGATTGTTGTGTTTTTTCCTACAGGATATGCTGATTTTTTACCGGCTGATACATCTTCAATATATTTTAACTGAGTGTCGATTCCAGATTTAAGTGTTTTAAATACATTATTTCCACCAGCATCTGTGTTACCAATGTTTCCAGGATTGTTTGTTCTATAACTTCTGGTTCCTTTAGAAAATCCTTCTTGATTTGTCATAGCTATTGCTAATAATTTTAATCCTTTTGTTTTTCCACCTATTGAATTTAATACCGGAAGATACTCTTTCACAATTGTGCTTCCAATAGTAACATTTCTAGTATTTGTTGGTGGAGTTCCTCTTGAAGGAGCAGCTATATTAGGTGGAACAGCATCATTATTAGAATAATAAGGCCAACCGGAAGTAGGTGCTGAAGTTGGGTCTGTACCTCTAGATGCATCTCTACTATTTCCGGAAGCAATTGCTACTGTGCTTTGACCAACTTCTGAACCGAATGGGTTAGCAGGAATAGCAAAGGATTCTAAGGTTGTAGTCCATTCATTGTTTGAAATTGTATTAGTAATACCTTTAAGTAAAAAATTTAAGGATGTTGGGTAATTTGAGGGTAAAAATGCTGTATCAATTGTATATTTTTGATAAATTTTCATCCCAGAAAGTCCATCTAAAGTTAGTTGAAGATCAAAAGGTAAAAATCCACCATTTGGAGATGATTTGCTATCCGCAGTATTTGTTGATTTTGATAATGTTTGTTTTGCTTGATCATATTCATAGAATGAAGAGGCTGCATTAGAAAAAGCATCAATAGCTTCTTGGTTCCACGTTGGTGTTGAACCTCCTAATTGGGAAACAAATGTTTGATACGATAAAATAGATTCTTTATAATCTTCAAATAATGATTCTTTACTTGCTGGTATTTGGGATTTTTGTTCTAAATCAACTTTCTTTTTAAATCTATCTGTTAATCCAGCATTCATTCTAGATAGTGCTGTTGAATCCTGTCCAGGTATATATCCATTAGAAGTAGCACCAATTGTAATCATAGTTGCTAAATTTGGAGATACTGTGGTTTGAAAATTTAAATCTCTAATAAAACCTGCGGAAGGTGCATTATTGCTGTTATTATAATAATAACCATAAACATCAAAAGTAGCTAATAATGTTGATTTTCCTTGTTTATCTAAAAGATCTTTAATATCTGGACAAACTGTTTGGTCTGTAATTACAATTTTATTTCTATCAGCATCTACTGCGGGGTATAATTGATTAAAATTACCGGTAGCATTATTAAATCCTTCACACAAACAATTTATTAAATCATAAAGACTTACTTTACCTGTATCTGTGTCTTTAAGGGAATCTAATTGATTTAGTATATAAGTCATGTTAAAATAAACATTCATTATTTTACCGTACCTGTTTTTATTAATTTCAGAATAAACAAATTCATCTACTCCAGGAGCAAAAGAAACTATTTCAGATCCATTAGGAACATCAACTTTAAATAAACAAATACTTGGATTATTACTTATTTGACGTCCTAAAACATAAATTAAATTACTATCTGTATCGGTGTCAATTTCTATAAGTCTTACTTGTTTATCATCTACTTGGGGAATTAATGATTTTTGTATAAATCGTAAAAAATATCCTAATCGTATATAATATTGATCTACTCCTTCTCCACCATCATCTCCTTGATAAGTTTGTTTAAAAGCTATTACATTATTTTTATTACTTAATAAAGGAGTAATACCGGCTTCTCCGACTGTTCCTTTAGCTATTAATTTTTGTAAAGAATAAAACTTTTTTCCTATTTCATGGGTATTTCTAAAGGACTTAATTACTTCTTCAGATGTAGGTTCTGTTGCTTCTTCTTCAGAATTATTATCTTCGTCAGGATCATTATTTGATTTAATTTCAGGAAGTAATGTATTACTTTTAAGAGATTCTAAAATATCTCCCATACTTTTTACCATTACTGTACAATTATAGGTTCCATCTTTTTCAAAACTCCAAGTAAAATTTACTACTTTACCTACTATAGCATCATAATTTCCACAAGATGCTTTTCTTCGTTCATTAATAGTATTAAAAATATCTTGATATTCTGTACCTGTTGAACCATTAATAAAAGAGTTAGACAAACTATGGGGATTTGAGGATTCATAACTTCCATCATTGTTGAAATAATTGCTATTACCCCATTCTAATAATACTGAATATCCTAAACGCATGTATAAAATATCAATAATATCAAATTGGTTTCTATTATTTGCTTTAATTTGAATTGTTGCAGATTTTAGTGAACCCATATTTTCAGTCTTTATCTCAGCTGAGATAATACCTGGCATTGGATTAATACCGAAATTAGTTCCTCCTAAACCATAACCTGATAGACCTCCAATACCCGTTGTAGTTGGAGAGGTACCATTAAATAAAACGTATTTTCTTGCTAATTCATTACCTGTATCTGGGATCCCTCTTACAGGGATATCAACATTTACTGAGGAAACTAATTTACACCAACCATTTCTGTTGTTTAAGTATTCTAATTGTGCATTACTTCTATTAATAGAACCATAAATAGATTGTCTTTTTTCTATTTGGCTTACTACAAAACTTGGAAAACCTTCACCTATTAAATTAGCCATTTGTTAGGAATTTATTTCATTGAATTGATTTATAACATTATCATAGGTTGCGGGGATTCTTATTTGAATACCTTCAGGGATTACTAAAGTACTTTGAGGTAAGCTAATTAAAGTATTAGCTCCTGCATTTCCTGTATTAGCAATAGATATAACCCACCATAATGAACTATTTTTATAATATTGTTGGGCTAAAATATCAAATCTATCTCCTTGAGTTGAATAAACATAAATATCATTTTCAGATAAAGGTACCTCAGGATATCTTGATGTTTGATATACTAAATTCCCATCAATTTTAGTTTTAGGTATGTTTTGATATCTATTCATTATGAAGATGTATTATCATAATTATAATTACTATTTTTTTCACCAATTCCGTTTGCTAAAGCTATAAAACGTTGGTCTCCATAACCTGAAGGAAAACCAGTACCCTCATTAATTGTAAGAGTTTGGAGTTGTGGTCTAAATCTTTGAATAGGAGTAAATTGAAATCCTGTAACTCTAATAATATGTGGTAATTCTTTTACTGTTCCATCTCCGGGAGTATCTGTTCCTATACCAATTTCCCAAGTAGTATCTTCTTGAATATCATAGGTTAAACTAGTGATAAATCCAGGTTGTTCATATAAATAACCACCAATTGTTAATTGCACTAAATTACCTCTCATATATCCATTTGGACTATAGTCCGGAGCTAAAGATGAAGCTAAATAATTTAATTTTTTATACATTGGTATAAGTTCTTGTTTTGATTGTGCAGCAACTGTCCAAGATAATGATATTTGTCTAGTAAATCCACCATAAGTATAAAACTGTTCACCTCTTCCTAAATAGTTAAATCCATTCCAGTTAGCTGTATAGCTATCTGTTATGCCTCCTAAAAATGCTCTAAAATGCATATATGTTTTAAAACTAGGAGTATCATTATCAATAACTGCTATTCTAAATTTACATAAATCATTTACAGGATTATCTTTTGTATCATCTTCTCTAATAACAGTTTCACTTCTGTAAACTGGGATTGAATTAATTGTATCTAAACCAGGGGAAAATGAACCTATATTAGAAATATTTATATCACCATAAATTGATTTTTCATTTGGTGTACCATCCGCAGGATTAAGACCTTGAACTCCTAATTGATAATTACCGTAATATTTATTTTTCCTTTGACCAGGATCTCCTAAATTAACTCTATTTTCAATATTACCCGCTTCGGGACCATTATAAGGACGAGATTTGGAAGTTGTTCCAGTTGCTTCACCATTTATATTACCATTAAGTCCTAATTTATCTCGTAAAATTTTTCTAAAATCTTGAATTACGGGAGAGGAAGGATTACCTGATAATGGGTTAATATTGGTATCAATTATATCCAGTTGATTATAAGTAATAGTATTATTAATACCAGCTAATTTATTAGTTATTGGCCAAGTATTTCCTTCAATAGCGGGATCATAAACATTAAAATTAAAAAATCCTCCTCCTAATATACCTTCAGTATTAAATAATTCTGAAAAAGTAGATTTTGTAAGTCTAGAGTATTTTCCTGATACTCCAGTATTATTTATAGGACTTGAACTACCAGAAGGGAATGAAAAAGTTTTATAATATTTTTTTGAATCAGGATTTGATAGATCTGGAGTCCAAGTTTCGGCATTGTTAGGTACTTGACTTAAACTACCAGTTTGAGGTTTATTAACATCAAAATTTGGTAAAAAATTTCCAAGTTCATAAATTGTATTAGGAGTAATAATTTTAGGTCCACTCCAAGTCCAAGGTTTAAAAGGTTCTATTTGTAAACCACCTACTAAATTATTTGAAATATCAACTGATTTTTGTTGATTTCTTCCGGAAAAATAATCAGGATTAGCTATTTTTTGAGCATTATTATCTCCTGTTCTTTGATCTGCAAATCTAATATTAGTTTTTCCAGCACCTAGATCTGAGTTAGGTCCCCCCGGATAGGATCTAACATTAGGGTCATCATTTTTTGATGATTGTTTTGTGTTATATATTTCAACAAGTCTATTTGTATTTGTAGAACCTTCGGGGTCATTGGGATTAGCTTTTACTTTATTAAAATATAAAGATTGGTTGTCATATGCGTATGCTCCAGTTTGAGCAAATGGATTAATGCCTTGTTTGTTTAAATGCGTACCAAGCGCTACAACACCGGCTTGAGCCAATGTATTTAATGGAGAATATATCCCCTCATTTAATATACCACTAGTTTGAGTACGTACTGCTGTACGAGATAATAATTGTTGTTTAGCAATAAAAAGTAACCCACTAGGTGACTTTGTATCAGTAAACATTTTACCTAAACGTTTAATATCTGTAAGAGAATCAGTAATAGCATTAGCACCTCCTCTTAAAATAAAATCTTCACGTGGACCTAAATCATTAAAAGTATTAGGAATTTTAGTTTGAATATAAGGTTGACCACTATACCCTCCACCAAGGGTATCTTTTCCATATTTTAAGGACGTAAGATCTGTCTTTAAATCTATTAAAGACATTACCTTGGGGAGTTATCCAAATATTTTATAGGGGTTTTTCCATCTAAATCTAATTGGGATGATGCTAAAACTTTTTCATATTGACTTATTCCATCATATTTTATAGGAGTTTTACCATTTAAATCTAATTGAGATATTGCTAAATCTTTTTGGTATTGGCTTGTCCCATCATATTTTATAGGAGTTTTACCATCTAAATCTGTTAAAACAGATCCTTGAGTTTGTAATTTATCTAAAAGTGCCATATTTTATTTTTTTTATTATAAATATTAATTTTTATTGAAGTTTATATGAAGAAACAGCCATTGCCGTACCAACTTTAGTACCATCAAGATAAACATTTCCACCTTGGTTGATTACTGTTATTAATTCATCTATTTTTTCATAAAATTTATTAAGTGGAACAACTGCTTCAGGTCCTGCTTCACCAATAACGGCTCGTGTTGCTGAATTTACAATTCCTCCGTCTGCCATATAGTTACTAATTAATCCATATCCTGCTCCTAAAGCACCACCTATGGCACCACCTACTGCTGTACCAGGTCCAGGAATAATAGAACCTATTGTAGCTCCTAAACCAGCTCCTGTTAATGCTGAGCTACCTACGTCTGCTACTTTTCCAATGTTTTTAGCTCTTTTAGCTTTTTGTTCTAATGTTTTTCTTTCTTTTGCATTTTTAGTCATTTTAGCTTTTTGTTCTAATTGCATTGATTTTTCAAATTGACCGGCAGCAGCATAATCTAAAGCTACACCTCCTAATATACTACCAATACCTCCTCCAGCTTTTAATCCTGTTTTTAATAAACCTTTCCCTAATGATTTTAAACCTACTGATCCAGCTGATGCTCCTCCTTGTCGAGCAAGAGCTTTAAACATTGTCATAGGATTTCTTAATTTTTTCCAGAAACTTGCTTTAGGGGCTTTTCCTAAACTACCCCTTTGCTTACCATCAAGCATATCTAACATATCTCCTCCACCACCACCTGCACCCTGATTTACTACATAAACATACATTGGATTGGTAGCATTAGTTCCTAATTTACCTCCACCACCCATGAGTTTACCTAATAAACTTTGTTTTTCTGTTCCTGGTTTATTACCTCCTAACATTCCTCCAGATTCTCCTCCACCTGAGATTAAACCTTTTATTGCTCCTCCTATTTTAGCAACTCCATATACAGCACCTGCGGATGCTACTATCTTTAACATCATTTTACCTCCAGGACCTTGTAATACTTTACCTACACTTCCTATAGCTTCAGCAATTGAAATAAACATAGGAGTAATAGCTTCAACTAAAGGCAATAATGATTTTTTCATTTCCATAGCAGCAGCTTTTAGAGATCTATCCATTGCCTCTGCTGCTTGTGCTGTTTTAACTTGTTCTTCTTGGGTTTGTTGGTGTTGTATTAACTGTTTTGGACTCAGTTTAGACATTATTTCTTGTTGCTCCGCCATTTTAGCAACATCTTCAACAGACATTCCTATAGATTTAGCAAATGCTTCCTGAGCTAAAACATTACCTTTAAGATTTTTGAAATTTTTTCTTACTAATGATTCTTGTTCTTTTAATATAGTTGCAGTATCACCAGTTAAGGATGCTGATCTCATTCTTTCAAGATTAAGATCTTTACCTAGAAATAATTCAGCTTCTAATTCATTAGAGATTGAGTTTTCAAAATCTAATAGGGATTTAGCTGAAGATGCTACTTCATCCATTGATTTACCATATTTGGCAGCAATTGAAGCAGCTTTAGCTAATCCATTTTCACCTCCTCTAATATTAAAACGTGTTGCCGCTGAAGCATCTGCTATGGTTTCCATAACTTTTCTTAAACTAACACCTGTTTTATTTTGTTTGTTAAAACTATTTACAGTATTAGCAACGTTTTTGTCTATTACTTTAAAGTCTTTTCCTAAAGCTTTTGATATTTTAATAAGATTTCCTGCTACTTCTTCAGAATAACCTAATCTAGTAGTTAAATCTTGCATAACCTTAGCATTTTCTTGAGAAAATTTACTAAGGGGATCTAAAACCATTCCTAAAGCATTACTTGCTTTTATTGAATTTTCAACTAGTTCTTCAGGAAAATAATACATGCTAGAAGCTTGTTCTAAACCATGATACATATGTTCTGCTTCTTTTCCAGCAACTCCAAACCCTATTCCTACTTTAGATACATTTGCTGTAAATTCTTTAGATAAATCCATTAAGCCATGAATAGCTTTATGCATAATAGCAAAAATAACAAGAGGATCTGAAAGTGCAGATAGTATGCTTTTACCTATAGATGCTAATCCTGTAAGTCCTACTTTCATAGTACCTACAAAACCTGCTGCTTTTTCACCATTATTTGTTACTTCAACAGCTAGGGCTCCCATTTTTTCTTTAGCATGTTCTACTTCTTCTCCAAAATCTTCAAAACCTACTTTTTCTAAAAGACTACCTAAACCACTGATTAATTTACCTGTTAATCCAAAGGCATTATGAACATTTTTTTGACGTTTATAAGTTTCATCTATTGATTCATTAAACTTATCTTGGTAACCTACTTTTTCTTCAAATGCTTTAACTTCATCTTCAGAAAAAGCTAATAATTCTTTAGCTCTTTCTAATGCTTTATCAGAAAGACCACCACTTTCTACTTGTTGTCTTAAATACTTAGCATTAGTTTTTAGGCGTTGGAATTCTAAATTAACTTTATTTTTAATAGATTTAGTTTCTTTTAAACTAGAAGAAGCTAAATCATATTGAACATCTGATAGATCATCTGCATATCTTACAAGTTTATCAAAACTTGAATTCATTGCTTTATATGATGTTTCTTGTTTATTAAGTTCTCTACCAATATCAAGAAATCTTTCTTTTAAGTCTGATAGGCCAGTACTTGTTTCAAGTTGTACTTGGCGAATACCCTTCATAGTTAATTCTAAGCTTTTAGCAGCTTGATCAACATTTTTAAATTGTTTTACATATTCTTTTGCATCCGCAGTAATTTTTCCCTGGGCTGATCCTAATTTTTGATTTATTGAATCAATTGCTTTTTGAATTTCTTTTAAAGTTGGAGTAGCCATTTAATATTAATATATTATAAATATTAAAAAGTATTATTTTTTAGATGCTTTTGTAGAATAAGAAGGGGAAGTAATAGGTTTATCATTTTTTACTTTATCGCTTGTAAAACCTGATGATTTCATGGCATCTATTGATTTTTTAACATTATTATTTTGTTGGTTATTTCCTTCACTTTCATAGTGTTCTGAAATTTGTTTAAATACAAATTTTCGTAACCAAATAGGCATATCATAAATTGTAGAAAAATTATACCCCCCTTTCCCATAAAATACTATTTCATGAAGTTGAGTAAATAATAATGATCTATATTCAGATGCTTCCTCAGTCGTTAGGGAAAAAAAAGTTTGAGGTAATAGGAATTTCTGTTTCTTCTATTTCTCCACTAAATGTTTCTCTATCAAATATAAATTTTATATCAGGTTGAATTTTAATAATATAGTCTCGAAGAGCTTTTGCATCTCTAGCTAATAAGGCAGTATCAACAAATTCACGAACATGTTTTCTATCTGTTTCACCATTAACTGAAAGAATTAAATATTTCATTCTTGTTGACATTTCTGGTAGATTTTCTTTATTAATTTTTGATAAACCTTTAAGCTCATTTTCAATTTTCTTTTCTAATCCATCAGTCATCAATTGGAAAGTAACTTTATTTTGAGAATGAGGTAAAATAAATTCAAATTCATTTATACCAGAAGTAAACATAGATTCATCTATTATTTTATCTTCTAATTTAGATAAATCAACTGTATAATCTTTACCTAAATAATCAAAAGTATAATCTTTACCATAACCTAACACACGAGCTGCTACCATAATAGCATTTTTATCTCCTGTAATAAGGTCATCTAAGTTAACATCACTTATAACTAGAGATCGAAGTAATTTATCAATTACAATTCCTTTTTGAATATAATTTTGATTTGTAATTATATCTTCTTCACGAGCAGTCATGTATTTCATTTCTATTTTGCCTGATGATAAAGGGTTTCCTTCAGGGTAAATAATACCTTTTGAGGGTAATTCTACAATTTCGGAGGGAAATTGAAATTTATTTTCTTCCATAATTTTTATTTAATATAACTTTGTTGTTCGTATATAAATATATGAGAAAAAAGGAAGCTCGCAAAAAATGCGAGCTTTCTTTAATTACTTTTATACTTAATTAGAAGTTCAATACACAATAATCAGGTTGGACAGTCATTGTAATGTTTACTGCAGTACCATCATCATCCCAGTTGTAATCACCAAAACTAGATTCAGTAATTAATGCACCTTTAATAATCCATTCTGAAACGATATCACCTACTGGTCCTAATACGTTAAATGTTAAGTCTTTCTTATAGAAATCACTATATCCATCACGTCCTGTTACTGATTCGTGGTGTAAACGTACCCATTCCATTACTGCCTGAGCTCCTGAAGGTGTGATAGGATCAAATAATGTAAACTGAATAGTTCCCCAAGTTGTTTTACCTTTAACAAAACGTTGAACGTTAATGTGATTTAAAGGTACAGTACCTTGAGTTAATGTTACAGCACCTACACCTTTGATTTCATATGCAGGGATACCATCAATATACATGATGAATCGGTTTGTTTGTTTTGGTTCAAATGCTGTGAAGAATATTTCGTTTGGATCTAATATTGCCATTTTGTTATTTTATTTAATTTTATTATAAATATTTAATATTGAAATTTTTTATCCTGGGAATGTTGCTCCTGTTGGTAAAATATTGAAATCTAGATAAATAAATTCTGCTGTTTTAGTTGGTTGGATATAAATTTGACCTACCATTTGGTTTCTATCTATCACATCAGCTGTATTGTTACTATCATCCATAATTACTTTAAAAGCATATAAACCCTGACGTTGTTGAACTGATTCTAAATATGGATTTACTTGACTTAAAAATTGATTTCTTGTTGCTATTGAATTTTGTTCAAATACTAAGTTTTGAGCTACTTGAGAAATATAAGATTTAAGAGAAATTAATAAACGGCGAACATTTACACGATCAAGAGCAGATGCTTTTGTTTGTAATGTTTTTTGACCATATACTACAACTCCTGTTCCTGGGAATGTTGCAATAGGGTTAATTTTATTTGTATATAAATTATCACGATTTGTTTGAGATAATTTCTTTTCTGCTCTAACTACTGTACCTAATCCACCTCTATTAATACCTGCGGGTGCAAACCAAGGTTCTGAAACACTATCATTATAAGCATAAACTCCTGCTACTAATGATGAAGCTGGAACCCAAACTAATTGAGCTGAATCTGGGTCAATTGTTTGAACCCAAGGCCAATAAGAGGCAGCATATGACGTATTTTTAGAACTTGCTTGACCAATTACTTGTGATATACTAGAACTAAAAGGTACTAAATCAACTACAAAAATATTATCTCCTCTAAGTTGGGTATTATTAATTGCTGTTGTTATTTGTGAAGCACCTAAATTAGCTGTTAAAGTTGATAATCCAGGAGTTAATAGTACATTAAATCTATAATCATCAGCATTACCTAATAAGTTAATCATATTTGTATAACCACTTGCTGATATACCTTGTGGAGCTGTAGTAGCTGAATCAATTTGATCGAAATAATCTGCTTGACCTACAAATAAAGTACCAGTAGCATCTTTAAAGGAACCTTCTGAGTTTATTGGGATTGAAGATGTAAATTGAGATTTTGCAATACCATTATTATCAAAATAAATAGGTGTTGGAGTTGATACACTAGATACATAAACATATCTTGAATTATTTGGAAAATCTCCAATTACCTCAATTTGATTATCTTGGCTATTATATTGTTTTCTTTGATTACCAATTACTCTAGATACATAATTTGGAGCTGTTGGATCCATTGACAAATTAGTCCAAGTTTCTAATACAATTGGTGTATTTGTATTATCATCACCTTGGCGAATTAATAAACTAAAAGTTCCTGAGGAAGTATTATTGTTTTGAATTTGAAATCTAATATTATCAACTGAACCTGAAATTAATGAACCACTAGCATCTATTGAACCAGAGCTATTCATAATAACACCCTCAGATATTGTTTTTAAAGTGAAAGAGGGTGAATTTGTGCCTCCTGTAAATAAAGTAGTAGTACTTCCAGAAATATAATAAAGGCTATTACCTGAAATTCCTCCTGTTACAGCAAATAGATTAAGGGTGAACGTTGTATTACTTGCTGAAATGTTTGACCAAGAAGAAGTATAAGCAGTTGCTGATGAACTTACATTAATTGCAGGGACTGTACCTGCAGCAAATAGAGTTGAGTTTGAAAAGGCTGAAGCATTAATGTTAACTTGAGTTGCTGTGTTTGCTTGCGCAGAACCTGTATAATTTATAGTAATACCATTTAAATCGAATGAACTAGAACCAACAGATGCAAAACTTGATGAAAGCGTAGTTACATTTAAAGTTGCGGAAGCAGTTGCAAATCCTATACCACTAGCTATACCTAAAGTTCCACTAACATTATTATCACATGAAATTGCAGGTAAAAAACTACCAGTTACTACTCTTGATACTAATAATGTTTCACCACCATTGTTAAAATAATTAAAAGCAGTTATTGAAGTAAAATAAGTATAAACTTGACTAGCACTTAAAAAAGTAGTACCAAATTTATTTTGATAATCACTATAAGAACGAACAATTGTTGGGACATTTACGGGACCTTTTACTGTTGGTCCTATAATAGCTGCTCCAACAACAATAGGTTGAGATGATACAAAAGAATTATCATTTTCTCTTGCAAGTACACCGGGGGATATTAATGTTTCTGCCATTTTGTAGATTAATTATGTTTTATTATAAATATATTAAAACCTTTCAAAATACTACCGAGAGATTATTTCCCCCGTAGTAATATTAATATTTGAATCACCATATTTTTCTTGTAATAAGATACCTAAATCTAATTCAGATATTTTTAATTTAGATAATTCATCAATTAATTGTTTTTTTTGTATTTCTAAATCTTGAATATTAATTTCAAGAATTCCAAAACGTTCAACTAATTCTCCTCTTTTAATATCTAATTCTTGTAATTTAGATAACTCTTCTATTGATAAAACTTTATTTTCCATATTAATAAATATTAAGAACTTTATTAAGAGATTCAATTACCCGAGAAGACTTAATTGTTTTTGTACATTCAAATTGTTTATATGTATTTTTATGTTCTGGGCACCATTCCCAATCACCTGGATTTAGCCAATGTTTATTAAAACATCCTGTACATACATTATTGTCATAGTTAAAAACTCGTTCACAATCTGTAAATTCACTGTAAGGTAAACTAAATCCTGAAATTAGTATAGTTGGTGTTCCAATTGACCAGGATAACCATGATAAACCACTTCCAACACCTATAAAAGCATCAGCATATTTTAAATCTAACATTCTGTCTTCAATAGGATAATTTCCGGTTTTATCAATTACATTTTTTAAAGTTCCACCTAATTTAGAATCATGCCATTTATCTCCTAGTTTTTCATAAGTAATCATTACTACTTTATAACCTTGTTCATTTAAATAGTCAATTACGGCTTGCCAACCTCCTTTATAATTCCAATATTTAGCATGTGCTGAAGCATGGGGTGCTATAACAACGTATTTTCCTTCAATTTGTTTTGATTTGTTGGGAATTGTTATTTTTGGTTTTATTTCCCTATATTTTAATCCTAAAACAGAGGTTGATGTTTCTCCTAAAGGGTGTTGTTTAAAATTAATTGGGATTTTAGAATTTATTACTGTTCTATCTTCATTATAAAACCACCCAACAGTATACATAGCATATAAATCATTTACTTCGGTTCCGGGGTTAACAAATTCTAGATCTGGATATTCTTTTTCAAACCACTCATTATGAAATGTAGAACAAATTACCTGACATTGGTGTATTTTTCTAAATTCATCTATAGCGGGAAACCAAGCTAATGTATCACCAATTGCGGATGATTCAAAATGAATATAAACTCTTTTATCTTTAGCATTGTAATTGTGTTCAAATACTAATTCGTTATTTTCTTTATCATAAACCTCAATCCTCCAATTAATAAAATATTCAATACTAGGTTTAGTCCACATATTGTTACTAATTTCAGTTTCATATAAACTTTCATTATTTACATTATTAATAAATTTAATTAAATATTTTTTTGGATCCGAACCTATTATTTCTAAAAATGCTCCTTTTACAAAATTAAATACAAATTTATTTAAATTTTTTTTATAAGGTAAATTAAGTTGTGTAATATTATTGTATTCTTTGATTAAAACTTCTTTCATATATTTTAATTAATTCTTTTGAACGATTAAACCACGATAATTCTTTAGAGGTATTATAAATTTTTTCTCTATATAAAGCCCAATTATCTATAATATCTTTTAAACCTCTATCCATTTCAAATATATCACGAGGAGACCTCCAAGCACCATGGAAATCAGTTGTATGTTCCCAATCCGCAATAATAGGTAAACCAGCTGCTGCTGCCTCAACCATTGTTAAATTTGGATGTCCTGCTTCTAACATTGTAGGATGAATAAAAATATCATGTTTATGATACAATTCTAATAATTTACTATTAGGAGTATCAAATACCAAGTTTAGTTTAGGATAATTTAACATCCATAAATGAGCATTAAAAAATCTTTTATTGTCTGAAGGGCCTGCTATTGTTATTTCAAGATTATTTAACATTGCTAAACCTAAACCATATGTAAATCCTTTTCTATCAAATGTAGAATCACCTGCTAAACCATTATTAGCTATCATTAATAGTTTTGGTTCTACTGGTGTTTCTTTTTTAATAGGATAAAAATCATCTATATTTACACCATGCGAAAAATACATACATTTAGGGTGATTGAAATAATCAACTAAAAATCTAGCAGGCATTAATGATACTAATGATCCTTCAATGGCTTTTAAATTTTCTTTATAAACATAAGATTCTTTACCATAATGATAAGCATGATGATCATGTAATTGGTAAATATATGGGATACCTCTCTCAGCTAATTGTATTGCTAAATTAGCAACATGACAATGTACTATATCATATTCTCCAGGATTAATTTGACCTGACATTTTAATGTCCACTTCATGTCCTAATTTATCTAAATTATTGTAAAATTCCCATACTATTTTTTCAATAGCACCCCAAGCTGGTGGTGGGATGGGAATACCACATCCTGGATCTACTTGACAAATTTTCATATGTTAATTTTAAATTCTTGGTTAAATTGTTTTTTGTATCTTAAATCTTCAATGAATGCTTGCCCATAAGGTAAAATTTCTCCTCTAAAGAAATTATGGTTTTGTAAATACCACCTCATATTATAGTGATATTGTTTATGAGGTTTTCTTTTTGCTCTTTCAGTACCTAAAATTTCATTGTTCCAAGGATCTTCATTTGGATATTGAATTGATTTTAAATAATCAACATTCCATATAGCAGCATTATGAGTTAACAACCATACCGAATCTTGTTTCATTTTAAGAACTCGTTTACCATCAACAGATTTATCTGTAGGCTCAAAATTGTATTCCCACCAATGAAGTTTTTCATGAATACGAAGACAATCAGCTTCTTCTTTTTCCATAAATTCTAAAAATTTAGGCATTATGTCTTTTAAAGATCTTTCAGGCCACATATCATCACACATCATTAAAACATACTTTGTTTTAATTTTATCTAAAGCATATATAATTTTATTTGAAAAATCATATTTTGTGTATTCGGGTTTGTTTATATTTAATGGAATAAAATTTTTACCTTCATAATTAAAATTAAGGGAATCAGAAACTACAAATGTATCAAGATCTAATCCACTAAGAATATCCCAACTTAATCCTAATCCTTCCCAACAGTTTGAATATGAATCACAAGTTGGTATTAAAATTGAAAGTTGATCTTTTAAATTCATTGAAGAAAAGCTATATTGTTAAACCCACCATTTACATCAACCCAAATAAAATAACCATTATCTTCTAAGAATTTTAATGTTTTTTCTGAGTCAATGGTGTTACATTTTTCATAGATAATAACTTTTGGTTTGTGAATTTTGGTAAAATCTAAATTTAATATTACTTCATCATCCATTCCTTCAATGTCAATGTGTAACCAATCTAAATCATCAAATCCTTGGGAAATAAGAAGTTCGTTAATCCCTATTGATTTTGTATTTATTTCTCTATAATCTTTATCAACAAAATTCTCAATATGATTTTTAAGAATTGAATTTGTTTCTCCTCCAGATTTTGTAGCTTCATAAAAAATAACATCCCTACCATCTGATGTTATTACATCATTTAATAAAGTAACATTATGGAAATGACTATAATTTTTTTCTAAACGTTTAAATACTTCTGGGGATCCTTCTACAATTAAAACTTTTTTATATTGATTTTCTATTAATGGGAAAACATATTCTCCACTAGCACCATCATTAGAACCTATTACTACTCCTTTTGTTTTTTGATTAATATTTGACCACCAATTAAACAACACATCAGAATCAGTTCCGTGAGTAAACGGATTCCAT
>Ga0181347_1000236_pt1 | contig 18205 bp, 25 predicted proteins | sample Su13VDMM110SN_FD_130102 | JGI IMG/M metagenome (GOLD analysis project Ga0181347, IMG submission 130102) | Freshwater viral communities from Lake Michigan, USA - Su13.VD.MM110.S.N | ecosystem: Environmental > Aquatic > Freshwater > Lake | place: USA: Michigan | collected 2013-07-16
AAGTCAGGCAGCTCGTTCCCCATACAACAAGAAAGAATGGCGTGAGAAGAATTCTGATAAGATCAAGGAATGGTCACTCATGGGCCTCTCTAAAGCAAGAAGAAAACTTGCCGAGATGAAAGAATCAGGCTATAAACCGAAGGGTATGCTTGGAAAACACCACACAGAAGAGCACAAGCAGAAGATGAGTGAGATCATGGCGGTTGCTCAGGCTGGTGAGAGGAACTCCCAGTATGGCAAGTGCTGGATTCATTCATACGCTGAGAAACGAAGCACTCGGGTCATGAAAGACGATGTTCAAGAATGGCTCGACAGAGGGTGGATTCTTGGAAGAAAACTGAAGTTTGATTAAACACAATCTCTCACTTGAATAAAGTCAACTGTAATCTCCAACAAACCCAATAAAGGAAATCATGGCAAATCATTCTGTCCGTCGACTACGCGCAGCTGAGTACTTCAAGCGCCTCGGGATCGACCCGAACGTCGCGCCCTCCACCTCTACCGCGCCGGCCTCGAGCAGCGCGTCCAGCCGAGCGCTTGAGATATTTCCCGTCCCACCACTGAGTGTAGGCAGTGCCGTAACGACGCTGCCGTGTGTTATTGAGTGCGAAAGCTTTTTCTTCTACACGTACTGCTCAGTTCTGGTCCCAGGCCTCGGCAGGGAGTTCGAGGGTTCCAGCGGCGGCCTCGGTGTAGGTGACTGCACCGGTCCTGGCGTCATCTACTTTGCCGACCAGGGTGCGCTCCTCGCGACCAGCGACTTTGGTGTCACTTTCGTGGCCGACGCTGGCGGGACTGTGATGGTGACCTGGGGCACGCACGGCAACGCCAACGCTGTGGGAGTTGGAGAGGGTGCTGGCGCATTCGGTGGCTCCGGATCTTGGAAAAGCTCGACGCGCTTGCCGGTTGAGTAAACAGTTTAAAATTTTGAGATTTAGGGGGCGTAGCTCAGCTGGGAGAGCACAGGCTTTGCAAGCCTGGGGTCAGGGGTTCGATCCCCCTCGCCTCCACCACATTGGGAATTTGTGTAACGGTAGCACCACAGACTCTGACTCTGTTTGTCGAGGTTCGAATCCTTGATTCCCAGCCACAAATTCTCAGTCGCAGTCGGTCGACTCTAACACCGGCATTCACACACACACAAGGAGAAAGACAATGGCAACAGGATATGAAATTCGTCACAGCCTGCTCAATGAGGCTAAGGGTATTCTATTCGAGAAGTGGCATCAGGAGTGCGACAGGATGCGTCGAAACGCTGACCTCGGCCAGCGGCAGCTCGAGCCCCTTCCGGAGGCGCCGACCGTGGCAGACATCAAGGCGCTTGCTGAGGACCTCTACGAGTTCGTTCAGCGTAAGTGATCAACTCATCGTCCCCTGATCAGGGATCGTAGACGCGGGTATCCTGACAGCAATCCCGTCCAAATCGTAGGTTGGCACAGTTCGCGGCTCTGGGGGTGTTCCAAAAGCCGCACTTCTCATAGTGAGAATACTTAATGGAGTGTTATGAGAAGTCACGAATGGCAATCACAGAAAATGACCTCAGGCTTCTTATCAGAGAGACGATTCTCGAATTATCACATTCGATTGCAGAAGGGAAAAGGACTCCGAGAAAGCCTGGTCAGCATGCCAATTCAGGCAAGCATTCGGATCTTTACACAGACGAAAATCCTCGCGGAACGATTAAAGGCCTCAAGTTTGCCACAGTCAAGGACTCTGAGGTGTCTGTGCGCAAGATCAAGTCATCAGGAAGATCGCGCGCTCACAAGATCCAAGCTGCAGTTGCGATGGAGCAGCGAGCAAGAGTCGCAGGAAAGGCGTCTGCTGCTGGAGTCTACCGGCGTTTTATCAACTCTATGAAGAAAAAATAAATTCTCTGCTATCTGCGGCGCAACAAGTGATCTTGAATCAGTGAGGATCTCAAATCTGCTAATAGCTCTGCTGAATAAACTAAAGATTAGTAATAGATATTGAGAGAGGATTTGAAAGATGAAGATCACACTGCGTCAGCTGAGACAGATAATCAAGGAAGAGCTCATGAGGGAGATGCCTGTAGGAATCCCGAGGATGGCGGGGTTTGCGCAGGACAGTCTGATGAAAAGAAAGTCCACGTCGCGGCCTCCGAATTTGGGCTTCGCTGAGAGTATAGACGTGTCGTGTGGTACTTGCGTCAACTTTTGCCCGGAAACGCAGACCTGCATGGCGTTTAATGATTACCAAGTGTCTGCCGATCTGGTGTGCGACGCGTGGCGGGGAGAGTAGTAAGGGTAGTAATATCTCTTTTCTCTAAGATCTTGAGCTTGTACTCTTAATTAGATCGAGATTAGATTATAGAAGAGGGTCGTATGTTCACACCACTTCTGTTGTCGCTCATCATGCCGGCATGGGCATCCGCCACCGGCACAGATGAGATGCTCTCGAACATCGAGATGGTCCCACCGGTGGTGGTCTTCGTGGTTGACCTCTCGTCTGGTATGGACTCACCATGTGACGGCTCAACAACAGGTAACCCCTGCATCGAGGACGTGAGGGGCGCCATCGGCAGCGTCTCCAGGCACTTCGACGGCGTTAGGTACGGCGTAGTGGGGACGTCAGCGTCTTCTTCGAGTGACTCTTACTTTCCCATCGCGCCTGTCGGTTCATCCTACTCAGAGATCGCGGCGGCACTCACCTCGGTGAGGACGCACGGCACGACCAGGAACCTCGCCGAGACCCTCGAGTCGGTCGGTGAGTCCTACCTACGACAGTCATCCACAGACAACGAGACTGACAACGACGGCGATGGGATGACCGGTGACTGGTCGGAGTCTCCCATCGGATACTCCTGCACGGACGTCCACCTCATCGTCCTGACGAAGGACCGTCCCACAGACGACGACCAGGTGAGCTTCACCTATGCGATGGCTTCATCGGCAAGCACCGGTGAGGTCTCGTGTGATTCATCTGGTATCGCAACTCCGGACTCACAGTGTTACTACGACAATGTGGTCTCACATCTCTACAACTCAGACTTCAGCTCGCTCAGCGACACTCAGCGTGTGGTTGTCCATACCATCGGTCTCGGTGTAGATTCCGGAACGCTGGCAGAGAGCCTGTTCATCAACGCCTCAGAGAACACTGTGGGCGACGGAATCTATGACGTTGCAGCGGACGGCAGTGAGATCCTCGGAAAGACTCTCGGTATCATCACCGAGCTCATGGCTGGGACCTACACCCGCTCGACGCCAGTCCTCTCTGCGGACGGTGGTCACCTCATCTACACGTTCTATGAGATCACTGGCACCAACCCTCTGGCGCAAGGCCATGTGAGGGACTACCTCCTCGACACAGATCCTGCCTCTCCCACGTTCGGTGAGGTCCTGTATGAAGGTCCCAGCGCATACGGTGGGGCAGTATGGGATGCTGGAGATCTATTGGTCAGTCGGCCTGTGAACGCCTCAGAGGACAATCCCGAGGACCGTGACGGCATTGGGCAGCGTGACATCTACACCTGGGAGGACGGTGCCGCTGGCCTCTCCGGTCTATCGATGGACAGGAGCCAGGGACGCATCGGATTTGACTATGAGTTTGTGAGGGAGGTCGGCTCCTCAGCCTCTGCGCTCTCCAGGTACCTCGACGTTACAGTCGGAACCTCACCCTGCGCCGCCGACCAGAATTATGACCTGAACGGTGACTGCATCGTAGACGGCGATGACCTCCAGAAGCTCGTGGACTTTGCACGAGGTCTGCCGGAGGCACAGTTCCGATTTATCGATCTCACGCTTGCCGAGGCATATCCTGCAGCCGGCTCACGTGGCTCCTGGAAGCTCGGCGACTCTCCGTATTCGATCCCGGTGGTGGTCACTCCACGCAACGACATGTACGCCGTGGACCCGACCTATCGAGCTTTCTTGGCAGGACTCGAGGCCGAGGGTGTCCTTGAGATCGTCCTCATTGCCGCGAATGACGGAATGCTCCACGCATTCCAGCTGAATGACAATCCTGACACTCCGACCGATGATGAGTCCGGTGAGGAGCTATGGGCATGGATTCCTGGTTACCTTCTTCTCCGTGACAAGGACGAGGAGTGGGCAGGCAGCCTCATCGACCTCATGTGGTACGGTCGGACTTTCCTGTTCGACGGCAGCCCTGTGGTCGAGGACGTGTGGCTCGATGCAGACGGAAACGGTTCAAAGTCACCTGATGGCTCTGAGTGGCGGCGTGTTGTCGTCGTCCAGCAGGGTATGGGCGGTCCTGTCACCCTGGCGCTCGACATCACTGACACCCAGTCACCGGTCTTCCTCTGGGAACAGACGAACACCGTCGACACCACCGCGATGGGAATGACCACTGGACGCCCATCGGTGTTCAATGTCTACGACTCCTCAGATCCTCGCCGACCACAGGACAACTGGGTGGCGATGTGGGGAGGTGGTCGTGCGGTGGCGTACACCGGGGCCTCAGGAAACAACTACTGGCAGTCCACCGAGGCGAACCTCTACATGTGGAACGTCGGTGACGACTGGCGGGGGACTGAGTCCATCGGTTACGACCCACAGGGTGACAACATTGCTGATGTTTATCCGGACCTCGCCTCTAACGGTGGTGCAGAGGGTCGTGGAAACCTCAACTATAATGACACTCCGAACAGACTCGAGTACGGCTACATCTCGGCGGCTCTTGCCGTGGTGGACGTTGACGGCGATGGAGACGGTGATGTCGCTTACTTTCCAGTGACGACGGCCTATCGACCGACTGACGAAGGTGGAATCGGCTCATCCGATGCCGAGAGCCCAGGTTCCTCGTGGATCTACAAGGCAATCATCAACGAGTCTGATCCTGACGATCTCACCTGGTGCGAGTTCTATGATCCGAGGAATGGCACAGATGGCACGAACGGAGTCGGTATACGCCCAGAGGTCTACTACGCAGCAACAACTTCCTGGCTCCGTGATGGCGGGCTTGGCGTCTACTGGGGAACTGGTACGCCATTCGACAGGTCCACTGGTGCCAGGGGGTACTTCTTCGCCATGAAGGACGCAGAGCCCCGCAACTGCGCCTCGAGAGCGGAGCCCATCCCTTGCAGCGGCAATGACGGTTACTACCCGCTCGATTCTGGTGAAGGTCTTACGGCTGATCCGACAGTCTACGCGGGCGTGATCTACTTCAGCACCTACACCGCAAACGCCGATCGATGTGAGATGGGAACTGGCAGGGTCTACGGCATCAGGTTCGATGACTGCTCACCGGGACTCGACACTGATGGTGATGGAGAGGCTACATCTGTAGACACTCCGTATGTAGAGCAGGAAGGATACGTCTCTGGCGTGACGGTGACTTCTTATGGGACTGTTCTGTACGGCTCAGCAAATCCGACTACCGACGAGTCTGTGGTCGAGGTCATCAGGGTCGCGACCGATCCTTTCATGGGGACCGCAGCTATTGCATGGATGGAAATCTATTGAAACAATGAATCATCATTCACTATAATGCTATTGAAGGAGTTGTAATGATAGAGAACAAGAATCGAACCTCTGATGAAGCAAAGTCCATCCAGGTAGCCGAGGAGAGCCGGGAGTTGGACTGGAAGTCAAAGTCTTTCATGGGATCGATGTTCATGGGTGACCTGGACATCGAGCTTGCATACCCTTTTCCCGAGCAGTCAAATGCTGATCGAGAGGAGGGTGATGAAGTGATCGCCAAGTTTGAAGCTTGGGCAAAGATCAATCTCGATGGCGACCTCATCGATAAGGCCCAGGAGATCCCACCTCACGTCTGGCAGGGACTTGCTCGCCTTGGTCTATTCGGAATCAAGATCCCCAAGCAGTACGGCGGTCTCGGTCTCTCCCAGACAAATTACGTCCGGATCCTCGGAGCAGTTGCGAAGTACTGTGGTTCCACCGCTGCCACGCTTTCGGCGCACCAGTCCATCGGTGTTCCCCAGCCGCTGAAGCTCTTTGGCACTGAGGCACAGAAGAAGAAGTGGCTTCCCCGCATTGCAAAGGGTGAGCTCTCGGCGTTCGCTCTCACCGAGCCTGGTGCAGGTTCCGATCCGGCAAGCATGGTCACCGAAGCCGTGAAGCAGGCCGATGGCTCTTGGATAATCAATGGTGAGAAGCTCTGGTGCACCAACGGTACACTGGCCGACCTCTACGTTGTCATGGCTCGCACCACCTCTGAGGATGGTCGAAAGGGCATCACTGCATTCGTGGTCGAGGGTCGATCTGAGGGGCTGGAGGTCGTCCACCGCTGCCGATTCCTCGGTATTCGAGCCATCGAGAACGGCCTCATTCGATTCCGCAACGTGAAGGTTCCTGCTGAGAACGTCATCCTCGGTGAAGGCAAGGGCCTGAAGTTGGCGCTGACAACGCTCAATGACGGTCGGCTTGGAATTCCCGCGGTCGCGGCATTCGTCTCCAAGGACGTCCTCGACTTCTCAGCCTCCTGGGCGAAGAGCCGCGTCCAGTGGGGCAAGGCCGTCGGGATGCATGAGGCCGGTGCACAGAAGCTCGCCGACATCGCAGGTCAGACCTATGCCATGGAGACACTGGCGCTCTATGGTGCGGCACTCAGTGACCGCCACAGTGTCGACATTCGGATGGAGGCTGCAACTGCCAAGATGTGGAACTCTGAGCGCTCTTGGGAAGTTGCCGACACGGCATTCCAGCTCCGAGGTGGCCGTGGGTTCGAGACCGAGAAGTCAGTAGAGGACCGCGGGGAGGTCGGATTCCCGATGGAGCGTGTACTCCGAGATACTCGGATCAACCGGATCGTGGAGGGGACGACGGACGTCATGCACCTCTTCATTGCCCGCGAGGCGCTGGATGGTCATCTTCGGAACGCTGGTGGTCTCTTCAAGAAGGGCGCTACTCTGCTAGATAAGGTGAAGACTATCGGCAAGTGCGCGCTCATCTATCCCCAGTGGTATCTCAAGAACATTTTCGGATCGATCTTCGACAGGTTCTTCAAGTTCGACGACCAGCTCGCACAGCAGCTCAACTGGACTGAGAGGAACACCCGCCGGCTTGCCCTCACCCTCTTCCACCAGATGCTTCTCCGTGGACCGAAGCTTGAGATGCGACAGCTCATCCTCGCTCGGTTGGTGGACATTGGTGCTGAGCTCGCCGTGGTGGCCCTTGTCGCTTCGCGCCTCCAGACTGAGAAGGACCGTAAGGACCCGAACTTCCAGCACAACTCTACCGTCATGGAACACTTCTTCAAGTCACGGCGAGCAGTGGTTGAGCGGCTCTTCTCGGAGGTGTGGGACAACGCTGACCTCGAGGCTACCGTGGCCGCAAATGCCGTGATGGCTCGTGCTGAGAGCCTTCCTGAGCGGGCTAAGAAGTATGACAGCGCGCCGGCAGTCAGTAGAAAGTTCTGCAGCGACTACACTATTTTGCGAAAGTAGTGTCCCCCGCGCGCTTGGTGGATTATAGGATCTCATGAACACCAAGCGCGCGCTTTTCGTCCTTGTCGGACCTCCCTCAATCGGCAAGACCTCATGGGTCGACGACCACCATCCTGACGCGTTCCTGGTGAGCCGAGATGACTGCGTGGACGCCGTCCGCAAGCCCCTCGGCCTCCGGTACTCGGACATGTTCTCCCCGCAGAACCTCTCTCGGTATCGAAAAGACATCGACCTGCTGTTCAAGGAGAACGTCAAGTGCGCGCTCGAGTCTGATCGAGACATCGTGGTGGACCTGACGAACATGGGCGTGAAGGCCCGGCGGCGTGCCCTCGGAATCATCCGTGGCCGTGAGTCCCAGTTCACCACCGTGGCCGTGGTCTTTGACCACCGCGGCAAGGAGCAGTTGGTCTGGGAATCGGTCCAGCGCCGCTCGAAGAGGATCAACGACAAGTTCGTCCCGCGGCACATCCTCGCAGACATGTTCCAGCGGTTCGAGATGCCAACTACTAGCGAGGGATTCGATCGGGTAGAGTTCGCCGACACCAAGAAGGCGATCGGTGCCTGATAGTTAGTGGTATGAAGAACAAGAAGGAGCTCAATCTCCACAACCTGCTCGCCAAGAACTCACCGTTCTCTTGGCGGGCACTCTTTGCATTTGTGGCGACCCTTGCCATATCGACCCCGCTCCTGGTATGGGGCAAGCTATCAGAAATGCACTGGGTCGAGCTCGTCCAGTGGATTGGTGGATTCTTCATCACCGGAGAGACTGTGAAGAAGTTCGCCCCCTCAGCGCCAGAGGAGCCACAGAAAAATGAAGCGGAATGATACAATTCCACGGACATACGTAATAGTGTCATGATGGCTAGCACAACAAGGCCTCCGGTCAAGAAGCTCAGGGTGTTCGATTTCGACGACACCCTGGTGAGGACCAACTCGTTTGTTCGGCTCAGGAAACCAGGTGGCGAGCAGGTCAGCATGACCCCTGCCGAGTATGCGGTGTACAGCCCCATGCCGGACGACGACCTCGACTTCGAGGACTTCAAGCGGCTCAATGACCCGAGAGAGATCTCCTGGACCCTCAACATCCTGCGCTCAGTGGTGAGGAGCGGCGGCGACGCGATCATCCTCACGGCTCGTGGCAGCGAGGCGAAGCCGCACATAGAGGAGTTCCTCGCCAAGGTCGGCGTGCCCGGCATCGAGGTCGTCACCCTCGGAGACAGCAACCCCATGATGAAGGCGGCCCACATCGCCGCGAGAATCGAGGAGTTCGGCTACAACTTCGTCGAGTTCTTTGATGACAGCGTGAAGAACGTGCATGCTGTAGAGCGAATGGTCGCCAACCGCTATCCTGATGTCACGGTCCGCGCGCGGCATGTGGTTCACAAGAGCGACGCGCACCACAGGGTTACAGAATCCCGACTCAGGCAGATCATCAGGAATTCTCTTCTCTGAGGATATATTTAAATCTCGTATCGCGCCACAGGAGTTTAAACATGGCAATCCGTCTTACAGAATCCCGCCTCCGTCAGATCATCCGCGAGGAGGCTTCCCGCCTCCGTGAAGGCATTTGGCCTCCTGGCCCCCGCCAGATGCCGAAGCCCAGGACCATGCGGACCTATGAGTACACACTGTTCGGTGCCGAGACCGACATCCCGAGGCTCCAGTCGATAGCTGCAAGTGTCGGTGCGAAGATCGTCAGCTCAGATCCAACTGGGGAGATGGCAATGGCTTTCGACGAGGAGGGCTACGAGCTCGATGACGCACCAGAGGTCGCGGTCGTGATCCACGGTCCGATAGCGGCGCTCAGGAAGTTCTACTACGCGATGGCCGAGGGCGAGATGGCGCAGAGCACCGAGGAGTTCGATGCCCGTGAGCTGGGGATCAGGCCGGTACGCTGAAATCTAATTCATAGCATACTGGGGCGGCAGTTTATGACTCGCCGTCCCAGATAGTATCTGCTCATGGTACCAACATTCAAGATGCATGGGTCAAAGGCCCGCACTGCCGCATGGATCTCTGGCTTCATACCCCGCAAGTTCGGCAGGTGGATCGAGCCGTTCGCTGGCCGAGGAAACGTCCTGTTCAGGATTGCGAGCTCAGGTCACGAGTTCCGTCAGGCTCTGCTCAACGACATGAACACTGCGCCGTTCCTCACCGCGCTCCGCGACCAGGAGAGCTTTGACTTCGTGGACGCACCGCCGATCGACAAGGCACTCTGGATGAGGTGGCGTGATGCTGAGCCCTCACCAGAGCGTGCCCTCGCTGAGTCCTATGTCGCGAGGTTCGGCTCCTCGTACAGCATGGGACCGAACACCGCCGGCGCAGGCTCCAAGAATGGCCACTCGCGCGAGAACACGATCCGGCGGATGACTGCAGCACAGGAGATCCTCCGGCGGACCGATGCGAGGATCACTGCCCTCGACTATAGCGTTGCCCTGCGTGCCCTCGACTTGCGTGAAGATGATGTGGTATACATGGATCCACCCTACGATGTGAAGCAGACGGTCCACTACTCTGGCATCGACCATGATGAGTTTCTCGACCTTGCCTCAGACCTTCCCTGTTGGGTCTTCATCTCTGGGTATAGCACACCACGTTACGAGGCTTTCCTTTCATCGTGGGGCCGCGCAGCAAGGCCGCGCGCATCAGTCGGGAAGGGTGCCAGCTCCACTGGGAAGACAGGTGCAAAGCCCAAGGTCGAAGAGATCCTCTGGTGGAAGTCGCCCGGGAAGCATACTTAACCCCGCGATCTATACAAGTGGGATCGCCAAGATACTTTAGACTCCCGAAAGGGAATTGGAGAACAAGATGAAGAACCTTCTAGCAGCAGTGAGCCTCCTCTCGCTCGCCCTTCTCGGTGGATGCACCGGTGGCGACGACAAGGACAGTGGAACAACCGATACCGCCGCGCAGGCGGAGTAACCAAGAGGATAAAATGGAAACCCTGAAGAACAACAAGATCATTGTCGCAATTGTGGCCGCGCTGGCCGCCGCTCTCGCCGCGTTCGTCTCGACCTACGAGGAGAAGACCGCCGAGGAGCCGAAGGCTGAGGAGGTCACCGTTGCAGCCCCCGCTCCAGATGCGGCAGCCCCTGTCGCCGCCGAGGCAACCCCGGCCACGCCGGCCGTCGAGACCGTCGCGGTCCCGGCCACCGAGACGACGCCGGCTCCCGCAGTCGAAGAGAAGAAGTAAGCTCTTCGCATTGTAAATCTTGCTCCCAGCGGGTTATACTCTCTGGGAGCAAGAACATTTTTAGGAGAAGCAAATGGCGACGGTTGATCTAGACAAGTTGATGTCCGACACAGTTAAGACTCTCGACAGCGTCTGCACCTTCCTGGAGGACTGGGAAGAGCTTGAGGACGCTGAGAAGGGATCCGCTGACTCTCGAGTGCCGATCGTTATGGCCCTCTGGAAGCAGTCGGTCCAGCTCGAGTCGCTGTGCGGCGCGCTCCAGCTCCTAGTCAAGGAGGGGAAGAGCGAGGACGAGGACGAAGAGCCTGCAAAGGAATCGGGCGACGGGAAGCCTGCTAAGAAGAAGTCCAAGAAGAAGTGTTGTCACCTCCACTCGGACGATACAAAGTAGGACAGCAGTTTATACTGTGGCGTCGCTGGCCCTGGTGGTGAAATGGCAGACACATCCGACTCAAAATCGGATTCCTTCGGGAGTGCGGGTTCAAGTCCCGCCTGGGGCACCAATTTGAACAAGGAGACAACGTGCTGGTAATTCTTTCGATGATGATTGGCTGTGCCCAGGAGAAGGTGGGCGAGGTCGTTAATCCGCAGATCACGGATGCTGTGACGATCGATCAGGCAAAGCTGGGAGGTTTCAGTCCACTGCCGGACAACTACTTTCGCGACGGCCAGGCACCGAGCCCTGAGCTCATCGCACTCGGAAAGCGACTCTTCAACGAGACGCAACTGTCTTCTGACGCGGACATGTCCTGCAATACTTGCCACGACCTTGCTTCCAATGGCGCCGATGATGTCGCCTTCTCTCCTGGCCATAAGGGCCAGCCCGTCGGTCGCAACTCTCCGACAGTCTTCAACTCGGCAGGCCACGTTGCCCAGTTCTGGGACGGGCGGTCAGCAACCGTCGAGGAGCAGGCGCTTGGACCTATTCTCGCCGCCGGCGAGATGGCGATGCCTGACGCAGATACGGTGGTCCGAGTCCTGAAGGAGGACGCCACTTACGTCGCAGACTTCGCAAAGGCATTCCCTGGCCAGGAGGACCCGCTCATTTTCCAGAATGTCGGTGCCGCGATCGGTGCCTTTGAGCGCACCCTTGTCACCCCGAGCCGGTGGGACGCATACCTCAAGGGAGATAAGGCAGCCCTGACCGATGCTGAATCCCGCGGGTTCAACACCTTCGTCGATTCTGGTTGCTCTGGCTGCCACTCTGGTGCCCTCATCGGTGGATCCACCCTCATGAAGCTCGGCGTGGTCCAGCCGTGGCCGAATCAGGCTGACCAGGGAAAGTTCTCCCTCACGAAGTCCGATGCCGACAAGATGGTCTTCAAGGTGCCTTCGCTGCGAAATGCGTCGCTCACCTCGCCGTACTTCCACGATGGATCTGCCCAGGACCTTCCTTCGGCCATCAAGATGATGGGGCGCCACCAGCTGGGCAAGGAGCTCACAGATGAGCAGGCCAACGACATCGCTGCCTGGCTGGGCACAACCAACGTAAACAAGTAGAGAGAATAGATAGAGTATAGCGTGGAAGGTGCACCTGCTGAACAGACACTGAACATAAAGCCGAGGACGCTGCTCATTTTGTTTGTAGCGTCCTTCTTGGCCGGCATCTCAGCGATCCATTTTAGCAGGTCAGTCAATAGAGATACCATCCTCACAGCGGGGTTGTTTGGGTTTGCCGTGCCAATCCTCAACTTCGTCAGCACGCTGGCGGTGATTGAGGCTACTTCAAGAAAGGAGCGGATCATTGTCGCTACAATTCAAGCACTATCTCTCTCTCTGTCAGCAGTCGTTGACATTTACATCCGGGGCTATTAGCACTACAGCAAACCGGATATTCGTTGCTTCCCTGTTGGCCTACGCTGTTTGGCCATCAGAGATTGCTGTGGAACCTGAGATTCCAGAGCAAGCACACGAACCTCTGGCAGTCGATGAGATCAGTGACCTCACCCTTCCACAGGTGGAGGTCGCAAGAGAGATCGAGCGTGTCCTCCGTGAAGAGGGCTTTGAAAAGCCTGAGATCCAGGCAGCCATTGTCAATGGGCTCGCAGAGAGCGCACTTGATCCAGAGGCAGTTGGAGACCATGGAAACTCTCGCGGCGTGTTCCAGCTGAACAAGAACGGTCTCGGGAACAAGATGAAGAGGGAGCAGATGCACGATGTCACCACAGCGACTCGACGGGTCGCAAAGGCGATGCACCGCTCCAAGCAGATGATGGGTGATATCGACCGCGGCGCTACTGTCGAGGAGCTCACTGCAACTTTCTGCGTACACATCATGCGCCCCTCGAATAAAATGCGGAAAGCAAAGCTCCGTGCGAAGGAAGCTTCGAGGATTATCCAGAACACATGAACAAGCCAGTTGTACTATTTGATCTAGATGGGACTCTCACCCCACCAAGAGGAGCAATCGATGATGAGACTGCACAGTGCATTCTTGGGCTTATGCTCAGCACCAATGCCAGGGTTGGAATTGTTACCGGTTCTGATCTACCATATGTCCTCCAGCAGCTAGGGGAGTGGTCAGACAGGCTTGGTGCCGTGGGGCTCGAGGTGTTCTCCTGCAATGGGACAAAGCACTTTCGGCACTTTAACAGTGAGTGGCTCCTCTATACCGGCGCTCAGGACATGAGAGAGGTCCTCGGTGCAGAAGCCTGGCGCACGCTGATCACGACGCTCCATAACGCTCAGCTGCGTGTGATGCGTGAGCACTCTGCAATGCCACTCACGGGAAACTTCATCAGCTACCGTGGCTCTACACTGAACTGGTGCCCGATCGGCCGAGACGCTTCAGAGCCAGACAGGCAGGAGTTTGAGCGGCTGGACTCAGAGCGCCACATTCGGATACTCGCGAAGGACTGGCTCACCGACTGCCTCGAGCTTTCGATCCCTGGAAAGCTTCAAATAGTCCTGGGAGGCAACACCTCCTTCGACATCTTTGTGCGGGGCTGGGACAAGACCTACGTACTCAAATATCTCGATGACCGTGAGTGCTGGTTTGTCGGTGACAGGTGCCGTGAGGGTGGCAATGACCACACGATCTACAAAGCGTTAGAAGCCACTGGGCGCGCTTTCGAGACGATGGGCCCATCACACACCCGAAACATAATTGGTGACATCATCGAGAGGATCAACAAGAGATGCTGACGGCAATTGGTGATGTGATGCGGAAGTGCTATGACAGGGGCTGGATCACGACCAGGGACGGCAACATCTCCCTCCGGCGCAAGGGTTCGAAGGTCCTCTACATCACACCCTCAGGCGTGCGAAAGACGATCATCCATCCAGAGCATATCGTGAAGTGTAAGATCGAAGATGGAAGCCTGTTCCCTCCTGAGGGCAGCCGACCGTCAGGTGAGCTCCACATGCACTGGCGGATCCAGGAGAACAACCGGGGAGTGCGCGCCGTGGTGCACGTCCACCCGACCCACATCATCGCCGCGATGTATGCTGGCTGGAAGCTCAACGAGATCGCAAGAGAGTTTCCAGAGGTGAGCAGGTATACCCGGGTCGGACCCAATGTCGCTTCCCTGCCAGCCACTTCGGTCCTGCTCGGAGATGCGACGGCAGATGCACTTGGCGTTGAACAAGACGGGACGCTGAGATATGATATCGTAGGTCAGGCAAACCACGGAGTCTGTTCCGTGGCACCTGACCCGTGGTCAGCCTACGAGCACATCGAACGGCTCGATCACATTTGCGAGATGGTGTTGAAGAGCAATGTTATGCCAAAGCCACTTTAGGCTTATGGATTGATGATGCGTATGGACACTGGATAAATGCTAGCGGTCGGATACGGCGACCGCAACAATACCTTGTGGCAGGTGAAACTGGACCCGTATCGCCTGAGTAACCAATGAGTGCCGCAGGATAAAACCTGCGGCATTTCACTTTTTCCATGTTCAATCTCGCGCAGGTGATTAAACTGAAAGTGACCGAGGAGGAATCATGGAAAGCCAGAAGAATCTCACGCCCATGGAGCAGGCCACGAACCGCCTCGTGGCGTTCCACCTCAACATCGCGGCCTGCATGGACTGTGCCGCGTTCCTGCGGGCGACCGAGGCGGTCGCCAATGACAAGCTCCAATCGCTCCTGCTCGAGGCCTCGTGGGTCTCGTTCCACGAGCAGAACACCGAAGTCTGGCACTGAGGTGAGGGTCGAGCTCTGCCCTCTTGATGAGAGTGTGCCTGTGTTCCATGTGGAAGATGGTGACGATGGCCCTATGGTCGAAGCTCTCAAGACGCGCGGACACGGCTATTGCATCTATGGAGAGAAAATCGATCCAGTGATCGTATTCGACTCCAGACTTGAATCAGACCCATGGTGGACGAAGAACCACACTCTCGCAGTGCTCGCTCACGAGCTCGGTCACATCAGGCTCGCCTCTGAGTCAGAGGAAGATGCTGACCGCAAGGGTGCTGAAATCCTGAGGGCGGCAAAGAAGCACATGGCGGCCCGACTCCTGGCAAGGCGAAAGAGGGACTGAACCTGCGGCGGCAGATATTTAGAATGTCGCCATGCCATACAATATTAGAAAACGCAGCTGTCGCCAGTCCAGTGGGAAGAAGGGCTCCTATGTGATGTCCTACACCGACAAGAAGGGCAAGAAGCACAGCAACTGCCACACCTCCCGAAAGCGGGCCAAGGGCCAGATCGCTGCGATCGAGGCCGAGACCGTCGCTCCTGTGGAGCTTCACCTCCTTATCAGGGAGTTCGTGGAGGTCCAGGCTGGGATCGAGGGTCTCTCCATGCTCGCACCACACCTCGCCGGCTTCCTAGACGGTCTCATCAGCGCTGATGACACCAAAGAGAAGGTCCTCGGGATGCTGATGAAGCTCAAGGGCTACCGTGACACGATCCCAGCACCGATCCACAGGGCGATGGACGTGGTGGTGCCGGGCTTTCGCTCATTCGAGCACTTTGAGAACAGAGTGATGATGATGTCAGAGGATGAGCTCGATAACCGTCTCGCGAGGCTGCTGAGCCTAATCCAGACAGGCAGGCTTGCTGGAATGGTGGTATGATGAAGTCAAGAATAGCCGCAGATTTCCTTGTATCCAGCTTACTGAAAGAAGAGACTTCGACTGTCTTGGTAAAAGACTCAAGTGGAAACATAAAAAATCAATTTGCAGTTCCAAATCCACAAGATTTGGGTCAGATAGAAAAGTTCATAGACGACAATGGTGGTATACCATTTGGTGGCTCGGAAGAAGATGAACATGTTAGGCGAGTTGCACCAGATAGCAACTTAAGAGCTCTGAGAAGATGGACGAATTTGAAGCAATTCTCTACTATTAGAGAGCAGATAGTTGAGATACTAACACGCGCCATTCATGAAGAGCCTATTGAACTTTTTAAGACATTTGCTAGTATTTCTGATTTGTCGAAACTTTCTGCGATGGATAATCGATATCCACAAGAGTTCATGAAGGGTCTAGCAAATATAAAAATGAGTCCAAAGCAACGGAGCAAGAGTACGGGAGAAGGAGAGATTGCAATTGCGTTTCTTTGCGGGAAAGCTCCAGCGCAGCAAGCTGACTATGATCTTCTTCAAGGTGGTATCGAGTATTCGATAAAATCAAACATGGAAGATATTCGTGTATACAGGCAAGATATTCCGTCAGATTTGAAATCTGACTCCGAATTCAGGTCTCTATCCCCCGCAATGCAGGCAGTAAAAGTCCTTGGCCTAAACACGAGAGGTAACACAGAGAGAACTAGAAGGGCTAGCAAAAGGTACGCTGTTGTTTGTAGAAGCACAGATACAGCGTTTGAATTTAAGGTTTTCTCTCTTAGCGATAGAGTGAACGCTCAGCTAGCCTTTGGGGGAGATGTTCCTGGCACAAATCGCCAAATATGGACTAACAAACAAGATTTACTCATTAGAGAGAGTAAGAATGATCAAGCATTTATTTCAGAGCTATCCCGTCGAGACAAGCAGGACGTCGAGGCGATTGCACGCCGTGTCGCGCAAGAAGTTCTAGAAGACGAGCTCGGCGATGACTTTGACAAAGCAGTCCGTCGCGAGATGGTCGCGTCGTTCAAGGATGGCGAGGTCGAGGACGGGATCGCGGACATTTCAAAAGAGTACATGCGGAAGTTCTACCGCTCCCTGGGCGTCGGCACATCGCCACTGGATAAAGTCAAGATCTGAGCTGGGAGAATACTTACTACCATGGAAAAAGACAGGTACATTGGACTCACCGAGCGGGACCTCCGCCTCTCGATCTACAAGATGCTGATTGAGCGCGAGATCCAGAAGCTTGTAGAGTCAGTGAGAAAGAAGAAGAAGTGACGTGACCAGCTGGGGCCAAGTGGATATAGTAGACCTGTAGCACTTGGAGAGCAAATGATCAGCAACCAGCAGTTCTGGGACACGTTCCGAAACATTCCAACCGAGATGCGGGAGCGCCTCGTGCGGCTCAAGCTTCCTCGGGCAATGCGCGGATCTGAGAAGGAGATCATCCGCGGCATGATGCCGTCCAACCCGGTGAGGGTCGTTGAGCTCGCCGCCGAACAGGCGAGGATGAAGCACGGCTGGGCCGAGGTCTACTGGGCGATCGACAACGAGTCGTGTTGGGTCTCCAACGACCAGATCCCGCAGAAGGACTCGGTCTCCTACTATGTTCCCATCCGAAAGGATGAGGACAAGGACAGTGCCGAGCGCATCGCAGTGCTCACACTCCTCGCGAAGGTGGAGTCCAAGTGAGTAAGAAGCTCATGGAGGTGATTGATCCCGAAAGCAGGACGATCGAGATCCACGAGGTTAACCCATCTGTCGATCACCCCAGCCACTACAACATGGGCAAGATCGAGGCGATTGAGATCATCGAGGACTGGAATCTCAACTTCAACCTCGGCAACGTGATCAAGTACACCCTCCGCGCGCCGTACAAGGGAAAGATGCTGGAGGACCTCAAGAAGGTCCGCTGGTATATCAGCCGTGAGATCGAGCGCATCTCGGCCGGCGGCCACCCCGCGCCCCACGAGCCGGCCAAGGACTGACTGAATGGAAGACCTGCTGTTCAAGATTGCGAACCCGGTCTTCAGCTTCGTGTTCTGGCTCATCATCGCGCCAGAGGCACGTCCCTGGCTCTATACGACTTGGGCGTTCTCACTCGTCATCAGCACCTGCTTCTTGTGGTCGATATTTACTGACAGGAACGATGACTGATGCGCTTGTCGCAGAGTGACCATCAGATCGTGCTGCTAAAGTCGGTTGGCTGTGGCCACATTTACATGTGGGACACTCCAAACTACGAGTGGTGGGTTCCACTCTCGGGACGCGAGGACTGGTACTTCTGGACCCCGCGCGGTGGTACGCATCCAGGCTCACTTGAGCTCGACTACACCACTGCCGACGAGGGCCTGCGCGACCTGCTGCCGGTGCTCCACCGTGCCGGGATTGCCACAACGCCGTCGTGCACTGGGCACAGGCCTGACAGGAACAACATCGAGACCCGCCTGGATGCGATTGACCGGTGCGCAGACCTCATCAGAGGGAACGGGCTATTGTTCGAGAATGTCGAGACTGGACGCATTGGTTTCTACTCAAACTCATCCTGGGTTTCTCCGAATAAGGCTGAGTTGGCGCAGATGGCGCTTCGCGACTCAATGGTGGGATACCTCGG
>Ga0181347_1000238_pt1 | contig 18177 bp, 3 predicted proteins | sample Su13VDMM110SN_FD_130102 | JGI IMG/M metagenome (GOLD analysis project Ga0181347, IMG submission 130102) | Freshwater viral communities from Lake Michigan, USA - Su13.VD.MM110.S.N | ecosystem: Environmental > Aquatic > Freshwater > Lake | place: USA: Michigan | collected 2013-07-16
TCCTGTGAAGCTATCTAGCATTTTACGATACAGCGTATCGTTTAAAAATCCGTCAGCTCGGCCTTGAGGAATAAGTTGATATTCAACGTGCACGGCTGCTTCGGTAAATTGCTTATCAAACTCAATGTGAAAGATAGTGTCATCTGCTGAAATGTATTGCAATCCATTATAGATAGCAATAGTGCTAGAATTAATAGGTGCAATGTATGCAATACCACTTGCACGTGGATTTTCTATGTAATTTCTCAGTGTGTCAATACTCAAAGTCTTACGTGCCGCAGTAGCCACTGTGTTAATTCCAGTAACCCAGAAATAATATTGTGTGGTCACAAATCCTTGATCACTCAATGATGATGAAATTACATAGCTAGTGATATCTTTAGGCATGCCCGGGCCTGTGTAATTTGCTGGTGCAACATCACTTACTATCCATTGATACATATCTACTGTGCTACCAGGGAACAATTGTCCCCAACGTCGGCTGGCATACACAATATCACTCGTGTCAATGCCAATAGATTGGTGTGGATCAATAAATCGAACGTTATTGGTATCCCACCAAATTTGACCCACACGTTCTTCACCCCACTTGACGCCGTAGTTGTTGAGTGGGCCAACATTGTAGGCTGCAGGATTGACCCCACCAATAAAATCAAGATTTTGTCTAACGACTCCCAATACAGTGCCTTGTAACGGATCAAAATAGTCAAAGTATTGTTTGGTATTTCCGCTGACACGATCATACATGAATACAGTGTCCATTAAAGAGATATCCACTGCCGGTTGTTGACGTCGCTTGATTTGCCAAGCTGGAAGATTGTCTAAGTTATGGTATTGCAGAACTTGTCCAAAGTTTGCGCCACTGCTGTCACCACGATCGTATCCTGGCGTGCCTACTAATAAAATACCTGTAGTATAGTCCACTGCGGTGCCAAACTGATCTAGAGATTGTAAATTATTGTTGGTAAATTGTTGGCCAAACACAAACTGCTTTGGGTTGTCAACAGATGCATTAACTGCACTCAGTGCATCAAACGAATACACTGCGCCACTGTTAAGAGTAGTGTCAGAAAAACTTGTGCTATCACTATCAAATACTGTTTGATCTAAATCAAATGTTGTTGCACGAATCATACTGCCATTTGGGGCACCTACAATTAGTGTGGTTGTGTTTTCGCTAATATACAAACCTTGGCCAAAATGTGCAAATTTTTGTGGAACTGGACTTACAATAGTTTGGGTATATGCATACGAATTCATACCAAGATCAGCAAACAACGTTCCGGTTCCTGGAAGAACTTTTAGTCGATTTCCCGGAACTGATGCACTGAAGTTTTCAACAGAAATTATAATTCGACCCGATACAACTAAAATATTTGAAGTATTATACGGTGCAGTTGTGAATATAATTTGTTGTGTAGAACTATTGTAGGTATACTCTGAACCATAATTCTGTAGTACTCCATTAACGTAAACGACAGTGCTTGTTACTGATGCGGCAGATGAATAAATGCTACCTACATCAAATATTTTTGTAGAGCCGTCACCTTCCAAGGTCAAGTTTGGAGTTAGCGTGGCAGTAATATTTGGTACTTGTGCTGCCACAATATCATCAACTAATGCACTTATAGTGGTGCCAGTTAGTTCAACATAGGTGTTGTCAAGTCTAATATATTCTCCTGCAGTGAGTACAGGGCTGGCAATGGTAGATGTTATAGATCCGTATACTTCTGTTTGATTTTGATAAAACTCAACACTGCCAGCTTCTTCTTGTATTGACGAATCAAAGGGCGATGCAATGTACACGCCGTAATCAGTTGGACATTGATCTAATTTAGATCCAAACTGATTACCTTCAGCAGGTAACACTGATTCAATTGTCTTTAACAGCGTAAATTGATTGGTTGAAATTTCAATCACATCTCCTACGTTTAATGTAGATGTAATGTTTACAAATTGATCTGCAGGATCAGTTACATCAACAGTGTATTGACCATTGATGTTCAGACCGCTTGGAATCATTACCACGCCATTTTGTGTTACAGATATAAATCCCGGTATTTCGAGGTCTTGTATGGTCTGATATTCAGTTTGTGTGGAATTGTCAACTATAAATCGTTGCGTGTTTCGGTCAAATATATAGACCACTCCAGTATTATTATCTTTGCCCGGACATCCCACAGTAACTTGACTACCATCTTGGTCGCAAGCAATACTTTGGCCAAATCTCTCCCCGCCCACTAGACCTAGACCAGTAGTGGGCAATGTTCCAACATAATTAAAGTAACTTTCACTAGAAACTGTTATCACGGCCCCGGCCGGGGGCACAGTAGTAAACACCAGAATCATTGGGTCCACAATGCTACTGTCGCTGTTAAAATCGTAGTCCATTTTAGGACGTTGCAACACGTTATCTACTTTTACTGAGAATGAGTAAATGTCAGTCACTGTTGCAAGATAATTTGTGATATTGTATTCAGTTTGAGTTGTTACTCCGGTGCCACCGCTGACAGTAAAGTCAACTATAGCACCTGTGAGAACATTAACTTCGGTAACAAACACTTGAATATTGTAGCTAAATGTCAATGCTCCGCTGGCAGCACCATTGGGTGATTGATTTAGCACAAGCTGTGTTCCGTTGGGAACTACTTCAACGTATTGCCCTTGTGTAAATCCAGTACCAACAACTATCATGCCTGGCATAATACCGGTGGTATTAGCAACTGTTATTGTAACGCCAGCGCCGCTTACATAAGAAGTCACAATAGGTGCAGGCGGAATTGCATCTGATGTGGCAACTGTGTCTTGGTTAATAGTTAAAATATCACTAACGTTATAATCTATGCCAGCGGCTGTTAAGTTTATTGTGTACACGCCCCGAACGTTGTTTACTGTAAATTCAGCACCTGATCCTGGTCCTGTGGTGGTTGCTGTAACTCCTAGCACCAATGCTTGATCCAATTGAACAACATTTCTTCTACTAATTGTTAAAAGCTTGTTGTCTGATGGAGCACCAAACAACGTTATATTAGTTGGAGTTACTGTGTAGTCAGTTGCGTATGTCAGTAACACATTGTCTAACACCACACTGATCTGATCAGGTTTGGTGTAATCAGCTACAATATAATTACTCCAGTTGTAACTTATGACAGTGCTACTTGTGAGATACTCTACTGATTGTTGTTCAACATCAACACGAGTATAAGCATGCACACGATTGAGTCCAGGTGCAGAAATATACATCCAACGCTCATTCATGCTCATCACCACAGCATAACCAAACTCGCCATTGGCAAAATCTTGATCAGGTGCGACCAATAGCTGTCGTTGTTCAAAGAAATTGCTGCCAGGTTTTACATAAATTGTAGTAACGTATCCCTGATTGGAGTTACTTTGGCTAGCGCCAATCACTGCCCATGACTGGTCACCAATATCAACTGCATTTCCGTACCCAGTTGTGTCGGTGGTATTCAATGTCAATAGAGAATTCTGTTCGTATATGTCCCGATCATTTTTTACATAACTGTATACTATACCCGGGGCACTGGCCGAATTACTAGGGTTGTAGTTTGGTGCGCCAACTAGTGCGCTCAAATTAGACAGTCCTTGGGCAACAGTTGTACCATATTGGCTGTAAGGCTCAGGTGCTTTTGGTACTAGAGTTGCGGTTTCTACAAATGGATCTGTTTTTTCCAACACAATCCAGTGCCCAGTGCCGTCATTGTCTACCCAGGCCATTACTCCTGGTAATAACTGATCAGCATAAGGCAATATGGATACGTCAGCAGGCTGTTGTACTCGGCTAGGCTGCAATGTGAGTCCAAGACCAACACCAGTTTCTGCAGTTTGAAAACCAGAAAATGTATAATCAATTACCACAGTTGTAATGGTCGGAACTGCAAGTACCTGGTACACGCCATTGATATCGTTAGAAAAATATTTGATAATTAATGTATTGCCGGCAGTGAGTCCGTGTGCTTGATTAAATGTTGCAATGCTTGCACTTTCAAGATTGTCTTCTACTTTGACTATGGTGCCCGGTACTTTCTCAGCACGGTACACAGTCCAATCATAAGTGTTCACTCGGGCAACCCAGATTGAAGTATCAACACCAATGGTATCTAATTGTGCGGCAAGTACATTATTATCTGACAGATCAAATACTGTAATATCAACATCATCTATATCAACATACCCTGCGCCCGGTAACGAATTATCTGGCGTGTTTAATGTGGTGGGCAGTATGTTAGGAGAAGTAATCTTGTAATTGCTCTTTAAAATATCTGAAACAAATACTGTTTGATCAGCCTGACTTTCTGTGTTAGGTTGGATTATTTGTACTAAACTTGGATTGCTCTCTAATTTGGCTGCTTCTAATAGAACTTCAAAGAAACTACGGTTAGCATTGGCACCATAAGTGCTACGCAACATTGCCCAGTATTCATAGATGTCATATTGTGCAACTTCTTTGCCAAGATCAGCAAAAGTAAATATTTCAGCGGCAGGTCTTGTGCCTTTACTGCCCAAAAATTGTTGATACAGTTGCACTTGGCTGACATCATCTAGGTTCAATGCTGCCATGTACTGTCGAGGCCGGAATCCAATTAACCCATAGCTAAACAAGTCAACTTCGGTTTCAAGATTGGCATTGTACACACTATAAGACAATGACAGTTGGTCACTTGCATTAGGGCTATTGGGCAACAATCCTTTTTGTATGTCGGCGTAGTCGCTTTTGATCCAAACACTATAATCAAATTTGGCAGAGGGCTGAATAATAGTGCCGGCTGACCAGTATTGATCTTTAAACAGCACAATATCACCCTTGGTATATTTGCGATTTGGCATCCATTCTTGAATATTATCTTGGTTGAGCACAAATCCCGGTGCATTAACTGTTCCGTTCCAGTCACCGCTGAGCCATCCAGATACTAGTACACGACTTTGTCGTGCACCTGTTACAGGATCATATATCAAGTCAGCAAAAATACTGCGGTTATCTAACACCATGACATGTTCAAACGCTGTAAATCGAACATTCAAGTAGTTAATGGTGTCTGCGTTTAAACTAGTAACACGCAATGTATTTTCAAAACGATCAATAACAAGATTGCCAGGTGGTATGGCTTGGCTATTTTGATTTAATATAATGCTATCAAGTCGTGGTGGTGACAAGCTTTCGGCAACCACACCCGGGCGAGTAATTGATATACGAGTGGCGCCCGGGTTAAGATTAATAATGCTACCACTAGTCCAACCCTGATTACTCCAGTACAAGAATTCCTGAGCCATTTGAGTCCAGTTCATGATGTATCCGTTTTCAGTGCCTTCAAAAGTAAATCCACGTTGAGTCAACAACTCACCATAGCTCATCAAGAAGTCGCACAGTGCGGCTCGATTAGTGAAAACAAATCCGTAAGGTACACGCACAACAGTGTTAGTATATTCAACTGGCACACGCTCTGCACTCCCGCCAGCCGAAATTGTAATTGTTACGCCAGTTGGTCGTGAAGCTAATATTTCAAAATAGCTGGCTTGACTATTGTAACCGAGCACCGCCCAGCCATCGCTGGTTGTTTGAACAATTACTGAGCTGTAAGTTGAAGATTCTAGTGGTGAGTTTTGGTACAGCAACAGCTGATAACTTTCATCTGGCAATAGCAGACTGGCATTTTGTCCAGTAGGTGTGCTACGTTCAGTATAAATTTTAAGATATCGTTTGTCAGAGAACGATGCCAGGCGCCAGCATAATTGAACATTGAGAGAATGAAGTGTGTTGGCCAACAGCTGACTACTGTCAACACCACGTTGTCGATTGTAATCAATGATCCAGTTAATGTAACTGGCTCGACTCACACCATTACCATACAGTGGTTGAATGTTTTCTGGAACAATACGATAACGTTGGTCCCACAAATATTGTTCTAGTGCATCATCGTACACATAACGATCACGATCCACAAACAAGTTAAAAAATTGTGCAGGTTTTGTTAGTGCCAACAAACGCATCACAGCAAACGGCCATGCTGAACTAGTGCGCCATGCTGATTCAACTGGTCCGTCATCACCAAATGCCCAACTGCGCCGGAAACTTGTGGAATCAAAATTACCCACCACAGCATCAAGTGGGTCGAGTAACTGGCCTTCATCACCTGATGGAATAACCTGTGTTAAGCCCGGTCTAGCATAGCGAGGATCAATTCTAGGGTTAATAGGATCTGCAATCAAACCTGCTTCAAGATCTTCCCACAACACCAAGTTGCCCGACGTGTAAGGTGCAGAACCATATTGTTCTTGCCACCATGATGGTTCTTCTGAGAAACCTAGCATTTCCCAGGGAGTTGTATTGGGTGTTGTGGTATCGTAGAAATAATTGTATATCCCTCTCCACGCACCTAGCAATGGCTGTTTGGTAAGGCGATCACCACTTTGACTATAGTTGTAAGTAAATGGATCACCGGCTAGATATGTCTGAGCAGTATAGTCTAGCTTGTTCCAACCAATCCAACTCAAGAAGTCAGGTAGTAAAATATTATTAATTTCATCTAGTGTATAGTCAGTGGTTCTAAACTGTCCGGGTACTACATCTGCTACATCCAATGGGATTGGGGATACAATCTTTAAGTTATTATAAATGCGTGTCTCAAACTCAAGCAACACCTGATCTCGGTAGTCACCAAATGCAACTGTAATACTACCATCATGACCACGAATCACTTGTGTGGGTTCGAGGTAACTTTCATCAATATAAATCACTGGTTCCCATGCAGGATACAATCCCATCTTTGTGGGTGTGTTAGGTACAAAACTTCCGTAAGTTGTGGGATACTCTCGAATAGCAACAATATCCCCAGTGGTCAACGCAACTGACAATACCACAGTTGCGGCGCCATCAGTGACTGTGTATTCTGGCCCACGTGTTAGTATTTCTCCGTTTAGGTACACCAACACACTTTGGAAATTAGATGATGTAAAATCATAAACTTGTGTGAGATCAAACGTGCCAGTAGATATGGGTGTCACAGTATAGTTTAACTGATTATATGTTTCACCAGCTGGCAACATATCGCTCCAGTAGAACGGGAACAGTTCGTTGCGACCTATAGAAATTTCTTGAGTTACTGCATCCAGTACTTGTGTTGATGTGGAGTTTACAAAATCTCCACGGCTGGCTAAATCTAATAATAATGCTTTGTATTTGTTGTATTCTTGATTGTTGTAATTTAGCGAGTTAAACAACTCATATTGCTGACGTCGTAAAAATACACCAGGCAATACTAGAGGAGAACTATGTTGTACAATTTCAATGCCGTAAGGTAAAATATTACCTAGATCTCGGCTGTTGTTGGCACCATTGATTGGTCCTTGAATTCCACGAAGATTTTGTCCTATACTTTCGTAGTGTGTGCGCACAGTTCCCAATGTAAATTCAGCACTGTTACCATTTACTGCATTATTTTCTAAGTTTAACGGTACTTGATAATAGCCAATAGAACTTGCTTGATTAGATATTACCTGAACTTCAATAATTGTGCCAACAACTGGTTGTGTTGTAAAAGTAATTACTGTGGTTGATCCAACAATGTTATAGGTATAATTGCCAGGATCAATAAACAATCCTTCAACATAAATTTGTATAGGAGGATAGATGGAATCCACATCCACTGGCACATCTAGCGTTAGTGTTGATCCGGTGTATGTAAATTGAAATACTTGGCGGCTGCGATTTTGTGCGGCTGCTGTCTGCCATCCCAATAAGTCAGAAAAACTAATTCGATCAATATATTGTCTTACAAAACCAGTGCTGATATTGAGTTCGGAGCTGGTGCTGTTTTTTACATAAACAAACGTGTCGTTGTAAAAATAATTATCAAACACAATATCGCCCACATTATTGATATTGAGATATTGTAAACTTAGCCCCAGCACAGGGTCTAAAGTTAAATTGCCGCCATCAGCATACCCAAATAATTTGCTACCAATAAATGTTGAGCTAGGATAAATTGTTCTATCACCAAAACTATAACCATTGTTGTCGTATACGTTAAACAACGGGGCTTGGTTAACGCCTGATTTTTGTTGTGCCAATTGCCATGTTACGCCATCAAACCAGTGTGTTTGGCCTCGTTGAATAGCACCGTTAATGCTGACCACTGTTTCTTCAATCAAGGGTGCACTATCAAGTGTGGGTACCAAATCAATTACCAGCGTGCCAGAGTTAATGGGATCAATAAAAGTCACTTGATAAATTCGATTGCGCACTTGAGGATCTCGGTCGGCAGCAAATATTACTCTGGTACCCTCAAGAAATGTGTATCCATCAACACCATAACCAATTTGTCCATTGATATTGCTTAGGGCATCGGTTTGTGAAAAATCAATTACGTTAACTGGGTCTTTGGCCAGTGTACCATTGTTCCAAAGACGTTGATTGGCACGAAATTCAATAATGGGTCGTCGTGCTCGTTGATCATTGTTGACCACTGGAGAGCTACCATTGATTTCCGCAGTGTAGTTAATAACATCAACATGGAACCAGCGATTACTACGGCTCCAGGCGTTACGATCTGCACTGGCACGATTTTGTGTAAGATAGTCAGGAATTAGCGGGGCATTTAGGCTGGCATCAAATGCCCCAATATCATATGCTGTGCTATCATAAGGTGTTACTGCACTCTTGGTATAAGTTTCAGGAGTGACCATTGCACTTGCAGGAATTAAACAAATACCATTACCTTCGGCTGCGCCTGCAACTGGATCTTGTGGTATGGCGGCACCTGTGGGCCCGCCAAGACCTGGGTTGAGCAAACTCTCTTCTATTGTGTCATAAATGTATTGATGATACACAGTGGTACTATGCATCAAACCAGTCATTTTTTGTCCTTGGTGAGTATGAAATGCACCAAAGTAGGCTTCGCCATTAATAAATCCAACTCTGGCAGTGATACCCGGACCTGTGCCTACACCTTCAACATAGTATTCAAGATTTTGAAATTGTGCTGGTGTTGCCGCACCGCGGAATTGCACTTTAAGCCCGTTGGTAAACACAACACCATTGGGACTGGTGTAATTCTTGGCGCCAATAATTTCATTAATGTCAATTGGCAATGTGACTGTGGAATCAACTAATCGAATTTGTCCAAAAAGTTCTGGATTTGCACTGTCTTGATAGTATAGTACATCTTGTGCCGCAGTAAGCAACGGAATTTGTTCAAAATATCCTGATGCGTCTTTGTAAAATTGTGTAGAGCTGTAGGTTTCACCGTAAAGAATGCGGAAGCGTCTAAGATTAGGTACCGATAAAATGCTCTCTAATTGCATGTATGGCAACCCATTGATACCGGTTACATAGTTAATTCTCCAAACACTGTAGCGTTGACTTTGCATGGTAATATCAACCACTGTGCTGTCATCGGTGATGATTTGCCAACCGCCGGCTTCGGCACCTTGAATGGTGTTTGTAAAAACAATTGTTCTTCCACTTAGTTGAGTAATTCCGTCAATGCCAGTTGGATATTGCGCTAAAAAATCTGCCACATAAACATTATTGACTTGGCTAAACTTGATAGTAGGTGTTACTAAATCAACTGGGGTTATCTCAACAAGATTATAATAAAAGTCCTGCGTTGTTTTTAGTGGAACATAAAATTCCACAGTGCCTTGGTCTTCACCATTGTTAACTACACCATACACATCACGGCTGCTGACATTTGGTGTTGCAGGCAACCGGCCACTGATGCCAGGCGCTGCCTGTATCCAGAAATTGTAACCCACTTGGTTAACATTAAAAGAGTAGTTGCCACCACGAGCCAATGTAATTGTGGGATTGGTTCCAGCCACACCTGAAAAAGCATAGCTAATGTCAGTGCGTGTGACATCAAAACTATCACTCAACGGAACTGCTTCTACTGCAACGTCAACTGATTCAGGGCCGCCTGGTAACCAATAATATTGACTGTAGTTTACAAATTTATCTAAGTCACAGAATGGATCCCATGAGTAATATTCACTTTCCCACAAACGATCCTGATGTGTCACATCGCCATTTTGTAATGCCAATGAATCTATAAATCCTGGATAGGTAATAGTATCTTGAACTTGTGTGGTGTTAGGTTTTAAAAACGTTACACCTGGTTCAAGTTGATAGTTACTGCGAGTTGTTGTTGGCTCTACTACATAGTTGTTTGCAGGATTAACGCCAGGACCAACACGTCGGCCAACAAAGCCTTGTGTGCGTTTGAGGTTGGGCTCTTGAGTTAATTGATCAAGTGTTGCTGCAAGAAATTTTTTGTTTGTGTCTGTACGAAAAATTTCTGGTAAGAGATCTATTGTCCTACGTGATGCCATTAATAATATCCTCCACCACTACTATTGCTACCACTACTAGTTGTGACACTTGTTGTCAACGGTTCAGTTCCAGTCTGACTGATAGTTGAGCCTGCGGCTCCTATAGTGGTCACTGGGTACAGTCCAGATACGGTTGTTTGACTGCGTATGTTGCTTTGTGTCAATGCATCAATAACTTCAACGTCGGCCACTGTGGCTGCACTGACAAATATTTCGCTAGGGGCTGAACGGATTTCATACAAGTCGCCAAACGTTTTTAAAGGGTTTAGTGGTACCAGCACTACTGAACTTATGATTGATCCCAGCTGTCTGTGCAAGTATGCAGCCAGTTCTGAGAAAAAGAAGTTGTCTCCAAAATCCCATTTGTCAATACTAAAATAACTGTTGATGTTGGCTATAACCTGACTTTTGATTTCGGTATCCGACACTACTGTGTTTTGTGCTCGCACAACTTTGATAGTTGCACGTAATTCAGCTGGTGCCTTGGCTCCAAATAGTGGCTTAAACACAACTGAGTTTAGTACAATATTGTCACTTATCATTTTATAATCATTCAACCCTGAGTAAGCAGTAGAAAGTTCAGCAATAGTTGGCGGTGCTGGTTCAGCAACTGTGCCTGTGGTATCTTTAATATAATTTTGATATTCGGTATAGTAGCTGTTGGTCACTAGATACATATCAATAATGTTTGTAACGCCAGGATCAATAATATTTGTCAATGGGCTGTTATGCCGATATTGGAATCCCAGGCCACCGCGCCCAACTAGTGTTTTATAATCAGTGCGCTCGGTCAACGTGCGTTGTAAAATACCATTTATAATGGTTATCACAAGCTCGTAAAACAATCCGCTTTGATATGCATAAAAAATTTGTCCGTTGACAAATTCGCTTTTGACAACTTCAATTGCATCTTTAGTAGCAAACGAACTATTAACCACGCCCGGATCTAATGGCAAATATCTTTCAAGGTCGTCAAAGTCAGTCACTTGTTGGAAAAACACCCAAGGAGATGTTGCAGTAGGTGTTGTGGGAACTATGCCGACAATTTCATCAAAGAAATCTGGGTTATCGGCAATGCCGTCGGCGTCGCTGTCTCGGAAGCTAATAAGAACTTCGTAGTCATTGACAAATCCGTCACTTTGAATTGGTTGTCCGATGATATCTGTTGTGATGTCAGATGGTAACGGTACGTTACTATCTGGTCTAGAGTTGGTTTTTAATACTCTAACAAAATCATTGATGACTAAACCAGTTTTGCTGTCATATACTTCACCGCTACCACCATAGAAGAAACGAGTTTGTAGAACTGATGCAAATTTATAATCTAGTCCTCGAGTTATCACAACATAGCTTTCGCCGTCGGTTGTGAATTGTACCAGCCATGACGCATCAAGATTTAAGCCTTGTGTGTTCTGAGCATAGCTGCGACTAAATGACGCATCTTGTGCTAGGTTAGTACTGGTAATCAAATACCAAGTGGCAGTGAGATTGTTATAACCTAATCCAAAATTACGATACAATTCAATTTGTTGTATCATGCTTTGTTCTAAACTGGTGGGCAAATTATCAACAAATTTAGGAATTACAACATCAGCCAATGCGCCCGTGGGCACAAAATTATTCAAAGTTACTGGTCCAGTGCCGTCTGGTAAATTACCAGCCCCTTGAGAAGTACCTTCTAGTATTACTGCAGATACTGCGGCCCAGATCACTAGTTTTTCATCAGCTCGTGTTGGAGTGCCAGTTTGAAGTCTGTTGGTTGCATCAAAATATTTGCCAGCCGGTGGAATAAATTTAATCAAACTTCCCACAGTAACGTACTGAGCATTATTGCTAGTATATGGGCCAATACTCAATGGTGATGACGCATTGTTTTGATAGAAGTAGCCGGTGGTTTCATTTACTAAACTAGTGCTCTGACTCCAGCCAGCATTTAACACTGTGAGAGGTGGTCTTGGGAAGTTGCCAAGTTTGTAGTAAAACTGCAACATGCTTCTACCAGCAACCGTGGGTTCTACTGAGTTGACAATCACATCTACAATTTCATTTCGTGTGGCCCAAGCAAAATCAAAACTTGGCAAAACATTTTCACGATAGATTGCACCGTCACTGGCAAAAATGTTTGTGCTGGAATATTTTCCAGTGATGTCTGTAAGATCAATATAGCGACTTGTGCCAGTAGAACTACGTGCTAATGCCTTGCTCTTGATAATAGAGTTATACAATGTAAACGGGAAGTTGTTGTAATCTTCTCCGTTGACCATGCGATTTTGCGTGTAGTAACGTGCAGGAGCACGTTGTTTAATTTCGTCAATTGATTCACGTGCTTGTGCATTAGTAACTGGTGTTGTAATACCACATGTAAACGTGATAGTTTCCAGTCGACCTGCTCGGCTAATGTAGCTGATAGGTACAACAATATTTTGCATTTCCTCAGGATTGATAATGTATTGCAATCCGTTAGAAGCACGTACATAAGTGCGGAACAATCCAACTGGAACACTGGAGAATACGCCATCACCAAAGGTCAAAGTAATTTGATCATTGGCACGACTTGTGATACTATAGAGTTCACGTTGGTCAGGAGCCAGTTGTTCAACTGCGCCGGCAAAAATATTGCTGACAAATTTCCATTCTGATGCAACACTGCCTAGTTCATCTAGTTTGTATAACCAGTGATCATTCTCGTTACACCCTTCAATGTTGATGTTGACTGTTCGGTTGGGAATAGCCTCAGACAAGTTAAAGTCTTGACTTTGTAATACACCTTGCTTGAACAAGAAAAAGAAACCAGTGTTGTCTGAACCAAATCCTTGACTATCATTACGGTACAAAATGTTAAATGCACCATTGGGCTGTGGTGGAGGTTCGTACACATATTCTCGACCAATGCTTGTGCCACTTACCACTTCAAACGGCATGTTAATGCCATCTACAATTGATGCATACGGAATTACAGGAAGAAATCCAGGAATAAGATTTATGGTATATTCATCAGTACCAACTCCCAGGATAGTTTGCTTGTTGCCCGGACGGCCAAATTTTTGACTATCAACTAGTGCGGCATTGACGATGGCTGTGAACTGTTCGAGCCAACTGGGGTTGGTAGGATCATTCCAATTAACTGTGACGTTTGCTAGGTTAATACTGTTGTAGTCAGTGACACTTTCAGTAGTTGATACTGAATTTACTTTGATGTATCCCTGCGATTCTGTATTACGTTTGGGTGTGTAACTTACTAGATTGGCAAGACGCACAACCGAGTCTCTACGTTCAGCAGTGTCTAGAAAGTTTTCACGAGCATTTAAATCATTACGGAATGCAAGTGATTGGCCCATGAAAGCCATAACATCAAGCAAGGCGATAAATTCACTTGATTCAATATAGTCGTTAAAGGTTTCTGGATAATAAAGACGTAAGTAGTCCACAAAACTCTTGCGTAGAGTTTCAAAATCGTAGGACTGGAAATCGGCTTCCCGGTAGGTTTGGTAGAGACGTTTCCAGTCCTCTACCCCAAATATTGCTGTTTGTCGTGTGGTCTTGGCCATGATTACTCGCTGTTCGAGTATTTATGTGGCAAATAAAGTACCGAGTTTTAGATAAAGCTTGCTCTGCGACTTTCCTGATCAAAGAAAATCGCCAGGCGTTCAGCCGTACTGCTGGATACAACTTGTACTTGAACTTCAATCAGTACACCGTTGTCTTGTGGGTATACTTGAGTATCAGAAATATATATTCTAGGATCTCCACCTGCCACACGCTGTACTTCAGCTAGTATTGACGCCATTGTTGTGGGTGTTTGATTTTCAAACACATAACTCCACAATGTGGTTCCATATCCTGGACGTCCAGGTAATTCGCCCTGTTGTATGTTAAATGCGTTGGAAAGATCACGTTTTATCAGTTCAAAATCAGTAAGTGTGAACTTTTTAAATTGATCTATTGTGTTGAATCCAATGAATGTAGGCATGACTATATTTATGTACGTTCTATTGGCTTATAATTAGGTGGGTCAATTTTTTGATCATCTAATACTGCCACAATTTTAGCATCCAATGCGTCACGATTTACTGTATTAGATTCGTTGTTTGGTGTTTTTGCAAAACCAGCAAATTCTCCCACTTTATCTTCAACAAATTTTGTAGAGAATTGCGCACTCTTTGCTGTATTCAACATGTTTGTTTTAAGATTATTTGGTGCTGTCCCTTTAACTAGACTGGCTACTGCTCCAACACCATACGCTGTGGCCATGCCTGTCAATGCCGATAAGGAAGACAGTGGTTCTTTGCCTGTGGCAATTCCAGATGTTTTTAAGCCCTGCAATGTGGTGTTCATCAATGCTTGTTGAGTGTTAACTTGTAGTTTATCATTGCCCAACAAACTGGTTAAACTGATGACGCCACTTGCACCAGTCCATACTGTAGGAGATGCCAACATGGCATTAATTTTGTTGCTTTGTGCAACTTGTTGAGCAGTAACATTGCCCCCAGTGGCATTGATGCGCTTGGCTTCGGCCGCGTCAGCCGCAGTGGGAGCAGGCACAGGTGCGGCGTTTAATTGGGCCAGCGTTCCAGGTTTAAGAAACTTTGAAGCTTCTAATTTTGCAGGTGTGAACCCAAACTGTCCTATTCCCTTGTCCACACTGACTGCTGTTGATGCCTGATTTGTGGCTGTTTTGGCCTGTGCAAGTAGTCCTGTTACTTCTGCCTTGTTCAAATCTCCAACCTTGGCCGACGCAATTGGTGTAGTCAATACTGCTGACGCTGTTACCGGATTTGTGACTGCTTGCGTTGCAGTGGGCGCCAGTGCTTTGGTCACCGCAGGAGATGCAGGAGTGCTAGAGTCTGCTTCAAAACTAACTGATACTGGTAAACCAGTATCAGTTAATTTAGTATCATCTAATGTGTATTCAGTTATGGGTTTGGGTGCATCCACGCTCTCAGGAGCCGCGCCGCTGTTGAGGTTGATAGGTTGTGCTTTAAAACTCAGTGCACCCGATGCTTTCCAACCGCCCTGTGCGCTTTGCAATGCAATAGTGCCATCACTAAGAACACCCACTTTGGTTTTACTGTAAATTGTAAAATCAGTTGTGCTGGAAAGTTTTATAGATTCTTGGCTTTCAATTTGAATATTTTTGCCGCGTATGTTGAGATTTTCGCCAGCATTGATATTGATATTTTTATCAGCGTGTAAATTAATTTCACCTTGACTACGAACGTTTACAGAGTTTGTGCTGTAGACATCTATTGTACCTTCGCTGCCTAGTTCAATCCAAGCTTGTCCATTGGCAGCAATGATATACAAGCAATCAGCTTCATCACTCATGGTGATTTGATGACCTTTGGCGGTGCGAATTCGTATAAGATTGTCTCTACCAATCAAGTCACCGTCATCCATGACTATGCTGTGACCTCCTCGACGACCTTCTATTCTAACATCTGTAAATTTAAGTTTGCCCGAGTCTAGCTGTTGCTTGATGTCTTTGTCCAGCAAGCCACCTTCGTATATGGGACGGCCTGGGGTTGACATACCAAATACTGCACTGGGGCTTTCACGTTGCGAACTGGAAGAAATTGGTCCACGAATATAATCTCCCAGCAAACCCTGATTGTACAACATAGCATACACATAATCGTGTACAGGTTTGGGTTGTGCAAAAAATCTTGGATTATCATATGTGGCAGTGTTTTCACTATTGATTTCTACCACAGGCAATTGTTTGGCATTGGCAGTGTCAATTTCTGCTGTCATGGCAGCGTTCTTGGACACAAATTTTCCAGTAGCACCCACAGCAGGAATCATGTGTGTTGAACCTGGCTCGGGCACACATCCAATATAGTAACCTTGATTTGGATCTCCTGCTACAAAGAAACAAATAACTTGAGTGCCAATGTCGGGTGGGGTAAACCACATGCCATAACTTTGTTGATTACCTTTGTAGCTACCAGGGCCAGCACTGCTAGATGCATTGTTTCTGGGTGTTACTCCATAAAAAGGTGGAACGTACATCACAGTACGCCAAAGGTCTTTATTTGCAGGATCTTTACCGGCAAATTGTTCTATGTAAACCTGTAGTCGTCCACTACGTGCAGAGTCAACATTGTTTTTGACAACACCAATGTATGGACCAAACTCTGTGGGCATACCCCCACGATCAAATTTGTAACTGCTCCCACGGCCTTGACTGCGTTGAATATTATTTGACATTGGTTAACTCTTATTGATCTTTCACTATGCCGTTGTTGGTAGTGATTCTGATACCTGGCAACGCCTCACCTGCGTAGTTGTTGGTGCCCGACGCAAACGCAGACCTAGCAATTTCTAAAGCTGCCGCAGGTGTTGCACCTCCACGACGAGCTGTGATATACGCAGGACTAGCTTGCAATTGAGATAGGGTTGGTTGTACTACAACTGCAGGAGGTCTTAAAATTTGATCTGTTCCCTTGGCCAGAGATGATGTGGGTTTTGTACCTGTGACTGAAGTAGTTGGTATTGATGGTAATCCATTGGCTGCAGATGCCAGTCGTTCAAGTCTAGCTGTCTCGGCAGCAGACTGATTTTCAGTTGTGGTTGTGGTTGTGGTAGTTGTGACAGCGTCTTGTTTTACTTGAGCAATTGGGTCAGGAAATATCAACAAAACTCCTTCTAGTTCTTGTGTAAATCTTCCTTGTCGGAAATTGCTGGTAACAATTGTAGCTTTGTAAATGTAACTTTGTGATTTAACATTTGTGCCAGAAACTTTCATAACACCCGACTGTAGGTCATAGTCAGCTGGTTTGTTGAAATTGATTTCAAACAATGCTTCACGTGCATCAAAATTTATTGTGCCATCAGGTAAAAATGCATCAAAATATGCATCGTAATTTTCGTTATCAACTTTCTTGGTACTGCGTACACCAGACCATACTTCACCTTGTTGTATCCAAGCAGGATCACCCACAATTGTAAGTTTTACTCGACCTTGGTCGGCTGGGCTGTACAAGTAGTCTGCGGCGTTGGCACCAGGCTCATTACGATTACCCTTTTCGCCTTGATTGGTTTGAGGACTGTTGGGTGCAAACAATCGTTTTTCTATTTCTCGATAGTCAGATGTATTCTTAGTTGTCTGTGGAGACTGTCGACTGTTCACTGTGATATAATAGAGATAGTTAAAATCTTGTTCAAAATTCAGTATGGATACATTTTCTCCAGTGAACCAGTAATTGTATTTTTTCTGTGCGCCACGAAATTTTCCTTTGGGGAAATATTCGCTCTTGATATCATTAATGGCATAAGGTGCAATCTCATAAGTGATCTCATAGGCATCATCATTGCGTTTGGGATCTTTTTTAATGGGCTTGGCTTCTACGCCAATCCTGTACCATGCAAATGCTTGAGCCCCTGTGCCTTGTGGTATTACTTTGCCATCTTTGTCAATGATTTTGGTTTGTTGTTTGTAGATGTAATCACTACTGCGTATAGCAAGATCAATGAATTGCACAATGCTCATACCAGCAGTGGCACTGACTGTTTTGGCATTGTTGCTCATGCTTTGTTTGGTGCCATCTTTGGCCTGTGCCGCAGTGGTTGCATCAACCATGGGTGCTGCCAAGCGATTAATTTGACCTGGTGGTACAATACTGGCGTTGGCAATTTCAGGATGACTAATTATAATTTTGTATCTATCGGCCACATCATATGTGTTGCTTGTGACTTGTTCTGCTTGAAACTTGTTCAGGGCCTGAACAAGACCACTGTTTAGTGTGGGGTTGGGTGCAGCCGCTGCCTTGTCTGGAGAAGCTGTTACTCCGGGTTTGGTATAGTTTATATTTCCATTGAACAAATTTTGCA
>Ga0181347_1000239_pt1 | contig 18159 bp, 21 predicted proteins | sample Su13VDMM110SN_FD_130102 | JGI IMG/M metagenome (GOLD analysis project Ga0181347, IMG submission 130102) | Freshwater viral communities from Lake Michigan, USA - Su13.VD.MM110.S.N | ecosystem: Environmental > Aquatic > Freshwater > Lake | place: USA: Michigan | collected 2013-07-16
GCGAAGAGCATGCTTTTCGAGAAGTGGCATCGGGAGTGCGACAGGATTCGCCGCAATGCTGACCTCGGACAGCGCCAGCTTGAGCCGCTCCCTGCAGAGCCGACTGCATCAGAGATCAAGGCTCTTGCTGAGGACCTCTACGAGTTCGTCCAGCGTAAGTGATCGACTCATCGGCTCCTGATCAGAGATCGAAGACACGGGTATCCTGATAGCAATCCCGTCCAAATCGTAGGTTGGCACAGTTCGCGGCTCTGGGGGTGTTCTAAAAGCCGCACTTATAAAGTTTCGAAAACAGGCATAGGTTATATCATGCACTTGTTCTCGTCTCTACTTCTCAGTCTTGTGACACCTTCCTGGGCTTCCGCAACAGGAACTGACGAGATGCTCTCGAACATTGAGATGGTCCCGCCGGTTGTGGTCTTCGTGGTGGATCTGTCCTCAGACATGGACAGCCCCTGCGATGGTTCCACGACCGGCAATTCTTGTCTGGAAGACACGAAATCAGCAATCCAGTCGGTCACGCGGCACTTTGACAATGCTCAATACGGGGTCGTCGGTACGGGTGGTTCTGCGACAGATGAAGCTTATTATCCGATCGCTCCTGTAGGTTCTTCCTATTCAGAGATTGCAGCAGCCCTAACAAGTGTCACAACACGAGGATCGACGAGGAACCTGGCAGAGACACTGGAGTCAGTGGCTGAGTCCTACCTGGAACTGAGCACGACCGACGACGGAGCAGACTCTGACAGTGACGGGATGACCGGCGACTGGTCAGAATCTCCGATCGGTTACTCCTGCACTGAGGTTCATCTGATTGTATTGGCAAAGGGTCGCCCCGCTGATGACGAGCAGGTGACTTTCTCGTATGCGATGGCATCCTCAGCTTCTTCAACTGAAGTGGCCTGCACTGATGCGGGTCTCGGAACACCCGACACTCAGTGCATCTACGACAACGTCGTCGCGCACCTCTATAACTCCGACTACAGCACACTTAGTGGCACGCAGCGAGTGATCACCCACACCTTGACACTTGGTAACCATGCCGGAGAAATATCAGAGACTCTGTACCAGAACGCGTCTGTTAATACATCGGGCGATGGCGTGTATGACAACGCCATTGGAGGTGGTGAGATCCTAGGCGACATCCTGCAAATCCTGGGCGACATTGTCGCGGGTACATACACGCGCTCTGCTCCTGTCTTGAGCGCGGATGGGAACTACCTCATCTACACCTTCTTTGAGCTCACAGGCATCAACCCGCTGGCACAGGGCCACGTCAGAGCTTACTCAATGGACGTGGACCCCTCGTCTCCTACCTACGGAGAAGTCCTGTACGAGGGAGCGTCAGCCTACGGCGGAGCAGTCTGGGACGCGGGAGATCTGCTCGTAAGTCGTCCTGTTAATTCCTACGAGGACAATCCAGATGACCGCGACGGTATCGGACACAGAGACATCTACACTTGGGAGGACGGCGCGGCTGCCCTGAGCGGCCTGTCATTTGATAGAGCAGCAGGTCGCCTGGGATTTGACTACGAGTTTGCAAGATCGGTTGGATCGTCATCATCCGTCTTGAGTCGCTACCTCGATACTACTGTAAGCTCCGCAGCGGCGCCTTGTGCGTCAAACAACGCATACGACTTGAACGGCGACTGTCTAGTAGATGGAGATGATCTACAGTCACTCATCGACTTCGCACGCGGACTACCCGAAGCGGAGTTTAAGTACATAAACCTGTCTCTGAACGGTGCATATCCGGCAGCAGGCTCTCGCGGCTCCTGGAAGCTGGGTGACTCTCCGTACTCGATCCCGATCGTGGTCTCGTCTCGAAACGACATGTATGCTGTAGATCCCTCCTATCGGGCCTTCCTCGCTGATCTAGAAGGCCGTGAGGTTCCCAGCATTGTCTTGATCGCAGCAAACGACGGCATGCTCCACGCGTTCAGGCTTGAAGATGACGAGGCAACTCCAACTGACGACGAGGCCGGCGAGGAGCTCTGGGCGTGGATCCCGGGCTACCTGCTGCTGCGCGACAAGGACGAGGAGTGGGCAGGCAGCCTCATCGACCTGATGTGGTACGGCCGCACCTTCCTGTTCGACGGCAGCCCCGTGGTCGAGGACGTGTGGATCGACGAGGACGGAAACGGTTCAAAGTCACCTGATGGCTCTGAGTGGCGGCGTGTTGTCGTCGTCCAGCAGGGTATGGGCGGCCCTGTGACGCTGGCGTTGGATATCACAGATCCTGCTGCACCCACGTATCTCTGGGAACAGACAAACGAGGTTGACACCACTGCAATGGGCATGACCACGGGACGCCCAGTCATCTTCAACGTCTACGATGCCTCAGTTCCAACAAGGGCCCGAGACCAGTGGGTGGCGATGTGGGGCGGAGGACGAGCCGTCGGATTTACCGGAGATTCGGGCAATGATTACTGGCGATCGACCGAAGCGAATCTCTACATGTGGAACGTGGGTGACGACTGGCGAGGCACAGAATCTGCCGGTTACGAGCAGCGCGGTGACAACATCGGATTAGACTTCCCCGACACAGTGGCACCTAGTGACGTCAACTACAATGACGGCGCATCGAGACTCGAATATGCCTACGTCTCAGCAGCACTTGCAGCGGTCGATGTGGACGGCGACGGCGACGGAGATGTCGTCTACTTCCCGGTGACCACAGCCTATCGACCCACAGAAGAAGGGGGTTTAGGCCCGATAGATGCTGAGAGTCCTGGTTCCTCGTGGATCTACAAGGCGATCATCGACACACGGGCACCTGACGATCTGCAGTGGTGCAAGTTCTATGACCCGATGACAGGAACAGACGGAACCAATGGTGTCGGAATGCGACCTGAGGTGTTCTATGCCGCGACAACATCCTGGCTTCGAGACGGAGGGTTAGGCGTCTACTGGGGTACTGGGACTCCATACGACAGGTCGAGCGGACGAACAGGTTACTTCTTCGCGATGAAAGATGCTGAACCCACTGCCTGCGCTTCGAGAGCTGAGCCCATCCCTTGCAATGGTCGCGACGGGTATTACCCGCTCAGCGCAGGTGAAGGCCTGACAGCAGACCCGACGGTCTACGCTGGTGTTATATACTTTAGTACCTACACACCAGACGCTGACCGCTGCGAGATGGGTACAGGTCGAATCTATGGCATCAGGTTTGACGACTGCTCACCGGGTCTCGATACTGACGGAGATGGAGAAGCAACTTCAGCGGATACTCCCTATGTGGAGCAAAGCGGATATGTCTCAGGCGTTGCGATCACTGCGTACGGAACTGTCCTGTACGGTTCAGCAAATCCTGATACCGATGAATCAGTCGTCGAGGTGCTTCGGGTGGCAACAGATCCTTTCATGGGGACAGCCACTGTAGCTTGGATGGAGATCTACTGAGAGAGGAACACCCGGATAAAATCCTCAAGAGATTCGTTAGTCTTCTTCTTTCTAACTTCTCTCTTTCTCTCTTCCTTTCTTGATGTCGAGTCTTCTATCTCAACACCGGGATTTCCTACAACTTCGACCGGAGAGACAGCCGCAGCAATCGCCGCTATGTTGGCTACCAGATCTTCGAAGACCTCTACTAGGACTTCATCCTTCATTGCCAGAACGCCCCTATTGTCAAGCATGGCCAGAGTCTCATTGGCTACTTGACCCTTGTATTGAGACGTAGATCCAAATCCCTGCTTAAATCTAACCTCATCAAAGTCATCGTAAGAGACACCAACATCTGGTTCTGCCAGCCTATCGAGAACAACTTCGCTAGACGCTTCATTCCGTGCAGTGACAAGCATCACATAGGTCTGCGGATCTCTAATTCTCTCGTGGAGAGCTTCAACAACATCTAGCGCTGCACTTCCAGAAACCGAACCCGGGTCCTGCATCCATGCAACTCCGGGATACATGTAGCAAAAGAGACTATAGTTGAAGTCATCGTAAGATAGAGATTTATCATTTCTAGCTTCATATAGAGCCTGTCTCACTCTTTCCTGATCATCTCCTTTGCTTCTCCGTACTTCAGAGATTAGATCCTCTGCTTCTTTCCTTGAGAGCCTTGAGTTGAAGATGATCTTTCCATGATCGTCTCTCCACCCGTCTGGCACGTTCTCTTGGTCGTTAACGATGATTGTTCCATCAAAGTCGAAGATCGAGATCCTTCTGTACATCTAGTTCCTTGTTGTTATAATTATAAAACGTGGACTACATGAGTCAACTCGAAATGAGAATAATCCAGAACATTCTGCGCGAGTCCAAGCGGTCTAAGAAGAAGTCGAAGGACGAACCAGAGGAAGAGCCAAAGCCTGTCAAGACTGTTAGCGTCAAGATCGGAGATAAAGAATGGGATAACTTCCCAGAGACAGAAATTCGAAGAGTGACCAGCCTCATTAGACAGATTGTTAGAGGAAATCTGAAGTCTTCCTCTGTAGTAGAAGATCTCATTAGCCAGGTCCCTAGCGCGAAACAGGAAAAACTTAGAAAAGTTCTCGAAGAAATCCAGAAAGAGCATGGTCCAGTCGCAATCTCTCGGATTCCAGAGAGCTTCCCGTTCCTTGCAGCTGAGGGCGGAAGTGAATATCTTCTTTCTGGTCTGGATGAAGATTCGATGGGGTTCCTTGACACAGAGCAGGGAACTACCGGCCGAGGAGAAGTAGCTATCGCTCTCCTGTTCGGAATTGAAGAGTTTCTAACTCCAGAAGAGCAGGGTGAGAAGAAGTCCTCTGTAAGTTCTTATGACCTTGTTTACAAGGGCAAGCAGTGTGATGTCAAAGATGCTCGTACGATGCTCAAGGATGGATCAGTCAAGCTTGAGAACTACGTTAGACTTGGAGGCGTAGTTTCCAGGCGTATTGAAATGGCTGTCGATGACGTTCTATCCCAGTACAGAGTGTATCTAAGATCAAGAGATTTCTTTGCAAATCAAACTGGCAGCATAGATGTTCTTTCAATTCTCGCGCTAGAAGACCAGTCAGTCAAGAATTCAGATCAGATGGCAAGCACTGCTAAGAAGGTCTTCATTGAGATCATGACCAAGATTGACAGCATTGTCAAAGAGAACCTAGAAATAGAGTATCCTGGAGGCATCTTCATCATCACAAAGGAGAAGATTCGTCTCTACAGCCCTAGCGAGTTTGTGATGTACGCTCTGAAGGGTGACGGTAGGTGCAGCATTGAGTATGTCGACTCAGACGATGAATCATACTTTAGGAAAGGCGTTCTCAAGAATCTCGAGAGAAGCAAGAAGCGTCTTTTTGACGAATACTACGAAGATGTCCGCAAGAGCAAGGATAAGGCTCCAGAAGTCGAAGAGCCCGAAGAGATCCCTGATGCGCCTCCCGAGGAACCTGAGACTGTAGTTTGATCTCGTGATCTTGGGTTGAACCTGGTGTAGGATGCTACCAGGAGGTAGAGATGGATCTTACTTACAGTGCGGTCTGGCAAAAAGATCAAATCGTCTTCTGCTTTGATGCCAAAGAAGACTACCACGATGAGAGTGACAAACCTCCAGTAAGCCTACCAGCTGTCACTACAGCGCTCTCAAGCGCTGTCTACTCCTGGAATCAAAACTTCTATGGACTTCGCTACAATCTTTTGATCTCTCCTAGCTGCAAAGGAGCAGACATTGTAGTGCAGTGGGGACCAGAAAGCGAATTTCCAAAAGACTGGATCGGCATGACAAAGGTTAAAACCTGGGACAGGTCCATCAGCTCAGCAGATATCTACCTGAATCGAGGTGACAAGGAGTGGTGCTCTGACGTAGATCTTGACACTGGATTCATCAGGAAGGAAGGTTGCTACGCTGTGTATGACACCATTGTTCACGAGGTCGGGCACGCTCTCGGGTTCAGTCACACTGATGACCCGCGATCCTACATGGTCAGCTGGTCTTCTACTGAGGTGAAAGAGACCTCTTCTCGCAGCATCACTAGCGAAGACCTGAGATCTCTCCAGAAGTACTACGGTGCAACAGCTCAGAAGAAGAAGAATTGAAAATCTTTTAATTGAAGTCTACATTTAAAGAGAGGAACATGGAAAAAGTAACACAAGTACTAGAAGCCATAAAGCACAGTGCAATGATCGACGTACAGATACCGATGTATGCGTACACTCTGATCGTCTTTCTATTTGGAATGATGTTTGGATCTTTGGTCTAGGGGGTGAATCTTGTCCGGTGTACTATGAAGCTTTCAAAGCTGCGCAGAGCAGCGATCACGTCTTCAAGCTTGCAGCATTCGCTGACAAGAGATCTGGCATCTTCGGGATCAACAACCGCGGGAAGATGACCGCAAGATTCCGAAGGCGTTACAAGAACAGCGATGCCTGTTGCTACGATCGACACGCAGAGGTCGATCTGATTCTTAAGCTGAACTACATCCCAAAGAAGATAACAGTGGTTAGGTTCCTCGCGAGCGGTGAGTTCACCATGGCGAAGCCTTGTATCCACTGTCAGAACTTCCTTCGGATCTCTGGCGTTAAAGAGGTAAGGTACACCACCTGGTCAGGAGAGTGGGAGACAATGAAGCTGCGGGCATAGTTAGCTGTATGACACCTGAGATCTCATCACTTTCAGACTGGACAGAGCTGTGTGAACTTTGCGATTGGGACGAGGAGCGGGCTGCCACTCTTCTGGAATCTGTTAGACTGCACAGTACAAAGCTAATGCCTAGCGGAAGAAAACTTGAACTTTGTAAGTCAATCATCTCTCGTCAGCCGCTGATAGATCAGAAGTCTCGGGCTTCCTACACAGCTGCTGAAGCCTGAGCCACCAGAGTGTGAAACTTTCTCATAGCCTCTGCATCTTTATCTGAGGCTTCACACCACATGTAGTCGCAGAACTCAAACTCAGGTATTGTCTCTCCCGAGATGATCTCTCGCGCGAAGAAAGACATGCCATCCCAACCTACGTTGGCGATCCTCACTGCAACTGTATCACCGTCGCAGAACCAGTAGAGTCCCATCTTTTTTGGAAGAACTCCTGTAAGCAAGACTCTCTTTCCTGTCTGTGTGTAGCCGACCATATCGATAAATATAGTTGAACAAGACGCTAGATGTTCTTAGAATATTAATGGCAAAGTTGAGTGTAGACGATCTTTGTCCACCGAGTCTCGGTGAATTTCTTTATGGCCAGAAGGTTGCTCTCTACTGAGCTGGCTCTCGAAAGGTGAACGGCGGGCAGACCGAGGCCGCCAAGTAACCACACTTTATGAGAATCATGCAGGATAACGACGACGTGAAAACTCACCCATCAACGCTGCAGGTTGACACTGTTGAAGACATGCTCTGCTTACAGATGGGAATTATTCCAATGTCAATCTGTCGACGTCACAAGAGTGACCTCTCGAGGCTCTTCCAGGACATAGATCCCGAGGAGGCGCGGAAGATGAAGAGGAAGTTTCGCAAGCTTATTCGACAGTTCTCAAACTCCAAGAGTCGAGACAGGAAGCTCTCAGCTTCTGAGATGAAGCACAACTTCTACTGGAAGCTCAGGTTGATCGCCTTTGATAGGTGCAACTAGCGCTTCTTGTTCTTCTTGCGGTGCTTCTTGACTCGTTCCCATTCCTTGGAGTCTACACTCCTAGCTTTTCCACCCACAAGGAATGAGTTGACTCTGGCCATTGCCCACTGGTGCTGGCCGATCTTCTTTCTGTGGCCTCCGCCGTAAGCAGCAAGACCCTTCTTGTAGACTACTGTGAGAGCACCAACGGGAGCGTTCGACTCCTTTGCCTTATTACGAAGAGATGCCATCGTCTTCGCTCCGAGGGCTTCATTCAGCATCTGCTCAAGAAGCGGATCCATGAACTCTTTCTCGTCTGCCTCTTCAAGCATCGAGAGCATGAGACCCTCCTCGGGATCATCGTAGAGCTCTGATCCGTCATCTTCTGCGTAGACTCCGAGCTCTTCGGGTGTATCGTCAGCGTCGATGTCAAGCGGGCTCGTCTCGTCAGCTTCGTCGACCTTCTTCTTACCGAAGCGCTTCTCATAAGCGATCGTGTATTTAGATCTAGGTGCATCTCTGGGCGGACCCTTCTCTCCTGCGACATCTGAGTGGTCGTACTTGTCTGGGTCGTCAGGGTGCATCTTTGAGTGTCGACGCAGGTCTTTCTCCCGTTCAGATCCTTTGGGAGCACCGTAGCTCCGCGGCAGAGATTTTAGCTTCTTCTTCTCTTCAATCTCTTCGAAGAGCACCTCTTGCACCAGATCTCTGATCTGCTCGAAGTCTGTCTTCTCTTTAATCTCCATGACTAGTTCTCCTGATCCAGGTATGACTCTATGCCACTGATTAGCGTGGATCGAGATCTTGTCGCCTGGCTTGATGTTTGTTGGTATCTGGTCGTCAAACTGGACCTTCCAGCCTGTTCCTTCTAGTATTGTAACAACTCTATCGTCCGCGTCACGGTGCCAAGTGAGCTCTCCGTCGATCGCCTCTCGAGTGATCCGTCGGATCCGAGTCCCGGGACCTGTGAACCTATCTGTGTATTCCTTCATCCTACCACCACTTATAGTAATTCTTACCACCGAAGAGGTAAGGGTAACGGCCCACGCGGCAAGCCCAGTAGCCAGGCGTGGTCTTGTCGTCTTTCTGCTCGCAGCGGTGTCGAGCTGCGAAGGATTTGCGGCGAGCCGGATCGTTGAGCTTCACGCTGAGACCGGGCGAGCCGAACTGCACCTTCTTGATGTTCTTGGACCTTGGATCTCTGACGTAGACTGCGAACTTGTGACCGCCGCCACTCACTCTGAAGGGTCTATCAAGCTTCACCTTGCGGCCCTTGTACTCTGCTTCTGCGATCACCTCAGGCATCGGAAAGTCAAGCGGAACAAGGTGACCCTCGTGGATGCCCCAGTCTCCGATGTCTGTCGCCATCACCCAGGGATCTACAAGATCATGAGGAATATCTCCGACTGCCCAAGCGATGCGGGCTTCCCTGATGAGCTCAAAGAACTTCTCTGAACCAGGTCGGTAGACAGGATCTGTGATCGGGATCTCGTTGTCCACGTGGTACTTCAGGCCTTCTGATAGGATTCGTCTCATGCTATACACGTGTAAATATGGATCACAAGTGGTACTATAGGGGCACAAGGAGAGAATATGGTTAGACTCGGTTACGCCTGCATCAACATGGAGCTTCAGGAGAAGCGAGGCATCCAGACCTCTCGCGGCATGATCAAGCGGACCTTCCAGCAGAAGGGTATCACATATGCTTCGCAGCTCGCGCTGCAGAACTGCAAGGACCTGATCGAGGTGGTCAGGTGGAACAATGCCCGAGGCGTCAAGGTCTTTCGAGTCACATCCTGCCTCTTTCCCTGGGCGTCAGAATACAGCATCGATGACCTTCCGGACATCGAGGAGATCTCTCGAGCGCTGGCGACTGTGGGCTTTGTGGCTGCTGAGGGCGGCCAGCGGCTGTCACTCCATCCCGGTCCCTTCAACATCCTCGCCTCGGAGACCGAGCGGGTCGTGGACAGCTGCATCACTGATCTTAAGATCCATCAGAAGATCATGGAACTCATGAAGCAGCCTGAGAACCGATGGGCGAAGATCAACATCCACGTGGGTGCGGCGAAGGGTGACCGTCAGAAAGCTCTCGACACCTGGTGTCGGAACTTCGAGCGGCTGCCCGAAGGTGTCCAGAAGAGGCTTACTGTGGAGAACGATGACAAGGAGAACCTCTACTCGATCAAGCACCTCTACGACGGCGTCTTCAAGCGGACAGGCGTGGCGATCGTGGCTGACCAGCACCACCACGAGTGCGGTCACCAGGACCTTCCCTGGTCCGAGGCTCTCCCGCTGGCAGCTTCGACCTGGGGCAACGTCCGGCCTACCTGCCACCTGTCTAACTCTCGGCAGCTGGAGGATCCGAAGGAAGCGAAGAACGCTCACTCTGACTGGTACTACACACCCTTCATCGACTGCGGTCTCGAGGTGGACGTCGTGCTGGAGGCGAAGATGAAGGAGCGAGCGCTGTTCGACTACCAGAAGAAGTGGCCCGCAGGCAGTGCTGGGTGATGCCTAGATCACTTCTTGAGCCAAGATGTGGGTAAACTCAGACTAGGAGTTGGTGCCCTTAGACTGCAACTGGAGCTGCTTCTTGAGGTTCTCGTTCTCTTTACGGAGGAACTCCACCTCAACACGTAGAGCAGCTAGCGATTCAGCCATCTTGAGGATCTCATTCTGGAGCTCAGACCTCTCCTTGTATGATCTCTCGAGCTTGTCCTCTAGGACCGCAACCCTCTCTCGAAGGTCATCGCGGAACATGTGATTGTTCTTGTCTGCATTCTCTGCTGCCTGAGCAGCCATCTTCAGACGACGCTCGTAGAAGTTCCAAGCAGCTGAGGATCCGAGAACTGTAATTGCAGTGACAAGAATTGTTGCGATGTTCTGTGTATCCATCACTTCCTCACATCGCTATTTATTCTAGAGCTCAGCTCAAATCCTGTCCGGTATAAGCACCATGTCGCAACACCTGTCACTGAAGCGAGGAACAGCTCATCACCTCTTTCCGGGTGGAACCACTCTGACGCGAGGAGTGAACCAAAGAGCAGGACAGATCCGATGTTCATTCCGTGGCGGACTGCAAGCCCGCACTGCAGCGAGGCCCAGCATCGGGCGAAGCCTAGTATGACCAGGATCACCCGGGCAGCAAGTCCAACCCAGTGAACTCCGTCAGGTACAACTGAGATGACCACCATAAGGATGCCAAGAGAGATCTCAGCAAGCTCAGAGTCACTGTAGCGGACGAGGCTAAGAAATCTTTCTAAGCTGCTTCTCATGCTTGTAACTATGCGCGTTCCAGAGTAGATTGATACTTAGCCAACAGCATGCTGCTATCAGAGATCATCATAAGGCGCCACATCCGTAGGATCCTGGCTGAAGACGTCGGTCGCGAAGGCGGGGTTCCGACTTCAACTGCTGTCGACACTTCTGGGAAGTCGACGCTGACTGGAACCGCTGGTGGCAAGCGGACTCTCGCTGATAAGATAGCGCTCGGGTTTCTGGCGCTTCCAACAGCAATGAAACTCAAAGACCTGTTCTTTGGAGACGACTCTTCTGATCCGGGTCTTAGAGATGCGAAAAAGCAGTTCAAGGCCGCCGTGTGCGGAGACAGCCAGGCACAGGGTCCGCTCGGCCAGGAGACTGAGAAGCGACTAGCGGCAGAGGGTTACACTGTCGTCAGAGCCGACGGCACGACGTATAAGGCAGGTGCCAAGCCCGAAGCAGTGCTCAATTTTGTCAAGGCAAACGCCAGAGACTCGATACTGATCGTGGCGATCTTCGGTGGGAACGGATCACCTGACACTGCAAAAGCTGCAGCTGAAGAGATGCAGAAGGTGTGTGACGAGAACCTAACCACCCTGCTGGTGATCGGTCCTCCGGTGACGACCAAGATCACAGATCCCGCCGTGGCCAAAAAAATGGGCGGCGCAGACCACTACACGAAGATGACGCCTGATACACCGCAGTCGCCGGCTTACAGGAGATCAATATCAGACTCTATGCAGACTGCAGCTGTGGATGGACGAGCTGTCAAGGTGTACGGCATCGCATCACAGTATAGCGGCTATCCTGACCAGCCGGATGGCCTCCACTGCTATAATGGAGCGGCAGGCGTAATCGCTGCAGCGATGACATTCTTTGGGCTCGCGGCGATCACTGCTTCTCTGAGGAAAGTGATCCAGGGCCAGGGACAGGGTAAAACTCGGACCAAAGTCGTCAAGAGAAAGAGGATTGTCACTGACTCCGGTAGCACTCTTGCTGATGTGCAATCTGTGGGCATGGCTTCATTTGACAGTTCTGCCACCATTGATCCCGCCAGATTCAAGCAAGGACTTGAGATTGTAGAATCTGGAGCAGCAGGATACCGTGCTCGAAACAAATCAACAGGAGCACTAGGGAAATACCAGTTCATTCCATCCTGGTTCACACAGAAGCTGATCACTCTCATTAAGAACAAAGGTGGTTACAGTAATTTTTCTAAAGTTAACGCAGAAGAAGCGCAGACTGAGCTAGACAAAGAACGTCCAAATCACAGCAGCAGTAGCACAGAAGAGCATGATGCTGCTGTAGTGGTGTACTCAAAAAAAGGAAAAGTCTACGAAATGTGGGAGGCTTTCTACCTCAACGATCAGATGCAAGAAGACTGCATGGACATCCAGATCGTTGACATAGGAAAAGTAGCAGAAAGTTACAAGCTGACATACGCTTCGGATCCTGCAGTCAGTGCACTAAGCATCCCACAGATTGCAGCATGCATCCACTTCATGGGATCCGGAGATTTTTTGAACAAATTCATCAAAGGAAAGCAGTATGGACCGCCAACTTCAGAAAATTCAGCTGTTCCTGTCTACATCTCCGGTTTCAGCCAAGGATACTATGGCAGCGACTACTAGGTCCATACTTATGATGTCCAAGGGTGCAGAGTGACGAAAGCGCGTATCACAGAATCTCAGCTCAGGCAGATCATCGCTCGGGAGGTCAGATTGCTGGCCGAAGCAGACGAACCTGCAATGACGCCGCAGGAGTTCATCGAGAAGATCACTGAGCTCGAGCGGAAGAAGAACGATCCTGGCATCCTTGATAAGCTTCTCAAGCTGCTTGGATTCGACAAGTCCGGCGGACAGAAACTCTACACGATCAAGGTCGGCGGAGCCGACCAGAAGTTTCTGTGGTACCCCGACAAGAGTGTCTTCATCCAGATAGATCCGCCCCTCTTCAAGATGAGCAGTGGTGCTGATATTAATCCAGCAACTCTCAAGGATAGGGGGAGCGTGTTCCCGAACGTAGACAGTTTTAACACTCTTGTTGACAGAGCCAAGAGGACTGAAGGCAAAGACAAGGAAGCTTTCATTCTGCAGATGCAAGATCCCAACAAGAGCGGACTTGTCTTCAAGTACAAGGTAGGTTCAGAGAACCCCTACGAGGTCCTCATCGCCTACAGCGTGGCACACTTCGCTGCTGCGATGACAGCGCTAGCTCGGGCAGCAGGAACACCCTTAGATGTCAATCAAGAATAAGACAGGAGATACCATGAGAAAGACGATCATCCTCAGCGAATCAGAGATCAGAAAGATCATCAGTCGAGTTCACCGCATGGGCGGTCTCATCAATGAGAACCTTGATAGCACTAAAGAAGCATACATCGGAAAGTTTTCTGATGCCGACAAGTTTAAGTACGAAATTATGGTCGCTGAAATGCAGAAAGAAACAAAAGGCATCATAGTTAGAAGACCTGGCGACTCGCCTCTAACTTTCGAACCGATTGATACTGACACTTCTGCAGAATTTGTCGGATATTTAAAGCTCAAAGACAGCGGATCTGGTGTTCCTATCTTCTCTGCCCCGGATGGTTTGCAGTTTGAGAAGCTCATCAAGCAAGATGCTTTTATAGTAGCAATGAGACCGTGGATCGAGGGTCCCGCTCTCGCGAAGTTCCTTTCAGAATCTAATCCAACAGATAGCGGATATATAATTCTCAAGACCGCAGATATCCAAGGTCCGACGGGGCCCGGTGAAAAATCACGAACAGGATCTGGACTTGAAGCATTTCTGTTTGCAGTCCCTGACGGAAAAGTCTATACGGTGATGAGCGTCTACAATCCCTACCATATTGCAAAGCTTATTGTCTATTACATGAAGAAGTTCCCTAACATTGAGCAGCTGAGAGGGAACTCAACTCTACTGCGCTCCACCGCGGATGAGCTTGCAGGAATCAAGAGACCTGACACGGAGGTCAGTGCAAATGATCTTGAATGAATCTCAGCTTAAGAATCTCATCTCTCGGTTGGTTGCTGAGGCGGATTCACCTTCAAGACCGCAAACAACAGAAAAAGTTGATTTTAAGAATCTGCTGTCAGGTGCAACTGATGTAAAAATCTTCTTTGGTACCGCAAGAAAGCCTTTCTCCTCTTCAAAAGTTACGAAAAGCGGTCTTGTTTACACCTCACTGCTAAAGGGACCAAAGCGACTGGGTCAGTCCACAGAAGGAAATGAGGGCATTGAAAAAATCTTCTCTTATCTAAATCTTAGAGCGTTCGCATACGCGTTTCTATTCGACGACCGGATGTTCTATGGGTTCGGAGCGGAAGATGTTAAAGAGCTTATGGATGAGCTTCTTTCCAGCTCAGTCTTCAAAGATTACGTAGTGGACACTCTAGGGTGTACAGGAGATATCTCAGGTCTCTCTTTTAAAATTGACACTGAGACCTCAGCTAGCACCGGAGGTGAATCAAACGCTGCAGTGACTACCCCGGGCGAGGATGATGTGACCCCTTTCTCGGCCGGCGCTGAATCATTGAAGCGACTAACATTCGACATTGGTCTCAATGAAATAAAAGATCTTTCTGCTGTGTATTCTCCCGCAGAAGATACTCGAATTTTTGTTGCAATGAACCTAGATGGAAAGATTCAAATATCTCCAGAAGACAAAAAAACTCTAGAAAAGGCATTCTTTGCGAAAAGAATAACTCCAGAGGAAAAAGCTGAAGCACAAAAATCGAGCAAGACAATCCTTAGTAGCACAGGGCCCAGCCTAAGATCTCCATTCATTGTAAGTGTCCAGGTTGTTGAAACTGTCGATGCTGTCGCAAAGCATCTCACTCAGCTTTTTAACTCTGGGAACTACAAGATCAAGATTGACGATCGAATGATCGTTCCATCATCAGCTGAAGAAGATGAAGCTGCTCTCGACCGCCGAGGTGGCGACCCTTGAAATCTAGATCTTCTAAGCGCGTCGGTGGCTCTCATCCCGAGGAGCACTACTCGCTTGCGACTCGCAAGAACCTCCACCTCGACAAGCCCACATCTCACGGTGGCTGGCCCGAGGGTGAGTACGACCCGCCTGTCAACGACAGGATCTACGGATATCTCAAGAGCATGGGTCTCATCCGTGAGTTCGTCGAAGCTGTCATTGAAGCAGCTCCCGCAGGTGCTTCCGGCCAGACCAAGAAGCCGATCAGCAAAGTTTTCAGCCCAGTCCCCGAAGGGAAAGACTGGATCTGCTGGACCAGGAAAGAGACAGACGATCGAGCGCAAGCAGGCACGCTGGCCTGGTCAGAAGACTTCCTCAACTCGATCTTGCAGGGGTTTGGTCTGACTGGAAAAGCTTACGAATCTGTGCGGCAGAAGGCGGAGAACTTCCTGGCGAACACGCGATTTGATGCTATTTTCAACGCCGCCGGAGATCAGCAGATCAAGGGAGAGATGCCGCTCAATAAGCTTCTCAAGGCGATCGCAATCTCAGAGTCGCAGATGCTACCCACCGCAGGTGACGGTGGAGGCGCTGGGCTCATGCAGTTGACACCTCCGGCACTCGAGCAGATCAAGCAGCTGACAGGGCGAGAGATCGATCCTAGAGATCCAAAGCAGTCGATTGAGGGTGCTGCGACTTACATCAAGTGGCTTGACAAGCGGCCGAGCCTGTCGAACCTCGTAGACCTCATGAACGCCTACAACACTGGGCTCGGTATCGTTGGCAAGATCAAGGCGGGCGTGACAAAGAAAGACGGACAGCCCTATAGGCTGAACGATCCCGACTACACCAAGAAGATCGGCGCGCTATACCAGCTGATGAGAGCGTTCGAGATCGAGCAGTCAGATGCTGAACCTGACCAGTTTGCCGGATTGAAGACAGACTTAGACAGCTCTAAAGTTAGTAAATAGTTCTTGTAGTAGTTGTCATTCCTGTTTATAATATGTCGAAGGAGATCGTCTTGAAGATCTGGCACATCAGTGATACGCACATGAACCAGGGACAGCTCCAGGTCCCTACCGGTGTCGACCTCGTGATCCACACGGGCGATGCCTCGAACTGGCGCGACCCGTACCGCAACGAGCCCGAGATGCGTGCCTTCATCGACTGGTTCGCCGCTCTTCAGATCCCGAACAAGGTCTTCGTCGCCGGCAACCACGACACGTCTGTTGAGAAGGGCCTCGTGAGCCGAGAGCTTATGACGTCACGCGGCATCACCTATCTCCAGGACGAGGAGGCAACGTTCGGAGGGCTACGGATCTGGGGCGCCCCGTGGACGCCCACTTACGGTGACTGGTCGTTCATGCGCGGACGGCACAAGATGCACAGCATCTGGTCTAGCATCCCAGAGGGGATTGACATCCTCGCCACACATGGACCGCCGTACGGCGTCCTCGATGCAACCTACTCACAGAACAATCGTGTGGAACTCTGCGGCGATGTCTCACTGATGAAGCGGGTCCAGGAGCTCCAGCCACAGCTTGTCTGCTTCGGGCACATCCACTCGACTGATGACATCCGCAACGCTGGGACACGGACTGTTCACGGTCTCCGGACGATCTTCAGCAACGGCAGCTGTGTCGATGACGGAAAGTGGGGCATCATCACGTCTCACGGGAATGTGATCGATATTTAGATCTTGTGACAAAGAACCCAAGCGTTGCTCTGCTTAGAGCGCTCATTAAAGAGACGATCCTCGAAGCACCTAGCAAACCTGGAGCGAGGAGTGGTAGCTCCATAATTAGATGGGAGATTTGACCAGACGTGAGACGGAGTGAAGCACCAAATGGAGACGACTGAGAGAAGCCTAAGACTGCTCATCAGAGAGATGGCACAGTTCGACCCGAACGCAACACCCGAGGGTCAAGACTCCAGCAGGATCTTCCGAATTGCAGCAGACATGTGTCGCGAGCTCGGTGACAGGCAGATCCTCATCAGGGAGTTCCAGTCTTCAGCCCCGCGCGGTTACAACTACGTTACGACAGAAGGGATCGCAGAGCGGGGCAGGATGGCACTGCGCTACAAGCAGGAACCCGTCTACCGCGAATTCATCGACAGGCTCGCTTCTCGGTGGGGTCTGGGCAGCGTGGTTTACTGCGCATCGATCGGCGGTCGCGTGGCACCAGGTATGTTCGGCAGCGAGCACATCGTCCTCCCAGCGTCACCCTACAAGGTGATCTGGAGCGAGGAAGTCGGAGACTCAGGGAGCTGGTTGAACGGCGAGCTGGTGGGGACCTTGCGAGTCCCGCGAGCCAGCGAAGAAGTTCCGGCGGCGATTGAAAGCTACACAGAAGGTTGGCCTCCGAACAGTATGAAGCTCGCGGAGGCGATCCTCGACACAGCGGGGTACTACCTCATCGGTCGTGAGTGGGCTGCAGACACGTTCCAGCGGATGGCGAGATTCACTCGGCGGCCACCGCCTAGAGCTGCTGGACCTGTTGTCTCCTCCAGGAAAAGAGAAGAGGAGGAGATAATGAAAAAGTACGGCAAACCTATGCCCACTAGAGAGTACAAGGCAAGCCTGAAGGATGAGATGATGGCAGCAAGAACCTATTCCGAGCTGCTACCCTACTTCGAGTGGATGCAGGAGGAATTACGTGGCTAGTCGCCTGCTGCAAGGCATCATCCGGGAGATGATACTGCAGGAAGCCCGTAGAGGCCCCGTCGCTACCTACATCCGGTTCGGTGATCCACGGAATGTGGCTGGCGGCGTCTCCGTCATCCACGACCCCTATGCCTATGCCTATGCTGAGGAGCCCGCTCTCGCATCCTTTGAGCCCGGTGAGACAGCACCCAGGCTGCAGTCTGAAGCCGGCATCTCAGCGTACCCGGTCGTCCTCGAGGAGCCCGAGCGGATCGTCTTCAGGATCGGCAATGGCGTGGGAACATTCAGCCGCCAGCTGGGCGGCTTCCTGGTGGATCGATTGATGAGCGATGACATCTGGATCTTCAAGGCGCGGAGGATCCCAGGTGCTGTAGGCACCGACGATGAACCCCTGATCGATGCTGATACTGTCAGACGACCCCAGCAGATCACAGCTGACATCCTCTACGTCACATCGCTAGATACCGGTGATCCCAGCAGGGATGCCTCACGTGCAGAGAAGCTGACAGAGCTCCTCGTCCCATGGGATCTGATGGCCTACCACGACATGGGTTACAACGAGTTCTTCAAGCGCAAGGGCGTCTCACGTGAGGAGATCGAGGCGTACATCTCCCGTCTCCGTGCGAGGTTTACCCACCCGGAGCAGGTGAGGAAGATCAACGAGCTCGAGGAGAGCTGGCTGGCAGAATGGGACGAGGACCATAATTAGCCGGGAGGAAGCGAAGCATGAGAATCACAGGTGGCCAACTGCGGCAGATCATCAGATCTACTCTGCTCAACGAATCCGCACGAGCAGAAAACGGCGGA
>Ga0181347_1000241_pt1 | contig 18139 bp, 27 predicted proteins | sample Su13VDMM110SN_FD_130102 | JGI IMG/M metagenome (GOLD analysis project Ga0181347, IMG submission 130102) | Freshwater viral communities from Lake Michigan, USA - Su13.VD.MM110.S.N | ecosystem: Environmental > Aquatic > Freshwater > Lake | place: USA: Michigan | collected 2013-07-16
ACTCGAACGGCTGGTATTTGACCACTGACGTTCCTAACGGCATGAAGCACTTCGAGCGTATGCCTTTGACGAACTCGATGGACGGTGACTTCGATACGGGCAATGTCCGTTACAAGGCCCGCGAGCGTTATTCGTTCGGCTGGTCTGATCCTCTGGGTATGTTCGGTTCGCCCGGATCGACCTGATAGTTAGATAGGGTTGGGGGTTCCCGGCTGGAGGGGGGTAGGTCACAAGCCTACCCCCTTTTTTATTTGCACAAGAGAAAAACTTGTGGTACAACCCTAATACCAAGACTACTTGGCTTGTTGACTGACTTGGCAGACTCCCCTCAAGACAGCAAGCCGCAAATGAGGATATATCATGGGATTCGCAACTCACCTTGGCCCTTGGCTGCTCGGTACGGTTAAAGACACCACCGGGACCACTGCTGGCACGATTCGTAACATTGGTGCGACTGTTGTGTCGCAATCGGGTACTGTTGGCGTTGCCAACACCTCGGCCATTACGTTGTGTGTGCTACCTGCTGGCGCACAGATTATCAACATCGTTTGTGATGTTACAACTGCATTTGCGGGTACGACTGGTAACACCATCACTGTTCAGACGGCTGGCGGTACTTCACTGGTTACCTTTGGTAGCGCAACTACCACCCCGTTGGCTCTTGGCCGCAATGCCACTGTGTTTACGAGCAGTGCTGGCGCTGTTGCAGCCATGCTCAATGTCGGCTCTACCGACCTGATCCTGCAAGTGATTTATGCTTGTGCTGGTACAGCAAGCGGCGGCGCTGCTACGGTCACGGTCAATTATGCTGTACGTGGCTCTGACGGCTCTGCTAACCCAGCGTCCGCCTAATTAGTCTCGGGGGCTTCGGCCCCCTCTTCATAGGAGTGCCTCATGGCAAAGACTAATTACTCGCCCACGTTCCCGATGTATCCGGGTGATGCGGCGGCTGTAACCACGAGCGATACCGTTCCGTTCTCTACGCCATCTATCGTGTTTGTGGGCGGTGGTGGTACTGTGCGCGTCCTGACTGCTCAAGGCAGCGACGTTACGTTTGTTGGTGTGTTGGCGGGTTCTATTCTGCCTGTTCAAGTAGCCCGTGTTTACGCAACCACGACGACTGCTACCAACATGGTCAGGATTTTCTGATGTCATTCGGATTCGGCATGGGGTTCCCACGGGCCTCGTCCGCTGCGGGCGGTCCTTCGCTCAACTTGCAATTTGCAGGGAGCACCACGCTCGACCCGAGGATCACCTTCACCAGAGCAAGTTCGGGCTCGTACTACAACTCTGACGGCTATCTGCAAATTGCAGCGATTAACCTGCTGACGTTTTCAGAGCAGTTTAATAATGTTATTTGGGTAAAAAGTAGAGCCAGCATTACAGCTAATGCAGTCAATTCGCCTGATGGTACTTTAACAGGTGATAAACTAGTTGAAGATACAACTGCGTCAAATACCCATTTTGTATCTCAAACAGTTACAAATGCAAACGCAGCATATACATATTCTGTTTATGTTAAGGCTGCTGAAAGAAATGTAGCCTTTGTAGGTATGACAGACGGTGTTACTGCTCTATCTGGAGCGTTTATTGACTTGTCTACTGGGGTATTAACAAATTCAACGGGAGGTAGTTGGACTAATTTTTCTTCCGCTTCAACTAGCGTTGGAAATGGGTGGTGGAGGGTTAGCGTCACAGCAACAAGAGGCGCGGGGACTACTACAGGCTGTAACATTTACCCGTGCTTGAGTGCTGGAAGTGTAACTTACACGGGTGACGGCACTTCTGGAATCTACATTTGGGGCGCTCAACTCGAAGTAGGAGCCTTCCCCACTACATACACGCAAACGACCAGCACCGCCACCGGAGCCCCACGTTTCGACTACAACCCCTCCACGCTGGCCCCGCTGGGCTTGCTGATTGAGGAGCAGCGAACAAACTTGGTAACGTATAGCAGTGAGTTCGACAATGCGGTTTGGATTAAAGCAAGAGTAAGCATTGCGGCAAACACAGTTGTTGCGCCCGATGGGGCTTTGACTGGTGACAAGATAGTTGAGAACTTAACTCTCGACACACACGTTATCACAAGAACAATTAGTGTAAGCGCCACCTCTTACACCGCTACTGTTTACGCACAAGCTGCCGGAAGAGATTGGATTGCTTTACAAACTTTTGATGGGTCAGTCTCACCAACAGCATATTTTAATGTTGCCGCAGGAACATTAGGTGTTTCTTACGGGGGCGCATCGGCTTCCATAACGCCTACGGGTAATGGATGGTATCGCTGTTCTCTAACTTACACAGTAATAAGCGGTGTATTAACTAGTTTTGCAGTTTATCTTGCTACTGGAGACAACTCGCCAACCTACACAGGCAACGGTACTTCTGGAGTCTACCTCTGGGGCGCTCAACTCGAAGCAGGTTCTTTCCCCACCTCGTACATCCCATCGACCAACACGTTCACCAGCAGGGCAAGCACGGGGACGTACTACGACAGCAATGGGGTCTTGCAGTCCGCCGCAATCGACGTTGCAAGGGTGAACTACAACCCCGCCAACTTGACAGTCCAGCCCAGCCTGCTCCTCGAAGCAGCGGCGACGAATAGTATTCGCAACAACACGGGAGTGGGCGCGGTGGCGGGGACGCCGGGGACGCCTCCGACGAATTGTTCTTTTACAGGTGCAGCCACAGGACTTACGCGAACGCTGTCTATCGGGTCTGAAGACGGGATTGCTTATGTAGACATCAAGTATGTAGGAACAGCATCCGGTTCTACGTTTTCGTTTTTCAACACCGATAGTCCTTCTGGTATTGCCGCAGCAACTGGACAGACATGGAATGGGTCTTTCTACTTAAAACTAGTGGCAGGTTCCACAGCAGGTGTTGACATAAAGATGTCGCTGCTTGAGTTGAACAGCGGCGGTTCTGGTGTCGTGCAATCTCTTAGCCCGACATTAACGCCTACGGCTGCCAGCCTTAGCACTCAACGAAACACTCTGACAGCCACTTTGTCTGGCGGCGCGACGGTTACCAATCTGCAACAAGGGCTTCGCTTGTTGTTTACGAATGGCCCTATTGACATCACCCTTCGCATTGGACTGCCTCAGTTAGAACTAGGTGCCTTTGCTACCAGCGTCATCCCAACCACCACAGCAGCAGCAACCCGCGCAGCAGACCTGTCTACCTCAGCAGCAGCAACCCGCGCAGCAGACAATGCTTCAATGACTGGAACTAACTTTAGCAGTTGGTATAACGCGACTGAGGGGACGTTGTTTGCAAATGTTATTGTGAACTCATCAAGTTATGGTGCGGGTGTAACGCTGGACATTGGCGCAGGAGGCGCGTTCGGTACTACTGAATATATTAGTTGGCTTGGCTCTCAATGGAGTCTAAACCCTAACACAGCCCCAATTAACGTATCGTCATTGGTAACAACAACCGCAACAGCAAAAGTTGCAGCGGCAATAAAGGCTAACAATAGTGTCATTTCCGCCAACGGGTTAATTGGTGTAGTGGATACTGCTTGTGCAATCGCCGCTTCACCAACTACATTATCTATCGGTAAGGCTGGTTGGACAGCAGGAAACTATTTCAACGGCACTATCAGTTCCATTGCCTACTACCCCCGCCGACTCAGCAACGCTGAACTTCAATCCATAACGGCATAAACATGGACTACTTCCTCAAGTTCACCAGTAAAACAGCCGCTGAAAATGTGCTGTTCGCTAAAGACACGATCCTTGTTGACGGTGTGGCAGAGACAGCCCTGCGCCCCAAGTACACAGCGATTGATGTGATCGGCACGATCTACAAGCCCACGGGCAACTTCACGACAGTTGATGAAGTCCGGGTTCCAGAGATGGCTGCGGTGGCTGGCTACCACGCTAACGTGCGACATAACGAAGAAGCACCAGAGTTGGATTCCTATGTGATTCAAGTCGCCACACCAGCGCGTGTTTGGGCATAATCATGGCTAAGTCACCGGCTTGGACTCGTAAGGAAGGCAAAGCGGAAGCTGGCGGCTTGAACGCCAAAGGCCGCGCTTCTTACAACAAGGCAAACCCCGGTAAACCGGGACTTAAGGCTCCACAGCCTGAAGGTGGTTCACGAAAAGATTCATTCTGTGCCCGGATGTCGGGTATGAAGAAGAAACTCACAAGTGCCAAAACCGCAAATGATCCAGATAGTCGCATCAACAAAAGCCTCAGAGCATGGAAGTGCTAAGATGAAAGACGAAGCCTTTGAGGTAACAAAACACGCGCTGGATGCCGTGTCCGTCATTACTGTAGTAGGGACACTTGTGGACGTTCTCCCAGCCATCGCAGCATTATTCACGATCATTTGGACAGCCTTCCGAATCTGGGAGACTGACACCGTCCGTCAGTGGACTAACCGGAAGAAAGACCAATCATGAAGACGAAGAAACCCCTCCCAGCGTTCATGCAAAAGATCATGGATGCCAAAGACAAAGTCAATAGCAATCCCAAGAAGGGCGGCAAGCCTTTCAAGAACGGCGGATTTGTCAAGGCTGCTGATGGCTGCGTCTCCCACGGGGGCACCAAGGCCAAGCAAATCAAAATGAAGAGTGGCGGAAGCTGCTAATAAGGAGACATCATGTCTGATACAGCAAAAGAACGCGCACTTGCGGAGTTGAAGGAAGAAAAGGACCGCGAGGCTATGGGGAAAGCCTATGACGAAGCGGCTTCTCGCTCTATGGGTACGTTCAAGGAGAAGGCTCCAAAACCTCCCGCCTCTGCTTCTGCTGCGTCATCGCCCGCAAAGTCTAAGGCTAACGGGGGTAAGATTAGTTCCTACGCCAAGGGCGGCGTTACTCGTGCTGACGGGTGTGTCCGTAAAGGGCACACTAAAGGTAAGATGGTATGAGCTTCCATAACATCATCAAAAGATTCATGCAAATTAAGCATGGCAAAGCTGGCCCCGGTCAGCAGTATACATTCGACCCTGCTGCACAGCGGTACAACACCACAGCCGGGGGCGGATCTGATATGGGGTCTAAGGTGACGTTCAACCCTGCTGAACAGAAGTACAGCAAGGAAGGCATGAAAAAGGGTGGTATGGTTAAGTCCTCCGCTTCCAAACGTGCTGACGGGTGTGCCCAACGTGGTAGGACAAAAGCATGAGATCTAGTCGCGGCATGGGTGCTATCAGTCCCTCCAAGATGCCGGGGGCCAAGAAGAAGGCTCGCCGCGACGATACTGACTTCACGCAATACGCTGAAGGTGGTAAGGTAAACGAGGCTGGTAACTACACCAAGCCGACTATGCGTAAGTCGCTGTTCAACTCTATCAAGGGTCAGGCAACGCAAGGGACCGCAGCGGGTCAGTGGTCAGCGCGGAAAGCTCAGTTGTTGGCTAAGAAGTACAAGGCTAAAGGTGGGGGCTACACAGATTGAAAGCGCCACAGCAATCCCTTAAGAATTGGACTGACCAGAAATGGACAACCAAGTCGGGGAAGCCTTCGTCTAAAACAGGCGAACGCTATTTGCCAGAAGCAGCAATCAAGTCGTTGTCTCCTGCTGAGTACGCAGCGACAACCAAGGCCAAACGGGTAGGTAAGGCAGCGGGCAAGCAGTTTGTAGCGCAGCCGAAAAGCATCGCTAAGAAAACAGCGGGGTTCAGATAATGGCTAAGGACTGGATCGCTGGCGCTATCAAGAAACCCGGAGCCCTCCGTGCTTCTCTTGGTGTCAAAGAAGGTGAAAAGATCCCCGCAAAGAAGTTGGCAAAAGCCGCTTCTGCTCCGGGTAAACTAGGACAACGTGCGCGGTTGGCGCAAACGCTTAAGGGGATGAAATAATGGGTGCTGGTGGAATGAGAAGGCCGGGAGCAGCTATGTCTGCCGCCCAAAATCCGATGCAGAAGCAGGGTGGCCCAATGTCAGCGGCCACGCTTTCACAACTGCCTCCCGGTATTCAGCAAGCGATGCAGCAGATGCAGAAGCAAGGCGGTCCGATGCAGCAGATGCAGCAGAACCCTATGCAGCAGATGCAGCAGAACCCTATGCAGCAGATGGGCAAGCAAGGTGGTCCGATGCAACAAGGCGGTTTTCCGCCCTATCTTGGCCCTATGATGGGACAGCAAGGCGGTCCGATGCAGCAGAACCCTATGCAGCAGGGCGCAGCAGGAGGCAAGGGCGGTATGCCCGGAGCCCAGAACCCTATGCAGCAGGGTCAAATGATGCAGCAGATGCCGTCCCAAGGCGCGGCTGGAGGTAAGGGCGGTATGCCCGGAGCAGGGCCAGCGCCTAATGCAATGCAGCAGTTCTCACAGCAACAAAACATGGCAGGGGCGATGCAGCCCCAGCAGTCGTCACTTAACTCATTGCAGTAATGACTACCTCTAACACTACAACATTCAATCTTGATCTGACCGAACTGGTCGAAGAAGCATTCGAGCGTTGTGGTGCGGAGCTTCGTTCAGGTTACGATCTCAAGACTGCAAGGCGTAGTCTCAATTTGCTTTTTGCTGATTGGGCTAATCGCGGGATTAACCTTTGGACTGTTGCACAGTCTTCTATCACCCTTATTCCGGGCACTGCAACGTATGCTCTCCCGGATGACACGGTAGATTTGCTTGAACACGTTATCCGTACCGGAGCAGGGAGTGCTTCGACTCAGGCCGATCTGTCGATCACGCGCATTTCTGTATCTACCTACGCTACGATCCCTAACAAGCTGACTCAGGCTAGACCGATTCAGGTCTACATCAACAGGCAAGCGCCTATCCCAAACATCACCGTTTGGCCGATCCCAGATGCTTCGCAGACCTACACTTTTGTGTATTGGTATCTTCGCCGTATTCAAGATGCTGGCAACGGTGTGAACACGATGGATGTACCGTTTAGGTTTATCCCCTGCATGGTTGCTGGACTAGCCTACTACCTTGCGTTGAAGCTTCCTGATGGACTGCAACGCCTTGAAACGCTTAAGGTGCAGTATGACGAAGCATGGGATCTGGCATCATCCGAAGACCGCGAGAAGGCAGCGGTACGGTTCGTTCCAAGGCAGATGTTCATAAACTGATATGGGTAATAGGTTCTCGTCAGGCAAGAACTCCATTGCGATGTGTGATCGCTGTGGACAAAAGTTTAAGCTGACCGCGCTCAAGAAGGAAATTGTAAAGACCAAGCTGTACAACATTCTTGTGTGTACGCAGTGCTGGGATCCAGATCATCCACAGCTTCAACTGGGTATGTATCCAGTAGATGATCCTCAAGCAGTACGCGAACCACGCCGGGATACGACCTACTACGTGTCAGGGCTTACCGCTATCGGGACGTATGGCGAAGGCAGTAGAGTGTTTCAATGGGGCTGGAATCCGGTAGGCGGGGCCAGCAGTTTCGATACCTTGCTAACACCAAATGACTTGGTAGCACAGGGGATTGTTGGTACAGTCACGGTAGTGACGACATAAGGAGGCCACATGGCTAAGGAAAAAGGCAAGTCTGACATGGCTCAAGATAAAGCTATGGTCAAGAAAGCGGTTGGGAAGCACGAGAAGCGTTTGCATCCCGGCAAGTCGCTCACCAAGCTCAAAGCTGGTGGCCCCACTACCGATGACCGTATGCGTCGTGGTCGTGGACTGTCTCGCGCTGATAACCAAGGTGGTTGATATGGCTAAGTACAGTCAAAAAGAAAACGGCAAGGAAGTCGGCCCTGCTAGTGTTTACGCAGAGCCCCACACCATGTCCGGTAAGCGGTTGGGTATCAACGACTACGGCATCAAGCCAACGATGCCCCGCAAAGAAGGCTGGACGCCAATGGCAGGTGTCTCGCTGGGCGACTGCGGTGGCGTAAAGACTGACGGCATTCAGATGCGGGGCGCGGGTTGCGCTACTAAAGGCAAGATGTCTAGAGGTCCGATGGCATGAATTACACGGCTCTTGTAAATGCGATAACCTCCTACACGGAGAACCAATTTGCCACGGCGGACATGAACACGTTCATTACGCAGGCAGAGCAGCGCATTTACAACAGCGTGCAGTTCCCGTCGCTTCGCAAGAACGTCTTGGGGCAGACTACTGCACAAGATCAGTACTTGGATTGCCCGCTTGACTTCCTGTCGGTCTACTCGATGGCGGTTTACCCCGTAGGGGGGTCGTACACGTACTTGCTGAACAAGGATGTGAACTTCATCCGCGAGGCATACCCTTTCCCAGAGACTACGGGTATGCCGAAGTGCTACGCGCTTTTCGGCCCTGCGTTTGCGGATGCCAAAGAACTTGTCTTCATCCTTGGCCCCACTCCTGACACCATCTACAACGTAGAACTTCACTACTTCTACTACCCAGAGTCGATCACTACAGTAGTAGGTGGACAGACTTGGCTTGGGGATAACTTCGACACTGTTCTGTTGTACGGGGCGCTTGTCGAGGCTTACATCTTCATGAAGGGTGAGACGGACATGATGCAGGCGTATGAAGGGAAGTACAAGGAAGCCCTTGCACTTGCCAAGCGTCTGGGGGATGGGTTGGAGCGTCAGGATGCGTATCGTTCTGGTCAGTATCGTCAGCCTGTGAACTGATATGGCACTAACGCAAACAATGACGACAAGCTTCAAGGTTGAACTGCCACAGGCAGTTCATAACCTTCTGTCGGACACTATTCAGATGGCGCTGTACACCTCGGGCGCTACGTTGAACGCTGACACAACGGTGTACACCACAGACAACGAAGTTGTAGCGGCTGGCTACACAGCGGGCGGCATTGTGCTGACTAACGTGACCATCCTCGCAGCGAACAATGTGGCGTACATCAGTTTTGACAACCCTGTGTTTAACGCTGCATTGACTGCGCGTGGGGCGTTGATATACAACGTGACGGCTGGTGGCAAATCTATCGCGGTCCTTGACTTCGGCGCGGATAAGACCTCTACGACTACGTTTACTGTTACACTCCCCGCGAACTCTTCAACCTCGGCACTACTTCGTATAGCATGAACACTGACACACCTTTGATCCATACGTCGCTCGGAAATGTTCCCGTTGACTCGCTAGTCTATGAGGCGGAATGGGACATCACCCCAACGTACATTAAGTTTGTTGAGAAGTATACGGATAAGAGCAGCGGGGAGATCGTTCGTCAGAACGCTCATGTTTATAGTATGGCAGGTGTGGCAGGTGAAGCCGCTACTGGTGAAATTTAAGGAGCTAAAAAATGGCTAATACCCAAGCAATGTGTACCTCTTTCAAGTCTGAGATTCTTCAGGCTTACCACAATTTCGGCACGACTGTTGTACGTGCAGGAACCGCCGCTGACGTATTCAAAGGCGCTATCTACCTTGCCAGCGGTTCTCTCGGTGCGGGCACTACGGTGTATTCGGCTACCAGCGAGATCGCAGCTAGCGGCACTTATGCGGCGGGCGGGGCTACGATCACCAATGCGACTCCTCCGGCAATCGCTGGAACCACGGCGTATTGGACCCCATCTGCCCAGTTGCAGTGGACTTCCATCACGTTTGCTGCCGCCGATGCGCTGCTTGTGTACAACTCTACCCAAGGTAACCGCGCTGTCAGCGTACATAACTTCGGTTCGCAGAGCGTCACCACTGGCACATTCACGCTGACTATGCCTGTGAACGGCGCAGGTACTGCGCTTATCAATATCGCTTAAGGTTCCACGATGTCTTGGTCGGTTATTGATACTGGGCCGAGTGATTCATGGAGCCCAGTTACACGCCCCACAACGGTTGCCGTAAGCGGGGTAAGTGGCACGACGATTATACGGGACGTAGAGCCTGTACCTACGGCGCTTCTGTCGGGTATCAGTGCGTCTGGTGGTGTTGGCAATCTCGATAACGCCCAGCAGGATACCCCACCAGCCGTGTCTGCCACGGGTAGCGTAGGCACGCCAACAGCCTTTGCCACGCCTTTTATTACGCTGACCCCCACAGCCGTAAGTGCTACAGGGTCTGTAACAACCTTTACCCGAACGACTCTAAAGCAGTTGACGGGGCGCTCTGCCACGGCGAGTCCGGGATCAGTTGGGGCTATCTCTGCAAATGCTAATACGCAGGCGCTTACCCCGGTGTCAGCAACGGCGTCTATTACGTCGGTATCCGATCTAGTCTCCACAGGACTCACGTTCGTCAGCGCCACCTCCAGCGTAAACACGCTCACAGAAGAGAATCGCAAGGCGCTTACTGCGGTATCCGCCACGGCGTCTGTTACATCGGTAGTGGACGAAGTTTCCGACGAACTTCTTCCTGTTAGTGCCACAGGCAGTGCTGGCGCGCTCGGCAGACAGACACTAAAAGCCATATCTGGTAATTCTGCAACTAGTACTGTGCGTAATGTTACGGCAGTCGTGCGTAGCACGGTCACCTACACGATCACGGCTAACGCAACTGGTGCGGCCACGCTTAACGTGGCAACTGGTGTTTCTACAAACCTTACCAAAACGACATCTGGTACGTATTCGGCGGGGCTTACCGACATCAACGTAATTGTTGGTGCGGGCTTTTATTTATACAGCACCTCAACGGGTTCCCCGGCCCTGACTATTTCAGGTGGCGTCGCTGGCGATAAGTTAATCTTTACCAACAACGGATTTATCCTTGGTTGTGGTGGTAATGGCGCTGCGTATGCTAGTGGGGTTGCGTCAGGGGGTAACGGCGGGACGGGGCTTTCTATAACTGGAACCTACGCTGCGACATCTACGATTACCAATGCCTCTACCCGTTACATATGCGGCGGTGGCGGTGGCGGTGGCTCTGCGGGGGATGTTGTTACTGCTTTTACCTATGGTGCGGGCGGCGGTGGCGGTGCTGGCGGGGGTGTTGGAGGGAACTCAACCGGGGCGGGCGTTGGTAGTGCTACCGGGGGTGGAGCGGGGGGGCTAGGCGCAGTAGGCGGGAACGGTACGTCAGTAGGTAGCGGGTCGATCCAAACTCAACAAGCCTATGGTGGCGGCGGTGGAGGCAGATGGCCGTCCAATGCCACGGGGGGTGCTTCAGCCAGTGTAGTAGCACCCGGAAATCCTGCGACTCTTCAAGTTGCTGGCGGTGGCGGGGCTGGCGGTGGCGGTGCGGGGTATATAGCGGGCGTGACAACAGCGTATTATAAATCTGGTGGCGGTGGTGGTTACGGCGCTGCGGGGGGCACTGGTGGACAAGGTGCAACGACAGATACTACATCCAATGGTGGCGCAAACAATGCTGTTGGCGGCTCCGGTCAGGCAGGACAATCAACAGGCGGCACAGGCGGTAATGCCCTTAACAAGGGTGGAAACACCATTACTGTTACCAATAACGGAGCTATTTGGGGGGCAATAGTGTAATGATTGTCACAAGAGAACTACTGGTACACCTTAATGCCTGTCAAGAAGCGATGGACTGGCTCGACACGCAGAGTGTATGGGGGCTGTCGCGCCTTGCATTTATCCGGGCGTTAAAAGAGAGAGACTGCCCAGAATACTATGCGGCGTGGGCGGCATCTCAGAAAGGTGGTCTTTTCTCAGGCGTGGCAGCAGACTTTGCGGGTACTGGAGAAAGACGCAATGTGTGGCGTATTCGCGGAGAGGGGGTTGACCCGCTGGTTGAGTACGTCGCAGTGGAGTCTGACACTGAGGTTTTGGGGGCGATGAAGGCGGTGATCGACGAGCAGGTTGAGGCTAAGTTGGCTCTTGAAGCAGAGTGCTTTCATGTTTACGCACAACAAACGTGTTCCGAGGGCGGATGCCTCTCCGTACCTTGCGATCTTGAGTCTGACACAGCCCCTGAAGGATGTCATTACGCCACCTTTAATATGTTCACGGGCGCGTATGAGGACTTCGACAACTTCCTAGACGCAAAACGGCGGTGCTTGGAAATCAAGAAGGTGCGGCGGGATCAATACGCTTCTACCTACCATGTCATGCAAAAGATTGAAGAGCCTGACGCAAGCGAAGGCGCGGTTGGTGATTTGCTAGTTTTCACAGGCGTCACGTTGACCGTATAGTAAATACCAATAAGGAACCCCATGAGTACTTTTTCACCTAACCTTCGCTTTGAACTCATTACTACTGGTACGCAGGCTGGTGCATGGGGCAACACTACTAATACGAACATCGGCACGCTGATTGAGGCTTCGGTCTCTGGGTACAGCTCAGTATCGGTGACCACAGCGGCACAGGCGTTTACCGCGCTTTATGGTGCAGCAGACCAGTCTCGCAATGCGATGATCCGGTTGACTACGTCCACGGCTGCGGCCTTTGCTGTCTATGCGCCTCCCGTAGCAAAACAGTACACGGTCTTCAACGACACAAGCTACGTTGCTACGATCTATAACAGCACGGTGATTGGTAACACAACGGCAGCGGGTACGGGGGTTGCTATTCCTGCCGGGGCTACGATGACCGTGTGGAGTGACGCGACGAACTTCCGTCAGCAGAACACGCACTTCATTTCGCCCACGATGTCGTCTCCGGTAATGTCCGGTACGCCGCTTGCACCCACTGCAACCGCAGGTACAAACACACTACAACTTGCATCCACCGCGTTTGTGCAGTCGGCGATTGCCGCCGCTGCGCTGGTACTCTACCCTATTGGTTCTGTTTACCTCAACGCCACGAACAACACGAACCCTGCAACCCTGCTTGGTTTTGGTACTTGGGTAGCGTTTGGTGCGGGTAGGGTTCCTGTAGGCTTCGATGGCACGAACCCACTGTTTGACGCCGCAGAAGAAACAGGCGGCTCTGCGGATTCAGTAACTGTCTCGCACACGCACACAGCCTCGACAACGCTGGCTAGTACAACCCACACGCACTCAGTAAGCACTGCGTCTGCTGGTGACCATCAGCACTATGTTGCATCGAATAATGATTCCGATACAAGTGTTATCTCATTACCCAATGACCCCATCGGATACCTTAAAACTCCGGGTGGGGACTCAGAATATCGGCTGACAGCAACTTCTGGCGCAACGGCAACGGCGGGACGCACCAACGTGGCTGGGGGGCATACGCACTCCATGACAGTGGGCAACAACTCCGTAACGCCGACTGCCGCTACTACAAACACTGCCGCAGGGGTTGCGGGCACAAACCTCAACTACCAGCCGTACATCACTGTGTATATGTGGAAGCGGACGGCATAATGAATGATCTCATTCAATTCCTTGCTAAAGCCGCTCCTGCTTTAGCCACCGCAGTGGCTGGCCCTCTTGGGGGCGCAGCAGTTTCTGCCATTGCCAAGCAGTTTGGCGTTGAAGACACCATCGAAGCAGTGACCAAGGCGGTCATCGAAGACCCAGAAGCCGCGCTCAAGCTGGCCCAGATTGATGTCGAGAAGCTGAAGATGCAGTACGCGAACACTGCCGACGCTAGGGCCATGCAGGTTGCTGCGCTCAATCAGTCGGATGTCTTCTCCAAGCGGTTTACGATGTACCTAACCGCCTTCTGGTCAGTCTGCGCGGCGATCTACATTGGTTTTATTACTTTCAGCGTAATTCCAGATACAAATGTGCGATTTGCCGACACCATCCTCGGCTTCATTCTGGGAACGGTAATTGCCACCATGCTCAATTTTTGGTTCGGCTCCAGCATCGGGAGCAAAGAAAAGGACAAGAAATGAAGATTGCTGATTACATCACCATGATCTGCTGCCTTTCCTTGGCGCTGGTGTTAGTGGCGACTTGCGCTGCTTCGTTGGCTGGTTTGTTTGACCCTATCGTAAACAACGACGAACTCTTTAAGATGCTCCAGCCATCCTTTAACACCATCGTTGGAGCCTTCGTTGGGACCATTGCCGGTATCAAGATGGGCAAAGAGCAAAAAGAGAACCAAGACAAGGACGGGAAATGAATACCAACTGGGACGCTTGCTTCAATCACCTCATCAAGCATGAGGGAGGTTACGTTAACCACCCCAGTGATCCGGGAGGGAGGACAAACCTTGGCATTACGCAAGCAGTCTGGGAGAATTGGGTTGATCGCCCAGTAACCGAAGAAGAGATGAAGGCACTTACCAAAGACATGGTAAAGCCGCTGTACAAGGATTTATACTGGGAGCGAGTCAAGGGCGACAAGTTGCCCTCTGGTGTTGACTATTGTGTATTCGATGCAGCGGTAAATAGCGGGGTTCGTCGGGCATCACAGTGGCTTCAGTCGGCTCTAGGTGTGACAGCGGATGGGTCAATCGGCCCACAAACTCTTGCTATTGCCTCAGTTACATCCCCAGCAACCATAATCACCAACTTTAGTGCCCAGCGTCTGAAGTTCCTGCAAGGGCTGGCTACTTGGCCTACGTTTGGCAAGGGTTGGGAGCGTAGGGTCAATGAAGTAAAAGCCGCCGCGCTTTCAATGTGAGGCATCTATGCCACTACAGAAACTCCAGTTCAATCCCGGTGTAAACCGGGAAACCACCACTTATGGCAACGAAGGTGGCTGGTATGAATGCAACAAGATTCGCTTCCGTTCAGGGCAACCTGAAAAGCTGGGGGGCTGGATCAGCGATAGCGGCGTACTCGCTACAGAGATCGCGGGGGTAGTTACCGATGTATCCGTCCCGCCTACTGGTACGCTCTGGGGCGTTGCGCGGGCATTGTGGAACTGGGTCACGCTGTCAGCCTACAACTTGCTCGCCGTCGGTACTAACCTCAAGTACTACATCCAGAACGGTCCGGGCGGCGCGTTTTATGACGTTACCCCGCTACGCATACTACCTACGCTCGCTACTAATGCGTTCACGACCACAAACACCTCCACGCAGGTTCAAGTTAATTACCCCGCACACGGGGCGCAAACGGGTGACTTTGTAACCATCTCTGGGACAACTGGCACAGTTAACGGCATTTTAGCGGCTACGATGAATGGTGAATACCAGATCACCTACAATGACTCAAACACCTTCTACATTACTGTAGCTACAGCCGCTACAAGTACGGGAACTCCAGCGGTAAACGCAACATTTGCGTTCCAGATCACTACAGGTAACGAGATATACACCCTTGGCGTGGGCTGGGGATCGGGAGCTTGGGGCGGAACAGTTACTAGCGTTGCAACGACTACGCTCGGCGCGGTAACACAAACTACGCTTAACGGGGCAATCACTTCCTCTGCAACTTCTATTGTGCTGACAAGCGCGACTGGGTTCACTGCTCCGGGCACAATAGTTATAGATAACGAACTTATCACCTTTGCCAGCGTTGCTACCAACACGCTCAACGGGTGTGTTCGCGGTACTGGCGGCACTTTTGCCGTAGCTCATACCACAGGTGCTATTACCCAGTTGGTCACCACGACGATTACGGTAGCCAGTACGACAGGCTTTGGTACTTCAGGCACTTTCCTGATTGACTCAGAGTTGATCTCCTACACGGGCACTTCGCCGACTACGTTTACTGGCTGCGTCCGGGCGGCTAGTGGGACTTCTCCCGCTGTACACCTTACAGGCGCTGTTATTCAGTTGTCTACTTTGTTCACTGGTTGGGGGCTCGCATCAACATCCGGTGTGGGTGTCGGCTTGCAGATGCGCTTGTGGAGTCAGTCCAACTTTGGCGAGAACCTTGTCTTTTGCCCTCGCGGTGGCCCGATGTATTACTGGGATACCAACCCAACTCCTACCATTTTTGACCGTGGAGTGGTTATTGCAGCGGGCACAACCGTGGGCGGGGCTTTGGTAGATAGTACTTGCCCCTCAGTAGTTAACTTTGCGATTGTTTCCGATGCTTCACGCTTTGTGATTGCCCTTGGGTGTAACGACCCCACGAACACTTACGCTACCATTGCGCTTGATCCAATGCAGATCCGTTGGTCGGATCAGGAAAGCTACTACACATGGACCCCTGCATCGACTAACCAAGCGGGTGACTACCGTTTAAGCCACGGCTCATCTATCATCACGGCTATCCAAACTCGACAAGAAATTCTGGTCTTCACCGATTCTGCTTTGTACGCTATGCAGTACCTTGGCCCACCCTATGTGTGGGGCTTTCAGATTCTTGAAGACAATATATCTATCAATGGCCCCAACGCTGTTGCCACTGCCAGCAATATCACTTACTGGATGGGGATGGACAAGTTCTTTATGTACTCAGGCCGAGTGCAGACTTTGCCATGTACGTTGCGCGAGTATGTTTTCACAGACATCAACTTATCCCAAGCGTACCAATTCCACGCAGGTACTAATGAGGGCTACAGCGAAGTCTGGTGGAGTTACTGTTCCGCAAATTCCACAGTCGTAGACCGCTATGTTGTCTATGACTACTTAGACCAAGTCTGGTGGTACGGAGACTGGGCAAACTTTGAGGGCGACAATCAAGGGCGCACCGCTTGGCTAGATAGCTCATTGCGGGAAGTGCCTATGTCCATGATCTATGGCGCTGCTGGGGGCACAACCAACGCACAGCTTGTGTATCAAGAGACAGGCGTAGACGATGCGACAGTCAACCCACCGAACCCCATCTCTGCGTACATACAGTCTTCCGACTTTGACATTGGGGACGGGCATAACTACGGGTTCGTCTGGCGCTTGATCCCTGACTTGACCTTTGATGGCTCGTTCGTCAACAACCCAATCGCAGAGTTCACAGTGCGTCCACGGACCTTCCCCGGTGCTAACTATGGAACGTCTGCTGTCCCGGATGTGATAAGCACCCAGAACTATCAGAGCCAACGTACCTACACAGTTCAGCAGTTCACTGAGCAAGTTTACGTGCGGATTCGAGGTAGGCAGATGGCCTTCAAGGTCAGTTCCAATACGCTCGGCGTACAGTGGCAGTTAGGTGTGACTCGAATTGACATCCGCGCTGATGGACGTAGAAGCTAATGGCAACTAGTCCACTGATCAATCGGCTAATTCCAACTGTAGCCCCGCGCCTACCTTCCAGCCCACAGCCGCCAGACCAACTGTACCTAGATCAGCTAAACAACATTCTGCGGCTGTATTTCAATCAGATTGACGGGACGCTAGGACCGTTAGCTGGGGGGCAAGGCGGTAGGTTTTTGAACATCCCATACGGGGCGTTTCAGGATACAACCACGCAAACTGCACCCGCCAATACCGCGCAAGTCATGCGCTTTAATACTTCTGACCTTACCAATGGGGTCACGCTTGGCTCACACATCGCGTCCTTCACTGCGTCAATCGGTGCAGCGTCTACAACGATGACGGTCACTGTCGCAACGGCAGGGTCTATTTATTTGGGTATGACGCTGACTGGTACTGGGGTGTCGGCGGGGACGCTGGTTGTATCTCAGACTTCTGGCACTGCTGGCGGCGTTGGTGTCTATGTAGTCAGCATCTCCCAAACGGTAGCAAGTACCACCATTACGGGAACGGTGCAGTCCAAGATGGTCGTCCAGCACCCCGGTATCTACAACCTCCAATGGAGTGGTCAGTTTGTAAACGTAGCAGCAGCCATCCATGAAGTCAGTGTTTGGCTCAGGAAAGACGGTATCGGCCCCGCACTAGATGTCGTCGGATCAGCGGGTCTTGTTTCCGTAAACGCCAAGCACGGCGCGTTCAACGGGGGGGCTATCGTTTCGTGGAACTACTTTGTAGAGTTGCAAGCTGGAGAATTTGTTGAACTTTGGTGGTCAACACCAGATGTTGATACCTACATCATCCAATATCCTGCTGGCGTCGCCCCCGTTCGCCCTTCCACTGCTTCTGTCATAGCAACAATGTCATTTGTATCCGCGCTACCTGCGTGATAACATCAACCGCAATCTTTTTGTGAGGAAGCCATGAGCCTTCAACTCGCTGCCAACCATCTCGCCGCGCAAGGTCGAGGCCCAGATACAACGCTTGTTCACATGGGTCAAGGCGAGGTTCAAGCTCTGCAAGGACTCGCCCGTGCCGCTGGTGGTTCACTGACTACCAATCCTCAAACGGGGCTCCCGGAAGCTGGGTTCCTGTCCTCGATCCTGCCAGTACTTGCTGGTGCAGCGGGTTCTTTTGTAGGCATCCCCCCTTGGGTAACTATGGCACTTGTGGGTGGGGTTACGGGAGCCGCTAGTGGTAGTTTGTCTAAGGGTCTGATGGCAGGACTTGGCGCTTATGGTGGTTCGAGTCTTGCGGGTGGGCTTGGTGCAATGGGTGCGGGCGCGGGTGCAGCAACTACAGCGGGGACAGCAGCAACTACAGCGGGGACAGCAGGAGCAGCAGCACTTCCAGCAGCAACTACAGCAGCACTCCCAGCAGC
>Ga0181347_1000245_pt1 | contig 17913 bp, 16 predicted proteins | sample Su13VDMM110SN_FD_130102 | JGI IMG/M metagenome (GOLD analysis project Ga0181347, IMG submission 130102) | Freshwater viral communities from Lake Michigan, USA - Su13.VD.MM110.S.N | ecosystem: Environmental > Aquatic > Freshwater > Lake | place: USA: Michigan | collected 2013-07-16
GGGCTACCGTGGCGACCGCGTGATCATCGACGATCCGCACTCGGTGGACGACGCAAACTCGGACGCCAAGCGTCAGTCCGTCACGCAGTTGTTCAAGGAAGCCGTGACCTCGCGCCTCAACAACCCCGACAAGTCCGCCATCGTGGTGGTGATGCAGCGACTGCACGAACTGGACGTGTCTGGCGTCATCTTAGACGCGGGTGGCATGGGGTATGACCACATCATGCTGCCGATGCGGTACGACCCGCTGCGGGCGCAGCCGACGATGCTGGGATATGAAGACCCCCGCGAAGACGATGGCGAGTTGTTGTTCCCTGACCGCTTCCCCATGCATGTGGTGGAGCGCGACGAGGCTGCGATGGGGCCGTATGCAACGGCAGGCCAGTATGCGCAATCACCAGAGCCACGGGGCGGCGGGATCGTGCAGGACGCCTGGTGGCAACTGTGGGATCGGCCAGAGTATCCGCCCATCGAATACATCGTGGCATCGCTGGACACCGCCTACACCTTAAAGGCCGAAAACGACCCGTCGGCGCTGACAATCTGGGGCGTCTTCGGCGGCAGTTCTGATTCGGCGGCCACCAGATCGGTGGACCGATACGGGCGGCAGATGGACATCACCCGCAGCTTTCAGTCGTCGTCGCTTGGACCCGTTCCGAAGGCCATGCTGATGTACGCGTGGCAGGGCAAGCTTGAGGTGCATGACCTGACCGAAAAGGTGGCCGACATATGCAAGCGCATGAAGGTCGATGTGCTGCTGATTGAGAACAAGGCGGCGGGACATTCGGTGGCGCAGGAGATGCGGCGTCTGTTTGGCAATGAGGATTTCAGCGTCCAGATGTATGACCCCAAGACCCTCGACAAGGTGGCACGCCTGTATTCGGTGCAGCACATATTTAGCGAGGGCATGGTCTTCGCACCCGATAAAGACTGGGCCGAGATGGTTATCAGGCAGACATCATCCTTCCCTCGCGGAAAGCATGACGATCTTGTGGATACCGTGAGTATGGCCTTGAAACACTTGCGGGATGTGGGTATGCTTACACGAGCCGCAGAACGAATGGCTGAAATCGAGGGCAGCAAGAATTTCCACGGGAACGGGGACGTGCCGCTCTACAATGTATGATGGAGATATTATGGACGACATCAATAAAATAACCGATATGGCCGAGTCCATGGGGACTATGGCGCTTAAGTATGGCGAGGAAAACAACCTAACGGACAATGAAATGATGAACGCAATGCTTGTTTCCACCGTCATCATGGCTTTTGCCTTGAAGAAGGATGGTGCGGACCTTGCCAATCTTAAGACCAGCTTGGTCGATGCGGTGGCCGAACTGTTTGATCAGACAATGAGGAAGCTAAAATGACCGACGCCATGAGACTGCTTGCCTCTAACATTGCGGACTTCATTATGGCGGAGGGCTTAAATGGAAACTTTGAGACTTCTGACATCGTTGAAGCCGCAACCGTCGGGCTGGCCATAGTAACACTTAGTTTTTCAGTTGAGGGCCATGAGGCGGACACAATCCTTGATGTCATCGGGATGTTTCAGGAGGCGGGTGTTCATATGATTGAAGCAAAGAGGGAGGAAGCCGATGAGTCGGATTCTGTGCAACGCTACAATTGACGGCGACACGGTGACGGTGGTGGGCGCGGGAGATCACAGCGGGGTGACCCGCACCTACGTCATTGAGGGCGAGGACGAGACATCTATGGCGATGGAGGGCATCCGCCGCTTTGTCGAAGAGTTCGATGATGATGTTGACTGGATTACACCAGCCTGATAACTATGAGCTTCAACCATTAACATGAGGTATGAACTATGGCTTTTTTTATGTGGAGACAGAACAATTCTGGCGGTCACTTTGTTGTCGATGACGACCTGACTTGGCGGGTAGTCATTGAATCGGACGATTATGAGCAGGCAGAAATTTACGCACTTGGAATTGGCGTTTATTATGATGGCGTTGACGAGGGCCGTGACTGCCGTTGCTGCGGCGACCGTTGGTATGAGGGCCAAGAGTTGGATTGCGAAGACCAAACGCTGGTCGAACACCTGCAAGAATATGCCGACGATTACGGTTGGGAAAACCCAAGCGTCATCATCCACTACGCTGACGGCACCAAGGGAACCATTACGCGGGCGGTGAAGAACCAAGCCAACGAACCCGTGGAGGCGGTGTTAGAATGAAGAAATACAAACCCACAAACCCAATCAGTTCTGGTGATAGCAGGCTCGTGTCGTGCAGGGTCAGCGAGGACGTGTTTAAGCTTTTGGACGATCTTGCCAAAAAGACCGACACGCCATTTGTGACAACCCTGCGTCGCGTGATTGAGAATGGCATTTACGAGTGACCAGCACCAACCAGCAGATCAAGCGGGTCGCGCTGTCAATTCTGGGTGACATGCCCGCAGATCAGACTGACAGGGACAAAATCGCCGTCGGGCTGCGGTCAGACACAGACAAACTTCTTGAAAATATTGCTGACGCCAGATGGCGCGGTGACGCTGACAAAATCAACGGTATCAAATACCAACTTATGGTCAAGCGGACCATGATCAAAATCCTGTCTCGAAACGGGGTGCGTTGATATTCTTGGCTGCGTCTGCTAATGTGGGCGCAGCCATTACCTTTGAGGGAATACAATGTCAGGCTTAAACCCAAATATCCGTATGCATGATGATGAAGCTGATGCCGCGATTGGCCCAATGGATGTAACCGTTGAGCATGATGACGCGGAGCCTGAAGACATTCCAGAAATTTCCCAAGACGGCGCGATCCTTAAGATCGAACACGGCGACGGCTCAATCACGCTGTCGCTGGATGGTAAGCCACTCAAGGACGCCGACAACGAGAAGACGCCCCCAGAGGGCTGGTTCGACAACCTTGTCAGCGAGATTGACGACGAAGAATTGCAAAACATTGCCGACGACCTTATCCGTGGCGTTGAGGATGACCTTGAGAGCCGCAGCGAGTGGATTGAGGATCGCGCCCAAGGCATCAAGCTGCTGGGCCTCAAGATTGAAATCCCTGGCCTGAATGGTGCGGCTGACGGCGCGCCAATCGAGGGCATGTCAAAGGTCCGCCACCCGCTTCTGCAGGAAGCCGTCCTGCGGTTTCAGGCCAACGCACGATCCGAACTGCTGCCGACCGATGGACCCGTAAAGATTCGGGATGATGCTAACGGCAGCACGCTGCAGCGCGACGAGATCGCCAACGCGCTTGAGAAGGACATGAACCATTATCTGACCAGCACGGCACGCGAATACTACCCAGATACAGACCGCATGCTGCTGATGCTGGGGTTTGGTGGCACGTCGTTCAAGAAGGTCTACTTCTGCCCTCTGCGCAATCGCCCCGTCAGCGAGAGTGTTGACGCCGACAACCTGATCGTCAACAGCGCCGCCACCGACCTGTCCAACGCCAAGCGCGTGACGCACCGCGTCTATATGCGGCCAAGCACGGTCAAGCGCCTGCAGATCATTGGCGTCTATGATGACACCGACCTGTCCACGCCTCAAGAGATTTCGCCCGACGCCGCGCAGGACGCTAAGAGTTCGCAGCAAGGCGTCACCGCCACGTCGTCCAACCCTGAAGACCGCGACCGCGAGATTTACGAGGTCTATTGCGAGTTGGACATCAGCGGGTATGAACACAAGTACAAGGGAAAGGCCAGCGGCCTTGAAATCCCGTACCGCGTGACCATCGACGTGTCGTCGCGCAAAATCCTGTCGATCACCCGCAACTTTGATCAGGACACCGCTGATTTGCCAGAGGCGCGCACCAACTTCGTGAAGTACACGTTTGTGCCAGGCCTCGGCTTCTATGACATCGGCCTGCTGCACATCCTCGGCAACACCACTAACGCCATAACCGCCGCGTGGCGCGAACTTCTTGACGCTGGCATGTATGCAAACTTCCCAGGTTTTCTGGTCAGCGACACGGGATCGCGCCAGAACACCAACATCTTCCGCATCCCGCCTGGCGGGTCGGCGCAGGTCAAGACTGGCGGGCAGCCAATCAATCAGGCCGTCATGCCGCTGCCATACAAGGAGCCGTCAAGCGCCCTGATGTCACTGGTGGAGAACATGTCTCAGACTGGTATGCGTGTTGGCGGCACGTCTGAGGCTCAGGTGGGTGAGGGCCGCGCAGATGCGCCCGTAGGCACCACGCTGGCGATGATTGACCAAGCCACCAAAATTATGAACGCCGTCCACAAGCGGATGCACTCTGCGCAGGCCGAGGAGTTTTCCCTGCTGCTGAAATGCTTCCGTGAGCATCCCGAAAGTTTCTGGCAGCGCAACCGCAAGCCCACCGTCCAGTGGAATGAAGAACTGTTCATGCAGGCGCTAAATGACGTTGAGTTGGTGCCGCAGGCCGACCCAAACACATCCAGCCACGCCCAGCGCGTGATGAAGATCATGGCGTTGAAGCAGTTGCAGGCCGCGAACCCGCAGATGTACGACGAGGAAGCCATTGACAAGGCCGCGTTGCGTGCCATTGGCTGGTCAAACCCTGAGCAGTTCTTGAAGCCGCAAGAGGCCAAGCAGCCGCCGCCTGAGTTCTTGAAGGGCGTTGAGGAGATCAAGATCGCCCACCAGAGGGCTGACGCTGACACCATGCGTGCGCAGGCAGCCATGATTGGCGCACAGTCAAAATCTGGCGCACCGCAGGGTCCGCAGGGGCAACCCATGGACCCATCCAAGATACTGGCCGAGCAGAACAAGGCCAAGCAAATGGATTATGGTATGCAGCGCGACCAGATGAACGACCAGAACCGCGACCTCGACCGCGAGAAGGATTTGCGCGTTGAGCAGATGCGCATGGATCGCGATCAGATGAACGATGCCGTGCGGATGCAGCACGAACGTGATATGCAACAGCGCGACCACGCCGCCGACGCCGTCAAACTTGCCATGCAGCTTCGCAAAAAGGAAAAGTAAATGGACAAAGACAAGGCGATCCGCGCAGCGAAGCTGATAGTCAAGAGCGTGAATAAAAAGCGCGCTGGCTTTGATCGGGGCGGCGTTGAAAACATGAGGCCCATTGGTAATAGCCTTTACCGTGTTGATTCTGATGGCAAGTTAATTTTTCAACGTATGATTAACTCTCAGCCGCAGACAGGCGTAGACGCGCAGACCCCGCCACCAGTTCCTGTGAGCGGTTATTTTGATCCTCCGCTTCCAAAACAGGAGCCATACTTTGGCGAGTCAATGGTTGGTATGGCAGCGCCGTATTTGGAAAATGCGTACAATCTTGCCAGCACCGCCAATACAATGACACCAGACCAAGAGAGTTATATACCAGTTCCAGTGCAGCGTATGAATAACGCCCTTGGCAATTACGGCATGGCCGCATTAAACGCGGCATTATCCATTCCTTATGGGGCCGCTGGTCTGGTTGGGGATGTTGCCAACGCAGTTGGAGTTCCACGCGCTGACGTTCTAACCCGCGACCTTGGCGCAATGCTTGATTCTTCTGGAATTATGCCAGAGGGGCGTATGCTGGCGTCACTTTATAACCCCGTAATGTCTCAGGGTGCTGAGGCAATTGATGCTGCCCAGCGCGCTCAATACAAAAGATTTATGGACGCCAACACACCCTCTCAAAATCTGGAGGCGTTCAGGGGTCGGCAGTTGTATGAGCCAACCCACAACGAAGCCGCCTTGATGCAATACGACCCGATGACCCCAGAGCAGATTGCATACTGGCAAAGCCTTGCGCATTCCGACAAGCTTCTGCAACTAGGCGCGTCAGCGCAGGACGCCGCAGATATTACAGGCATACTTCGCATTCCTCGCGTGTCGATGGAGGGTGACATACTTGGGACGCCCCGTGAGCCTCGCATGGTCACGCCAAAAGAAATGGCTGCCCTACGCCCTGATCGCGCAAATAATTATGGCATCCCCGTCAGAAATGATGTCAGGCCAGATGAAGGTACTAACCTTGCATTTTTTGTTGACACGCCAGGACAGCAAGAGATTTGGGTAAACCCGCTCTCTTCTCCAGAACATCAAGCAATGGCCAGAGATCACGAGATGATCCACACAGACCAGTGGAGGTCGCGTGTACCAAGTGAAGAGCGTGGCACAGCCGTTGAGGTTGCTGCTGATTATCGTCTTAAATCTCTCAACTCCCTTGCTAAGCGCATTAGTGCTGAATCAGACCCTGTGGAAAAATTTCGCCTCAGTGAGCAGTTTAAAAATCTTCGCGGTTTGTCTTCAAACGAGTTGTATAGCAGAAACCCAGGAGAATTGTATGCTAATGCAGTTATCAATAACTTGATGGCTAAACGTCTCACCCCTCTTGAATCGTTAAATCCTTACTTAAATAGAGATAAGGGATTGATGAATCGGGCGCTTGACGCAACAGCGCAAGCCGCACTTGGCGAGACAACTCCGTGGATGTCCTATTTGGAACGAAAAGGTATTAGAGGGTATTCTGATAAAGGCATACATACGGGTGTCCCGCCTGACGTATCCAAGGCTGTCATCGGTATGCCCCCAGTCGCCAAGAACGCTGGCGGTGCTGTTGGCTACTCAACAGGTGGTGCGATGGAACTGGCCCGTGCTGTCGTGGCAAAGGATCGCGCTGGTGGCCAGATCGCCCCGTCCAAATACCTGCCTAACGTTCCTCGCGCCGTCCATGCCGATGGTGGCCGCGAGAATGGTGATGCAGGCGAAAAGGAAAATCTTAAAAATTGGTATGGCCCAAGCACTCCAGAATCTTACCCACATTACAAAGGAAAAATTTGGCATCACATTACCGACGGTGGGCCTCTTAAGTTGCGCAATAACGAGCCTTTGTGGATGTCTGAGGACGCTGACTTTAGCGGCCACGGCTCAATTGGCAAATTATATGCTGTACCTCTGCATACAAACGTAAGAAATCCTTTTCAATCATCAGAAAACCAGCTTGCCGAACTATTAAAGCGCGTCAATCTTTCAGATGAAGACCTGAGATCGTTGAGGAACCCAGAAGATACCAACGCTGAAGGTACATATCGGATAATTGAGCGTCCAGACGTATTCAAAGCAATACAAGATATGGGTCACGATGCTGCCGAGATGCATGAAAACAACACCAAAAACCTTGTTGTTTTTAAGCCGCAGGGATCGGTAAAAAGTATTTCAAAAACCGCCCTCAATCCAAATAATCGCTATCACCAAGAGTGGCAAAATAGATTTCCTCAAGACTTCAACCAAGGCACCTTCGACCCCACCAATCCCGACATCACCAAAGCAGACGGTGGCGAGATTAAAGGCAAGCCTAGTTTTACCAAAGATAACCCAGGCGGTGAATGGCTTGAGGGTAAGCAGGCAAGGGCTGCCCAATATCCAGACAGAAAGTTTATTGTTGGTCCCACCACGGGCGTCATTGGCAGCAGGTCGGACATGTTCCTGCCCACCCACATCCTAAAAGGCATTGCTGGACTGAATGATGAAGTGCGGACTGCGGGCAATTACAAATACGACAAACTGTTGTCTGACGCGCAGGAGGGTGGATTTGACCACGATCAGAAGGGCAACAAGGTTGTGGTGGCGGTGAACCATTACGGCCAGCCATACCTGCTTGAGGGCAACACACGGGTTGCTGTGGCGCACTCCCTTGGCATCCCAAAGGTCAAAGCCGAGGTCAGATATTGGAACGGCGCTGAGGACGTTGACGGCCCCATGCACCCAGATCAAGTGTTCGGCATGGCATCGGACGACCCTGAAATTGCCAAAGCAGACGGTGGCTCTGTGGGGAAAGAGGCATTCCAGCAGGGCAACCACCCCGATGTTCCTGATGTCTTGTATCACGGTTCCGCGCCAAAGATTGAACGGAAGGGATGGACTGACGAGATCGACCAAGAGGCAACAGACCGCAACATTGTATCGCAAGATTTTCGCGTATTTAGGCCTTCGGAACGGGCCAACTACGGGGACGGCATTTACCTGTCAGATAGCCCCAACGTGGCCAGTGATTATGCCCAAGGCATCCGCGCCGATCAGGCTGATGCCAAGCCGCACGGTCAGGTAATGAAGCTGCACGTCAGCATGAAACAGCCATTTACCGACGAAGCTTTGCAGCATCCCGCTTGGAAGGATTATATCAAAAGTGAAATAAAGAAGTCCTTGTGGTTGAGTCCTCACAACCCGAACAGCATTAAAGAAAGCAGTGATCAACTTATTAAAAAACTGGATGACGGAACAGCAACCGTGCGAGACCTTTTTCTGCGCGATACGCCAGATGGTACGATGGTCAACCAGTTCGGCCAAGACAAAATCCACCAAACGATCCGCAACTCTGGCTATGATGGTATCATCGCCCACCGCCCTGACGGTTCAAAGGAATATGTTGCATTCAAGCCAGAGCAAGTCAAATCGGCCATCGGCAACAACGGTGACTTTGACCCAACCAACCCCGACATCACCAAAGCGGAGGGTGGCCGCGCAGGCTATGCTAATGGTGGCAAGTCTCTTGGCTTGTACTCCAAAGCGGCGCAGATCATCCGAAACCAGTCGCAGGCCAAGGGAAGCGTCGATCAGTTGCTGGCAATGGTGTCAAAGGCTAAGGGCGTCAAGCCTGCAGAACTGACCAACGCTGGACGCCCCGCAGGCGACACCATGTCAAAAGAAGAACTTGCCCAGCACTTCGAGCAGGCACTGCCAGACGTTCAGGTGGAAGAGAGGGGAAAAAAACCACCTCAAGAACTCACCGCAGACGAAGATCGTGAATTTCAAAAACTCAACAGGTTTATTGACAAAGGGTTTGGTCTTGTACCCGCAGATACGGAGAGATGGAAATCACTGTTTCAAAAGGTAAATGGTCTATCAAGTACCAAATATGACCAATATACTTTACCTGGCGGCACAAACTACCGTGAGCATTTGCTGCATTTGCCACCGCAGGAAGGCCCATTGGCCAAACGTAAGAAGGCATTGCAGGACCAGTGGCAGCAGGCTTACGAAAACCAAGCGCCAAAGGAAGAGCTGGACCGATTGGGCGCTGAGTTTGACCGTCTTACTGGCAACAACAATGAAGAAAATCCAGACTTCAAATCATCCCATTGGAACACACCAAACGTACTTGCCCATGTTCGCATGGATGACCGCGACAACGGAAAGACCCTGCACGTTCAAGAAGTACAGTCTGACTGGGGTCAGGAAGGCCGCGAAAATGGCTTTCACGATCCAGAAAATCCATTTGAGGTCATCCACAAAAAAACCAAAGAGGTGGTGTCAAGGCACCCAGATTATAGGTCTATGACGGATGCTTGGCGTGACCACCCAGATCGGGAAAATCTTAATTATGGCGATGTTGGCGACGAAAAGCCACCGCAAGGCCCATATGTCGGCAACACACAGCAGTGGACCGATCTGGCGTTGAAGCATATCCTGACTGAAGCCGCAAAGGGTGGCCACGACCGTGTGGTATTCTCCCCAGGCGAGGCCAATGCTGACATGTATGGGCAGCGCATACCAATATCTGAAGCAAATTTTACAACAAATACAAGGCGTCCTGATGTTTTTGGTCAACTTCACACCACTAGGGTTGGAGGAACAGAAAACAAAAGTATTGACATTGAAGATGAGGCACACCTCAAGAGCCTTTTGGGCAAAAAAGCCGCAAATGCGATTTTGTCGCAACCTCCAAGAAACATGGGCAATAGCAATGTTCAGGTTCGTTCCGTATCAGAACCCGATATGCACCTTGGCGGTCAGGGCATGATAGATTACTACAAAAACTATGCCCACCAAGGCGCGTTGAAGTTGTTGCAGCAACACGACCCGTCTATTAAACCTGAAAGCTACGACCTTCCAGACGATTATAAAGGATTTGGCCTTCCCATGACCGACACCGCCCGCCAGTCAATCCTCAAAAACGGCTTTCAGGCGTTTAAGGATGGCGGCATGGTTGGCAAAGCAAGCGGCGGCGAGATTGATGGAGGCACCCCAATGGACGACAACAACAACGTAACGGACCTGTCAACAGTACGCACCAAGCGGGACATTACGTCGGGCGACCACAGTTATGGCGCTCAGAATATGTTTGCCGACCTGGCAGAAAAGTACGCAGCGTCACAAAAGGCATTTGACATGGCGCACGCCAGTGGCGCGTTTGACAATTTTCAAATGGGCGACATGTTTAAATACAACGGTTTGCCCAATTACGATCCCGAAAAAATTGTAGGATTTACTGTAAAACACGTCAGTTCATCCCCAAACATGACAAAACTGTTCAACAATCATTACCCTGCACTGGAGTTTGAAACACAAGACGCGGACAGAAAGGTCACTACTGTCCCGTTGGAGTGGTTTGAAAACAACCTGCACAAATACGACAAGGTCGGCGGCAAACCAAAACTCGTCAAAGCTGATGGTGGTTCTGTCAACAAAGCCCTCGCCCTTACGCGCGGATTTACCAAGGACGGTAAGTCTGCTATAACTGCCCTCAAGCCCAAGAGGAAATGACATGGATGACATCGTAAAAAAAGCGTTGAGCCTGACATCAAACCCAGTTATCTCCCAAAACTTGGAGCCATACCTTGGTCCTTTTCGGTCGGGAACGCCAGCGTTTGGTCCTGATCACCCTGCGCTTATTCCACAAAGACTGGTCACTGCAAAAAAACTTTTAGATACAAACACCACGGCAAATACTGTTGATCTTGCTGCCTTAAAGTCCACCCCAAAACTCTTTGATCAGCATATTGGAATTGTTCGTGGGTATCCAAATGTTCGAGCGGATGTTGCTAAGAACGCAGATAATGATGCCCTTGCAGAACATTTTATCGACCACTCAACCCAAAATCTTTTGGCCCTGCATGATGCTGTCCCACCTGAAATTCGCAATCGCGGCAAGAAATGGTATGATGGCGCACGGGCAATTACCGATAAGTGGTCAAAAGAATACAACATCCCAGACCACGCCGTGGCTGGCGTTCTCGCCGCCATGTCACCGCAAAAAGACTGGTACCAAAACGTATCTTTGGCGCACCGCGTCATCCATACCATGAGAGGCATGGGGGATAATTTCTATCATGGGTTTACGTTTAGCCCTGAAATGGAAAAAACGCTGCAAGGCATTGAGTCGCTTAACAAGCCAGAATACGCTGGCATTCACAACATGCTCCGAGGAAAGTCTTTAGGCGATCTGGATCGTGAAAACATTCCAGATGACGAAAGAGCCATTGCTAAGTCTATGTGGGTTAGGCTTCACGATCAAACTTATAACTCAAACGAACATAGAATTGTAAATCCAGAGGGTACATTTGGTGACTTTGTAAAAACCAAATCTGGAAAAAATGCAGCGGCTGGGTGGGGTTCTCTAACGGAAATTGCAAAAGCCGTTCAGGCTTTAGACAATGCGCACGATCCTGAAAAACTATCTGAACTTATGGGTGAAAAGCACAAAGTTCGCAACTTTTACAACAACATTTTGCACCCAAACTCGTCAAAGGGCGATGTCACTATTGATACCCATGCCGTTGCGGCGGCTTTAATGCGACCATTATCTGGAAATTCGGTTGAAGTGGCGCACAATTTCGGTTCCTCGCCAGGAAAGGGTATTCCTGGCGCTGGAGGTTCTTCCATTTCTGGTGTTCAGGGAACTTATCCGTTGTACGCCGAGGCATACAGACGCGCCGCAAAAGCGCGAGGCATCCATCCTCGTGAGATGCAGTCCATTACTTGGGAAGCTATCAGAGGTTTGTTTCCTGATACTTTCAAAACAGCAAAAAACGCAAAGGATATTGATGATGTTTGGTCCAGATACCGCAAAGGGGAGATCAGTCAAGATGAAGCCAGAAATCAAGTCGTCAAAAAAGCAGGCGGCATCCGCCCCCCAACGTGGTTTACAGGAGGCGCTAGTCAGCCTCATGCGGCGAACGGGGGTGCCATTGACCAGAGAAGCATTCCTAGACCTAGAGTTCCACGGGAAACCTCCAGAGCATCTTACGGTCGAGCAGGAAATGGAACTTCCAGCCCAGTTTCGCCGCAATCGGTAAGCAACAACATTGATCGTGCATTGTCCCTGACTTCGGTATACAATGCAAAGCACAAACGGGACGCCGTGTAACCTCAGAGGATCGCAAAATGGATTTCAAATCGCTGCGCGCAGCAAAAAACAAAAAGGCCCAGAGCCTTATTGACAGTTCAAGCGGGGGCAAGGTTGACGCCTCGACGTTCACCCCAGCGGAACCGTTGAATGCAGACGTAAAGACGGGTATGCGCCCGATCTCGCGCCGTGCATTTAAGGTCGGCGGCAAGGTTGAGGGCGCTGAGGCCATGACCCACGCTGGCCGCACGCCACGCAAGTCTGGCGGCAAGACAGAGTATGCAAATGCATTGGTCAACCGCAACGTCAAGGACGCCAACGAAGAGCGCGAAGGCATCAAGCACGTCGGCGGGTTTGCTCGTGGTGGAAGCGCGATGAAAAAGGCCGCTGAACGCGATGTTGGCGAGATGATGGCTGAAGAAGAAATGCCGTCCTACAAGGCAAAGAAGATTGGCCGTAAAGCCATGAAGGACACGCCAACAGCCGACATTCGCAAGAAGATGGGCGATGACCGCAGCATGGAGCGCGGCGCATTTATGCCTTCCATGAATGACGATCCATACAAGCGCGGTGGCAAGGCTGAAGGTTCTGCTAAAGACATGATGGAAGACAAGAAGATGGCTGCCAAGCACGGCATGACCATGAAGGAATGGGAAGCTTCCAGCGCCGACAAAAAGCATGACATGCCATCCAAAAAGATGAGCGGCGGCAGCATGGGTTACGCTGCTGGCGGAAAAATGAAAATGGTTGAAAAAGACGGGAAGAAGGTTCCTTTCTTTGCCGCTGACGGTGTTGGCAAGATGAATGCTGGCGGTCGCACGGGCAAGATGGGCGGCGGCAGCATGGGCATGGGTGGCGGCGGTATGGGCATGGGTATGCAAAACCCAATGATGCCAATGGCACCTGGCTACAAAAAGGGCGGCAAAGCCATGCACCACAAAGATTGCATGTGCAAAGCCTGTGGTGGGTCGGCTGGCATGAAAGATGGTGGCGGTCTGTATGCCAACATCAACGCCAAACGTGAGCGCATTGAAAACGGCTCCAAGGAAAAGATGCGCAAAGTAGGCTCCAAGGGTGCGCCAACTGCTGATGCGTTCAAAGAATCCGCCAAGACTGCCGAGAAAAAAGACGGCGGCAAAGCCATGCACCACAAGGATTGCATGTGCAAAGCTTGCGGTGGCGCTGCAATGTCGCAAGATGGTGGCCGCACGGCACGCGCCACTGGCGGCAAGGTCGGCAAGAGCAACATCAGCATCAACATCTTCCCGCACAACGCCGAGAAGCCTGGCGCTATGCCCGTGTCACCCGCTGGTATGCCACCCATGGGCGCTCCACCAGTGATGCGTCCGCCGATGCCAATGCCTGCTCCAATGCCGTCTGCGCCACCGCCTGCGCACATGTCGCTGCCACCAGGGTTGATGTCTGCCATGTCTGGCGCTGCTGGCGCTGGTCCTATGCCACCCGCTGGTGGCGCGCCAATGCCCCCAATGATGGGCCGCAAGGCTGGCGGCAAAGTGGTATATCCGATCACTGGTGGCGCTGGTGGCGGTAAGGCACGCAAGGAAAAGGTCGAAGCTTACGGCGAGAAGATGAACAAAGACCTCAAGAAATAAGCTGCACCTCCCACAGCTTACGGGGGCCAGATAAATACTGGCCCCCACCCAAATAAATTAGGATTACATATGATCACGACCATCAGCACCGCGTTTGAGCGCGAACTCATCAAACTTATCATGGAACGCAGGGCGGACATCGTCGGCAACATGGTTGGTGGCCTTGCTATAAAGACCATTGAAGAATATCGTGAGGCGGTCGGAAAGGTTTCCGCTCTCGATGAGGTTATCTCTTTATGCGAAGAGGTATCCACTACTATTAACAAGACCATGTAAGGATTAGACATGCCACATATGCCCATGAGCCATGAAGAAGACCCCAAACAAAAGCTGCTCGATCAGCTTGGTGACATCTCCAAAATTGAACTTTTCCACAATCAAGTGCTTTTGGCCGTGTATCTTCGGCCAGAAAAAACAAAATCAGGGCTGATCTTGACGGCGGATCACCTTGACGAAGACAAATATCAGTCCAAAGTTGGCCTTTTGGTTAAGCGTGGGCCGCTTGCATTTGAGCAAGATGGTAATTGGTTCACGGGAATGACGTTCCAAGATCACGAGTGGCTGATTTTCCGCCCGTCTGACGGATGGTCAATCACAGTCAACGGCGTTTTGTGCCGTATTTTTGATGATATCAGCATCAAAGGCCGCGCCCCCCACCCAGATTCTGTTTATTAAAGGTGAAAAGACATGGATGAAGAAGAAATCGAGATCATTGTTGACGATGCGCCCGAAACTGAGGTTGAGGAAACGCTAGTCCCCGACCTTCAGGAGTCAATTTCTGAACTAAGGCGGCAAATCACCGCCGAGCGCGAAGCCCGCGTTGCTGCGGAGCGGCGTGCGCATGCCGCAAACAGCGAAAAAGACGACACTGAAATCCAATTGGTGTCCAGCGCCATTGACAGCGTGATGCGTGACAATGAAATCTTGAAAAGCAACCTGAAAATTGCCATGCACAATCAGGATTACGATGGCGTGGCTGAGATTCAGCAGTTGATGGGCGAAAAAGCTGCTCAATTGCAACAGCTTCGCAACGGTCTGGATGCTATGAACTCCAAACCCAAGACGCCAGAGCCTAAATACGTCCCCGCAGACCCCGTTGAGGCGTTTGCGTCACGTCTGTCGGCAACATCTGCCGACTGGGTCCGCAGGAATCCACAATTTGTCACTGACCCGCGCCTAAATCGCAAGATGATCCGCGCACATGAAGACGCGGTTGACGATGGTATATCCGTAGACACCCCCGCGTACTTTGCGGCCATTGAGGCAAAGCTGGGCGTGTCAAAGCAGACAAACGACACGGGCGACCAGTATGCCGCCAGGGTCACACAGCGCCGCGATGCGGCACCTGCGGCTGCCCCTGTGAGTCGTGGCACCAGCAATGGCAACAGGAATGCTGTGAGGCTGTCTGCGGCGGAGCGAGAGGCCGCGTCTGACATGGGCATGGACGAAAAGGACTACGCCAAGCACAAGATTGCACTTATGAAGGAAGGTAAAATCAGATGAGCGATGATGAATTTCAAAAAGCTGCAAAGCTTGTACGCCCAAGCGTGAGGCCAGATATGGTGACCAAGGAAAAGCCACGGGATGCTGCAAAGCGTGCGGCTGAACTTCAAAACCACAGCGACACAGACAGCGGGAGCGACGAGTTCTTTGTTGAACCTGGCATCATCCCAGATAAGTGGTCATACGAGTGGAAAATGTGGACAGTCCTTGGCGCTGAAGACCCCGCACACCAAGTTGCTCTGGCCCGCAAGGGCTGGGAGATCGTGCCAGCGTCCCGACACCCTGAGATGATGCCACTGGGCTACACGGGTGGCATGATCCTTCGCAAAGGCATGGTCCTGATGGAGCGCCCACTGGTGATCACGGAAGAGGCACGCGCCATTGAGAACCGCCGCGCACGCCTTCAGGTCCGCGCCAAGGAAGAGCAACTTTCAGCCACCAAGCCAGGTGAGTTTGAACGCTCCAACAAGGGCAACGAGATGACGAAGATCAAGAAGGGGTATGAAGCCATGCCCATTCCAGAGTGATAATATTTGAATGGGGCGGCTTATGTCGCCCCCTTTACTTATATCAAAAATAGATATATGGTGTTTTCATCCATCCCCTCGGCGGGGAGGCCCAATAAACCTTTGGTCCTAAATCGCCTCGGTGCGCGAAATAGACCTCCTGTAAAGGAGATTTCCGCATGGCGAATACATTTGCGCCAAACGGCTTTGCCCAGTACTCAGGTACTGGTTCGGCTCCGACCTATGAGCAGACATGCGCTGCCATTGCGTCAACCAATACGACACCAATTTTCTTCAATGACCCTGTAATGCAGGCTACCAACGCTACTGGCGTGGGTACTGGCTACATCGCGCAGGCCGTCAGCCCCGTCACCTTGACCGTGTCTGCAACTGGTATTGCCACCGTCGCCACTGGCGCGATGACGATTACCTACACCGCGATTGCAAGTTCAACCGCCAACATCCCAACCTTTGCCTCAACAAACTACGCGCCCCCAGTGGGTTCAACGATTGTTGTGACTAACGCAACTGGCGTCCCGAACGGTGCCTTCACGGTCATCTCGTCCACCTCGACGACCGCTGTTGTCCAAAGCACCACCACTACCGCTGCAACCTCGGCAACCTCGACCCCTGTGGTCACGGTCTACGTTCCTGTCGCTGGCGTGTTTGCTGGCTGCAAGTATTTGTCCACGGCTCAAAAGCGCACCGTGTGGTCGAACTACTGGCCAGGCTCCGACACCGCAAACGATGTTGAAGCATACGTCATCACCGATCCAAACGCTCGTTTCTCGGTGCAAACTGGCAACTCAAACACCACCGCAACCGCTGTTGGTCAAGCTAACGTTGGCGAGAACATCGGCTTTGCGTGGAATGACAGCACCACAACGAGCGAAACAAACGGCACTACCGCTACGGGATTGTCCGACTTCTTTGCTGACCAGTTTACGCTGTCCTCGGCTGGCGTGACGGGTGCAAACTCGTTCCTGCCGTTCCGCATCATCGCAATCCAGAACTACCTGCCAGGCCAATCTTCGCCACTGTCGGGTATCAATGGCAACGATGCAACCGCTGGCTACAACAAGATCGTAGTCGGATTTAACAACGCGATGCCTCGCAACTTCGCTGGCATGTAAGGAGATAGGAAATGGCTGTAAATCTATCAGCAATCAAAGACCTTCTTCTGCCAGGCTTGCGTGGCATTGAAGGCAAGTACGAGATGATCCCATCTCAGTACGACAAAATCTTTACGAAGCACAACTCCAAGATGGCGCTTGAACGCACCGCAGAAATGCGTTTCTTAGGTTTTGCACAGTTGAAGACTGAAGGCGGTCAAACGTCCTTCGACAACGGTGCGGGTGAGCGTTTCATCTACAACCAAGAACACACGGAAATCGGCTTGGGCTACGCGATTACTCGCAAAGCCATTGACGACAACCTGTACAAAACACAATTTGCTCCGTCGAACCTCGGCCTGGTGGAATCGTTCCAACAGACCAAGGAAATCTACGGCGCAAACATCCTGAACACCGCTACGACTTACAACAGTTCTATCGGCGGTGACGGCGTGGCTCTAATTTCGACCGCACACCCAATCGACGGTGGCACGGTTGCAAACAAACCCACGACCGATGTGGAACTGAACGAGGCAACCCTGCTAAACGGCATGATTGCAATTCGTACCAACTTCCGCGATCAGGCTGGCCTGAAGGTCTTCGCCCGTGGCCGCAAGCTGGTTGTTCCGCCACAGTTGGAGCCAGTTGCAATTCGTCTGTTGAAGACCGAACTGCGTCCAGGCACTGCAGACAACGATGTCAACGCAATCATGTCCACCGCTGGTGGCCTGCCAGAGGGTTATATGGTCAACGACTATCTGACCTCAACTGGTGCATGGTTCTTGCTGACCAACATCGACGGCCTGTCGTATATGGAGCGTGTGAAGTTTGAAAGCGACATGCAAGTGGATTTCGTGACGGATAACTTGCTGGTAAAAGGCTATGAGCGGTATTCTTTTGGATACTACAACTGGCGCTCGATCTTCGGCTCGTTCCCAACCTAAGCCAAAGTTTAAGGGGGCTTCGGCCCCCTTTTTCCCTTTCTGGGTCTAATTGCCACCCTGACCGCGCCCAGCGGACTTTGCACAGACAGAGTGGCCTATTGTGCAAAGGAACCCGACATGGGTAAGACTACATTCACTGGCCCGATTCGCGCGGGCAATATTCTGAACACCGCTGGCACCACCCTCGGCCAA
>Ga0181347_1000246_pt1 | contig 17897 bp, 25 predicted proteins | sample Su13VDMM110SN_FD_130102 | JGI IMG/M metagenome (GOLD analysis project Ga0181347, IMG submission 130102) | Freshwater viral communities from Lake Michigan, USA - Su13.VD.MM110.S.N | ecosystem: Environmental > Aquatic > Freshwater > Lake | place: USA: Michigan | collected 2013-07-16
CGCCACCGCCACCATCTCCGCCACCAGAGTCTCCGCCTAGTTCTGTACCACCAAAATTGTAGCCTGGAGTCCAGTAGCCACCGTAGCCATATCGCACACGGCTGGACTTTTTCTTTCGTTTGCGCTCATTGAGACTGAGTTCAGCATCACGTGCAGCACTGCGAGCATCAACCAGGCGTTTGATCAGGCCATTGTTGCGTAACAGTTTGAACACAATATTGTCCACACCAAACTCACCTTCACGTTCTAGTCCTGCGGCTCGCATGGTCTTGATCTTGGTCATCATGCGAGCCAACTGCTCATGATCACTGCTGCTTAGAATGTTTTCAATACGAGTGCCTAGATCCTGGTACTTGCGTTGTACAGCAGAGTCGTTGACATCAGCTGATCTACGACGTGGCACACTGATCCACTTGTCATTTCTTACACTGTAGATGCCTTGTGAGTGATGCGGCTGATCTGCATCCTGCACATAAAGTTCCACATCAGCAGCGCCTATGCGAATATTGTGTAGGTCGTTGTATTGATATTTCTTGGCATCAAACAGTTCACGATAAACATCGGCACTGGAACCTTGGGGCATGGCCACCACCAGGTGCAGATCAATGTCTGAGTGATTGGTGTAGCTGTAGGCAGCATTGGAACCTGAAATGGTGATGTCTTGCACAGACACATCATTGAGCCCCAGGAATTCTTCAAAGTCAGCTGCTATTTCTAACAACTTGACACGCACTTCAGGACGCAACTGCTCACGGTCGTCCCAGAGTCGGGGATTCAAGTGGTCGTGAAATTTCACTGCGTCGTCAAGATTGTAGGCGTCTAGTTCTTCGATGTTCATAGTGTATTTATTGCGCACTGCCAAAGCCACCTGCGCAAAAAAGCCCCTTTCGGGGCTGTTTTATTCAGCGTTGTTGGTGTTTTTGGCTATGACTTCAGGATTGGGATCAGATGTCAACACCGCAGGATCCACGTTGTGCATGGGCTGTGCAGGTACCAAGGGCTGTGTGGGGCCTGCTTTGGCCAACACCAAGGCATGCAGATCGTTGTACAGTTTGTCCTGCGTGGCCGCATCAAATGTGTAAGTGCCTGTGTGTCGCAACAACACACGCTTGTCCACCCACACCTGTCCACCAAGATCACGCCAGTTTTCGCAGAATGTCCAGTCTTCAGAATAGTAGCGACCTTCACGTACCGCAGTGTCAAAGTAGGTTTTCATGTACTGATTCAAGCTAGGGTCAAGTCCAATGTCGTTGGCAAAGGGCTTGGTGGCAGGGTGTGCGTTGAGTTTTTCAAACACATCACGCTTGATCAGCAAGAAACCTGTGCCAGTTTTGCTGACTTCGATCAAGTTAGAAGCAGGATCTTCGGCCACACCAGGAATACCGTTCACACACCATTTGATGGGCATGGATTTCATAGGGTATAGGCCGCCGATGACATCTTTTTGTGCGTCCATCATGACCAGCAGGTGCCAAGGTTCCCAGCCAATATCAGCATCAATAAACATCAAGTGCGTTGAACCTTCAGTGGCCAAAAACTTGGCAGTGAGTGTGTTACGTGCCCGGCTGATCAGGCTTTCATTGGTCATGGTTTCCACAGTCCATTCAATACCCAACTGGCGTGCCATGTTGGCCCACTTGATGTAGCTCATGAATGTTTGTTCGGTCAATTGCCCACCGTAACAGGGCATACACATGTGAACTCGTGTGGTACGCAAGTAATCCAGATTTACCTGAATGTTTTGTTGATTGGCAGCAGCAGGATCTGATGGGGGTGTGGTAGTAGGTTGGGCGTCAGCCATTGGGTTCTCCGTAAAAGTATACTATTTACAGAGTATAACTGACACAGGCAAAATTTACAACCTCTTCTCGTCCAGATAGTCTTCGTCTATGGGTTGATTTTCACGAGCTTGATAACTGGCTGTCATGCCACCCACAAAGTTCTGTGCAGAAGTTTCTTCCAGGGTGCCTATGGCAGTATCTAGCATTTTGACCACATTGGCAGCCAGTTTGGGATTGGTCTGCGTCTTGGGATACAGGCTCATTACTAGAGCTGTTTTGCGCTTTTGGTTCAGGGTGGGCCATGCAGAGCGTATTTCTGTGGCTGACGTCATGCCTGGACCAAACTCCACTGTGGGTAGGTAGGCCATGTAAGCATGCTGAGTCATTGGTGCCATTTCGTCACTGATGGGCTGCAGATATGCAGGTGAGCCATCACGTTTGACTCCTCCAGCTTGCGGTGGTTTGTTGGCATCTTTTTCACTGCGAACAAAGATCAACTGTGTGGCAGCAGGATCGTAATGTTGAGTTATTTCTTCTGCACGGAATGGGCTTTTGACTTGATAGAAGTTGCCGGGTGCAACACCTGCCAGTTGTGCTAGTTTTTCTTTGAGTGCAAAAGGGAATGGCCGAGTTGATGTGTCGTTGGTAGCAGCCACTTTGACATCGGCGCCAGGAAACGTCTGCTCAGCAGATTGATAAAGTGCTAGATGGCCTGCGTGAAAAGGGTGAAATCCGCCAGGCATGATAACTAATTGTTTCATACCAGGTATTTAGTCCTACATGTTTTCCAGCAGCCAGAGATAAACAGGAGTTGTAAACTTCAGGCTTAGGGTGCCGTTGCAGCCCATTCTGCCAAAAAACTTGTGTAGTGTTCTGTCACCTGAGCCGTTGAAATTGTGAGTGTAAATGGCCAAACGTTGCACCAGGCTATCAACGTTGATTTCTTCAAATTCAAATGAGCCAATCGTGATCACGGCGTCTTGTGTGATGTTGCCATCAGCATCCACTGTGGTATGTTCACTTTTTTTGTTTTTCAACACAACACGCAGTTCGTGCTCAGTATCATCTTCATCAATGACATATGATATTCTGACTGTGTCAGCAATATGTTCAGTGTTGAAAATCTGTTGTTGATCTATCCAAACTTCTGCACCCAATGGGCAAGCAGGATCTGACGTAGAAATCTCAAATGAAATTCCTGCAGTGGTCATGTCAGTAGGTCACAGTTACTGTGTTGATGGTGCCAGACTCAAATGCTTCAATTCTAGCCCGCAGCCAAGTAAAATTGCCCACAACAGATTCGGACAGTGTCTGTGTGATCACAGTGCTAGAGTCGCCGTAGGTCAGAGTAGAGAACCAATCAGCTGAATCAGGATCTGTGTCCAAGGTAGCTTCAATGGTGATAGTGCCCTGAAATCCAGTAACACTGAATCCAATGGTTTGCACACCGCCGCGACCACGATAGTAGTCAACAGCTTTGACCGCATCACTGAACCAGTCTTGGCTGGACCCGTCGTAGTTGCCTGACGGAGTTCCGTAAATCACAGCAGTCAGCAGTGTTTCAGTAGTGATCATGCTTGTTCAATTTCTACCACAACACCGTCGCCCACCAGTTCTTGAGCCACTTGTTCCAGTGCTTGTTGAATGTCGGCGCCGATAATTGCTGTAGATTCAGATTCTGAGTATTTTGCAATTTTACTGAATTTTATTACCAAAATGTGTTCGATGATTTTTGCCATAGTGTATTATTTAGTCACAGTGATGGGTACGGTCTTTCTTACCAGCCCGGGCATGAACATGGTCAGCATGGTAGCGTCTGCTTCTGTGTGATGATCCACAAACTGCCAACGCTGCATGTAGAATGCAGGCTGTGCCAAACGATGCCGGAATAAGTCAGTGAGTCTAAAATAGTTGCCACGACTGTGAAAAAAATCACGTAAGCGAGCAGCCTCCGGTTGATCCAGGCGCTGTTCTCGAAAGTAGCTGCGCCAGGTCCAGTCACTTTGTTTCAACTGTATCTGATTGTGTGGACGACTGACCACAGCAGTAGAAATCAGCTGATTGGTCATGCCTGGTAATTTGGACAGATGCAACAGCCAAGCATGATCGTTGCTGTAAATGGCCTGTGATTGCCACTGGCACACACGCCTAAACGGTTCCGCAGCTGACAGTAATTCAGCAGTCAGTTCCAGGCAGGCCAACTCGGTAGCAGCAAGGTCTGGTTGGTCAGCAATCACATTTTGTCGGTTGATGTATCCCATAATTTTGGAGTTCTGCCAGCGTATGTTGGTCAGGATCCGTTCAGGATCTAGCTTGCGCATCTGTGCTGAGTATAGCATGCCAAAGCTGAGGCAATACTGATACTGGCCAAAATACAACTGTGAAGTGGCAACGTTTCTTGTGTCTGTCATGGGGTGGGAAATCTAATAATTCCGTCATCGCCTACCACAGGAATTTCGTGAGCCACTGCATCAAACACCACATCATCACCGTTCATGTCCGCAGTGATGTCGCAGTTTGCCAGCCGATCAAACAAGATTCGTTTGCTGAGTGGCACTCGAATCAACTGATCAATCTTGCGACTCAGGGGTCGTGCACCCATCTTGGAGTCATAGCCTTTGTCAGCCAGCATGTCAATCACAGCTTCGGTCATGTTGAGTCGAATGTTCTTGGCCAGCAAGCTGGTCTTGAGTTCTTCCGCAAATTTCACAACCACTTTCTTGATAGCCAGTGTGTCCAGTCTGGAGAACTTCACAATCTGATCAATGCGGTTACGCATTTCAGGTTTGAAGAACTCCTTGAGTGCTCGCTCATCTTCACCGCTTTTTTCCTGCGAACCAAAGCCAATGTTGTTGACTTCACTGGCCGCAGCACCCAGATTTGAGGTCATGATAATGATCGAGTTCTTGACGTTGACTCGTTTGCCATTGCTGCTGGTCAACACACCTTCGTCCAGCATCTGCAGCAAGATGTTGCTGACGTCAGGATGTGCTTTTTCGATTTCGTCAAACAAAATGATGCTAAACGGATTCTTGCTGATGTCAGATATCAGTTTGCCACCACCCACGTTGCCATCTTCAAATCCCACATAGCCCGGCGGAGCACCAATCAAACTGGCCACACTGTGCCGCTCCTGAAACTCACTCATGTCGTACTTCAACAAGTGCATGTCAAGATTTTGGCTCAACAATCGTGCCAGTTCAGTTTTGCCTGTGCCGGTTGGACCCAAGAACAAGAAACTGGCCATGGGTCGTTTTTCGTTGCTGATGCCAGCAAAGCTGATGTAAACTCGATCCAGCACAGCATCCACTGCTGAGTCTTGTCCATACAGCTTTTGCTTGATGTTTGATTCCAGTTCCACAATCCTGGCTGATCGTTCGTTTTGCAGTTTGTCTGTGGGCACGCCAGTCATGCGAGCCACCTGCTGTTCAATCATGTCACGAGTGATGGTGACTGTTCCTTGATCTTTCACACGCTGTCGAGCACAAGCAGCGTCAATGATGTCAATGCTTTTGTCAGGATTCTTGCGGTCGTGAATGTAACGAGCAGCCAGTTCCACTGCGGTGGTCATGGCTTCTGTGTCAATCAACACATTGTGAAACTGCTCCAGGCGTGGACTTAGCCCAATCAGGATCTTTTCTGTGGTTTCTGAATCAGGCTCGTCGATGCTGAGTCGATAGAATCTACGCATGAGTGCACGATCTTTTTCAAAACTCTCGTAGTACTCTTCCCAGGTGGTGCTGGCAATCACTTTCAAATTGCCCTTGGTGATTGCGGGCTTCAGCATGTTGGCAAAGTCCAGACTGCCGCCGGATCCTGACCCAGCACCTTTCATGGTATGTGCTTCGTCCACAAACAGGATACAGTTTTTCTTGGATTCCAGAGCAGAAATAACCTGTTTGAATTTTTCTTCAAACTCGCCGCGGTATTTAGAACCTGCCAGCAAGCTGCCAATTTCCAGACTCCAGACTTCATACCCTTTCAGGAACTCGGGCACACGTCCGGCAATGATTTCCTGGGCCAGGCCATCCACAATGTGTGTTTTGCCCACACCAGGATCGCCCACCATGAGCACATTGGCCTTGAAGCGTCGAGCCAACACAGTGATCAGTTCTTCCAGTTCCGTGCCTCGACCAATCATGGGTTCCAACTGATTTTTTTCAGCACAAGCAGTAAGACTAGTGCAGTGTTCGTTTAGAATGCTGTCAGCCTGACTGCCACTGAGTTTGACGTCAGTGGGCCGATAATTCTTTTGCCAGAACTCCACAAACTCTGATTTCTTCATGCCAAATTTCAACATGAAATACTGTGCGTGACTATTGCCTTCGCTCATGATTGAAAGATACAGATCAATCACAGTGAGGTTACGACGGCCGGTAAACATGACCTGTACATTGGCACGGTTAAAAATGCGTTCCAGAGCCTGTGTCTTTTTGGGCACATCAATGTTGGGTTTGACCAGGCTCACCAGGCTTTTTAGATAAGCATCAATTTCTTTGTCCATGTGGTCAATGTCCACACCAAAATTGGCTATGGTTTTCCTAAAAGGTGCATATTGAATCATGCTCAACAACAGGTGTTCAGTGGTCACATATTCGTGCTGCCGTTCCTGTGCAATTTTCACAGCTTGTTCAACAATGTGTTCAATTTCGGGAGTAGGGGTCATTGGAGTCCTTGAGTTGTTTTGTATATTATAACGCAGTGTCACGCAAAATGCAAGTTTATTTTCGGTATTGTTGTATAGCTGACACAATTTCTGGCGCAATTGTACTGGGTATTTCACCTTGCATGCGCACCATTAGATCTCCGGTTTGTCCGTGCCGATCTCGCAGGCCATGTCCTTTTAGTCGCATGGTGGTACCCGGTTGGGTTGCGGGCGGCACACGCACTGTTAATTGGTGCCCTAGAATGTTAACAACTTCAGTTTCGGCTCCCAGCATCAGATCCCAGATCGGCACACGATGTTCGCAGTAGAGATTGAGGTCGGCTCGACGCCATCTAGCATCTGGTTGTACCCGAAATTGCACAACCAAATCTATACCATTTGGTCCAACACCACTGTATTGAACATTGTCGCCGTCGCTGATGCCTTGTGGGATTTCAATTTGTACAGTGCTGGATCCTGCCGAAGTACCTACATTCACAGTGCGGTTACCGCCCTGTGCCACATCTAGCAGTGTGATCCACACAGTCATACGCACATGATTTCTGTGTGGCTGTTGGCCAAACTGTTGACCAAACATCTGTCCAAACATGTTGTGCATGTTGAATCCACCGCCGGGGAATCCTGAAAACTGCGGTCTAGGGTTGTCGTATTCAGCTCGCTGGGCAGGATCGCTCAGGGTATCGTATGCAGTTTGCAGTTCTTGAAACTTGACAGTGTTGCCGCCTTTGTCAGGATGATGCTGAGAAGCCAGCTTGCGATAGGCTTTTTTTATTTCGTCCGGAGTGGCAGTACGGGCAACATCAAGTGTTTTGTAGTGATCCATATTTAGGTCGTAAAAAAGCAGTCAACACAATAGTTATGCTGACTGCTGAGTTAGTTGTTACTTTTTAGCATTTTTGTCAGGGACAGTGGTGCCTTCTACTTTTTTATGGACTTTGATTTTCTTACAAATTTGAACTTGTGTACCAGTTTTTTTATCCATGACTGGTTTGCCAGCGGAGTCCATTTTTGGTGAACAAATTTCTTTAACTTCTGCCGCCGCGTGTGCTGAGCCAACTAATACCAAACTTGTTGCCAGTGCTAATAATAATTTCATATCATGCTCCTTTTTTAGCTAAGATAGCTTGAATTTTGTCTTGAATGATCTTTGCCCAAAACGGTTGTGGAAAATTCCATCCTATAAATGCTCCCACTGCTATCCATAATAATGTATCTAACATATCAAATTCCTTTTTTAAATTTCTGGATGATTAAACTCTGGAACCATTTTCTTACCACTAGCAGTTGTTGCTATCGGTGTTGTACCCCAACTTGGTGCTGGTGTATAACTTGTGCTTGGCATTGGTACTGTAGGTGCGCTTCCGAACCCGCCTCCACCAAAGCTATTCGGTGCTTGTGAATTATAACCGCCGGAGTTGCCGAAGCCTCCTGCTGAAGGTTGACCAAATGTTGAAGACCCGCTCGCAAATCCTGTTGCTGGTGGTTGTATTCCGCCATTGTTTGCTCCTCCAAGTTTTTCTTGTGTGCGACCATACGCCGCAACACCTAGCACTGCACCCATAGCAAGATGGAATAAGCCAGCGCCTTGCAATGTCAACGGATTCCATTGAGTAATAGGTGTGTGAGTTACGGTCTGTAGTAGACTCCATAGTATGGGAAATATCACCATGTCCATCATACAGACAACCATGTACATCCAACCCATGGCTGGACGCCATTTTGAATTCATCCAGTCTTCTTTTTTTGTTTCTTTACTCATTTTGCTGCCTTTTCAAAAATATTTTTTTGTATTTTATACCAATCATTCCAGGCATCGACTTTGACTGCACATTCATAGTATGTGGTATAGTTGATGGTGATTGTTTTAGATACTTCGCTTAGTTTGGGATCCTGCGGTAGTTGTTGTAATGCAGGGCATGTTTGTGTTGCAATTGCGCCTGGACTGTCAGGAAATTTTGCAGAGACTGGTACGGTTGTGCCACAGGCCTGTAATAGTACTACTGACAGTAATAATAGATATTTCATTTCTTTGCCTCAACTGGAGTAGCAGAGTCATTGTGTGCTTTGACAAATTCTTTAGGTATTTCACATACACCGCCAGGTAAAAATTTTGTATCATACTTGACAACTTCTCGATCAATATATTGAACAACATCTTGACCACGCCGCTGAATAACTTCGGTCTTCTTGACAACTCGTTCTACAATTTTTACAGTTTCTTTTTTGCTTTCAGCTTCGGCCGCAGCCAACTTGGCTTCTACTTCTTTTACCTTGTCACGCCAGATCATTTCAGTAGCGTAGCCACCTTTAAAGTACACGCCAGCCAACAGCACAACTATACTGCCAATTTGCAATGCTTTGTAGTATGGCGCCAATGGCGGAAAAAATTGTAAAATCTTATTGAGAAAGAAACAGAATAAAACTGTGCCAACGGCGCCAGTTATTAATACTGCATTGACTATAAACTGTAAAAAACTGTCTGAAAAGAAATGCAGTAACCACATGTTATAGTCCTAGTACATGCAGTGCGTGATTGTAGTGCTTGATGCGATCTTCCAGGCCAATGGTGCCGCCATTGATGCGTTTGGTTAGTGTAACAATATCGCCCTTGTCGGCCCATTGATTCAAGTTGTTGGCTTCCCAGAACCATGCAGCACTTTGTACACAGCCTTCGAAGGTTAATAAATGTTCGCTGGCTTCTTCCACTGACTGTTCTGTGCTTTCGGCATAGCGAGTGTAGTTGTCTTTGCCAGTCAACTGAATAAGGCCTCGACCACAATAACGATAACCATCGCCACTGGCTTCATTGCCGTTGCCCATGCGATTAGCATAAACTCTATTGGCAATCATTTCGCCTTTGCCTGCATACTGCTGTGCCAATTCATCTGTGGGAAAATACTTGGCAAAAGTCTTGCGCAGACTGACTGCCCTATAATTTAAATTTTCTTTGATAAATTTGAATCCACCGCTTTCATGAGCGCATTGAGCAACAAATGCTGCAATTCTCTGCGGAGTGTTGATATCGTAGTCTGGCAGTATCTGCTCCAGTGCTTCGTACCAACTGTCAATATGAGGATTTCCTGGAACCATTTCTTCCAGTTGTGACAATGTTAACCCAAAATTATTTGACATCTTAGTGTGCTCCATTAATTTTAGACTGACCACCCTGTGTGTTAGCGGCCATGCTAAACATAGGGATTACCTGGTATGATTTGTTGCAGTTGTGCAGTGCTGATTTGCATGGTGTTGATACCTTGTTGTATAGGAATATTTATTCCAATTTGTGATGATTAACTGACCACATAATTTTTGCATCATAGCATCACAAACCCAGTTGAATTGTCATGGCAGCAGCCGCATAGTCCGACGTCACAAGATCAAAACCTCGGCTGTCACGGGCTATATCCATCTGCGGTATCATGACTACAGTCTGTGACACACCGAGCATGCAGGTCCACGCCATGAAATAATCCTGCCAAGGCACAGAAAAATAACATCTGGATTCAAATTCTTGTATCATTTTTCCAGGTACCTCGTCAAACTCTTGTTGGGTTCTAGGAGGATGTGCTGGCCAGGATGAATCTCGTATGTGGAGCCATGAATTATCTAAGGGGTCAAACCATGCATTAGGCCGAGCCAGGTGCGCAATGCTGCCGTCCAACTGATCACATGCAGCGACACAATTGGCAAGATGAATAAAATCTTCAAAAAAATCGGCCTGATTTGTGGCTCGAAAATGCAAACGTCTGTGTTCATCATCCCGTGTGGTGTCTGAGTGTTCACGGCGATGCAGACGCGACCACATGATCGCCATGTGTGTGGGTTTGACCACAGTTGCTATTTGTTGCGCACGCCGTGCAATCCAGTCATTGCTGGCCCCGTCCATGGACACATTTATGCACTGCAGACCAGTCTGTTCACTCAGTCTCACAGGCCAAGTGTGTGCCAGCGGTGAGCCTATTCCCACAGTGGAATCGTCACCTATGCACCATATGGCTGATGCCAACTCAGAATCTGAGTTGGGCCATTCTTGATCACGAAATCCCCGGCTGTTGTACACATATTCTATCTTGTGTGGATAGGTGGCAAAATGTAGCTTGTCCAGGCAACCCACATCAGTGTCCATGCCGGAATAGGACAAGATTTGATTTATCTTGCTACTCACCCGCACGTCGGGCATGATCATGCCAAACCCATGTCCTTGCGTATTTTGGTGGCAGAGATGTCTGTAATAGATTCGTCAAATGTTTCTTCTGCATGTGTGTAACCCACGCCACGGCCCCAGCCAATGTGTACAATGTTGGGCACAACTTGTATTTCGTATTGGCCCTGATACAATAGGTCTAGATCTCGACGAATAAAGTCTTTTACTTGCTCTACTGCAAAAGGATTGGAACCTTGCCAACCTTGCACGTCGCGAATCTGTATAACAACCTGTCCAGTACGAGCAATAAGTCGATCAAACAAGGCCCGATGCCCTGCGTGCCAAGGTTGCCAACGACCCAGCATTTGCACTGTTTCTCGTTGCCAGTTAAACCGTGGACGTCGACGGTTGTACAAAATATGGTCACCCACAAACTCCACCCATTTTTCAGCGTTTTGTTCTGTGATTCTAAAGTCATATTGTTCAGGCGGAACAAATGCCTGATTGGTATCTTCAAATCTACCAGACGCAATTGTGTCCATCCAAATGGTCCAGTCTGCTTTGAAGTTGTTGCGTTGTTCTACCAAGGGTGCCACAAAGTCACAAATCACAAAGTCTTCAGTGCAGCTCACAGCAAAATCAAACATTCTGATACTTTGACGAATGCGTCCTTCGCGGCTGAAATCCCAGTCGTTGAATCGCTTGCGAATCTCGTCGGCATTGAACCAGTCCACCTTGCTGGAATAGGTCAATGGAGTGTGTTCCAAATTTAACATACGCTCCAGGGGCATGGTCTGCACATTGGAATTGTCCTCTAGATACTTTTTTAGTCTTTCAGCAAAGTAAGTTTTGCCCGAGCCTGGAAGACCCATTATTAATATGCGTTGTGATTTCATTGTGTGTCCCATATATGTTGATTTAAAATTTGTGTTCTATATAATCTAAGATCGGACCCTAGAAAATTTTTTGCCAATTTCTGATGCGAATCATGGTGTTTGATTTTGAGTTCATTTATTTTTGTTTGTAGTTGTTTGTGCTGGTCCGAACTCACGTTGATTCTTGGCACCGGCGGCAAATCTACATTGTGCTGTTGCAAAAAATTTCGTACCAGTTGTTCATAATTGTAATGCTGATGATCTATTATGAACCAATTGGTACGTTTTATAATATCTGATGGAATCATGCTGTGGATATTATAAGTGTGTTCATCAAATACTGCAGATACCAAAATACGCTGGAAAAATTCATCCTTTAAAAGATGTTCTAGTTTTTGGTTCTTTAGATATTGGGCCAATCCCTGTGTGTGGCGGCGATCAGGTTCTCGTAACAATCCAAAAAACACCAGATTATCAAGAGGTTGGCGTGGGATATATAAATCTTGTTCTTCCCAGCCCAGATTGTCCAGTACATGTGCCCAGCTCATGCAAGCATTTTTTGGAATTTTTAAATAGGCCAACTTGCCATTGGTATAAAAATACATTTAGATTACCATTTAGATTGTGTCATGCTTTAATTTATCAAGATATTCTTGTGTACTTGATGTTTTGATACCTGTTATTTGTAGTGTAACACGCGGCACATGTCCTGCATTAGCAGTGCAGTGCGGAACATTTTTCCAGTCAAACGTGCTAACACTACCTGCCCGCCAGGCCTGCCAAGCATAGTTTCCGTAGTTCCAAAAATGCCCTTGCTGCCAATCTGTTAGTTGTACAAAATAACGCACCACTTGATCAGGATCGGCGGGCATCCACTTTTCCAGCTTGTCCAAGTGTAGATTCCATACCTGCCCAGGATACTGTACATGTACACGACACATTGAATCTTCCAGTGCAAATTGATCTGCTAGTTGCTGAAATACTGGAGCCACTGCATAGTTCAAATTAGACACCACATAGTCTTTGTTCATGCCGTAGCTTTCGAGATCGTATTCTTCTCGATCATGTTCTTCACTGGCACGAACTTTGACATCGTTGGGTCGGCCTCGAGTACGCCAAGTCACCGGCTGGCTGGCGTCAATTGCCTCGGCCAATTCAGCGGACCAATTTGGAGTCACATGGCCCAGCAGTTGTACGGTGTCCCATCGTGGATCTATAGTGTGCGTGTCAAAATGATATTTGCTGCGCTGTTTAGTTAATTCCCAATTGCTTTTCATATGACCTTTACTGTTATGTCTGATGTTGCATAGTTTTGTGAGTACTGTTCAGGAACTGGCAACAGTTCCAGTCGTTGTGCTAGTTGTCTGTTGTTGCGCAGCTCATGTCCATTGTAATTGTACATGGCTGTTTCAATGCCATTGTTTTGTTCAGCAATGATCCGACTCATTTCTCGCAAGTTTTGATAGTACTTATCATATTTGGGATAAGTGATATCAAAGTGCCCGCACTTGACCCACCATCCCAGGCAAGCATCATTACTGCGATGCACCAATACTATGGGTGATTCAGGAAATGTGGCCCTTAGAAAATCAATGTGGTTGCAAAAGATATGGCTCTTGACAATTCTTATTCCCGACGCATGGTCGTCAAACGGATAGTCAAAACTTTCTTCAAGCTGCACCCGGGTTAACACAGTTAGGTCTTCGGGCAGTGGGCAAGCCATACCTGGATCCCAGTATGCTCCCAGATGCATGAGTTCACGCTGACCCGACGCATCATGCCAATAGGTCCATTCATCACGATAGTCCGAGCGATCAATGCTGGCGCTATAGTAGATGTTTTTGCTCACGCTGCTCCATTTAGAACCAGGCGCACCAGCTAGAAAAATATACTTCATTCGGGTTTGATTCTACGAGCCACTGGTTGCCAAGTTTGTTGTAGTCGTGCCATGCTGGCTCTAACTCCAGCTGGTGTGTGTTCAGCTGTAGTGGTATACATCATGTTTTCTCGAAACTTGGCCGCAGCTTCTGATGATCGGATAGCAGGAACAAAATTATCTTGATACCATGTTTGTATTTCTTGAGGAGTACCGGGTGGCAACACCAGGTTCCAACAACCATGAATACTGAGCCCTGGTGCAGCCTTGCTCATTAGCGGAATATTTTCCAATCCTGCTAGTGGTTGAGTATCAGCAATTCCAATGAATTTTAGTTTGCCTGCTTTGGCCAGTGGGTATCCCACAGCCACAGGAGTTACACCAAACTCCACATGCCCGCCCATGACATCTAGCAAGGCCTGTGCAGGACCTTTGTACATTATGGTTTGCAGGTTGTCGCTGCCTGGCACACTTACTTTGTCCACAAGATATTCCACTGCCAGTTTGTGACCACCACCGCCTATGGCCACTGACATTTTTTGCCGATTGCGAATGGCTGCAACAAATTCTTCAGGGGTGTTTATTTTACTGCCTGGGTGTGCCCAAAATGCCAATGGACTACGAGCAATGTTGGCAATGGGTTCTAGGTCCATGGGATTGTACTTGATCATGTTGGGATACCATACTTCGGGTGTGACCCAGTTTGACTGGCAAGCTGGCACTGCAATGGTATGCCCATCTCGGGGCACTGTCACAAAGTGATTGATAGCAATGTTGCCATCTGCGCCCGGGCGGTGCTCTGCCTTGAATACTACACCGGTTTTCTTTTCCACAATGTCAGCCACAATGCGGAATGATATTTCGTTGCCAGCACCAGGACCATTGGGAAAAACAACTGTTACGGGTCGGGTGGGTTGCCAGGCAGCAGCCACAGCAGGCACTGCCAACAACACCAGTAATAATTTTTTGATCATAGTAAAACTCCTTAAATAACTTTGAATCACATTTATTTACCAAATTTTTTCTATGAATACAAAAATTTTTACTCTAATCCAAAAAAATCTTCAGTCTGCGTTTAATTTACCCAAGTATCAGAAAATTGTTATTGATGCTGATACACTGGTAGATCAACTGCCGTGGACGCCAGCAAGATACACCAAGTTCAAAGACGCTGTAGAAGCTGAACTCAGCTTGCCCTGTGACTATCAAGGCACACTGCGAGATATTGTGGATGATCTAAGTGAACGCTATATCCTGCGTTTCTTCAGTGAAATATGGAAACCGCGCACTGGTGACTACGAGCACACAGGCTGGGAATTGGCAGATGAAATCAACAAACTCGATCCTGTGAGTGTGTTGGATGTGGGCTGTGGCTATCATCCATTCAAAGGACGCATACAGAATCTTGTGGGAATTGATCCTTACAATAACTGCGCAGATTACGAAGTGGATATATTAGATTACAAGGTTAAGCCTGAAAGCCATGATGTGATTATTGCACTGGGATCCATCAACTTCAACAGCCGAGCAGATATTCAAGCACGATTTGCACATTGTGTGAGTTTGCTTCGGCCCGGAGGCAAATTCTTTTTGCGAGCCAATCCGGGAATTCCGCACAAGACAGGACCTTATGTGGAAATCTTTCCTTGGACGTTTGAAATAGCAAATGAATTTGCTGAACTGTACAATCTAAAGCTGGACACATTCAAGCGTGAAGCCAACGAACGCTTGTACTTTGTTTATACTCGACTGTGATCACTTGCCAGCGGCTCGGAGATTGGCGCCTTTGTTGAAGCTGGGACTGTAGGGACTGTTGCCTGGGCGATTGCCTTTGCGGGCACTCCAGTCATAACCAGCTCGATGCCCTGAGCAGTCCTTGGTACATTCAGATCCCAAAAAGCTAAGTTCTTTTAGTTGTTCGCGTGTCCACTTGTCTGGAATCACACCATGTTTGGCCACAAATGCATCGTGCAACTGTTTGCCAGTGATGCCGTGATCTCTAGCAATGGTCTGCATCATGTGATCAATTGCACTGTAGCTCCGGGGATTGTCAAGATCTTTTTCCAGGTCTTCCACGGCATCTTCTTTCAAGTGTGCAAATTCTTTAGCTCGCATCACGCAGTCGCTCACGATAAATGGCCAAGGCAGCAGTCAGATCCACAGCTTGTATCATGAATTCTTGGCCGCGGTTGGTAAACCTATAAGTTTTCATTTCTTAATTCGTTTTTGGTTACCTGGAGTTTTCATCCATGCTTGAGGTGTCATATTTGTCATAACTGTCAGCTTCGCCCATCTGATAGCCATCATTGTAATCTGTATGCTCTAGAGTTCCGGGTTGGTAGGGATTTTGTGGGCCGCGACGATAGTATCTTATGCCTCGTTCGTAGCCTTGTCGAAAGGCAGTGTTATCTGCTGCTTCCGAGACACTTTGTTTTTTCTTTTTGGCAATAGCTATAGCTGCCTGCTGTGCTGGATTACCTGCTTCTGCTACACCTTGCTCTTTTTTGTCTTTTTTATAACTTGGTCCTGCTATAGCATCAGATTTTTCTTTGGGCAATTTTTTAGTCCAATTTGGCTCGTTATAAGGTTGAGGTTTTTTAGTTACAGAGCCTTCCGCCACACCTTCCGACTTGTTGCCATAGTTAGCAGCACCTTTTTTGCGACACTGTACCAAGCGACCTGAAGCATATGCTGAAGGCCATACCTTGGCCGATGCTTTGACCTTGTGATAGCAGGCATCTTTCTTTTCGGCCAGTATTAAATCTGAAAAAGCAGGGCCGCCGCACTCAGGACAACGACCAGCAAATTCAGCCAGTAGATCAGATATTATCATTTGCTTTTTCCTTTGGTACTAACATTTATTGCTGGGCCTGAACGATTGGCATCAGGATCTTTGCGGCGTTTTCTGGCTGCTGCACTTGCACGACCTTTTTTGCCCAGTGCATGTGCCTTGGCCTGTGGCAAACACTTGGGCTTGCCTTCAGATTCTGAACCACGGGCACAGTCACCACGGATCTTGCCATCAGGTCCAAACCGCACCCATTTTTGTTTGAACCACTTGCGTAGATCTTCTTCCAGTTCGGCTTCGTTCACAGGAACACAATTGGGCACCATTCTATCGCCTTTTTTCTTCATGCCAGCCTGGCGGTAACCAGTCCAACAAGCTTCGAGAATTTCTCTGTATCTCATGTTAGGCACCAGCTGAAATACGCTGAGCCAGAATAGCACGAGCTACCTGAAAGTTTTCAGCTTCAATGGTATAAGTCTTGCCGTTGACTGTGAAGTTGTATGTTTTCATTTTTTAGGTTGTGTCAGTGGTTGTACAGCAGTGGGCACATTCTTGTACACACGTTGGGCAGGATCATACACTGTTTTTAACGGTCCTGCTCCGGCCAGTTTCTTGAGTCTACTCATCATGGCGTCAAACTCATCAGGTTCGTATCGCCCAGCAATTTTTTCATTGCTGGTTTCAGCCATGGCAGGTGCGTTGATTGATTTAATGTAAGCATCCCTTTCTGCCTGAGTTGGTGTCTTTGTTGGTGTCGCAACAGCAGTCGGTTTGGGCAAGTTGGCGCCAGTTTTGATATTGGGTGCGTAGCTCACACTCTTGTAACCAGCAGTCTGTTGACCAAAGTTGGGTGTGGCTGGTTTCTTGACAGCTTCCGCATCACGTGCAGCTTGACGACGAGCAACTTCTCTACGACCAACATAGCCAGCCCCTTGTGGATCTTCGCCTGGGAATTTACCGGCTGCTGTTGCTGCTGGCTTGGTTGCAGTGGCGGTAGCTGCTGTTGGTGTGGCTGTTGGTGCTGTTGTTGGTGCGGTAGGAGCTGTTGGTGCTGTTGTTGGTGCGGTAGGAGCTGTTGGTGCTGTTGTTGGTGCTGCTGTTGGTTGTGCTGCTACAGTAGCAGCAGCAACTGGTAGACCCATTTTTTTGTAGATCGACGACACAACTTCTTGGGGCACACCTTGTGTGACCAACCAAGCAGCCAATTGATCTGAATCACTGGGTTTGCCCTTTTGATGCCAATTCATCTTGAGTTTTTCTTTGGTCACGTTGGTGGTAAATTGACGACCAAATGTGCTCAGTGCACCACCTACTTTGCTGAGCCCACGGCTCAACAGACCGGGTTTTTTGGCTGCAGGTGCAACCGGAGCACCCGCCATGTCGGGACGATACAATGCCGGACGTGTGCTTCCAGGAACCCCCTTGAGTTCCATGATGGCTTTGCGGTATCGGTCAACGTTTTCAAACACTGTGTAGGCGCCAGCAGTGGTTAAGTTCACAGTTTTGCTCTTGCGCCCTGTGCTTTCGTTCAATTTCCAATTCAAGATGGTTGTTTTTTTGTCAATCAACTGACTGACCGGCAATCTTATTAACTTGACAGATTCTGTGAATCCTTTTGGTCTTATTGAACCGCTGCCGCTGGTACCACCCGGTGTGTAATTTGATGGACCCATTGGTGCCAACCCTGGTTTGGTAGCTTTCATAGATCCGTCTGGCTGTAGTTCAGCATTTGGAAAACGTTTGGTAAAGTCTGCTTTCCAGGCATCA
>Ga0181347_1000249_pt1 | contig 17782 bp, 23 predicted proteins | sample Su13VDMM110SN_FD_130102 | JGI IMG/M metagenome (GOLD analysis project Ga0181347, IMG submission 130102) | Freshwater viral communities from Lake Michigan, USA - Su13.VD.MM110.S.N | ecosystem: Environmental > Aquatic > Freshwater > Lake | place: USA: Michigan | collected 2013-07-16
AACGCAGTAACAAACTGAGTTATAAGATCTTTTATTTCAAAGTGGAATGTGATGTTTCTCACTCAATTATTTATTAAACTATCCTATCTATAAATGATTGAGGTAGTTTTGAGCGTGTTCTTTTGAGAGTGTTAACAATATTACCATCAAGGATATAGGTTGTAGAGAAATCATTTTTGCTTCTAGTGGCTCTTCCACATGCTTGCACCAGAGTATTGAGCATCTTATTCTCATACCAATCTTTATCCAAATCAAACATTTTTTTGATGCGCTTGACAGAAAGTGGTGGAAATGGCAGTTTTACAATGACCTGAAATCTTGCCAGATCATCTTTAAGATCAACACCATAAGAAAGAGAAGGTGACATAAGAATAGTAGGGAAATCAGTATTATAATGTTCCTTGAGAATTGCCTCATTGTTTGATACTTCATCTCTGAAGAGAAACCTTTTATTTCCTCTTAGCTTGTCTCTCAATATGTTGGTGATCTCTTGGCTATGAGTATGAATGATGCCCTTATCATTCTTATGATGTTCTATGATTGTTTTTATTTGATCAGCTATCTCAGGTAAGAGCACTCTATAGTTCTTATAGTTCAATTTGTTTTTTGATGTTACATAGATGGGAGATTTATCGGGACTAAACTCACTCTCAACTTCCACATATTCGTAATCTGTTATGCCAAGTGTTTTAGCAAAATTCTTATGATCAATGATTGTGGCAGACATGAGCAAGATGTTGTCCCCATGATCAAAGATGTTCTTTGAAAGCCTGTCAATCTTTAACGGGGTAAAGACTGCTCGCTTGGAATCTCTATCGATTATAAATTCACAATCTGTCCATAATGTATCAACCATGAGGAGAGAGTTTGATAGGTTTTTGAGATACAGGAGCTTGATTCTGTCAGGTTGTGAGAATACATTTTGCTTTTTGGTAGCTTTTGTAGATAGTGCATTAATTTTTTCACTCACACATAACAACAGATCACTTATCCATGCTCTTGCTTTGTCATAACTCTCTGTGGTGAGTATCCTGCAATTTATGCCATAATTTTTAAGGCGTTCGTAATTAATTTCTGCAGAGAATTGTCTAACCAGCTCATCTTCCAATTCACTTGCTTCATCACATATGATAAAGTTTTTGCGCTTCAGATGCCTTGGAAGCGCAAGAAACATTTTGTAATTGAGTGCTGCAAAGGGAGAAAGTAAAGCTGTATTTCTTGCATTATAGTAAGGACATCTATTTGCTTTACAGCAATCATCTTTCAAAGAGCTCACAAACAAACAAGGTGCAGTTTCTACATCAAAATTTTGATCCACATCACAAATGTAATTTGTCTTGCCCTTCAAGAGATCAGTGTCAGGAAATAGTGAGAGATATTGATCTTGTAAAGACTTGGTAATAGTTAGAGCAAATGTACCAAAGGGGGGCTGTGACATGCATTCAACCTCACTTATATAGTTACCAGTATAGTCTTGCTTATAAGCGCTGTAGCTTTTGATCAGATTGATGAATTCTGCAGAAGGCTTTTGGCCAAGTCCAGATATAGTTTTAGAAAGAAAGCTTTTTCCAGATCCAGTAGGTGCACAAGCAATTACAAATTTTTTTCCCTTATTAAAGGCATTCTCAACACTCTTGATAAGCTTAATTTGCTGTGGAGAGGGACTATATTCTTTTGGAAAATGATTTAAATAGCGACTGAACACAAGTTAATTATATACTACAAACACGGATTATATATAAATTTTTAATAATAGTTTCTTATTGAAAATTTTAGAAGTTTTGGAGCCACGGAAGATGCTTATATTATCTTCGATATGAGAGTTGTTTTTAAAGAATGTTTCAAGTGTATAGTCAAAGATGAAGCCTGTATTAACCTTTTCAAAGTTATATGGATAAGGTATTTCATACAAAATCTTCTTCTTCTTGTGCTCTACATCTAATAAGAATGTGCAATAAAAATCTTTTACTGAAAATAAAAGAATTTTTCCTGTCTTGAGAGTTTTATTCTCGAGAATAAAATCTACTTTTTTTTGTAAATTTTTAACAATTTCCGCTTCTACTATTTCAGGAGAAATCATTTGTTCATGAATACCATTTTTTGTTGTGCAGACAGCCTGGCTAGCTTTTGATTGAAATATTTCCAGAATTCTTTATTGGCTGGAATAATAGAAATTAAATTGCAAGCGCTCATGTTTATGCACCTAAAATTTTGCATAAAAATATCCCACACAATTAAAACATTTCTTTCCACCATATTAAACTTGGGCACTGTTTTTGCGGGCTTGAAGTTGAGAGCCAATCTGCCTTCTGGGCTATTTAACAGAGGGAAGTTGTTTGTACAAAGCATTCTTCTGGTGGGTGGAAATCCGACCTTGGGTATCTTGCGCGCAAACTTAATTTCAACAACATTAGTAAGCACTAATGTTTTTAGTGTTGAAAAGGATACCTTCATGGAGGTTATTTCCTCTTCTTTAACACGTTAGCTGCAACAGTTTCTTTTTCTCGTCTAACTGAACATATGCCAAATATGCGCTGTTCATTCAAAAAGATACCTTTTTTCAAGGTGCCATAACCATCAACATCCAGGTTTGCAACAGGCATGCCCAGGTTGTTAGGGAAGCAAACAAAATCACCAATCACTGTATGCTTAACGTTTGGACCTGCGAGAATGACTTCACCAATTCTCCATGCTCTTGTATCAGCATTTGTTGGGATATGAATCCCATTGCGAATAATAGCAGCACCATCTGTAGATTCATCAACAAACTTAACAAGCATCACATCATCTAACAGCTTCTTCAAATTGAAGCCAAGAAATGTAGAGTTGAATGAATTTTTAGGCAGTTCAGCTAAATCAATTAAACTTTTTTGTGTCGGTAGTGCGTCAATATTTGCAGGCATATGTATAATTAATTACCTTTTCAGAGTTTTCAACATATCAGTGTAGTTCTCAATTTCTCTTGTTGAAACTTCAAGAGATTTGGCAAGCAAAGCATTATTGTTATCAGGTTGTTTTTCTTCTTTGATCTTCTTGAAGTAAGTAATTTTTCTCTGTGCAACTCTAGGCAAGAAATGAAAGAAGAGATTGAACACATCAGTCTTTATGGGACTAAAGGCAAAGTACTTGTTCAAGATGTTGCATTTCAGTGCTACCTGATTTGAATACATGCTGGACCATCTGTTAACCATGTATGGTGAAAATGCAGACTCATTGTCTACATTGGCAAGAGATTGTTTATTCTTGAGGAATAAAATATCTTTTAAGAAGTCAAATATTGACATTAGGCAATAACTTTTGAGGTGGCAATAAAGATGTCATCATTCAAGCTGTAGAATACATCAATGACATTCTTCATAAAAGCTGTTGCTTGTTCATCTGTAAGATTAGTAGAGTAAGCAAATGCAGGTGCTCTCTTACCTGCAGCAATATTGATACCTGTATGGCCTAAGGCAACATTATTCTTAGAATAGGTAATGCTAACACTGCACTTGCCCTTCTTCTGCTCAATGCCACCTTGATTGTGTTCCTTGTGCACAATCAAATCATCACCATCAACTTCAATGGGTGCTTTGAGATATGTATTGCCAAGTATGTTTGCTATCTGGGTATTGAAAAGTCTCTGCCAAGCAACTGCACCAAAGGGATCCAGGTTGGGAATTTCCCAGCAAAAGTTAATAGCATCATCACTGTAGATGAAATCATTATTGAGAATATCTTCTGTGTCAATCATGCCTGCAGCTTCCACTTTCATGGGTGCTCTGAAAACAACAATGTTACCAATGGGGAGTGTGCGGTCTTTGAAGTATTTGTATGCAAATCGTGAATGAATCAGGTTACCGTCGTAGATCTTCTGGTCAATAATCATATGTCTATTCTAGTATAAAATTTTAAAATATCAACTGCTGTGAACTTGACTGTTTATCCAATTGTATGTCTTTTCCAAACCAATTCTAAGATCCTGTGAAGGCGCCCAATTTAATTTTTCTTTAATGAGCTTGTTATCTGAATTGCGGCCCCTTACACCTGTGGGTCCTTTGATGTGTTTTTTAATTAGCTTTTTGCCTGCAATATCAGAAGCGATATCTACTAATTGATTGATAGTTACTCTCTGCTCTGAGCCAATGTTAACAGGGCCAGTGAAATCTGAACTCATAAGTTTCAATATGCCATCTAAACACTCGTCAATGTACAGAAAGCTTCTCGTCTGTTCACCGTCTCCCCAAATCTCAATTTCACCGCCATCTTTTGCTTCTGCTACTTTTCTGCAGATAGCAGCAGGTGCCTTCTCCTTGCCATTGCTCCAAGAGCCTTGTGGGCCAAAGATGTTATGAAATCTCGCTATACAGACATTTAGATTATAATTTCTCTTGTAAGCTAAAAACAGACGCTCACTAAAAAGCTTTTCCCAACCATATTCACTATCAGGGTTGGCTGGATAAGCTGAGCTCTCTTCACAGTTTGGATTGTTAGGGTCAAGCTGATTGTGCTCTGGATACATGCAAGCGCTACTACTATAAAAAACTTTCTTAACACCGTGTCTTTTGCATGCATCTGCTACATTTAAATTAATGGTAGCTGAATTATGCATCACATCTGCATCATGATCACCAGAGAATATATAGCCTGCACCACCCATATCAGCAGCTAACTGATAAACCTCATCAAAAGGTACTGCTTGTTTGTCTTGTGCATTACAATTGATGTTCAGAATCTTATCAACAAAAGGTTGGTTACGCAAATCACCGAGTATGAATTCATTAGCTGTGGATCCTGAATACTCTGGTAGCTTCAAATCAACACCCCGAACAAAATAACCATTCTCTTTTAATCTTGTAACGAGATGGCTGCCTATGAATCCGCCTGCACCTAATACTAATGCTGTTTTCATTGTTAAATTTTAATTGAAGTGTTTCTCATATTCCACTATAAAGTCTTTAGTAGCTTGTGGTAGGAATGGAATATCTTTTACAGCTGTAGTTTCTAGTAGCTTGGTGAAGTTGAGAGTGTTTCTATATCCTATGATCTCCTTCTCTAGATTTGTTATAAGATCTTGAATATTTCTTTCTTGGTAGACAGAAGCAGCATTGTATATTAAGCTGTTAGGAAATTTTTGTTGGAAGTAATAACTTGCCCAAATATCATCCATTCTGCCCACATGTGGCCATACGCTATAGTATTTTAGAGCTGATCTGGATATGAATGTATTTTGGCTGTTGAATGGTGATCTGAAGTTGCTGCAATAAGGAGCCGTGATTTCAGAATATTTTACTATTGGTTTATGAGTTAATCTGGCAATAGCATCAATATCAGGATCTCCGTCCCAAAGATCAGCTTGAGCTAATATTTTCCGGAAAGCTTTTCCCTTGTATTCAACATTGTGTCTCTTCTGTAGGTAGTCTATTGGAAACCCTCTATGCCATACATGATTTGAATCTGTAACTGAAAGAGGGTCAAAAATGTCATGGTCTTTGGGATCGTAAACATCAACTTCAATCTCTTTGTCAACTAGAATATCTTTACCCCAATGGCTGTAAGGAATATTATCATCGTCAACAGTAGCAATAACTTGTGCACCTTGATTGTATGCTTCAATAAAGCCTATGTTTCTTCTCTGAATGGTCTTCCATCCAATTATGTCGCTAATGCCTTTGTATAGTTTTTCTTGCTTTTCAGGCGACAAATATTCAACATTATACTTCTTTTCAAGAGCAAGGTACTCCTCATGTGGTGTCTTCAGATCACCCACAATAATAAATTTCCAATCTGTAAACTTACAATATTCTAATGTAGCTTTTGTAGGTTTATTAATAGTTGTTGTTACTATGTATTTCATAAATTTTTTTGACTAAGTGGTCTGTTGTATAATTATTGACAGCTTTTGTAAATGCACTATATGCTATATTACTATATTGTGCATAATTATCCAATATTATTTTTATTTTGTCTTCTAGATCTACTAATGTATCAAAATACAAGAATTCCTTTTCAGGTTCAAAATAACGCTCAATAACATTGAAAGGATCTTTTTGACATAAGATTATGCATTTGCCAAAAGCAGCTTCAAATACTCTAGATTTTAATTGAGGCATCACTCTAGCGGTCTCCAGAAAATTAAAAGCATAATTGTTCTTAATATCAGTTAAGCCAATTTTTGAAGCGGTTCCCTGTATGGCATTAAATGTAAACCCTCTGTCATTTATAAGACCATTGCTCACAACCGCAATTTTTGCTTGAGCATACAAATTAATTTTTTCCTTGTAAGATGTATTAACATGAGTAACATGGTTAAACGGTCTATATGAAATAATAACTTTATCTTTAAACTTTGAGATGATACTCAGCATTTGCTCGTGATATGGTGTCTGTGTGTATCCTGAATAAATGACACTATATTTTTTATTAAACTGTGTTGATATAAAATCTTTGTTAAAGGGGAAAAATATTGGTGTAGCTACATTTCTTTTGTAGAAAAATTTGTTCATATATTCTGCGGTATAAGGGCAAAGTGTAAGGATTTTATCACAATGGATAAAGTCGGAGGTATATTTTAGTGCAGCATCTTGATTGCAAAATCTATTAGGCTCTTCAAGCTCCAGATAAAATTTTTTATTGCTATCGTTTTTATTTATTTTTGATCCTAAGCCAACATAAAATGTGACATCTATATTTCTATCAGGCCTAAAGTTAAGGAACCGTATAGGGTCTTCCCCGTAATTGCCGTCAAAGGTTTCAACAATTTTCATTGTATAATGAAAATATTATCATCTACCTGTTGCTTGCTGTATTTTGCTAGACCCCAGTCATTCTTATTAACATATGAAATACCTTCTCTATAAACACCATTTACTTGCTTTATACCGGTAGATATGTGTTTTGCAGAATTACCATGGTCAATATGATAATAAAATGTATTCAATGTCTTGAGAGTAATATTTTTGTGATGTAGATTCCAAAGAAGTTCAGCATCCATGCCTGTTTGCCATAGGTTAAAATTTCTGTGTTCACTACATGTCTCGTCGTACCCTTGTCCAGCATTTACTAATGTCTCTCTTTCTATTAGACACCAGTCGCCTGAGTATGCACCGCTAACAATATCATCAGAAAGCTCAGAATTTCTTAAAGGCAATTCACTCAATACTGTCAATTCATTTGTATCATAATTAGTAAATTTTATATTGCTTCGAATAGCTGGCCTGTAGAAATGTTCTTTTTTATTGCAATAAATAATATCAAACACTTCCTTACAAAGTGCTGTTGGTACAATAATATCAGAATTTAGTATCAAGCAATATTCACCTGTGCTGTTCTTAATACCTACATTTTTTGCGAAATATTCATAAAAAATATCTTTATTTAGCTTCTCTTGAGGCGCAATACTGTTACTAACAACAATGTGCTTAATATTTTCATCAGCTAGCTCTCTTAAAAAATCACACTTGTATAGATATTTTTCCTCTGAAAGAGGAAACCAGTCAACTATAATATATTCAAAATTAATATTATTTTTGTTAAAAAATTTAATGTTTGATGTGATTGATTTCTTGAGTCTATCTAAAAAATCTTCTGCAAATCCATCATTTCTTCCTGTAACTATAACTGATAATTTCATATGTTTAATTAGTCGAGGTACCTGCAAATTCAATTATACCCATTTTCCTGCAGTAGCTGTCCTTGGGTGCTTAAGATATTGGTATACATTATCAGTGTTGCCTCTGTAGAATACTGCCCATTCACCACAATTGCCAGAATGGGTAATAAGACATTTTGATTTTGATAATAAGTAGGTTATGCCGAGTATGTGTATACCGAGTTTGGGTCTATCGTAGGATTCTAATAAATTATGCATTGCTATGCTTATATTTTTACTTACTACCGGTAGTTCCTCAACAAAAAAACTGTTTTTAAATTTGGAGCTAAAAGAGTCTCTAAACTCAAGCTCATCAGTTTGTACAAGAAATACAGCATCAGGATATTGTCTTGCAACTTCATCGCATTTATTAAAATATTCTTCATAAGTACCAATTCCTGTTTCTGTACATTTGTCATTACCCCTATAATAAACACCTATAGTTGTTTCAAAATTAATATTATACTTTTGTTTAATTTGATTAATAAATCCTAATGCAGTATCACTTGGAGTAAAATATTTCTCAATAAATGGCATAATGCCTTCAAAGTCAAATTTTGAATAAGGTTCAAATTGATAGCCATGGTCATAATCCACATCTCTTTTGAATGGTATCTTCTCCTTATCTGGTGTCTTAAAGAATAAAGAATTAACATCCTCATTAATATCTACAGGGTTAGTTCTATAACCAGAGAATTGATGTCGGACATCAAGATTAACTGGCTCTCTTTTATGATGATTAAAGAATTTAATTAATTCATGCAATCTTACTGAGCAACAAGAAAAAAAACCAGCATTATGGTTTACAGTAAGTGTATCATTCATAGCACTAGCTCTTAATATAAAAAGCATCACCCCAAGTAACACCGTCCCAAGTTGTTTCAACTCTCTTAAAATTAAACTTACCAAGAAAGTAATCCAAGTCTTCAACACGTGCACAATTTTTATACAATTCATCGCGGTTAACTTCTGTAATAATATATTGTATATTGGTTTTTAAGGTGTTTGATGCGCCAAGAAAAACATTTAACTCTGCACCCTGAACATCAATATTAATAAGGTTCAAAGTGGATCCAGGCTCATATCTATCGAGCGGTTCAACCTTTACTTTTACTTTATCTGTAAATACAATTCCAGGGTACTGTTTTACATGCAGATGTGGTTCCAGAAGAGAGTTGGATTGACCGTTGTTTGCTGTTTCTTTATGCAGATATGCTTCACAAGAAAATGGCCCAAGCGCGCGATTGATGCGTATTACTTTTTTATCATCTTTTGTTTTTTCAGTTAATTTTGCAAAGCTATCAGTATCTGGTTCAAAAAATATTATATCTTTTATGGATGGTAGTTTTTTGTATAAGTCATATTCTTCACCAAAGTGTGCTCCTATGTGTATAACACCTGTTATGTTCATGTTATATCTAGCAATAAGGTTATCGAGATTTAAGAGCATATATCTACCTCTTTGAGCAAGTCAGCAAGATTATCATCAGAAGAAAGATATTTATTTTCACATATAGCAATATTCTCTCTTACTGCATCGAGATTTTCATCATAATATTTCTTACTAATTTTAAGATTAGCTATTTCATCTATGTTATTAAAATTAATAATGCCCTTCATGTTGAAGTAGGAACTTATGGTAGGGTCGCCCCAATATATTGGAATAGTACCTTGTATGAGGCAATCTATAATTTTTTCAGAGAAGTAACCAGGCGATTTGCAATTTTCTACAACAATTGAAAATTTATAGGGTTGATGAACTTCAGTTTTATTGAATTGTTTTTCGCCAAATATATCAACAGAAGAGTTTTTCAAGAGTTGGGTTATGGTATGACGTAGTGCATGGCCTTCAGAAAAGTTTTTTCCTGTGAAAATATGTGAAGCTAGCTTTGTTTTTTTCTCAATATTATAGCTATAGTCTTTCACCCAGCAGCATGCTGCAGGTAAAAATTTATACTTTTCAGGTTTTTCAGCTATTTTTTGTTTGTTGTGAGTGAAGATGAAATCAAATTTACTTTCTACCCCATGTATAGCAGCATGAGAATATGGTTTTACGACAGGGGACTCTTGGCACCAAGCAATCTTGTATTTTGACTGTACTCTATCAACCTGTGAAGAGAAGATAAAATCATCCGTAAATATTGTTACACCATCATATGATAGTTTATCTCTTACATAGGAAATCTTTGTAGGTTTTCTCCATGCAGTTGCAGAATCAAAACCGCACACACTTGGTGTGTGAGCAAAGTTCCCATCAAATAGATTGACTTCTATCATCTTATCTTCTCCTGAGCACAATGTCATCACCGAGAGGGATATCAGATATCTTGTACAGGTCTTTGATTTCCTCACTCAGTGTGTTACGATACTGTCTGTAATTATCTTCAATTAAAATAACATCAATTTTATATTTTGCCATGTCAATTGAATTGAGCAATGCATCTTCTCCACCCTCTGTATCAACAGACAAGAAGTCAATTGTTGTTTCAGTAATCAAGTCATTAAATTTAATATTTTTAACTTTGATTTTTTCTTTTGTTCCGAGCTGTGGGCATTCTCTAAGAATTCTTTCTTTATGTTTATCATCATAAGAATCAATTACCCCGCTTAACATATTATTAAAACCAGTAATCTTACAAAAGTCGAGATATTCTTCATCTCTGTTAGTTACTGCGTAGTTGAAGCACTTGCATTTGCGGTTCTTTTTTAATTGCTCAAAGGCATCATTTATTGGCTCAACACAAACACCATCCCAACCTATTTCTTCAAACAAATATGTATTGCTCAGAAGAAGGCCATCGAAGGCACCAATTTCAACAAAATAACCGTTCTTCTTGTCCTTAAAAAAGTTATTATAAAGTGCAACATCTTGTCCGTACTGACTATAGCTTTTCATTTTTATATATTATAGGTTATACTTTTACTTTTTCCATATAATCTGTATAGATATCTGGATTACCATACTCCTTAATACCTTCCGGGCCAAACCATACTTCAGGAAAAAGTGTCTTCTTTTTCTGTTTATTGAAGAAGGCGCCCCACCATGAAAAAGAACTATTGCTGCCAATTATATAGTCAGCTTGTGTGAGCAGGTATAAATCTTCTAATTCATCGGCAGAATTACTAATAATGAAATCACCATCTTCAAACTGTTTCTTAAATTCAGAAAAAACGTGCTGTTTGTCATCGGTCATGACAATAAAGAGAGCATTTGCATTTATTTGTTTTATTTCCTTAGCACATTCAATATAATAATCTGTATTACATACCATGTGATGTGGTGCAAGTGATTTATAGTCACCGCGGCGTACATGAATAACACAAAGAGGTTTGTTGATTTTTTTAATGGCCTTGCTAATTTTCTGTTGCATATTATCAGGGAATACAAATAAGTTCTGAACTTCAGTTATATAATTTTCAAAAAATTTATAACACTGAAAATACCCATCAACAATAAGATTGCTTTCAGCAGGGATATCAGTAAGAGTAAAGCCGAGATTATTAAATGTTTTATTGGGTATAATATCTGTGGATTGTATTTTTGAATAAAAGTTATCCTTGTATTTTTTTGGATGTAGGCCTTGATGAGCGGCAAATGGAAAATTATAATTTATGCCTAATTCTTGATTGTGTTTTAAGCTATGAGCATAGGTTGCAGCAATTTGAAACAATTGATTGCATAGCCCGCCTTTGAGTAATGGTATATTCATCTCCAGCTCTTGATATATTCTTGTAACTCTTCTTTTGTCATGCGTGAAACTTTTTCAACTTCATAAACGTTGTTAGTTGTAAAATCATTGTGATTAAAAGAAGTTGTACCACGAAAATGATTCAAGTGTAATAATACTCCTTGCGTTCTTGTAATTTTATAATCAAGTTTTGCAAATCTGACTCTTATTTCATCATCATCATAACCAACATTTTTAAAATTAGGGTTGCACATGCCACCATCTTCAAATACCTGTCTATCAAAAAGTGCACCACCGCCATGTGATCCTGTATTGAACAGTTTACATGTATTGAGGTTAATGGGTGTGTTGAGATCTGTCTCTAGTAATTTTACAGTTTCTGCAGGTACATCATAAAAATAGCCATTATATGGGTATACAACATCAGCTTGTTTGTTGAGAATTAGATTTGAAGCTTCAATGAGATCTTTCTTTGAAAAAAGAACATCCACATCATAAAAGCTTACAACTTTGCCTTTTGAGAACATCTTGTATACTTCGTTTACACATGTCATTTTATTGAAGAAGGGTACATCTCTTTCTTTGCTTGAGAAATGATGCTCGGGAAACAGTGCTTGTAGTTCTTTTGTTTTCCGGGTGCTATCAAAATACTCGCGAACATATACATTTGTTGCACCGATCTTCTTGAGATAAGAGAGCATGATTTTTAGATTACGCAATCTATCTGCATGATCAATGAACACTGGAATAATGAAATCAGTTTCGTTTAGCATATTTTTTATAAATTTGTTTCATAATACTCTTGACTTCCTGCTCCCCAGTATCAGGTACCCCACCTTGAAATGCAGGATAACAGTTGTGTTTTGCTTTGAACGTTTCATATCCTTTTCTAATGTTAGAGCTCCAGTCATCTCTGGGTCTTATAGAACTGCTCTTTTCTGAACATTCTATTTCTTCAAGAAAATCACAACTATTAGCCATGTCAGCAAAATTCCAATATGGTGTACTATAGCCAGCTTTAGCAATTCTATAATCATGATCTACGTGTTCAAAGGCATTAGTATATTCTTCATCTATTAAGCCAACTTTCTTTAAAACATCTTTTGTGTAATAGCAAAATGCACCAACACTGTGATGATTGATAGCAATCTTTGTATTGCCATAGTCGACAATGAATCTTGGTTTGGGTGGTCCACCAGAGACACCGTTCTTGTTGGCTGGGCCATGATAACCAAAATTGAAATGTTGAATACCAGTTAAATTACGAGCTTTGATGTATTCTTCAAATACACTCTTGTCTTTAACAACAATATCATCTTCAATTAGGAATACATGATCACAGTCTTTGGCAAGCAGCTGTTTAAACAGTATGTTCTTTGATTTACCAACACCTAAATTAACATTGTTGTGTATATAGTCAAAATGTCTTTTTTGTTTTAGTTTTTCAATATCAGAGAAATCTGCACCATCATTAACTACTACTAGTTCAATATCAACAGGTATTGAATTGAAGCATTTAAGAAAGAAACTCGGTCTATTGCAAGTAACTATACCAACTCCTATTTTATCCATATTGACTTCTATATTTTAGTATAAATATCATTAATGGCAAATAATACAACAAATAGCAATTTTGTAAATATACAGGATCTTCCACAGTCACAGATAGCTCTTGATACAGACCTTCTTATTCTTCAAACAGCCAATGGAACAGGCACAATAACATTTGATAACTTCAATGTTGTCAAGGAAGACATAAATGGCAATACTGTGCTTGCTGGCTCTCTGACAGGTAATGATGCTATTTTTACAACTGTTAGTGTTGATGCTTTGAGCAGTCAAGCATATTTTTCTAACGGCATCCAGGGCAACAGCAAAGCATTTGGATACACAAACAGAATGACACTTACAAATGGACTTGTTACATCAGCAGATTTTGTTATCGGTTCACCAGAATATACAACACTCTACAATCTTGTTGCCACAACTTCTGCTATTGGCCGCAGATATGAAGCAAGTGGACTGGTAACAATTCTGGCAAATGCTTCAGCAAGCCCTGTAGCAATTAACAATGTGCCTTCTGTGGTTGGAAATGCATTGCAACCATGGCATTTTACCTTGATACCAGCTGGTACAAATTTTAATGGCATAGATCTACCACCATTGTCTGCAGTGCCAAGAATTGATGCACTGTCGTTTAGCTCTCTTGGAGATTTTGGTACAATAAGCTTTAGAGTCAATACAAAGACAGTTCTGTTTGGTGCAAATTATATCTATTACAGAATATTATATTTCTATTAATTAGATGTGTGGAATAGCAAAGCTTTGTTGAGTCTCACAAGAGCTTTCTTTGGCTCTATGCCTTCATCAAGTAGTCTCTTGTATTCTGTCTTAAAGGCTTTAACAAATTCTTCTGAAAGATTGAAATTCTTTGGGTAGAACTCTCTCTTCTTATAGAGAATAGATTTGAAGCCTTCGTTCAATTCTTCAATCTTGTCGTTAAACTTGCTCACCTAATTATTTATTTGCCGAAGATGAATTTGTCCCTAAGTCTTTTCTCTTCATTCTCTGAATCTTGTGCTTTCTTCTGTATTCCTAGCAGAGTTTCCATTAAATCCAAGTTCTCAGGGCTCAAAACACTGTCTTCTTCACTAATCAGATCACCTTCCTTATTGAGATACAGTTCAATCATCTTTATTCTCTCCTCAGGATTGCCAAACACTTCAATGAAGCCTGGTTTGTCATCAGCACAAAAGAAGGGGACACCTCCATTTTTAAGATATTGCTGGTGCACCATTTTGAAAATATTATCAATTTCTTTGATGAAGACTTTGTCTGTTTCACGGTCATCCTTTTCAGAAATCTTAACAGGTGCTACTCTTGTGATGGGCAGGAAGAAGATTATGTCTATAAGCTTCAAGCTTTCACTTACAAGCGGAATGCATTTGTCAATAAAAGCTTTGTCAATATCAGAGGCACCAGACTCAAAGCACCACATTGAATAGATGAGGTTATCAAGTGGGCATCTGTCAAAGATAACATGTGTTTCTTTTGAAGCTTTCTGAATATCATCTATGAGACAGTTTAAAATTTTCCACTGGCTCTCTTGATTGACCTGCTTATTAATCTTTAATTTATCTTCCTTGATAACTTTTCTGTAGCTTTCATTAGATTTCTTATAAGAAGGCCAATTCTTAATAAAATCATTTACTAAAGTTGTTTTACCTTGACAAGCAGATCCTGAAATAGCTATTCTCATGTTAGATACATTTAATCTTGATTAAATCTTTTTCAAATGTGAATTAACTATTTCTAGAAAAATAACATCTAGACTCTTAGTAATATCCCAGTCTTTATAATCCATTTTCATTTTTGACAAATCAGAATAATAACAAATATGATCACCATCTCTGGCACAGTCAATGTATTCATAGTCCATTTGCCTGCCAGTAACACCTGCCACTTTGTCAAAGGCTTCAAGAATAGAGCAGCTATTCTGCTTGCCACCACCAATGTTATAAATGGCACCAATTTTGGGTGAAGCAATAAAAAAATCCATGAATCTCACAACATCCAAGCTGTGTATGTTGTCACGCACTTGTTTGCCCTTGTAGCCAAATATTTTATATTGTTTTCGTGTTATATTGCACTTCACAAGATAGCTCAGGAAACCGTGAAGCTCAACACCACAATGATTTGGACCGGTGAGACAGCCGCCTCTTAGGCAGCAAGTCTTGATATTGAAATATCTTCCATACTCTTGTACAAGAATGTCTGCAGCAACTTTTGATGCACCAAAGAGAGAGTGCTTGCAGCTATCGATACTGAATGTTTCGGGTACACCAAGAAAGGTATTATCTTTGTAATCAAATCGCTTGTCGTGCTCTATAAGCTCTAATTTATTGGGGTTATCACCATACACCTTGTTTGTGGACATGTGGATAAAGACAGCCTCGGGGCAATGCTGCCTGGTTGCTTCCAATAGGTTTAATGTGCCAGCAGCATTGGTGTCAAAATCATCAAACGGTATTCTTGCAGCGAGGTCGTGACTTGGCTGAGCTGCAGTATGGATTACTGCATCAAATTTTATGTCCTCAAACAAGCTTAAAATCTTAGCTCTGTTGCGTATATCATATTTTAAATGCTTAAAATCATCAAAGGCTTCTTTTAGTCTTTTTGTATTTCTATTTGTGCAACCATTTTCACCGAAGAATGTTTTACGCATGTTGTTGTCAACACCATATACAGTATTACCCTGCTGACAGAAATACTCAACAACTTCAGATCCTATTAAACCGGAAGAACCGGTAACAAGAATATTCATATTTTAAACTTTAAGAGCTTTATCCCAAATGACAAGCTGTAATCTCGGACTAAAGTGCAATCCTCTTTCTTTGCAGAATTCTGCAACAATGGGTGCAATCTTTATGTGTTCCTCTCTGCTGCCACAACAAGGCATAAGCCATATCTTGTTGCGTTTGATGTTAAATCTATCAATATATTTTGTATAAATCTCATCAAGATCACTCTCTTTGGCTACAACAAACTTAAACCCTGATCCATTCTTAGCATGCCATTCAAGGGTTGCAGGTATGTACCTTTTGTTCTCTGGATCACCATTATTAGATAATTTAGGAGATGTAGTAAATGTAGCAAAATATTCTTCATACCAAGGCTCCAGAGGCATGAGAGTCGCGTTTGTTTCAAAATCAATGCGAGGTACAAAACTATATCGATCTAAAAAAGCTTTCATGAGCTCCAACAGATTTTTCTGTTGTATGAGAGGTTCACCACCTGTAATCTTTAAAATATCACCTCTATTTAGAAATTTAATATAGTTATTTTGCTCCATTAGATCAAGAATCTCATCATATGTCATTCGATTCTTCACTGACCAGCTCACAAAGCTATCACAACCATGAGGTGAGTCCTTGCTTGCAAAGCCTTTGCACGTAAGGTTACACATGGAGACACGCATAAACACAGAAGGCTTGCCTATATGCTCACCCTCTCCCTCAATGGTATGAAAGATTTTGTCATCACTTAGAAAGATATGCTTTTCCATGACCAAATTATAAGATAAAGATAGCAGAAATCAATAAATAATTATAGATGTCTAAAAAAGACAGACAGCTGAAAAAAGCTGCCAAGGCTAAAGATGAGAATGGTATTATTAGAAATGATATTTTTCTCAATTTTAAAATTGACCAAAAGTTTCATTTAAACGAACATCACAAAGCATTCGTTGATATAGCTATGGAAGATGGGTCACAGATACTATTTTGTGATGGACCTGCAGGATCTTCAAAAACATACCTGGCAGTATATGTGGCTCTTTCAATGCTCAGGGACAAGAAGATTGATGAAATTGTGTACATAAGAAGCATTGTTGAATCTGCCACAAGAAAACTTGGAAGTCTTCCAGGTGAAGTGGATGAAAAATTCAAGCCATGGAGTATACCTCTTGTTGAGAAATGTGATGAATTAGTAGGCAAACAAATTACAGAAATGTTGTTTAACAGTGATTATCTCAAGAGTATTCCAGTTAATTTCTTGAGAGGTTCCACATTCATGAATAATGTGGTAATAGTAGATGAGGCACAAAATCTTGAACATAGTGAACTAGTTACAATTTTAACCAGATTCGGTAAAAACTGCAAGTTGTTTGTCATAGGTGATTCTTTACAATCTGATATTCAGAAATCAGGTTTTGAGAAGATAATGAATGCCTTTGATTCAGCATCCAGCAAAGAGAATGGCATATGCACATTTCATTTCACTGAAGATGACATTACAAGAAGCAAGCTTCTGAAGTTCATTGTCAAGGTGATTGCTAGTATCAAGATCAAGTAGTCTTTTTCTCTAATTCCAATAATTCTCTTAAAGCATCTTCCAAGCCAACTTCTTTAACAGAACTACTTTTTGTATTCTGTGACACTGGTGCAGATTCAATCTTGCCTTTCAATTCCTTAGCTAAGGTAACTTCAAGCTGTTTTTGAAGACTGTCTATGAAAGGATCCCTGTCTATGTTCATGTGCCCCAGGAAGTGCCACCAAACAGATTGCCATATCCACTGCTCTTCTGTGTGTACAAGGGTGCAGGTTTGATATCTTTCTTTAAAGGTGTATTGTCAATTTGACCACCTTCAGAAACTTTTGTAATGCCTGGTGCTGGTGCACCCACAGTAGTAGCATATGGGGTTGCAGGTTGATCAAGCTTGAGCTCATATTGTTCAGCAATAAACTTGCCTTCAACTTTTGTGTCATGCTTGCTATTGATGAATGTTGCAGGTGCAGCATACTCTGCAATTGCAGAATTTTTATCATGCTCCCATACTTCTACCTTCTCTACCCAGCACCTATTCTTGGTAATGCCTCTCACGTGTGAATCTGCTACTTCAAAACACCATTCTGTTGTTCTCTCTATGCCAACACCTTTGGGCATAATTCTCAGATCTGCTGCT
>Ga0181347_1000252_pt1 | contig 17669 bp, 6 predicted proteins | sample Su13VDMM110SN_FD_130102 | JGI IMG/M metagenome (GOLD analysis project Ga0181347, IMG submission 130102) | Freshwater viral communities from Lake Michigan, USA - Su13.VD.MM110.S.N | ecosystem: Environmental > Aquatic > Freshwater > Lake | place: USA: Michigan | collected 2013-07-16
ATGCCAACTTACAAATCCGCTCTGAGCCCCCTAACCCTCAGTTATACGTCGGTCCTTGGAATCTTTCTACTATTGAGCCAGATTTTATGAGACCACCTTTGGAGTTGGGCGCTGGCACTCAATAAATTTGTTACTTAAAATAGTAACAAATAAATTTATTGCAAAATATCAAAATCTTTATATTCATTATTTTTAAACATATAAATATTTTGAACTGTATTCCCGTGTGATATTAATTCAATATTATCAATTAATTCACTCACCCATTCATAATTATTCTTATAAACATCTTCTTGTAGTATTCTTATTACAGAGAATCCATTTTCATTAGCGCATTTCATTTTATATAAATCGCTCTCCAAATCAAAAGATAAGCAAAATATATAATAACAGCATATTATATGTTTAATAACTTATGGAAAAGTGAGATACTAACCTATATAATAATTGGCTCCATACTACTTTTATGTCTTAAAATATACTCTGAATCTGAATTATTTAGTCTTAAATGCGTAATATCAACCGTAGATGGAAATAAGTATTGTGTGAGAAACCGAGAACAATTAAACGAATCTGCCGATTTATTAGCAATAGTAACAGCAAAATGTAAAGAACTAGTAGAGTATGTTGGAAAAAAATATCCAGAAGACAAAGACGTAAAACGTCTAGTAGAGGGTTTTAATCCAAAGCGTATTTCAGAAACATTGCCAACTAGTGAATTAACTGCGTATAGCGAGAATAAAGGAGAGAAACTGGCGTTTTGCTTGAGTAACTCAAAAAATAGCAGCACCCTTATTGATATAAACACACTTACATTTGTAGCAATACATGAGTTATCTCACATAATGACAAAATCCGTTGGACATAAAAACGAATTCTGGCAAAATTTTAAATTCTTATTAGAAAATGCAAAGGCAGCAAATATCTATCAGCCGGTAGATTATAAGAAAAAACCCAAAGGGTATTGCGGTATGACAATAACAGATAATCCATATTACGATTTATAAATAAAACAAAACAAAACAAACCAAAAAATACAAAACAAACCAAACAAAACAAACCAAAAAATACAACACAATAAAATACAATACAATAAAATACAATACAATAAAATACAATACAATAAAATACAATACAATACAATACAAAATAATCAAAGCGCCAATTTAGCGGTTTAATTATTTCAGGAATTAGAAAAACTGATAATAACGAAAAAAATGCATATAAACATATAAAATAATACTAAGAGTATATATAACATATATGTCAACAAATCATAATTCAATATATAAAGTATATCATTTAACAGATAAGAAAAAAATAAAGTCTATTTATGTGTTTTATGGGAATAATTTAGAATCACCAGAACCAGAAGAATTATTTAAGCGCGACCCAAAAAACCAAGCATTTATAGATTCTAGCACGGGTTTGCCAATTTTTAATGATTCCGAATTAGCAAAAATATTAGATACGACTAACCCCATATCAGTTAAATTTTTAAAACAGCAAATTCATTTTGACGATTCTATTGGCACTATTAAATTAAAGATTATTCAAGCATCGCCGAGCAACATATCTATTGAACAAATATACTTATTTTGCATGAAAGAAACTACGTTAAATCCAGTTAATATTTATCAAATACTTACTCAAAAAAATAAGTTAGAATTAACTCGGATTAGACTAGAGCAATTCTTATTAAATATTCAAGATGAACTTCAACAAACACTTATTGATAAGATTCCAATGAAGGAAACCTATTCCTACGATGATATAATGGAACTTAATTTAACAAATAAAAAATATATAGTTTCAAAAGTATTAGGTCAAAAATTTTTCATTGTTGAAAACGAATATCCATTTGTATGTAATCCATTTGACACAACCGATTATGACCCGTTCATTGAGAGAGCCGCAAGAAAGTCATTGACTACATTAAACAGTCATTTGCTCTTGAATAGCGGAAAAATAATAGATAATAATATCTACTTATGCTTAGCAGAAGATGTATTAAAACATGCAAAGGATTCAGGAATATCCGAAAACACAACCACTTCTATATATTACCCATTTTTATTCAAACAGGATATTAATACATATGATAAATTAGAGGAGAATAAATATTCTCTCTTAGAAGAAAATAAGAAACTAGTAAATAAGAATACGATTGATACATTTGAAAGCATAAATCTGCTTTATGATATTAATAAATATAAGAAAGATAGCGCAAAATATAAGTATAAGACGTCTGGAGTAAAATTTATAAAATTAACAATCCGACCCGAGTTCTCTATTAAGATTCCATTAGATGTAATATTTAAACTAATTCATGCGACAGATGTTAATCCATTAATAAAATATAATCCTTCAGTAAAATTGGAAAATATATATAGGCTTTATGCTGATAAGATATCAACAGACGGAAGAAAGATTCCATTCCTTGATAGGGCAACAATTTTTAAGTTAATGAGAGATATTGGTAAAACCAAAACAGTTGCAGTATATATAAATGAGTCAATAACTTCTTCTCTCTTAGTATGTGAATTCGAAGAGTCTGGAAATATAAATATTTCTGGTGAGTTTGAAAAGATAACGCCGATTTCTGATATAGATTTACTAATAAAAAAATATATTAATCCCGTTATTCAAGAAGTACAAAATTATTTAGAGCAAAGTGGATATAAAATAAAACTATATGAAAACATTTATAATGAAAACGTTGATGTTAGAAAATTAGACTATCATTCAACGTTTGAGATAACAAAACAGATTAAATTAAATGATTTTATTGGGTGTATTACAAGCGTATTTATAGTTGAAACGAAAGATTTAAAAGCCAAAACCGGAATTAATATGAGATTTAAGCGTGTTTCTAATTTTAATAAATATACAAGTCAGGAAGCATTTGTAGTAGAACAAGCAAGTCAAAAGGATGGATTAAAAGGTGATGAAATAGTGTTGGCGCTTATAGAAAATTATAGAATGCAAGACTCTGATGCTAGGTCATTAGTAGCAAAGTTGGCAAGCGAGTTACAAGTTGAACGTGGCGTTAAAAAACGAGATATTGAAATAAAATCTAACCCTGGTTTTAAAGTAAACATAAAGTTAAATAAAATAACTAGCATAATAACTATTACGGTTGAAAATATAAATGATATTTATTACTTAGATACTATTCCAATTTATCTAGATTCATTAATAAGATTAACTCAGGACAAATCTAGCACTATTATTCCAGTAAAAAGAATAAACTCCCTTTGCTCAACTGAAGAACGCGTAGAATTGGTCATAGAGGATATAATATCCCCTTCAGAAGAGGTGTTTCCAGAACAAGAAGTGCCTATAATTGAAGGCGACGATTTAGAGTTTGACGATTTCAGCGAATATATAAAAGGTGTAGAAGAAGCAAAACCATCTAAGGTAAAAAGCGCTTTAGATTTAATTTATGGGGACGATGAAGAGGATTATGAAGAGGATGAAGATTCAAATCATTCGGGTAGAGGATTAATTGCAAAAGGAGGTCAATCTTCAAGCGATGATTCTGATGTGTTTGTTGAGAATATGAAATTACCAAGTAGTTCAGATGATGAACCTAAAGCCCCCGCCCCTGTCGCAGCCCCTGTCGCTGTCCCTGTCGCAGCCCCACTAGCATCCAAAGCACTAACAAAAAAATTAAAGATAGAGGAAGACGATGAAGATGAAGATAAAGATAAAGATGAATCAATAAAAGATATAGTAGGAATGCGTTTAAAAAACCCAAACCCATTTGCAGCAAAAATGTATGAATCTGAGCCTATATTATTTTTAAAAGAAGATAAAGGAAAATTTGGTAGATATTCGCGCATTTGTTCCTCTTCAGCAAAGAAACAACCAATCTTAATAACAGAAGATGAAATGAGTGAGATGAATGCCGAAGAAAGAGAGAAAATCTTCAATAAATATATTGAAACAAATGGACAGGACAGATTTGATGAATTAACTCAAGATGAAAAGGATAAACTTATAGAGAAAGACCGATTCCTTAGACCAGAAGATATCATAAAATATGGCACCAATCCGGATAATAAATACTATTATATTTGCCCAAGATATTGGTGTTTAAAAACAAATAGGCCAATAGACCCAAAAGAGATGATAGATGCGATTGACCCAAAGACTGGCAAAAAGGTAAAGCGACATCCAACATGTGGTGGAATAATTCCTGATGACCAAACAGAAATTAAGAATGATGGAAACTATGTATATGAATTTTTTGATAAACAAGAGCATATATCTCGCGAAAATTATAAAAAACATTATCCAGGGTTTATGCCTTCTAAAAAGCATCCTGATGGATTATGCATACCTTGCTGTTTTGCCAAATGGAATACGCCGAAGCAACTTGGTCGGCGTCAAGAATGTGCGCAGCAAGAAGAAAAAGAAGAAGAATCGCGCTCACAAAAACTAACAAGATTAGATTCAGAGTCAGAGTCAGTGCCAGAAACCGAATTAATGCAAAAACAAAGAAAAAAACAACCACTGAAGTCAAAAAAAAATGAATTTGTATTAGAAAAAGATAATTACGTAAAGGGTCCAGAGAAATTTCCATTAGACGCTGGTAGGTGGGGTTACTTGCCAGTAAGTATTCAATTATTTTTCCAAGACTCAAGCACAACGTGCCAAATTAGTAAAACAAATACAAATCTTAAGTTAAATCATACGTGTTTACTAAGACATGGAGTAGAGGTTAACGAAAAACAATCATTTCTAGCATGCATAGCAGATGCAAAATATTATAGCGAAACTTCAAACATACCAAGTATTAAAGAATTTAAAAAGACTATAATAAATCTTCTAACCATTGATGAATATATTACATATCAAAATGGTAATAACGTATCTAGTTTTATGATAGATGACCCAGAATTAATAAAAAACGTTGATATAAATAAATATTCCAATTCAAATCTTTATAAGAAAGTATATGCCGCAAAAGAGGATAAACCAAACGACAAACCAAACGACAAAACAAACGACAAAACAAACGACAAACCAAACGACAAACCAAACGACAAAACAAATACAGAAGATAATTATTTTAGAAAGGTCGCTGCATCATTAGAGAATTTTATTAAATATTTATCGGATAACGACGAAGTAATAGATTATACATATTTGTGGGATATTATTTGTAGACCAAATTCGGCATTATTTCAGAAAGGAATCAATCTCATTATTATGGAAATTGTTAACAATGATTCAACAAATAATGTTGAACTAATATGTCCAAGTAATAGTTATTCAAATGAGTTATATAACCCATCAAAGGATTGTTTGATTATAGTTAAAGATGGAGATTTATATGAACCAATATATGCCTATAAACATACGACCAGTGCTGTTAAAGTAGTACAATTTTTTAATGAACGTAATACAGAAGAAGACTTATCTAATGTTAGAGATATTCTTACAAACCTTATTAAACCAATTCTTCGCGAGACATGCTCCCCTTTGCCAAGTATGCCAATCGTTTATAAATTTAAACAGGCTATATTACTACCAAAATTGATAAATCTACTGCATTCAAATGATTATGAAATTGAGAAGCAAATAATGAACTATCAAAGCAAAGTAATCGGGTTATATGTAAAAAAGGATGATTTAGAAGGATACATACCATGTTACCCTTCAGCAATGGACCCAACTTATCAAAATGTTGTCTTTATGAATGATGAATCTTTATACTCTACTTATGAAAAAACTATTAAATTTTTAACAATAGTTAGCCGAGACACAAACGGCGAAATACCGTCAAAACCAGAATTCAAAGTTCTAGAAGATGAGCATATAGTTGGCGTACTTACTGAAACAAATCAGTTTATTCAATTATCTCAGCCAAAACTAGAGTCGGATACATTTGATGGAATACCTATATTAAATGATAATAATTATGTAGTAAATAAGAATTCAAAGAATATGATATCAACTGACGCATTTATATTATCATCAAATGAGACAGATACAGAACGGACTGAATATATAAAGAAGATTAAATTGGAAACCAATTTTTTTAATAGTTTTAGAAACACAATTCGTATTCTATTAAACGACTATGAAAATATCAAAGAGAGAGAGAAGGTTGAAAATCAAATTAAGGACCAATATGTTTTATATTCAAATAAATTGCACACAGTTATCTCTCTTTTAAAAGAACTAGTGAATAATAATATTGCCATTATATTTACAGATTCATATGATTATAAACTAATTGACCAAGTATATACATGCACATCTTTGCCAAAAGATAAGTGTAATGCAAATAAACCAGTATGTACGTTTGTAAATGATAAGAAGTGTCAATTGGTTATACCTAAACAGAATTTATTAAATGGTACCGATAATGAGAAAACTTATTATGGAAAAATGGCAGATGAATTAATAAGATATAGTAGAATAAGAACTTTTATATTTCAACCACAAACATATCTATCATTTGGAACCTTAAATTATAATCTAAGAGAGAACGAAATAATAGTAATACATTCGTTATTAACAAAGGATTATTTTGAAGGTTTAGTTCCGGCCAAAATAAATAAATATGTCAAGTATAATACATTTGATACAACTGAGCCCAAAATTACTCAGGTATATGATAATACAATAGCGATAACAAAAGAAGAAAAACAGAAAGGGAGAACCATAAACTTAGATGCTGTTAGATGTGAACCGGACAAAACTAATATATCGTCAAAAATATGGAAAGATAAGTTTCCATCTGGATTTAAAGAGCAACATTATGGTAAGGAAAATTGCGGGTTTCTATTAATAACCGATATTATTAAAAATGCTACTAAAAAAAATTTAACAACCAATGATATAAAGCGGGAGTTGATTGAGGAGTATTCAAAATATTTTGTAAACTACGCAGCGCAAATATTAGATATTTTAATTTTAGAGGGAAAAAAGACACAAGGCATTAGAGTAAAAAATAGCACGTTATCGTTCCCGCATTTTATTTACTCAGATGACTACTTTGTAACAAATTTAGACATATGGTTGATGATGAATAGATATAAGGTTCCATCTATTATTATTGCATCAAAGCCTATTATTTTAACAAATCGTGAAAAAACAAATTTAGTATTATATGGTGCGCCTGAAAATAAATTTATATTTATATATGCACCCGCATTACGTGCTGAAAATATGCCCAAGTATAGTTTTATAATATCTCCAAATGGTAATAATGAACATTTATTATCAACAATAATAAATGAAGATTCGCGAGAGGAGTTAAGAAAATCAATAATAAGCGGATTTACGTTAGATGAGATGTTTAAAAATTTTAAAAAGAATACGGGTTCATCAAGCAAAAATATGGATGAACAAGATAAACCAAAGAAAACTCAAAAACTGGCTATTATGGATGAATCAGATGAAGGCGATGATAAAACGAAAACAAAGAAGCAAAAACCAAAGAAATCCCAAAGCGATAAAGCAAAAACAAAAAAACAGCCAATATTAACAGTTGAGGATTAAGAATCAAATCAAATCAAATCAAATCAAATCAATCATAACTAGTTTTATTCCTTTATTGCAACCCTTTTTGTTCTTGAATGCCCAAATTTATATTTATTTCTTGATTTATTTGCTAAAATGAATGCGCGTTTTTTGTGATTACACCCATTTTTTATTATATCATAATCAACCGCCGCTGCTTTTCCAGAAGTTAATGAACTTGCTAGTCGCGCTAATCCCCACGACTGTGGGGTTTGATTTGGTCTTGAGCCAGATGAAAAATACGCGCCTTCGCCCTTTTTAACTATTTCATTTAATGCTGATATTGAGCAACCAGTTTTAATAGATAATTCTTTATTGGGAGTTATATTCTTAATGTTATAAATTCTGCGAGCATTCATTATGTGGTTAGATTTTTTATTTTTATAAGATGAAACTGTTTTACGCGTATAATATTTTTGTTTTTTATATAGTTTTCTTGATTTCATTAGCATTTTAATTTGTTTTTTTTTATCACTTCTTGTTAGGTTATTAGGTAAATATCTAATCGGAACCTTTATATTTGTCATTTATTATATAACATATAGGTATATAATAAAAAACCCACCCCCCCGGATTAATAATATGCGGCGTTTATTATGAAATAGAATCGGTATCCTTTTCTTCTTCCGCCTGAATATTGGTATTTGTATTCTGCTCATCATAATCATAATTAGAGTCAACATCAGACGCCGTTTCCCCATCAGAACTATTTTCAGAAAAATAATTCGGTTCTTCATAATATGTAGGTGTCTCATTAACCGCGGCGTTACTAGTAATAGATATGGATACAGATGGCTCTCTATTTGTTTGTCCGGTCTCTCTATTAATCCTATCGGTCAATGCGTTTAATATAGTTCTAAGTTCATTGCTGTCATAATAATATTCATGCATAACATAATTATTCCTCTGCATTAAGGAACCCATATTATCTGGTTGATAAAAATTAACATGTTTAAAATCAAATGTCACTACTTTTACTCGTCCTTTACGTATATCTTTTTTTATACGTACGTATCTTCTACCAAATCTAGGGTTAAAATTACGAAACCGAATCAACTTGCGCCGTAATATGTAATCAGCACTACATTGTTTATACGTTCCATTAGTTGCATATAAACTAATATAATAAAGGTGTAAATACGGTTTCATAATATTTATTAATTTATCCTTTGGGAAGTCCTCATTTATAATAACTCTTCTTGTAATATGGCGATATTGGTCCCACATATCATTAAAAAGCGGATATAATGTATCATGATGAGATGTATAAATATAGTTTTTAATATGAGTGTTTAAAATAGTAGTTTCATAATCATCCCTAAATTTTTTTAAATCAAAATCGCAAAGAAAAAACCCATGAAATAACTCAGGAATAACGCATGAGTTCCATCTCATAAAAAAATAAATATTAATTAAGTCGGTTCTATTTAAAGGAATATTATTATAGGGATTCTTTAAAACGATTATTTCTGGAACACAACCAACGCAATTTGATAAGTTATTCTTTATCATATTAATTAAATCTTTTGCTGCAAAATAATATTTTGACTTGTTTTGTAATAAGGTAAATACGTTAGATTTTTTAGGATTGAGTTCATTCATACATAGGTCTGATGATACTTGCACCTTTGCTTTTTTAAATTTATAAATATGGGCCAATTTCGCAAAACCATAATAGATTCGCTGTATTTTTGAAAAGTCATTAAGAATCTCATCTTTGAGAGTTTCCGACATAAAAATATTAGTAACATATTTATTTAATTCGCCGAATTTTTTAGATATAAATTCTGAAGGGGATTCTACAAACAGGTGTAATATGTATAAATAAATAAAGAACGATGCCCGAGTTTTATTATTATAACCTCGGTTATAAACATACTGTAAAAACTCAAACTTGTTTTCAGTTGTCAATAAAAAAATATGCTCTTGTCCATAATATTTTTGAATTATTGTTTGAAATGCATTCATTTATTTTATTTGTAAATAAATATTTATATCATGTTTTTTATTATAAATATTTATTCAATTGTTATTCAATTGTTATCCAATTGTTATTCAATTGTTATTCAAGTTTATAGCGCAAATTAGAATCCAGGGTTATAGTCATTGTCTTCACCCAAGTCCGCAGTCTTAATTGTAGATACGTTATTCTGAATTACCAACTTATTATTACTACAAGCATCATCTGGGTCTTCTAGACCACCCATCATCTTTTCAATAGCCTCATCTTCATCCTGCTTCTCATATGCAACAGTACTTTCTAACTTACGCATTTCTTCCAAATCCAATACAACCTGGAATGATGCGGTTCCATAGAGGCCTTCTTGGCCGCACATAACATTTGCAGATACGCCGCGCATCGTATCTAATTCAGCATGCCTAGCGGCCTTTAAGAACATTTCGGGCGTCTCTTCAAACGATGCCTTTGCGATTGGTCCAATATTATCGTTATTAATACCATGTCTGAATATAGATATCAATTTATTAGTAAACGTCATTCTATCACATAACATGCATAGATGATGATAGTTAATATAAGTGCCATCAAACTCAATAACCTCTGCTAACTCATTATAAATCGTCTGTCTAGCAGCCTCAATTCCAAATATGTCAAATACTTCTATAATATTATTACTAAAAGTTCTCTTTGGGTCAATATAATCAAGTGCCAATACGTCAAGCATATTTGTTCCAATCGTATCTAAAACCCAAATATCTTGCTTCTTATAAGAGCCCATGGTTTCAACCACATTATCTTTAATCTTTCTGAGAATAACCTTATTAATATTTTTAATACCACGAATAACAATGTTTTGTAGTAGTTGTTCTTGGAAATTCTTAAGGAGATAAATCTGGTCAGACTGGTCTAATGGGTTCACCTTTGCCTTTTTAACAGCGCCTTTTCCTGAACCCTGCTTCAAGATATTATTCATGCGAATTCTAAACACTAGTTTGTCAGCATTATAGTCTGAATAAACGCATGATATTTCCTCTCCATAACTATTCTTAAGAACAAAATTAATATCATCCATAGTAATATTCTTTTCTAACATAATCTCTGGTTTCATTTTCATGCGAATAATCCACTTAGACTTTTCGTTCGTATCTTCGGTCACGGAGGTTTCCATGCACTCATCTATCATTGATTCAAATGCGCGATATTGTTGCATTGTGCTTTCATCATCATTAATAAGCGTATTTAAATCATCTGGGTCAAAACAGATTTCAATTGAACTGACCAACTCTTGCAACTTAGTATGTTCTAACATATACATAATATTCTGAGCCTTTTCGCGTTCCTTCTCATCTTCTTGTTTCAAATAAACAGTTAACGAAGGATTCTTAGGTTCGGCAGATAATGACAAAATCTCTTCAATTCTCGGCACACCACGAGTCACGTTAGATTTTGAAGCGACTCCTGCAAAGTGGAACGTATTCAACGTGTTGTGAATAATGACACCATAATCAGTCATAAATGTTTGATTTGCAGGAACCGTAAAATCGTATACATATTCGGTTTGTTCCGGTGTCCATATTTCAATCTTTTTAATTTCATCCCAGACTACACCAGAGGTGGCGGCTTGGTTCAAAATTTTAAGTTCATCTGTAATCAATGCGGAGTTTTCATGCGACTTAAATATTTGAATATATTTTTCTAAAGTGCGACGACCAATTGATGACTTCTTTGCCCAGCGTCCATAATTGCGACTTTGTCCAGGTAACTTCAGTAGTTTTCCACACTTTGCAATTATTTTGCCAAGTCCGTTTATTTTATCAATCTCGTCTGATAAGTCATGAGCATTTTCTCTGCTGATATAATCTACCAAATTTTGCAACTTGTCTGAATGAACTAGAGAATTAATTTCCGATTGATATTGTTGGCTATATTTTGCTGAGATTGATAAATTATAAATATTAGAACCACGCGTGAAATTGGTTTTGATAGAACCGAAAATATCAAAATAATTCAACAATAATGCTATATCTTTAATAAGTTGATTGGAGCGACTGCACACACGAATTTGATGATGTCCTTCATCACATTGGAAATTGCCATCACCATCAAAGTATGCCTGAATGAGCCCTGCCTTAAACTCGTTTGGTGCTAAGAATGCAAAATCTGGAACATGCTTTACAAAAGAACCATTGTCACATGTTTTAAGAAGGAATTCTGCTAAGGGTTTGCATGAAAATGCAGTAATAACACTTGGTCCATATTCACATTCTCTTTCAACTAATCTACATTCCTTTCCAAACTGTTCTGCAAATTTCTTAGTATTCTCAATAAAATGAGGCGAAATGTTAGTAATATTTATACACCCGGAAACTTCTTGAGTTCCTGTTTTTTTATTTAAATTTCCTTCTGCCAAGTAAGCGCCAATAAACCAACCAAATAAATAATCCAATTTATATTCTTTATCACCAACCGTTATAATATCTTGAATAAACGTATTATCAATATGCTTTGCAACAGGAATGCGCATACCTTCTGTCATATTTGCGCCAATAATAGGAACAACAGTTTGCGAGTTTTCATCCCGAACTAAATGAGAATGGCTAGTTGTTGTTTCAACAATTCTTCCGCTTTTAGTTGTAACGCGCATCAAATCACCATTTACTGGATGACGACTAACGTGTGATATTTTATTCCAATGAGTTTTTTCATGAGCATCAACTCCTACAATATAATATTCGTCATCAATAGCATCCAACAATGTTTCAACGCTATCATGATGACCAGTGTTAAAGGTATATTCGGGAAACTTAGTAATTAACTCATCGCATATATCACCAATATTTCCCGACACTGAGAATTTTTTTTGTGTTGTTTTATTAATTTTTACACACCTAATATGCTCACGAAATGTACACGACATTTGTGTTGTCGGCTCGCCAATGCTCTGGGCAGCAATCATTCCCACCATTTCACCAGGTGCGACAATTGCCCGTTTATACATTAAAGTGATAGTCTCTAAGAGAAGCGTAAGAGCCGAACGATTAAAACGCTTAACAATCAACAAATCCTTAGGAGATAAGTTAAAGTAGTAGAGAGTCTTAAATAATTCTGTTGGTGGTGCACAACGAATCTTTTCTAAGTTCTCATAATTATCTTCAATCATCTTGAATGCTTCTAGTGGAGTCAAATCTACGATTGAATTGCCATTAATGTTTTGCTGTCCAATAATATTATTAATAATATAGACAAATGCAACTGGGCAGTTCACAACACCATCGCCCTTATATTTAAATACATTCTTAACAATTCTATTACGACACTCAATCATCATATCGGTATACTTCTTACACCTGTCTTGTGTCTCTTTAAACTCCTTCTTAAATTTAGTCATTGTGTTCTTAACAAAGAATTGTGATAGCATTTTCATTTTTCCTGCCTCGTCCGGAATATTAAAGTGAGCATAAATATCTTGAACGCTCATAGACACCAGAGGAATCGGCTGGTTTTCAACCTTTACGGGGTCAATACCATCATCGCCATACGAAAACTCTACGACTTTACCTTTATTTGTTCTAACTGTCATGTCATAAGATACCATCAAATCCTCCAACCCCTTGATAAGTCGTCTTTGAATATATCCAGTAGTAGAAGTTTTAACAGCGGTATCAATAAGACCAACCCGACCACCCATAGCATGGAAGAAGAGTTCTTGAGGGGAAAGCCCATTAATATAAGAACTTTCAACAAACCCACGTGCGCTAGGAGTATCGTCAAATTTAGTGAAATGAGGAAGAGTTCTATGGTCAAACCCATAAGGAATTCGCTTACCATCCACGTTCTGTTGTCCTAAGCACGAAATCATGAATGAGATATTCAAGTCACTGCCCTTAGAACCGGCATTAACCATTGTAACGAATCTGTTATCCTTATTCAAACTCTTAAGTCCAATTTTACCAGACTCGGAAGTTGCTTGATTAAGAATATTATTGACCTGAGTCTCAAACTCCTCTTCATTAGTCTTACCTGTATTATTCTCAAACACACCAATCTGAGTTTGGTCAATAAGGTTCTTTACATCATTCTTCTTTTTATCAATAACAGAAATAATATCCTTATTAGTTTTCTCATCGGAAAGCAAGTCACTGATACCAACGCTGAATGAACTAGTCTTTAGATACTCAGTGATAATATTTTGCAGGTCATCAATGAAGTCTGCCGATGCCATATTTCCATAATCGTTGCAAGTGCGATGAATGAGGCCCTTAGTTCCACCGCCAAGAACACCCTTCTCCATTTGACCGCGAACATAACGACCATTAACAATCTCCAAAATGTTATTGGAGTCGTCAGGTTTTTCGCTATCATTAAATAGTTTAGTCTTATACTTCAATGAAATTGGTGGAAGAATTTGCGATAGAACATCAAAGTTTGAAATCATACCACTGCCGCTTTCAGCCTTTTCTAAAAGTTTACCAGCATCTACGCGCTGAAACATCATAAGTAGGTTCATTGCTTCACGAGGGGTAAAACGAATGTTTTCTCTTGTAAAACGATAACATCCTAGCAGCGAATCCTGGAAAATGCCAATAATAGAAGAGTTATTTGCAGGACTAATAATTTGGTAAGGAACCGCTGCTAGATTTTTTAATTCCGATTCGGACTCCGCGTCTTGCGGCATGTGTAAATTCATCTCATCTCCATCAAAATCTGCATTGTATGGCTTTGTATCAGCGACGTTCATTCTAAAAGTATCACCAATTCGCATCACCTTTGCAAGATGACACATCATACTCATTCTATGAAGAGTAGGTTGCCTATTAAAGAGGATTGGGTCGCCATCCATCATGTGACGATGAACCGTGTCCCCATTTTCCAAAACAATAGACTTCTTATCCACATATCTGAGCGTGATTGAATCCCCATTCTTCTTTTCCAAAATCTTAGCACCAGGCCATACATCTGGACCATTTTGTACCAACTTGGTCAAGAATGCCCGATTTACGTCATTTACGACAACCGGTTTTGTGATATTCTTTGCAATCTTCATAGGAATGCCAAGTTCTCTAATTGAGATATTTGGGTCAGCAGTAATAACAGAACGTGCACTAAAGTCTACGCGTTTAGCCATTAAATTACCCCTCATGCGCCCACCCTTTCCGTTCAACCTATCCTTAATAGATTTCAATGGTCTACCAGAGCGTTGAGCAACTGATGCTACACCTGGAATCTTATTATCAACCTGGGTTGCAACATAATATTGCAAAACGGTAGCCCAGTCATCAATAACATTTGCCGGCGCGTTATTCTGAATCTTTTCTTGCAACGTCTTATTTGTCTTGATGATATTTACTAGAATATGACTCAAATCATCCTCGCTACGTTGCTGTGCATCGTGTTTAACAGATGGGCGAACAGCAGGAGGTGGAACAGCCATTACTTGACATACCATCCAATCAGGACGAGACCAAACAGGACTAAATCCCATAAACGAAACATCTTCATCGGAAATACGCTTGAAAATCTTCAGAACCATTTCTGGAGTCAACTTAATCACAATATTTTGTGACGGCTCAGTAGCGGCTTCATTTTTCCATTCAGCATAAATAGTAGCAAGACCCTCTTTTCTGATTTTGTTTGGCTGCAAACAACCACACCCATCCTCAGTATCTTCGCCACAACGCTTCATTTTACTAGCAAGTGAAAACACATACTTCCAACGGGCATCACCAATCAACTTTAATGCCTGTCTATACTTTTCCTTACTAATCATCAACTTACTACACTTGAAGCAACAACAACGAAGAACCTTGAGAACTGTGCTAAGGTACTGAATATAAAAGACTGGCTTAGCAAGTTCAATATGACCGAAATAACCAGGCGTCTGCATATAATCTAAACCATCCGTTGGGCAAATAAGCCCAGGCTCAAGAACACCCATTCTAGGGTCAAATAGCCCACCAATTACTGGTTTATTGTTAACATATGTATCACGAGTTGTTATTTCGGCAACTGAACCTTTGCGAATCTCCTCAGGTGATAGTATGCTAAATTGTATTCCTATAATTTTAGAAGGATTTAAATTAGCGGTTTTTAAGCCTCGGTTCATCTTCCTTATATTAAGATAATAATATTTAGATTATTTAAAATCAATTTTATTTTAAATTCATGGTTCAGTCGTTTCCTTTATATCATTTTTAATAATGTTTCAGTAAATGAAAAAAATATCAAAAAATATTAAAAAATATCAAAAAACATCAAAAAATATCAAAAAATATCAAAAAATATCAAAAAATATCAAAAAATATTAAAATATCAAAAATTTATTTATATGTGGTATGAAATAAAATTGATTTGGATTTAAACACAAAAATGGTAAAATATACAAGATGGCACCACGTGACGCAAAAAGCAAAACATCTAAGAAGGATGTTTCTAAAAAAATTAAAAAGCAAGAGGAACTTTCTCGTAAAAAGAAATCAAACGAGCAATCCGATGATGATGGCGGTGACTATATCACCAGTGACGATGAGGAAGATGAAATGGATATGCAAGAATATCGCAAATTTCTCAAAAAAATGTTTCCATCAAAATTTATGGACAAAAAGGTAAAGGCTGGTGATAAAATTAAGAAGGCTGTTAAAAAGATTGTTGAAGAGGACAATGATTCAGAAGATGATGTTTCCGATGAAGATGCGGACTCTGATGAAGAACCTAAAAAGCAAAATAAAAATAAAAAAGCCGCCAAGAAAACTTCGCCTAAGAAAACAAAGTCAAAGTCTGTTTCAAAGAAACCATACAAACCTTCTAAAAAGGAAAAGGTTGTTTCTGATGAAGAGGAAGATGATGATGAGAATTCTGATGATTCCGATGATGTTGAAGATGTTGATGGCGGAAAATCTGGTAAATTTAACATTATCTTTACAATTGGTCAACCCACCGATGATGAGGATGAATGGGATGATGATGAAGAGTGGGAAGACTGTGATGAGGATGATGTCACAGAAGATGAGGATGAAAGTGTTTCTACTGATGATGATGAAGACGAAGATGAAGATGACGATGATTGTGAAGATGACTCCGAATCGGATGATGATGAAGAGGACGATTCTGAAAACGTTATTGTAACGAGGTCTTCTAAGAAACTTAAGCAAACTCGTAAGCGAGATACTTCTGAACTAGTTATTGATGACGACACCACCAATGAGAAGCCCAAGGCCTCATCTGACAACAGTCTTGAACGCGACGAAGAGGCGCTCAAGCAATTGAAAGAAGTGTTTGAGAAAAATCCAGAGAATAAGATGGTTGAACAGTGCATCAAGGACTGTGAGGCAAAAATCAAGGAAAAATCAAAGAAGCGCGATAATAAATTGAAAAAGCAAAAGCAAAAAAACTCGCGAATCTTTAAGCGAATTATTCGTGATAAGAATTCAATGAACGACTCAAAATTCTTTGAAAAACTCAGTCATTCTGAGCAAATTAAGGTTATTAAAGAAGTTCGCGAAATTAATAAAATTACCCGCATTGAAATTCCTCATAGAATGTCTCTACTTGAGTCAAATATTCCTCACATCTTCAAAGCCGCTGCTATGAAGAAAATTAATTCGCTTCGGTATATGGAGCCTGGAAGTGGCGAATATTATAAAATTAAGAATTGGGTTGATACTTTTATGCGAATCCCATTCAATAATTATGAACAGTTGCCGATTAATATCTCAGATGGTGTAGAAGCATGCCACGACTTTATGGAAAAGGCACAAGCAACGCTGGATGCGGCAGTTTATGGTCTGAATGATGCAAAGATGCAAATTATGCAAATGCTCGGCCAACTAGTTACTAACCCATCTGCTCTCGGAACTGCCATTGCTATTAAGGGCCCGATGGGCACTGGCAAAACTACCCTTGTAAAGGAAGGTATTAGTAAGATTCTAAATCGTCCTTTTGCATTCATTGCTCTTGGAGGTGCTACGGATAGTAGTTTCCTAGAGGGTCACTCGTATACCTACGAGGGTAGCGTTTGGGGTAAGATTGTTCAGATTATAATTGATAGTAAGTGCATGAATCCTGTGATTTACTTTGATGAGTTGGATAAGATTAGTGATACGCCGAAGGGCGAGGAAATTGCTGGAATCTTGACTCATCTTACTGATACAACACAAAATAGCCAGTTCCATGA
>Ga0181347_1000253_pt1 | contig 17636 bp, 21 predicted proteins | sample Su13VDMM110SN_FD_130102 | JGI IMG/M metagenome (GOLD analysis project Ga0181347, IMG submission 130102) | Freshwater viral communities from Lake Michigan, USA - Su13.VD.MM110.S.N | ecosystem: Environmental > Aquatic > Freshwater > Lake | place: USA: Michigan | collected 2013-07-16
ACGTAACAGTTCAACAATCGATCCAAACTGCAGTAGGACAAGCAGCTACACAAGCAGCGTCCCAAGCAGCAAGTGGAGCAGTATCACAAGCAGCATCGTCAGCTGCTTCAAACGCAGCTTCTTCAGCAGTAAGCTCAACTCCTCTTCCACCTGTCCCACCTCCTCCATCAGCTCCAATACCAAGTCCTCAACCAGCAGCAGCAGCTCCACCTCCTACAAGTGGCCCCGCTTCAGGAGCCACATCACCGCCACCATCTACTTCAGCTTCATCATCATCTTCAACCTCATCGGGATCATCCTCTTCTTCCCAATCGTCATCATCCTCTGGCTCGGGCTCATCATCAAGCTCAAGTACGGAGAGCAAAAGCTCAAGCACAGAAACAAAAACAGAAGCTAAGGCAGAAGAGAAAAAAACAGAAACAAAAAAAGAAGAGAAAAAATCTGAACAGAAAGAGGAAAAGAAAGAGGAACAAAAAGAGGAACAAAAAGAAGAAAAAAAGGAAGAAAAGAAAGAAGAGAAGAAAAAAGTAGTTGTAAATCCAATGCTACTTTCTGCCGACTTTGCAGCTGCTCAAACAACAGAAGGAGGAGTGACACCATCTATCAATTTAGGTATCTCACAGAGCTCAGCAACTGGAGAAGGCTCTTGGGGTATTACAGGAATGCTTATTTTAGATTTTAAAAGTGCTGCAGTAAGCTTTTCTAAAACTGATATGAATCTTAAGAATGGGATGTTAACATCTATTAACAGCTATTCAAGTACGATTGCTTACTTAAGTGGTATCCCTGCTACTATAAATGGATTTACTCATATTGTACCTAAGCCTAAGTATACGTACGGATACAATATATCAGCAGTATTAATTAAGTTAAACATAAGCGATGTTTATACCTATTCTCTTTTAACTAGCACTACAGGGTTTATTACGAAACCCTTTCCCATATCAAAAAAAGTAACAATATCTCCTTCTCTATTTGTAATGGCTACCCCATACACTTATTCAAAGTTATCTGGTAACACTTTTAATTACAATATTATGACATTAGCAGGTGCTAACTATTCCTTCGTACTAAGTAAGAAATTTAATTTTAGTTTCGACTATAAGTTCTCCTATGGAACTACTCCAGATACACAAGTATTAAATTTTATTCAAATCGGTTCTAAATTAGTTTTATAAAAAGTTGTTTAAAAAAAATAGATTTCTTAAGTTCAATTAAATACAAAAAGATGGCACAAATATTATATTTTACAGCTGCATGGTGTGGACCATGTAAGATGTTTAGACCCACATTTGAAGGAACTCTTGCTGAGATGGGTAAGAGTGCTCAGATAGTTGATGTTGATCAAAACAAAGCTTTAGCTGCTCAGATGATGGTATCTTCTGTCCCAACAGTAATACTAGCTGATGATAACGGTCAAACTTTAAAAAGACACACAGGTGTTATGAGTAAACCTCAATTGAAACAGTTTTTGAGCATATAGATTATTTAACCAAAAAACAAACAAAAATGAAAAAAGCAATCGCAATTTTCGCTATCGCTGCACTAGTTGCATGTGGTGGTGCTTCAACTGAACCAACTACTGATTCAGCTACAACTACAGTAGATACAGTACTTGGAAGATCTTATGAAGATGAAACTCAAAAGCAAGATACTTCTTACTACAAGAAGAAAAATGCAGAGAGAAAAGCAGAATTAGAGCAAGAAGAAGTTAAGTAATTAACAAACACGTCAGGGTGTCCGGCCTGCAAAGACTACGTAGTTAGAAAGGTCTTTTATTACTATTTATATATAGTTCTTTTAAATATGGGGGTGACTTGGTATTGATTGCGATGAGAATGATAGTACCACACGTAGACAAAGCATGAATGTCTTTAAATACTTGCAAACAAACAAACGACGAAATGTCAACTATGACCTTCGAAGACTTAATGTCTTTGGTAGGTGCTGATGAGTACGCTTACGCTGCTTAATCACATCCCGTATCACTCATGGGACTTTAAAAAGAAGTGACAAACCCCGCTATAGTCTCAGTATTATAGCTCTGCTCCTTCTGGGAGTTTCTTGGTAGTCATAAAACCAAGTGGTGGTAACTGGTACATAACTGTACGGCCCTTTACTGATCAGCTTAAAATACAGATCTAAACGTGTGACATGCTGGTATTATAATTACTTCGTAAGACGGGGTTTCGATTACCCCCACCTCCACAACATCGCGAGATAGAGCAGAGGTAGCTCACTAGGCTCATAATCTAGGGGTCGGAGGTTCGAATCCTCCTCTCGCAACAAAGGTTGATTGGGAATACTTACATCTTTTAACTGTAGAAAGGGCTGATGTATGGTTGAGGGGGCGCAAGCCAAAGTAAAGCTAATCGTAAAAGTAGATGTCCACGCACCCATCTTCTACTTTCCTAATTTTACATGCCGGAGTGGCGGAACAAGTATGTCCCGTAAGACATATAGACGTACCTATTCTAGAGTGGTGGTGTGACCGAAAAGGACACCGTGAAGGTAAAAATCCTTCCTCCGGCACCTTTTTAAAATAAAAGTTATGATGATATATTTTTTAGTATTCCTATTTCAAGTCTTGTTTAATATATTCAAGACAATGGAAATTAGATACACGTACGAACAAAAAGTGAAAGCGCTACTGTATAACTCAGTATGGATTAATTTAGTATCTCTTGGTTCCACTTATTTTTCAATTCAAAGATTATTTGCCGGAGACTGGTTAGTAGTGCTAGTATACATAGGAGGTAGTATATTAGGTAAATGGATGGCAATGACACATTTTGATAACCTAAAGCAAAAATTAAATAGCTATTTAAAAAAAAAATTGTAGGGTGGTGAAAGCGGCCAGCATGGCATACACACCCTCTCGTCTCGAGGGCGCAGAGAACGAAATAGAAAAGTAGTATGGGGTTGACCACCAGCTTGCAAGCATTGTGCTACTTTTTAAATCGCTGCGTGGAGGTTCGAATCCTCCCCCTACAGCAAGTTACTGTTCTTTAACATATAGGAGAAATAAAATATGGAAACATTATCATTCGTTTTAGGGATGGCATCAGTGGTGGTTATTGCAGTTGCAATAGTTGCCGTTTACGCTTTCGTTAAGGTAAGACAGGTAAGACAAGAACTACAAAGTACTGAAGTAAATATCAGTACAGAAATCGAAAGAGTATATCGAACAATGCATGACGATAAAACAAATATGCATTCTTCGCTTGACTCACGTTTGGACAAATTGGAATCTAAATTAACTAATAATAAATAAAAATTAGTTAGAGAACAGTAACTTTATTTCAAGTATAAAAATCAAATAATATAATGCAAGAGCAATTAAACATGAACGTTCAATTAGACAAAACAACCCCAGTTGTATGTGAAAGCTGCGGAAATCCTACTTTTAAAGAGGTATTATTTATTCGTAAGGTTAGTAAGTTTATATCTGGGACAGCTCAAGATGGTATAATTCCTATTCCTACATTTGCTTGCGCTGAATGTGGTAACATTAATGATGAATTTAAACCAAAGATTAATGACCAAGAATAGAGAATATCACAGTGTCGTCTATACTAGTGAAAATACTAGACAAATTCTTAAAACTGATTCAATAGTTGATTCTGTTATAGATCAATTTGTTGATAGAGCTACTTTCGGAAAAATAAAATACAATACAGATCTAGATAGAGACGACTTATCAGTCCCAGATTGGATAGAACACGCTCAACAAGAATTAATGGACGGAATCTTATACTTAGAAAAGCTAAAGAAAATCTTAGGTGGAAGAAAATAAAACGGTTTCATATTCTCAGTACTCAATATATAAGAACTGTCCTTATCAATGGTATTTAAACTATGTTAAGAAGTTACAGCCCTTTAAACCTAGTATACATTTGATATTTGGTACAGCCTTTCACGAAACTCTGCAAAATTACCTTCAAGTAATGTTTGATAAGAGTACTGATGAAGCAGATAAGATCCACTTACCCAGCTATTTTAAAACTAGACTCATAGAGTTATATGGAGAGAATTCTAAAGATGGACACTTCTCAACTCCAGAACAGCTTAACGAATTTTATGAGGATGCTGTAGCAATCCTAGACTTTTTTAAAAGAAAGAGAAGCTTGTATTTTAGTAAAAAGAATACAAAGTTAGTTGGGATTGAGATTCCTATCATGGAACCCATCCTAGAAGGCATAAATAACGTGAAATTTAAGGGTTTTATAGATCTTGTGACATATGATAAGGTTTTAAAGAAGTACACGATATACGACTTTAAAACAAGTACTAGAGGCTGGTCTGATAAATACGAAAAGAAAGATCAAATTAAGATAAACCAAATTCTACTTTACAAACGAAAGTTTGCAGAGATGAAAAAGGTCTCCGAAGATGATATAGATGTTCAATTTTTTATACTAAGAAGAAAGATTAACGAAGAAGCTGAGTATGCAGCTAAAAGAATACAGGAGTTTGTACCGGCTAACGGAGCTAAGAAAGTAAAAGAAGCTATAGAAGATGTGCAAAGCTTTATGCGAGATGTTTTTACATCAGAAGGAACCTATCAAGATAAGCAATATCCAAAGAATACTAACAAGTGTAAGTTTTGTCCCTACTTAGACCGGCCAGACCTTTGCGACAGAAAAAACTCTTAAACATATATAGGTATATACAAAACTAGACTATTTATTAAAAATTATCAATTATGAGAGTAGGAAAAAAAGACGATATCCTTACTACAGTAAGGCTAAAACAAAGGTTGTTTGAAGACTTTAAGCAAATTAGTATTATTAATAAAGTTACTATGAGAAACTTATTAGAAAGATCCATGTATCTATACATGACAAACGTTGAGTTCAAAAGAAACATAAACAATCAACTTAACACTTATTACACAGGAAGCATTTAAAATAAAACATAGTTACATGAAAGAAGGTTACATTCCACAGGCAGAGCGAAAGAAGATATTGTTACTCTGCGACGATATTAGATTTACATCTGGTATCTCTACAATGGCCAAAGAAATTGTTATTGGCACAGCACACCACTTTAATTGGGTAAACTTAGGAGCAGCTATTCAGCATCCAGATCAAGGTAAGAGATTTGACATTTGTCAAGATACTAACTTATTAGCTGGCATTTCCGACGCATCTGTATTTATAGTTCCTATCTCAGGATATGGAACACCAGAGTTATTACGTCAAGTAATTGATGGGGAGAAGCCTGATGCTATTATGTTCTTTACAGATCCTCGTTATTGGATTTGGTTGTTCCAAATGGAGAATGAGATTAGAAAGAAGTTACCAATGATTTATTTAAACATTTGGGATGACTTACCTGCCCCAATTTATAACAAGGCATACTACGAGTCGTGTGATACTTTATTAGCTATCTCTAAGCAAACTGCTAATATTAATAGATTGGTATTAGGAGAAAAAGCAAAAGGTAAAATTGTTAAGTATGTTCCTCATGGTATTAACGAAACTGTATTTTTTCCAAAGCCTAAGACAGATCCAGATGTTGTATCTATGAGAGAAAAATATTTTGGAGACAACCAACCTGAATTTGTATTATTATATAATGCTAGAAATATTAGACGTAAATGTACTTCTGATTTAATATTAGGCTATGCACAATTTTGCGATAAAATAGGAAAAGAAAAAGCTAAGAAGTGTGCTTTAGTATTACATACACATCCTTTGGATGAGAATGGAACCGACTTACCAGCAATAGTTGATTTGCTCTGTAATCCAGAATACCAAAGAGTAGTCTTTTCTGACTACAGATATTCCCCTTATGAGATGTGTACAATGTATAATTGTGTAGATGCTGCTATTTTGGTTTCTTCGAATGAAGGATGGGGATTAGCGTTAACTGAAGCTATGATGTGTGGTAAAATGATTATAGGAAATGTTACAGGTGGTATGCAAGATCAAATGAGATTCGAAAATGAAAAAGGTGAGTGGATAGACTTTGATGAAAACTTCTGTAGTAATCACTTTGGTACTTATAGAAGCATGGTGAATGGGCAGTACCAGTATTCCCTTCAAACATGAGCATTGTAGGCTCTATACCAACTCCTTATATTTTTGACGACAGAGCGGATTTTAGAGACATAGCAACTGCTATCGAAAAAGTTTATAACTATTCACCAAAAGCTAGAGAAGCTCTAGGTTTAAGAGGTAGAGAGTGGGTTACTTCAGACGAATCTATGCAAAGTGCTAGAATGATGTCTAAGAATGTAATTGATGCTATTGATGAAACTTTTGCAACTTGGAAACCAAGAACAAAACATGAGTTAATTAAAATAGAAAAATCACCACGCAAAAAAGCATTACATCCAATAGTTTATTAATAAATAAAGTTTACAAACATAATATGAAACAATACTGCGTTATATCAGCACCTCCAGATACATATAGTGGCTATGGTGCAAGATCTAGAGATTTTATTAGAGCAATCTACGATTTAAAAAAAGATGAATGGGACATTCAGATTATACCTCAAAGATGGGGTAATACAGCGTGGGGTTTTTTAGAAGACTTTAAAGAAGATTGGGGATGGATGATTCCACTATTACTAAAAGGTCCAATGCAAAGACAACCTGATGTTTGGATTCAAATAACTATTCCAAATGAATTTCAAGCTGCTGGTAAAGTTAACATAGGCGTTACAGCAGGCATAGAAACAACTGTATGCGATCCTAGTTGGATAGATGGATGTAATAGAATGAATGCTGTGTTTGTTTCGTCTGTACATGCTAAAAATGTTTTTGAGCAAACAAGCTATCAAAAAAATGACGAACCAGGCATCACTTACAAATTAACTAAACCAGTTGAAGTTTTGTTTGAAGGAGTTGACTTAAATAAATATTTTTATATACCAAAGGAAGAGTTACCTAAAAATCAAATTAATTCTGACTTAAGTAACATAAAAGAGGAGTTTAGCTTTTTACACGTAGGTCATTGGTTGCAAGGAGATTTAGGAGAAGATAGAAAAAATACAGGTAAGATGATTCAAGTCTTTTTAGAAACCTTTAAGAATCTAAAAACAAAACCTGCACTCATCTTAAAGACATCTAGTGCAACTTCTTGTATAATGGATAGAGATCAAATGCTAGCTAAGATAGAAGCTATTAGAAAGACAGTTTCTGGTGATCTTCCAAACATATACTTACTACATGGAGAGTTAGATGATAAGGATATGAACTGCTTATATAACCACCCCAAAGTAAAAGCATTTGTATCTTTTACAAAAGGTGAAGGATATGGTAGACCATTAGCAGAGTTTTGCTTATCTAAGAAACCAGTGATAGCTTCAGGATGGTCAGGTCAGTTAGACTTTTTGTACAAAGAATTCAGTGTTCTATTACCAGGAACTTTAACACAAGTACATCCCTCTGCTCATGTTCCTAATATGATTCTATCAAATGCTGTATGGTTTACTCCTGACTATGGTCAAGCAGCCAAAGCTTTACGAGATGTGTTTGATAATTATAAGAAGTTTGAAGAATTAGGTAAGAGACAAGGACATAAGATTAAAGTTGAATTTAGCTACGACAACATGGTGCTATTCTTATCAACATTTTTAGATAAGTATGTACCTAAACAATTAGAATTAAAACTACCTCAGTTAAAGAAAATATCAATATAATGAATAGTAAAGATTTTATAATCTGGTTAAAAGGATTCACTGAAGGAGTGCATCAATATAACATAACTCCTGTACAATGGGAGACATTAAAAGAACAACTTAATAAAGTAGACGATACTCCCTACGTAAGTGATAACTTTACAATTGGACCTGATGGCGCTTACGAAAGAGATCCTAATCAATCTCCGTTTGGAACACCAAATGGAACGATAACAACAACACCTGGGTATAGTTCTATTACATTCACAACTGGCAGTGCTGGTTGGAGTTATACAACTACAAACGATAAAAGTTTATTACATGACTAACGATCAAATGATTATATGCCCTAAGTGTGGCTGTGATGCTTGTTATAAAGCACCAATTAACGAAGTTAACTTTAGTTACTTTTGTTGGGGATGTGGATATCAAACCAATGACTTAATGAAAGAAGGAGTCTTTGACTTTGAAAGCTATGAAGAGATACTACCTGAACTTTATAAGGATGTGAAGTATAAAGATGAAGAAGTTAGGGTATGGTATCCAATTACTTTAAACATAGAGGACAAAGGAACGGTTTTCTTAAATGGTAAAAGTTCAGATGTAGTAGAATGGTCTTCTATCAAAGTAATAGAATTAACAGAAGAAGAAAAGACTCAACCTAAATTTAAAGACAAGAAGTTTAAATCCGATGCCAAGTCTTTAAAAAGCTTTGGTAATGATTTTATAGAAGCTTGTGATTCAATTGGAATGTTTGAAGAATAAATCTATGAGAATAAGTTATGCAATACCAGTATGGAATGAGCATGTTGAGCTAGATAGATTGCTTAAGCAACTAACTACCTTCGGACGTTCACAAGATGAGATAGTAGTTCAATGTGATGAAGGAAATACAACTCCAGAAGTATTTGCTGTATTAAACAACTACGATAAACATATAATTGTAAATCAATGGCCTTTAAAATTCAACTTTGCAGCATCTAAAAATAACTTAAAGAAAAACTGTACAGGAGATTGGATCTTCCAAATAGATGCAGATGAGTACTTGAATGAAGTATTTCTACAAACTCTTCCTTACATACTTGAAAACAATCCAACAGTAGATTTATTTCTACTTCCTAGAATTAATACAGTAGATGGACTAACTCAAGAGCATATTAATACTTGGAGGTGGAATGTTAATGAAAAGGGATGGGTTAATTTTCCTGATTACCAAACTAGAATATTGCAAAATTCTCCTAAGATAAATTGGGTAGGAAAAGTACACGAGGTATTAACAGGACATTTAAATTATACAATGCTTCCAGCAGAAGAGGATTATTGCTTAATACATCCTAAACAAATAGATAGACAAGAAAAACAAAATAACTTTTATAATACACTATAATGAATAAAGTAGCACTAATAACAGGAATTAACGGACAAGATGGATCTTATTTAGCTGAGCACCTACTCGAGTTAGGATATGAAGTTCATGGAACATTAAAACGTAACTCAGTTGCTGAAAATCAATCATCTAGATTAGATAAAATCTTTGGTCTTCTTAGATTACAATATGCTGATATGACTGACATATCTTCTTTGTATAGAGTCATTAACAAGGTTCAGCCCGACGAAATATATAACTTAGCTGCACAATCTCATGTTCGTATATCTTACGATCAGCCAATCTACACAGCTAATGCTACAGGATTAGGAGTATTAAACTTATTAGAAACAGTAAGAGAAATTAACCCTAAGATAAAAATCTACCAAGCATCATCTTCAGAAATGTTTGGTAACTCAGTAGATGCAGATGGCTTTCAAAGAGAAACAACTCCAATGAATCCTGTATCTCCTTACGGTTGTGCAAAAGTGTTTGGGTATAACATTGCCAGAAACTATAGAAATTCTTATGGAATGTTTATTTCAAATGGTATTTTATTTAACCACGAGTCAATCAGAAGAGGTACAAACTTTGTAACTAATAAAGTATGCAAGGAAGCGGCTAAGATTAAACATGGCTACTCCGAAAATTTATTTTTAGGCAACCTAGATTCCTCAAGAGACTGGGGACATGCTAAGGATTATGTTAAAGCAATGCATTTAATTTTACAGTTAGATCAACCAGACGATTTTGTGTGTGCTACAGGAATATCTCATACGGTAAGAGATTTGTGTGAATATGCTTTTACAGAATTAGATTTAGATTATAAAAAGTATGTAAATTTACACGAGAAATTTTTAAGACCAGAAGAGCTTGACTTTTTAAAAGGTGATCCATCTAAACTAAAGGCTATGACAGGATGGGAGCCTCAATATACTTTTGAGAGTATGATAACTGAAATGGTGGACTATTGGCACAAATTATATAGAAAAATATATTAAAAATACAATATGAAAACAGCGCTAGTACTAGGAGCAGGAGGCTTCATAGGATCTCACTTAGTTAAAAAATTAAAATCAGAAGGGTATTGGGTACGTGGAGTAGATTTGAAACGTCCCGAGTATGAAGAAACAGTTGCAGATGATTTTTTACTTTATAATTTATGTGATCCTAAAAATGTAGAGGCAGTAATGAGATTAGAAGGCTACTCAGGCCATCCCTTACCGTGCAAGTATTTGGCTTATCCATTTTCTGAAGAACTTCATTTTGATGAAGTATATCAATTAGCAGCAGATATGGGTGGTGCCGGTTATATTTTTACAGGTGAAAATGATGCTAATGTAATGCATAACTCAGCTACTATTAATTTAAATGTAGCACATCAAGCAGTTAAGCAAAAAGTTAAATGTGTATTCTACAGCTCATCTGCTTGTATGTATCCAGAACATAATCAATTAGATCCAAATAATCCTAATTGTGAAGAATCAAGTGCATATCCTGCTAATCCCGACTCCGAGTATGGATGGGAGAAGCTATTTAGTGAACGTTTATATTTAGCATATGCTAGAAATTATGGATTAAAAGTTAGAATAGCTCGTTTTCATAATATTTTTGGTCCTTGCGGTACTTATAAAGGAGGAAAAGAAAAAGCACCAGCAGCAATGTGTCGTAAAGTATCTGAAACATTAGAAGGTGGAGAAATTGAAGTATGGGGAGATGGTCAGCAAACTAGATCATTTTTGTATATTGATGAGTGTATTGAAGGCGTACTACGTTTAATGCGTTCAGACTTTGAAGGACCAGTTAATATTGGTAGTGAAGAAAGAGTAACTATTAACGAATTAGCTCAGTACGCAATTGATATTAGTAGTAAGAATATTGCTATTAAAAATATATCAGGACCTACTGGTGTTAGAGGTAGAAATAGTGATAATAAATTAATTCAAGCAAAATTAGGTTGGGCTCCAAATTATCCATTGTATAATGGATTAAAAGAAACTTATAACTGGATTAATAAACAAGTAGAAAAATAATTATGCATACAGAGCACCATACTAGATGGTTTAGAGAGAACGGCGACGAAAATGTAATTGTAAATTATCCACTAACAGAAGATTCTTGGGTATTAGAATTAGGAGGATATGAAGGGTCGTGGACAGATAAAATTACAAAGTTGTACAACTGCAACGTTATAGTAGTGGAACCTATACCCGATTTTGCTAATATTCTAGCAGAGAGATTTAAGAATAATCCTAAGGTGCATATAGTTAATAATGCTGTTACTGCAGAAAGCAAGAAAGTAACCTTTAATATATGTGGTGATGCGACTTCAGAAACTTTAATAAGTTCTGAAAGACAGATAACAATTAAATCTTGTACTTTAGAAGATATTATAGAATCATTTCAGCTTAGTAGGATAGACTTAATTCAAATGAACATTGAAGGTGAGGAATTTAATCTACTACCAGCTTTAATTGAAAGCAAGTTATTAACTAAATGTAACGACATTCATATACAATTTCATAATACTAATCCATCTTGTCCAGCAAAAAGAGAATCTATTCAACAAGGTTTAAGAGACTTAGGTTTCGAGCTTAGTTGGAATTACGAATTTGTTTGGGAATCTTGGAGGAATAAGTATAATAAAAGAAGCGAAAAAGTAAAAGTAAAAAAAATGGCAGGGACTTGGGGAGAGTGTGAATGCTCTTCTAATCGCAACTTACCAAAAACAATGGAGTGGGTACCTATGAACTCTTATGAGTCATGTGAACATAAAATTTATATCGATGAAAATATAATGAAAATAGGAATTTTTGAACCAGGAGATAATAAGATTGGTTGGCTACTAGAGTCGCCTCAAATTAACACAGAAACTATTAGTTGGATACTTAATAATTTAGATCAAATAAAGAAACATTATAAGTATGTCTTTACTTGCATAGATAGTTTACTAGCATTAGGTGCACCTTTTGTATATACTATATCAAACGCAGTTCCTTGGATTTGGATGAAAAATAGAAAAATTTATAAGAAGACTAAATTAGTTAGTATGATTGCTTCTAATAAAGGATTAGTAAAGGGACATCAAAATAGATTGGAGTGGGTAGAAAGATTAAAAGATAAAGTTGACCTATTTGGTACAGGAAGACCTAATCAATTAACAGACAAAGAGGATGGATTAAGAGATTATATGTTTTCAGTATCTATTGAAAACGATGACTCAGATTCCTATTTTACAGAAAAATTGACAGATAATTTTGTAATGGGAACTGTGCCTGTATTTTGGGGATCTAGAAAAGTAGTTGAAAAATACTTTGATGCAAGAGGAGTTATATTTTTAGAAGATGATCCAACTCTTTCAACAGTTACACTCGAAACTTATGAAGCTATGAAGCCTTATATAGAAGATAATTTTAGGAGGGCAATGGAAATGCCAATTGCAGAAGATTATATTTACGAAACCTATTTAAAATAAAAAATAATGCAAGAGCATTTACAAAATTTATTAATAAGAACTTTAGATACTGATAATAATAACGATTCTCACATCGAGCACGTCTTTACTTTTTTTTCAATTGCTCTACAAATAAAAGCAAAGAAAATATTAGAGTTAGGAGTTAGAAATGGAGGATCTACTTATCCGTTATTAGTAGCTTGCAAAGCTTTGGATGGACATTTAGTATCAGTAGATTTAAAAACTCCTGAGTGTTCCTTTTTAGAAGACCTAACTAAACATTGGACTTTTGTAAAAAGTGATGCTTTAGCATTTTTAGAAAATAATAAAGAAAAGTTTGATTTAATCTATGTTGATGATTGGCACAGCTATCAACATGTAAAAAAAGAATTAGAGTATATTGATAAATTTGCAGATAAGAAAACTGTAATACTATTACACGACCTAATGGGAATGAATTGCCATCCTGACTACTTCTATCCTAAAGATGCACCAGCTGATTCAGAATGGGGAGAGGGAGGACCTTTTCGAGCAGTTATGGAATTAGATAGAGGCAAATGGGAATGGGCTACAATTCCAGTTGGACATGGATTAACAATTTTAAGAAAAGTAATATAGATAAACAAAAATGAAATATCTAGTTTTAGGATCAGCAGGTCAAATAGGATCTGAGTTATGTAAGTTTTTAAAGAGAGAAGGTAATGAAGTTTTAACTTTTGATATAGAAGATGATTCTATTCAGGATTTAAGAGTTAGAGGAATGGTTAATTCTCTTGTAAATGAATCAGACTTCGTAATGTTTTTAGCATTTGATGTAGGTGGATCTCGTTATTTAAAAAAATATCAACATACCTATGACTTTATAGACAATAATGCAAGACTTATGGTACATACGTTTGATGCATTAAAATCTTATAGAAAGCCTTTCATATTTGCTTCTTCTCAGATGTCTAACATGTCTTATTCTCCGTACGGAATAGCTAAAGCTTTAGGAGAGTCTTATACAAGAGCATTAAATGGTATTATAGTTAAGTTTTGGAATGTGTATGGACCTGAGCACAACTTAGAAAAGTCTCATGTAATTACTGATTTTATCTTGAAGGCTAAAGATTACGGACATATTACAATGTTGACTGATGGTAGTGAAGAAAGACAGTTTTTACATGCAGAAGATTGTTCCAATGCTCTAGTAATACTTTCTAACCAGTATAATGAAGTAGATAGAAGTCGGGAGTTGCACATTACAAACTTTGAATGGAATACAATTTTAGAAGTTGCTTATGTTATAAATGAAACATTTTCTTGTAAAATAACTCCTGCAGTAGAAAAAGACACTGTTCAATTAAATAAAAGAAACGAGCCAGATCCTTACATCTTAAACTTCTGGAAGCCTGTAATTTCTTTGAAAGAAGGTATTGGTAAGATAATTAAAGAGATGAAATAATAAAAAAATATATTAATATGAGAGTACTTGTTACGGGTGGGACAGGATTAGTTGGAACTTACCTACGAGAATACATTGAAGCAGTTCACTTAAGCTCTAAGGATTTTGATCTTACAAATGAAGCAGATGTAATTCGAATGTACTCTTATTATAGACCTGAAGTGGTTATCCACTTAGCTGCTAAAGTAGGTGGTATTGCAGATAACATTCAATATCCTTTTGAATACTACGAAGATAATCTCTTAATGAATACCCTTATTATTAAGCATGCAAGAACTTATAATGTTAAAAAGTTCGTAGGTGTATTATCTTCCTGTATATTCCCAGATGTAGTTAATCATTATCCAATGGTAGAAGAAGATATGCATAAGGATTTACCTAATGCAAATAACTTTGGATATGGCTATGCTAAAAGAGTTATGGGCTGCCATATTGATATAGCTAAGAAGCAAGGACTAAACTACTCTTACATAACTCCTTCAAACCTTTATGGCGAATACGAACATGGTGATGTAAGTAGGAAACACTTTGTTGGAGCATTGCTCGAAAAGATCCATACAGCTAAAATAAATGGAGATGAACACATAACTTTGTTTGGTGACGGAACTCCTCTAAGACAGTTTACATTTGCAAAAGATATAGCAGAGATTATAAATCTAGTTGTTAAGTATGATATTAAAGAAAACTTAAACTTGAGTACGTCTGATAACTTAACTATAGATCAGATGGCTAAGTTGGCTTTAGAAGCAACAGATTCGCAACATCTTAGAATTGAGTATGATACTACCAAACCTAATGGACAGTATAGGAAAGATATTGATACAAATAAATTTAAAAACCTATTTCCTAATTACGAATTTACTTCGTATGTTGAAGGAATAAAACAAACATACAATACACTATATGGAAAGTAAGAAACAAGCCATTTTAGATTTAGTGGCAGAGTACATTAAAGAAAAGAGAGCTAGCAAAACATGGACAGCCGGTAAAGATTGGGTTCAATACTCAGGTCCTTGGTTTAACCAAGACGAATTTACAGCAGGTATTAGCACTCTACTAGATGAGTGGTTTATACTAGGTCAGAAAGGTAGAGACTTTGAACAGAAGTTCGCTCCACTATTAGGAAAGAAAGATGGTATCCTCGTTAACTCTGGAAGTTCTGCAAACCTTTTAATGGTAGCATTACTTAAGACACTTAGAGGAGGAGCCTTACCAGCAGGATCTAAGTTTATTACTCCAGTTGTATGTTTCCCAACTACAATCAACCCCTTAATTCAAAATGGATACAAGCCAGTTTTTGTAGATGTTACTTTACCTAATTTGAATATAGACTTAGATCAAGTAGAAGCGCTCTTAGAAGCCGATACAGCGAAGGAGATTAGAGGATTAATATTTGCTCACGTATTAGGTAATCCTCCTGATATGGACAGAATAATGGCGATTGTGAAGAAATATGACTTGATCTTCCTAGAAGACACTTGTGATGCTTTAGGATCAACTTGGGATGGTAAGCCATTAGGATCTTTTGGAGACATTTCAACTTGTTCATTCTTCCCAGCTCACCATATGACAATGGGTGAAGGTGGATTTGTAGCAGTTAATTCAGCAAAAAAGAGGATGGCATTAGCTTCCTTGAGAGATTGGGGTCGTGCTTGCTATTGTAATTCTGCTAAGCCGGGTAATGTAACAGAGGGAACAGCTTGTGGAGGGAGATTCGACTCTTGGTTTAAGGGTCAAGAAGATATTATATTTGATCACAGATATGTGTTCGAAGAAGTTGGATACAACTTAAAACCTACCGAGATGCAAGCAGCTATGGGTTTAGCTCAATTAGATAAGTTAGATGAAATGCATGCAAGAAGAAAGTATAACTTTAAAAAGCTATATAATATCTTTAGTCAGTATCCTGATTACTTCTATTTACCAACAACAGATAAAAAAGCAGATGTGTCTTGGTTTGGTTACTTAGTAACTTTAAAAGATGGTACTCCGTTTACTAAGAGTCAAATGGTAGATCGTATGGAAGCAGCTAAGATTCAAACTAGATCATACTTTACAGGCAATGCTTTATTTCACCCTGCTTATACAGAGTTAGCTACTGAGTATGAGAATCCAAGAGAACAATTTCCTATAGCAACTAAGACTACGTTGGATACATTCTTCTTAGGAGTTTATCCAGGAATTACAGACGAGCAGTTAGATTATATTGCAACAACAGTAAAAGACTTTTTAGATAATCTATAATGAAAGTAGCATTCCTAACCGAGATGAGCTTTACAGGAAAGGTTCCTGCTAATCATCCTAATATGCGAACAGAGTTTGCTTGGATGCATGCTCTAGATGCAGATCACAGAAGTATTTACCACTACGAAGAGATTCAAGACTACGATCATGTATTTATTATCTTTCCAAAAGGACAAATAAACTATAGCACAATAGGAGTTAAGTTAGGTGACATACCTAATCCTCACTCTAAGCTACTTGCTAGTGATTGGCTACAGAAGTTAAAGGCTACTAATAAAAGAGTATACTATGTTCAAGAAGGTCCTCATTGGATGTACAATGAATTAGAAATAGCTGATCAGATACATTTCTATAACATGCTTGCATCAGTAGATGGTATTTTTGCACATAACTACGAAGACCAAAAGTACTACTTAGGTTTAGTACCTAACAAGATAGTAACAACTATACCAACTTTAATGATAGAAGATTCTATTAAGGATGTTGAATGGAAGCCTGAAGATAAAGCTATTATAGGTGGCAACTTTGCTAGATGGTATGGAGGTTTTGAAAGTTACATAGTAGCTCAAGAATTTCAAGTACCTACCTGGGGACAAACTTCTCATGCTATGAAAGCACTTGAAGATCAAATAATACTCCACTTACCTAGAGTTATGTGGACAGATTGGATAAAGCAGTTAAGTACTTTTAAGTATGCAGTTCACCTAATGCCTACAGTAGCTGCAGGTACATTTGCTCTTAACTGTGCTTACTTAGGAATACCTTGCATTGGTAATATAAAAGTAGATACACAAAAGTTATGCCACCCGATGCTATCAGTAGACGTAGAAGATATTAATACCGCTAGACAATTAGCTACTCAGTTAAGAAAAGATAAAAGCTTTTATGAGGAGTGTAGTAGAGTAGCAAAAGCAGGATATGAAGTAGCCTACTCTTTGGACGGATGGAAAGAATCAATGAAAAGAAAACTAGATGTATTTAAATAAATTCAAAATAGTCATACCTTCTTATAATAATGAGAAGTGGCTTGAACCTAACTTAGCTAGTATATTAAATCAAACATATATCAACTACGAAGTTCTTTATATTGATGATTGTTCTACAGACGATACATACGGAACTGTTGAACATGTTGTAAAAGATTTACCTAACTGGAAAGTGGTTAAAAATGAAACTAATATGAGGAGAGGGTTTAATATAAGCCCTTACAATGAGCACATAAAGAACTTTATTACAGACGATGATGATGTCTTGGTATTTGTTGATGGAGATGATTGGCTATACGATGATTATGTTTTAGAGCAGTTAAATGAATTCTACAACAAAGGAGACTATTGGATGACTTACGGAAAGATGATATGCTATCCAGGTGGAGAAGAGGGCAATCCTCAAAATAGTCTTTATTCAGATGCAGTACACAAAGCTAATGCTTATAGAAGAGATCATTGGAGAGCATCTCACTTAAGAACTTTTAAGTGGCATTTATATAAACAAAT